>Ga0137409_10002406_pt1 | contig 20050 bp, 21 predicted proteins | sample CZODoug1_16funga_FD_122059 | JGI IMG/M metagenome (GOLD analysis project Ga0137409, IMG submission 122059) | Vadose zone soil fungal communities from Angelo Coast Range Reserve, California, USA - CZODoug1_16fungal (Hybrid Assembly) | ecosystem: Environmental > Terrestrial > Soil > Vadose zone... | reverse complement strand
TGCAACAAGTCGCACGTGCTCGAAGCGCGCCTTGCGCGCTGGCTGCTCATGGTGCGCGACCGGCTGGCGGTGAATCAGTTCTTCCTCACCCAGGATTTTCTGGCGCGCATGCTGGGCGTGCGCCGCGCCGGCGTGAACGAGACCGCGGGCACCCTGCAGGGCCGCTCGCTCATCGGCTACACGCGCGGCCGGATCAGGATCCTCGATCCGCGGGGGCTGGCGGCGGCGGCGTGCTCCTGTTACGCGGTGATCCGGAAGATGGAGATGGCCCGGCACTGAGTCGGCGTCGTCGCCGTCCGGTTCCTCAGACCCATACCTGCAGCACGTAGTCGTACGCGGCCTGCGCGTTGGTCATGTCGACGCGCTGCAGCTTGATCCTGTAGCCGCCCTTCGCCTTCACCAGTTCGTGACGGTAAGCGCCGGCGAAGTGGCGAACATCGTCCCGCCTCAGCTCCATCATGTGGAACCGGCTTCTGACGGTGACTCCCTTGGCGGAGCTCTTTTCGATCACGACGTTGGAGACCACGTGATTGGTCTCCCAAAGCGGGCGCTGCGACCATGCATCCGGATGCAGCACCCGGTTCATGCGCACCGTCATCAGGTTCTTGTCCTCGGCGAAGATCGCCGGCTGGCCGTCCCAGGTCTTGTACTCGGGCGCCGGCGGCATCCAGTAGATGCCGTCCGGCGTGAACAGGTCGATCCAGCGTTGCCACTGCTTGGTATCGAGTAGCTCGGCCTGCTGGTAGAGGAACTGCTCGACCGCGTGTTGATCCTTCATCGTTGCATGTACTTCGCCCAGGCCTTCATCTGGTTGCGCATCGGCGCTTCGGAGGTGCCCTGGTTCGGCGCGCTCGAGATCGTGCCGTCCTTCTCGATGTCATGGCCGTGATGGCGCGCGAGGCTCACCCAGTCGCCGCCATCCGACGACAGGCCCTGGTGGCATTTCCAGAAGTTCTCCAGGTCGTCGGCGTTGATCAGCGTCGCGGGCGAGTTCACCAGGTTGTAGTAAGCGAGCGAGCGGCGGTAGATTGCCTCGGGCGCGCCCTTGAGGCGGAAGTGCCAGATCTCGGTCAGGGTGCGGTCGACGCCCAAGGGCCTGACTGCGCGAAGCTGCTGCAGGGGCGACTGCACCGACAGGCCCGGGTAGACGAGCACGTGGTGGATGTTGACGCCGACGATTTCCTCGAAGCGCTTCTGCCCGTACTTCTTGATCATGATCTTGTCGTAGGCGAGGGTGTCGGGGTCCTGCGGCCGCAGGCCCATGTAGCCGGCGAGGACGCAATGGCCGTACGGGTAACTGATGGTCTGGAAGTTGTCCCACTTGTCGATGGTCACCGTCGCGAACGCCGACAGCATGTGATACGAGAGCGCCTCGCCGCCCTTCGCCTTCTTCGCGATCTGCTTCTCGACATCGTGCGCGGCGCGGCCGGTCGACTGGTGCACCACCGAGGGGTGCAGCGCGTCGATCTGGTTCTCCATGAACAGCTTCCAGTTCGAGTGCTGGATGACGCGGAAGCAGTTCGGCACCACCTCGACCTCGCCCTCGGGCGCGCGGTCGCACATGTCGTCGATGGCGACAATGCTCTTGCCTAAAAAGGTTTTTAAATCGGGGCCATCTTTCGCCAGACTCGCAAAGACAAAACCCCGGTAGCTCTCCATCCGCGCCGCCGGCTTCATGTTGAGCTCGGGGCTTCCCTTGTTCACGCGCGTGCCGGCATAGCCCGACTCCATCATCGGAATGTTCTTCAGCGTGCCGTCGTGGTGGAACTGCCAGGCGTGGTAGGAGCAGCGGAACTGCTCGCCGGTATTGCCGTGCCGGTCGCCGCACATCATGTTGCCGCGGTGCGGGCAGCGGTTGTAAAGGACGTGGACCTTCTTGTCCTTGCCGCGCACCATCAGCATCGGCTGGCGGCCGATCTGCAGTGTGTAGTAGTCGCCGGCCTTAGGGATCTGGCTCTCGTGGCCGCAGTAGATCCACACGGCCTCGTGGATGCGCTGCATCTCGAGCTCGAAGATCTGCGCATCGGTGTACACCTCGCGCCGCACGCGATCGGGCTCGACGAACTTCGAAACGTCTGCGATTCGCTCCTGAAGCATGGGGTTCTCCTCGAAGGGCAATGATAATCTAGCCGCCCCGAGGAGGAACCCGATGTTCCGCATGCTGGCGTTGCTGTTGTTCGCCTGCGCCGCTTCGGCGCAGACCCCGGTCAAGGTGAAGACCAGCCCGGGCGTGCATGCGCTGCCGATCATCGCCGCGGTTTCGCGCGGCTTCTTCGAGCGCCAGGGGCTCAAGGTCGAAGTGTTCTTTACCGGCAGCTCGCAGGAGCTACGCGACGGGCTCGCCGCGGGCGAATTCCAAGTCGCGCAGTTCGCCGCGGACAACGCGGTGGCGATGGCGGCCGTGGCGGGCCATGACGTGGTGATCGTCGCCGGCGGCGACGACGGCATGAACCAGCTCTTCGTGCAACCCGGGATCGCGTCGCTCGCCGAGCTCAAGGGCCAGACCGTGATCGTCGACGCACCCGACACCGCCTACGCGCTGATGCTGAAGAAGATCCTGCTGGCGCAGGGCATGAAGGCTGGCGTCGACTACAAGCTGGTCTCCGCGGGAGGAACCTCGCTGCGCGTGCGCGCGATGCTCGAGAACCGCGAATACAAGGCGTCGATGATGAACCCGCCGTTCACGCTCCAGGCGGAGGCGGCCGGCCTGAAGAACCTGGGGCGCGCGGTGGATTTCGTCGGCCCGTACCTCGGGCGAGGCAGCTTCGCGATGCGCAACTGGGCTGCCGCGAATGCCGACACGCTCGAGCGCTATCTCGCCGGCTTCATCGAGGGCACTCGCTGGGTCCTCGCGGCCGAGAACCGCGAGGCGGCGACCGCGCTGCTCGTCGAGCGGCTCAAGGTGGCGCCGCCGCTGGCCCCTCGCACCTGGGAAGTGCTCGCCGACCCGCGCTCGGGTCTCGCGCGCGACGCGCGCTTCGACATGCAGGGCTTCCGCAACCTGCTCACCCTGCGCGCGGAGATCGAGGGCACCTGGGGCGGCAAGGCGCCGCCGCCCGAGCGCTATGTTGACCTGCGCTATTACGAAGCCGCACTGAGGAGGATCGCGCGTTGAAAGTCATCGACGTCCACACCCACATGCTGAGCGAGGCGTACGTCCGCCTCCTGAAGAAGCACGGCAGGCACTACAGCGTGAAGAAGGTGGTCGGCGGCCAGACCGGCATCCACCGCGACGGCGCGCCGTTCATGACCCTGATGCCGGGGATGTTCGACTACGAGCTGCGCCTGCGCGCCATGGACGCGGCCGGGGTCGACATCGCGATCGTCACGCTCACCAGTCCCAACGTGTACTGGGGCTCACCGAAAACAAGTTTGTTTGCTTCTCAATCAATCAACAATGACATGGCGGAGCAGCAGAGGCGTTTCCCCGACCGCATCCGCTTCATGTGCTCGCTGCCTTGGCAGCACCCGAAGCTCGCGTTTGCCGAGTTGAAGCGCGCCTGCGACGAGCTCGGCGCCGTCGGCGTGATGGTGCTGGCGAACATCGACGGCAGGTCGCTCACCGACAAGGCCTTCGCTTCCATCTGGAAGGAAATCGACCGGCGCGCCCTGCCGGTGCTCGTTCATCCCACCGCGCCGCCGGGGACCAAAGAGCTCGACGTCATCAAGTACAACCTGATCGCCTCGGTCGGCTTCATGTTCGACACCACGCTCGCGGTGTCGCGCATGATCCTCGACGGTTTCTTCGACTGCTACCCGAAGCTGAAGCTGATTGCGTCGCATGGCGGCGGCACGCTGCCCTATATCGCAGGGCGCCTCGACATGTGCTTCGACAACATGCCCGCCTGCCGGGAGAAGATTTCGGCGAAGCCGTCGTCCTACCTGAAGCGCATCTACTACGACAGCGTGGTGTTCACGCAGGAAGCGCTGGAGCTTGCGGTGAAAGTCGGCGGCGAGACCAACGTCCTCTACGGCTCCGACTACCCGCACAACATCGGCGACATGAAGGGTTGCCTGGCGCGCGTCGACGCGCTGCCGCCCGCGACGCGCGATGCGGTGCGCGGCGGCAATGCCGGCCGCATTTTCAAGCTCTGATGAGGACCATCGCGCCGCTTCTCTTCGCGCTGGCGCTCGCCGGCTGCTCCACCTTGCTCGCCAAGGACAAGAACGGCTGGGGCGCGCCCTATGCGGGGACCGAGTGTGCAGCGGACCTTACGCTCGGCCTGCTGGAGAGCCCGTTCACGCTGCTCCTCGTGCCGTTCGCACTCATCGACATCCCGTTGTCTCTCGTCGCGGACACGCTGGTCCTGCCGAAGGATCTCTGGACCGGCCGCGACGCCCGCCGCGACTGCGCGTTCTTCCACATCTGAGGTGCGGACCATGCACAAAGCCGAGCGGCTGCTATTGGCGATCCTGCTGGCATACTCGATTCCGTCCATGGCGCAAGTAAAAGTCATCATCTCCGGCGGCTTCTCCAGCGCCTACCGGCAGGTCCTGCCGGAGTTCGAAAAGACGACCGGCATTTCGGTGACGACCGGGTCGGGCGCGTCGCAGGGGAAGGGGCCGCAGACGATCGCGGCCCAGCTCGAGCGCGGCGTGCCCTTCGATGTCGTGATCATGTCGAGAGAGGGCCTCTCCGAACTGCTGGCCGCCGGCCGCATCGTCACCGGCTCGGACGCCGACCTCGCCACCGCCGCGATCGGCGTGGCGGTGCGCACCGGCGCGCCGAAACCGGACGTCACCACGGTCGAGGGCTTCAAGCGCGCGCTGCTCGGCGCGAAGGCCGTCGCAGTGCCGCAAAGCACGAGCGGCATCTACCTCATCAAGGAAGTCTTCCCGAAGCTCGGCATCGCCGACCGCATCAACGTCAAGGTCGCGGAGCGCGGCTCGCAATCGGCCGGGATGGTCGCCAGCGGCGAAGCGACATCGCGGTGCAGCCCATCAGCGAGCTGATGCACGTGCAGGGGATCGACTACGTCGGCCGCCTCGCGGAGGAGCTGCAGCTCATCCAGATGTTCTCCGCCGCGATCGTGAAGGGCTCGAAGGAGGCCGATGCGGCGAAACGCCTGATCGCGTTCCTCGCCTCCGATCGCGCCGCGGCCGCGATCAAGAGCAACGGGATGGAGCCGGCCGGGAAGTAGATCGATGGCGCGCTACGTCGCCTTCCTTCGTGCCGTCAGCCCGATGAACGCGAAGATGCCGGAGCTGAAGCGCTGCTTCGAGGCGGCCGGGTTCAGCGACGTCAAGACGCTGCTGTCGAGCGGCAATGTCGTGTTCAGCGCCCGTGCGGCGAGCGAAGCCGCGCTCGAGCGCAAGGCGGAAGCGGCGATGGCGAAGCGGCTTGGCAAGCCGTTCTACACCATCGTTCGCTCGACTGAGGCGCTGCAGAAAATGCTGGATGCCGATCCGTTCGCGCGATTCCGCCTGCCGAAGAACGCGAAGCGCGTCGTCACCTTCGTGCGCGAGCCGCATCCGGCGAAGCTGAAGCTGCCGATCGAGTTGTACGGCGCGCGCATCCTCGCCATGCGCGGCGGCGAAATCTTCACTGCCTATGTGCCGAGCGATCGCGGGCCTGTCTTCATGACGCTGATCGACAAGACGTTCGGCAAGACCGTCACCACCCGTACCTTGGAAACCGTGAGCAAGTGCGCGACGGCCTGAGTTACTTGCCGAGCTTCGGCATCACTTCGCGCGAGAACAGCTCCAGCGAGCGCTGCGCGTGCTCGGGCGCGAGGTCGCCGAAGGAGAAGATGCACAGCAGGTAGTTGGCGCTGGTGAAGTGCAGCATCTCGTGCACTTTTTCGAGCGCGGTGCGCGGCGAACCGGTAATGAGGCGCTGCGCGGAGTCCTCGGCGTAGGGATCGGACTTGTGCACGTCGGGCCGGCCATGCTTGCGCGTCAGGTGGTGGATGTGTCCCGCCCATTTCCAGTACGCCTCGAGGCCGAGCTTCTCCGCTTCGGCGTCGGTCTCGGCGATCACCAGGTGCGTCGTCTTGGCGAGGAAGGGCGTGCGGACATGCGCGTTGTGCCGGCCCGGATCGTTGCGGTGCTGCTCCCAGATCTCGCGGTAGCGGTCGAAGAGCGGCTTGACGTCGGCGAGCTTGCCGAGGAACGCGGTGTGGTAGCCGTGGCTCGCGGTGAAGTCGATCGATTCCTTGTTGGAGGTCGGGAACCAGAGCGGCGGATAGGGCTGCTGCACCGGCTTCAGGTGCAGCTCGGCGTCCTGGAAGGCGTAGTGCTTGCCGCGGTAGTTGAGCGTCTTGCTCTGGCACGCTTCGAAGAAGATCTCGAGGGCCTCCCGGTATTTCTCGCGCGACTCGTCGATCGACCTCAGGCCGTAGATCAGGCTCTCGATCGGCGACACGCCGCGCCCGACGCCGAGCTCGAGCCGGCCGTTCGAGAGGTGGTCGAGCATGCAGACTTCGTTGTAGAAGCGGTACGGGTTGTACCAGGGCAGGCAGAAGGTCAGCGCGCCGGCGCGCAGCCGCTGCGTGCGCTGGAACATCGCCGCCAGCAGCAGCGCGGGCGAGCCGTCGATCGAGAGCGGCGTGCCTTGGTGCTCCGCAAGGTAGTAGCCGTGGAAGCCCGCGCGATCGGCCATCGTGGCGAGTTCGAGCTTGTGCTCATAGACCTCGCTCGCCGGGCGCACCGACTCCTCGACCCAGTCGAAGATCCCGACTTCGAGCTTGCTCATGCGTAGTGCCTATTCATTCTTGATTCCGGCCGTCTTCACCGCGCCGATGTAGCGCTCGAGGTCTTCGCGCACGAAGCGCGCGTAGGGCTCGGTTCCGTTCTCCCGCAACTCCATGCCGAGATTGCCCATGCGCTCGGCGGTATCCGGCTCGCGCAGCGCCTTGGCAGCCGCCGCTTGCAGCCGCGCCGCGATCTCGCGCGGCAGGCCGGCGGGCGCCTGCAGGCCGATGACGGTGGCGATGTCGAAGCCGGCGAAGCCGAGCTCGGCGGCGGTCGGCACGTCGGGCAAAGACCCCGAGCGGCGGGCGGTGCTGATGCACAGCACCCGGAGCTTGCCGGACTTGATGTGCGACGCGACGTTAGGGATCCCCGACCAGCCCGATTGCACTTCGCCTCCCAGCAAACCCGCGACCAGCGCGGTGCCGCCCTTATAAGGGACGTGCAGCATGTTGTCGACGCCGGCGCGCGACAGGAACACCGCCATGGTGAGGTGATGGACCGAGCCGTTGCCGGCTGAGCCGTAGGCCAGTTGTTTTGTTTTTGCGATGTTGACGAATTCCTGGAGGGAGCTGATCGGCAATCCGGGATGCACCACCAGCACTGTCGGGACCGCCGCAAGCGCAGTGATCAGGGCGAAGTCCTTGAGCGGGTTGTACGACAGCTTCGGGTTGAGCGCGACGTTGATTGCCATTGCCCCCGAGTCGCCGAGCATCAGGGTGTGGCCGTCGGCCGCGGCGCGCGCCACCTGCTCGGCGGCGACCACGCCGCCAGCGCCAGGCACGTTCTCCACCACGAACGGCTTGCCGAAGGCGTCGCTGAGCTTGGCGGCGAGCATGCGCGCCAGCACGTCGGGGTTGCCGCCCGGCGCCGCCGCGGCGATGAGGCGGACGTTCTTCGACGGCCAAGCGTCCTGCGCGCTGGCGGATGCCGCAAAAACCAGCAATAGCGCGAGTAGGGTTCTCATCCTCGTTTATCCACGAAGCGGGGAGGTTTGACCGCCGCTTCGAAGTCCTTGGCTATGGTGCCACGGGGGAGGAGCGTGACTTCCGGCGATATCTGGAACGCCCTCCGGACCGCTTCGACGGTGCCCTCCCTGTTGGCGTTGCGCTTTCCACGTGGAGGTGCAGCACATCGTTGTCACCGCTGTTGTACACCTCGGCACGGAAGTCGACCACATCAGGGTCGCGGAATAGCGCGTCCTCGAGCTCGTTGTGGTTGATGTTGACGCCGCGCACCTTGAAGAAGCCGACCGTGCGCCGCTCGTGCTTCAACATCGGGAACACGCTCCATGGTCCTTTGCCTTTTCCTTCTGAACTGAAGGACACCAGATCGCCGGAGGACCAGCGCAGGAAAGGTGTCATGCAATTGTTCCAGAGCGGCGTCACCACCAGCGAGCCGACCGCGCCTTCGGGGACCGGCTCGCCGCTCTTCTCGTCCAGCACCTCGCAGTAGAACTGGTCGGCCCAGATGTGCAGGCCGTGGTGGCCGACGCCCTCGCCAGCGACGAAGGCGCCCTCGGTCATGCCGAAATGGTCGAAGACCTCGGCGCCCCAGGCGGTTTCGAGCTTCTTTCTCTTGACGGGGGAAAGCGGCTCGGCGGCCACGATCAGCTTTTTCACGGTGCTGTTTCTCAGATCAAAGCCTTTTGACTCGGCCAGATTCGCGAGATGCAGCCCATAGCTCGCCATCCCGAGCCAGACCGTCGGCTTGAGGTGGTCGATCAGTTCGAGCTGCACTTCGGAGGACGTGTTTGTGCCGGCGCCGCACCACACCGTGCCGATGCCGTGGTTGATCGCGGTGCGGGCGTAGAGGTGCGCCACCGGGTGCACGCCGAGCGGGAAGGAGACGTGCGCGCAGTCCTTCGCCGTCGCATCGATCAGCGCCCAGGCGCGCTCGAAGGCGCGCAGACCGTGCTCCATGTCCTCTGCCGAGCGCGGGTAGAAGAGCGGCCGGCCGGTGGCGCCGCCCGAGCGCCAGTATTCGACCGCGGCGCTGCGCGGCTGGATGCAGAACTCCTCGTGGAAGCGCTCCGGCAGGATGGCGCGCAGCTCCTCCTTGGTGAGGGGCGGAATCCTGTGCCAGATGTCTTCGGCCTTGCCCTTGGGAATCCGCTTCTTCAGGAAGCGCGACTGCCGGGCACGCTCGAGCGCGACGTCCTTTCGCTTCCGCTGGATTGCGAGAAGTTCTTTCTTCGACTTCGGCCAGCGTAGATCCGGTTTCAAGCGCAATTCCCGAATAGCGAATCGAGACGGTTACGCTCGATCACGAAGCCAGTCCCTGAATTCGCCGAGACGAATCCCATAGCGGCCTATATTGCCTTCGTGCAACTTCCGAAGTTCGTCCACGAGCATCTTTTCGAACTGTCTTCGGTCTTCCCGCGGGACTAGCTTCTCAGAGATCTTCTCGACGTCGAGCTCGATCGACAGACCATTGCGAACGATTTCGGCGACAGCATCCCCGAGCTCTAGTCGATACTTCGACCTGAAGGGATCGGGTTTGGGTAGGCCACTTGCGATCGCGCGGAATTGTTGGCTGGATCGGTCGTAAGCCCAAAGAAAAACGTCGCGCAACAATCCTATGTGCGTTCTTTCGTAAACACCGAGAAGACCCTCGACATAGGCGCGCTCAGGGACATCAACGAAGGACAATGGGCTTAGGTTCGCCTTGATCAACGGAATGTTGGCAGCGAGGCGAGAGACGCGCTTGTTGACATCCTCGAATGGTTGCAAATATGGCAAATGCACCATGGCGAAGAAGGCTTGCTCGAAAGGGTCGTTGATGGCCGCGGCTTTTCGAAGCACTTCGTCAAACAGCTCCTCGATCTGTTGCGGTATCGCTAGCGGCCTGAAAACTGTTCCTTGTATGTCGACGACGCGACTGCGTAGGCGACCACTTGCATCCGGATCGTGGAGAAGGTTTTCAGAAAGCAGGGCGTGGATATTCAGCAACGTGAACCGGTTGAACCCTATGTCTGGAGCTTGATCAATCAAGAACTCGATAGCTCGCTTGTGGTTCAAGATCATCTGCGTTTCAACCTGATCCTTACCCTCCGCCTGGCGCCCGTGCTCGATCAGTTGCTGCGTGTCTAGACGGGTATAGGTGTTTCCTTCGAGGCGGGAGGATGCCCACGACAGATCGATCAGCAGTCGGTTGAGGATGTCGCGGGCGTAGGTACCAGCCGGTCTTTGGGCGAATACAGTGCTTCCGATTCGATGGAGCCACTCGCGGCGCTCCGGGTCACTTAGATAGAACGATTCATTGGGCTTGTAGGCGTCGAGGAATTCCCGGTCGTAGCCCACCGGCCTGCGCTGTGTGATGGGAGCTCGAACCCAAGACCGCACCATTTCGCCGTCAGGAGAAAGGGGTACATAAACTTCCTCTTGAGCCCCTGGTACGTCGCCGGCTTCCGAGGCTTGGCCAGAGCTGGCAGGTGAGGGGGCACGATAGCGAGTGCTGGGTCCCTTCCCTTCTTTGACTAGGCGTTTCTCACGAAGCAAGGCGTCGATCAGTCGTGTTAGGGAGCGTCGACTTGCGTCGCCAGAGAATTTCTCAGCCAGGTCTGTCAGCGAAGCCCCGTTGGCATTTCGGCGTACCTCGGCTTCGATTCGTCGAGGGAGGTTTGTGGCAAGTTCTTTTGGCATGATTGAGATATCTGGCCAAATAAATATAAACCATTGTACAACAATATATCTTTTGGCTAGATAGTTCTATATATCGCCAACATCGCGCCAAATAACCAGTGCAACCTCTGCAATATCAAACACCTAGATAGCGATGCCAGAGGTTGCGGTCGGCGTCGAGCTCGGCCGAGCTGCCCTGCCAGGCGACGCGGCCACGCTCGATGATGGTGTGGCGGTCGGCGAGCTTCACCAGGCGCTCGATGTACTTGTCGATCACCAGGATCGTCTGCCCCGCGGCGCGCAGGCGCTCGAGGCACTTCCAGATCTCCTCGCGCACCAGCGGCGCCAGACCTTCGGTCGCTTCATCGAGGATCAGGAGGTGCGGATTGGTCACCAGCGCCCGGCCGATGGCGAGCATCTGCTGCTCGCCGCCGGAGAGCTGGTTGCCCATCTGATTGGCTCTTCTTTTTAGATTTCCAAATAAATCAAAAACCCTTTCCGGCGTCCATGGATCCGCTCGCCCGTTGCGGTTCTCGGCGAAGGCGACCAGGTTCTCGCGCACGCTGAGGTTGGGAAAGATCTGCCGGCCCTCCGGCACCAGCGCGATGCCCTGCCGTGCGATGCGGTCGGTGGGCATGCTTTCGATGCGGGCGCCGCGGAAAGAAATGCTGCCCTTGAAAGGCCGGGTCAATCCCATGATCGAGCGCACCGTGGTCGTCTTGCCCATGCCGTTTCGCCCGAGCAGTGTCACCATTTCCTTTTCCCGGATCTCCAGTGAAAGCTGAAACAGGACCTGGCTCGCGCCATAGGCCGTCTCGAGATTTTCGACTTTAAGCAGGGCTTCGTCTCCGCGCTGTCAAGACGGAACCTCGTCTCCAAGGTAGGCCCTGCGCACTTCCGGGTTGAGACGGATCTTTTCCGGCGCGTCGGTCGCGATCAGGCGTCCGTCGACCATCACCGAGATGCGGTCGGCGAGGCGGAACACCGCGTCCATGTCGTGCTCGACCAGCAGCACGGTGACGCCGGCGCGGATGCGCTCGATGAGCTCGATCATGCGGCGCGATTCCTCCGGTCCCATGCCGGCCATCGGCTCGTCGAGCAGCACCAGCTTCGGCTGCGTGGCGAGCGCGAGGCCGACCTCGAGCGCACGCTGCTCGCCGTGGGACAAGGTGGCGGCAGCCGCGGTTGCTTTCGACTGAAGATTGATTTCTTCGAGAAGCGAGCGCGCTTCGTCGAAAAGCCGCGTTTCCTTCTCCAGCGGACGCCAGAAGGAGAAGCTCGAGCCGCTGCGCGCCTGCACCGCGAGCGCGAGGTTGTCGAGCACGCTCAGCTTGCGGAAGATGCTGGTGATCTGGTAGCTGCGCGCCAGTCCCGAGCGGACCCGGTCATGCTGCTTCATGCTCGTAATATTTTTGTCTTCAAAGAAAATTCCACCGCCGTCGGCGGCAAGGCCGCCGGAGATCAACCCGACGAGCGTGGTCTTGCCGGCGCCGTTGGGGCCGATCAGGGCGTGCACCTCGCCCGCCCTGACCTCGAGGCTGACGCGCTCGGTCGCGACCACTCCGCCGAAGCGCTTGCTGATGCCCTCAAGCCGGAGCATGTTTCCTCCGCTCGAGCAGGCCGGCGATGCCCTGCGGCGCGAACAGCACGATGGCGAGCATCACCATGCCGACGCCGAGGTTGGCGTGCTGCTGGTAGTTCGGCGCGAGTTGCGCCAGCCAGCCGATCGGATAGTCGGAGATGACGTGCTCGAGGCCGAGCAGCACCGCAGCGCCGAGCACGCCGCCCCAGAGATTGCCGATGCCGCCGAGGATCACCATGATCATCAGCGTCCCGGACTGCGCCCAGTGCAGCACGTTCGGGTTGACGTACTTGCCGTGGCTCGCGAGCAGCGCACCGGCGAGGCCGGCCGCAGCGCCGGCGATGACGAAGCAGGCGAGCTTGTAGCGGAACACCGGGAAGCCGATCGCTTCGGCGCGCGCCTCGTTCTCACGGATCGCAATCACGACTCGGCCGAAGCGCGACCTCATCAGCCGGTACAGCAGGAAAATACTCAGCAAAAGAAGAAATAAAACGACATAGTAGAAGGCGACCTCGTTGCCGAGCTCGAAGCCCAGCGAGGGCCGTTGCCGCAGCGACAGGCCCTCGTCGCCGCCGTAGGCCTTCATCGAGTTGACCAGGTAGAACATCATCTGCGCGAAGGCAAGCGTGATCATGATGAAGTACACGCCGCGGGTACGCAGCGAGATCGCGCCGATGATCCAGGCGGCGAGCGCCGAGACCGCGATCGCCGCCGGCCAGCCGATGAAGGCGCTGGTCACCCCCTCGGCGATGAGGATCGAGCCGACGTAGGCGCCGGTGCCGACGAACGCGGCATGGCCGAAGGAGATCATGCCGCCGTAGCCGAGCACCAGGTTGAGGCTGGTCGCGGCGATGGCGTAGATCATCACTCGGCTGGCGAAGCTGACGTAGAAGAGCTGGTCTGCCCACAGCATCGCCAGCGGGAACAAGACAAAGATGAGCGAAAGGAAAATGTTCTTCTTCATCCGCGCGCCGGGAAAAGGCCCTGCGGCTTGAAGTACAGCACCACCGCCATCAGGAGGTAGATGGAGACCGAAGCGATCGCCGGCCCGGCGGCGCTGGCGGCGCGCGGCTGGAAGAAGACGCCGAACAGGATCGGCAGGAAGGCGCGGCCGATGGTATCGACGATGCCGACCAGCAGCGCGCCGACCAGCGCGCCGCGGATCGAGCCGATGCCGCCGATGACGATGACGACGAAGGCCAGGATGAGGATGTTCTCGCCCATGCCGACCTGCACCGCGAGCAGCGGCGCGAGCATCGCACCGGCGACCGCGCACAGCGCCGCGCCGGCGCCGAAGACGAGCGTGAACAGCAACCGGATATTGACGCCCATCGCGAGCGCCATTTCGCGGTTCGACGCGCCGGCACGGACCAGCATTCCGACTCGCGTCTTCGTCACCAGGAAATACAAGAGCACGGCGACAGCGAGGCCGACGGCGATGATCACCAGGCGATAGGCGGAGTACGGCAGCCCGGGCATCAGCTCCACCGGACCGGAGAGCGCGCCGGGCATCGGCAACGCGGCATCCGAGCCCCAGACGAGGCGCGTCAGCTCGTTGATGATCAGGATCAGCGCGAAGGTGGCGAGCACCTGCGCCATGTGGTCGCGGGCATACAGCGTCCTTAGCACCGAGACCTCCAGCGCCATGCCGAGCAGCGCGGTCGCCGGGATGGCCAGCAGTACGCCGGCGGTGAACGAGCCGGTGAGCTGGACGAAGGTCGAGGCGAGAAAGGCGCCCAGCATGTACAGCGAGCCGTGCGCCAGGTTGATCATGTCCATGATGCCGAAGACCAGCGTCAGGCCCGCGGCCAGCAGGAACAGCATCAGGCCGAACTGCAGCCCGTTAAGCGACTGCTCGGCGATGAGGATCCAGCTCAACTACGCTTACTTCATCTTGCAGTCTTGCACGTACGCGTCGCCGTGGTCCTTGAACACCGTGCCGATGGTCTTGTTCACCAGGCGGCCCTGCGAGTCCTTGGCGACCACGCGCAGGTAGTAGTTCTGGATCGGCATCTGGTTGCGGTTGAACTTGAACGGCCCGCGCACCGATTCGAACTTCGCCGCCCGCATCGCCTTGCGCACCGCTTCCACGTCCTCAATCTTGCCCTTGCTGTCGCGCACCGCGGCGTCGATCAGCATCGCCGTATCCCAGCCCTGCGCCGCGAACACGGTCGGCAGGCGCCGGTATTCCTTTTCGAACGCGGCGACGAATTTCTTGTTGGCGGCGTTATCGAAGTCGAGCGCCCAGTGCGCCGTGTCGAACAGGCCGAGCGTCGCTTCCCCCACCGGGCGGATGATGTCCTGGTCGTCGCCGAATCCCGGCACGATCAGCGGCACGTCCTTCGACAGTCCCGAAGCGACGAACTGCTTGATGAAATTGATCCCCATGCCGCCCGGCAGGAAGATGTAGAGCGCGTCCGGTTTTGCAGCCCTCACCTGCGCGAGCTCGGCGGCGTAGTCGAGCTGGCCGAGCTGCGTGTACACCTCGGCGACGACATTGCCCTTGTAGTAGCGCTTGAAGCCGGTGAGCGAATCCTTGCCCGCCTGGTAGTTGGGCGCGATCAGGTATGCGCTCTTGTAACCGCGGTTGGTCGCATGCTGGCCGGCCGCCTCGTGGTAGGCGTCGTTCGGCCAGGAGGCGACGAACAGGTAGGGACTGCATTCCTTGCCGGCCATCGGCGAGGGCGCGGCGTTCGGGCTGACGTAGATCAGCTTGTTCTCGAAGGCGATCGGCACCGAGGCGAGCATGATGTTCGAGAAGACGATGCCGGTGAGGAAGTTCACCTTGTCGACCTTGACGTTCTTCTCCGCGATCTGGCGGCCGACGTCGGGCTTGAACTGATCGTCGCCGACCAGCACCTCGGCGGGCAGGCCGCCGAGCTTGCCGCCGTTGGTTTTCACGGCGAGCAGGAACGCATCGCGGATGTCGACGCCGATCGCGGCGCTCGGTCCGGAGAGCGTGCTGATGAATCCGATCTTGACCTTGTCGGCGCCCTGCGCGTTTGCAGTCAGAACGAGCAACGCCGCCGCAAGCAATTTGATTTTCATGGGGAGTCCCTCCTCGCGATTGATTCTACAATAAGCATATGCCCTTCCGCGCTCGAGTTCCCGATGGAAAACCTCTGGGAAAGAGTCCCGACGCGGCTGCGGTGAAGCGCCGCGCGCTCGAGCTCGGCGCGGATCTCGCCGGCATCGCCAGCGCGGCGACGCTCAACGCTTTCCCGCCCGATCCGCGCTGGCCGCAGACGCCCGAGCGCATCTCGCCGTACATCAAGAGCGTGATCGTGCTGGTGCAGCGCATTCCCGCCGGCTGTTTCCGCGCCAAGAGCAACGTGCCGGTGCAATACATGGACATGCTGGTGCTGCGCAAGATGGACAAGATCGCGTATCGCCTCGCGCAGGAGATGGAGCGAGCGGGCCATCCGACCTTCGTCACGGCGGCGCAGGAGACGGACTGGAACTACAAGAAGGCCTCCTACGGGCGCCTCTCGACGCGGCACCTCGGCGTCGAGGCGGGCCTCGGCACGCTCGGTCTCGAGGTCAACATCCTCACGCCGGAGTTCGGCCCGCGCGTCTATCTCACGGGGATCCTGACCGAGCTCGAGCTCGAGCCCGACCAGCGCATCACCGAGCAGGTCTGCATCGGCGAATCGTGCAGCCGCTGCCTGCATTCCTGCCCGCCCAACGCCGTGCTGCACTGGGGCATCGACAAGCGCGCCTGCGCCACCGAGGCGCAGGAGTTCGGCTTCATGACGATGCTCCAGTTCATGGACCGCGTCATTGATGCTCCTTCTTCCGAGAAATCCAACCTGTTGAAAACGGTCGACCTGTTCGGCTTCTGGCAGGGCCTGCTGCGCGTGGTCGGCTCGTTCGGCGACTGCCCGCGCTGCCTCGCGGTTTGCCCGGTGGGCAACGACTATCACGCGCACCTCGCGGAGGTGCAGAAGTACATCCCGGAGAAGACGCCCGAGAAGGTCGCGCTTCACCAGAAATACAAGAGCGATCGCAAGTCGGGCGCCGATCTGCCCGGCCTGTCGAAGTGGAACGTGCGCTGGGTCGGCGAAGAAGGCTACAAGGGGATGGTCGCGAAGCAGCTGCAGGAATTCAAGAAGAAGCAACATGGAAATTCGTAAGAAGAAAATCTCCTCGGAGGACGTCAAGCGCAAGGCGCTGGAGCTCGGCGCCGACCTGGTGGGCATCGCCGACGGGAAAGCCGTCGACGCCTCGCACATCACCGACCTCGACGCCGGTCGGGTGATCGTGCTGGCGAAGCGCCTGAACGAGGGCGTGGCACGCATTACGCGCTGGAACGACCGCCACAAGTACTACAACGACGAGCTGGCGCTCACCCACCTCGAGGAAACCTCGCTCGAGCTCGTCTACTGGCTCGAGGACTGCGGCTATCCGGCGGTGATCGTGCCGCCGACACATGTAGATCCTTCCAAATATGAAAATCCAAAAAAACACCTCGAGCCGATCCTCTCGCTCCCGCACGCCGCGGTGGAGGCCGGCCTCGGCACCCTGGGGCTGAATCTCCAGCTGCTCACGCCCGAATACGGCCCGCGCGTGATCCTCACCGCGGTCCTCTGCAGCGTCGACGTGGCGTGCGACAAGCCGATGGTGGAGGCGCTGTGCAAAGGCCCGACCTGCGGCCGCTGCCTGAAGACCTGCCCGGGCGACGCGGTCAAGGAGTGGGCTCGCGACTGGGATGCCTGCGACAAGCACCGCTCGCCGCACGGCTTCGCGCAGCTCACCGATCACCTCGACCGCATCATCAAGGAAGGCGATGCGAAGAAGCGGAAGGACCTGCTTCGTTCCGAAGACAGCTTCAACCTCTGGCAGAGCATCCTGCGCGGCGCGGGCGTGGTCACGGGCTGCCGGCGCTGCGCCGACGTCTGCCCGGTCGGCGCCGACTACGCGATGCTCGCCGACGCCCTGGAAGAAATCCCGGAGAACACGCCCGAGAAGGAGCGCCGCCTCGCGGCGATGAAGGGCGAGGTGCCGCAGGGCCAGAAACGCTTCATCGGTTTCCTCAAAGTCCTCTGAACCTCCCCAAGACACGCAAGGAGATCGCCCGTCTCCAGAGCGAGCGCAAGCGTGCCGCGGTGGAGCGCGCTCTCCATTCCCCGTTCTGGAAGAAGAGGATGCCTAAACTCGACCTCGGCAAGCTCGACGACCCCGAGGTCTGGCGCAAGATCCCGATTCTCGACAAGGACACCCTGCGTGCCCTGAGCGACACGCAGTTCTACAGCGAGTTCTGCCACACCCAGCACGACGGTGTGTCCGAGTTCTGGCGCTCGGGCGGTGTCACCGGCGCGCCGCTTTTCTACCCTCGTACCTTCAAGGACATCGAGGTCGGCCTCGAGTCCTTCGCGCGCACCTTCGACTGCGCCGGCGCCGGGCGCGGCGAGCGCGCGCACGTGTCTTTCCCGCTCGGCATCCACCCGGTGGGGCAGATCTACGCGCGCTGCGCCACCTCGCGCGGCATCACCGTCAACTGGGCGGGCTCGGGCACCTCGACGCCTTCGGCGCTGCAACTCGAGCTGATCCAGCGCCTCAAGCCGACGATCTGGCTCGGCATGTCCGGCTACGCGCTGCACCTCGCCAACCTGGCGGAGGCGAAGGGCATCGATCTGGCGAAGCTCGGCATCAAGCACGTGATGTGCTCGGCCGAGCCCGTTTCCCAGGCGAAGCGCGACAAGATCGAGCGCACCTTCGGCGCCAGGCTCACCGACAACTTTGGCATGACCGAGGCGGGCATGATGGGCTCGGAAGACGTGCCCGGCGCCGGCTTCCGCATCTGGAGCGACCTCTACTACATCGAGGTGCTCGACCCGAAGTCGCTCGAGCCGGCGAAGGAGGGCGAGGTCGGGACGCTGGTGGTGACCGCGTTGCAGACCAACAACGTCACGCCGTTCCTGCGCTGGAGCTCGGGCGACCTCGTCACCTACAGCGAGGCTGATGACGGTGCCGGGCCCTTTTCAGTCTTCCCCCGCATCAAGCATGCGCACCGCACCGCCGGTTTCTTCAAGATCCGCGGCGTCAATCTCGGCCACCAGGACCTCGAGGACTTCATCTTCCGCCACGTCGAGATCGGCGACTTCCGCGCCGAGGCCGTCAACGAGGGCGACAACGACATCCTCCGGCTCTGCATCGAAGTGAAGAAGGGCGTCGAGCAGGAGCGCCTGCTCGGGATGCTGGCGGCGAAGGTCAAGGAGACCTTCGAGCTCACGCCTCAGGTCGTGGTGCTGGAGACCGGGACGCTCGCGAAGGAGTTCGAGGCCAACATCAAGACCGCGCGTTTCGTCGACCGCCGCGGCTGACGTTCGCTACTTCATCAAGGTCACCGCGGGCGGCGCCCACTGGCCTTTCTTGACCGAATCCTTCGGTACGTACGTGCGGAACGTCAGCGAGAAGGGCTTGCCCGCGGGCGAGGGCAGCCAGTTCGACTCGGGCACACCCGCCGGTGGCTTCGGGCCGATGCCGATCTTCAGCGATCCGTCCGCCTCGCTCTTCAGCCCCGAATAGGTGTTGAAGTTGTAGCGCTTGAGCGGGTTGTCCACGACGCGATAGTCCGGCACGCCGACCAGGATCACTGACCAGTAGGCATTGACCGCGGACTGCGGCAGCGCTTTGGCGGGGAAATGGATCAGGTAGCCGTTGCCGCCGTTGAGCGGCTTGTCAGCGGCGTCGCGCGTCGCGACGAAGTAGATCACCTCGTCCCAGCTATTGGCCCAGATGCCGGCGAAGTTCACCGAAGTGCGCAGCCGGTAGTCCCTGCCGTAGTTGCCCGCCTGCGCGGCGCCCGTCCAGTGGTTGCGCGTCGGCGCGCTCTTGGTCAGCGCGTACTCCTGGAAGTCGCGGATCACCTTGCCGCGCAGCAGCTTGTCGACCGCGGCGCGCGCCTCCTTGCCCGATGCGGCGTACGCGGCGACCGCGCGCACCTTCTGCTGCATTTCCGCGGCTGCCGGCGAAACGTCGAGCGCGCTGGCCAGCCGCGCATCGACCTGGTCGAAGATCTCGACGCCGATCAGCTCCTTGTTGTCGAACATCGGGATGGTCGGCGGCGCCTTGATCGCGGGCTTGCCGGCGACCATGACCTTGAACTGCTTCTGCAGGCGCACCGCGCCCTCGGCGTCGCCCTTCAGCTCCACCCGCCCCAGCATCTTCGCCTTGCTCGAGTGCAGCTCGATGCGCCCGGCACCCTCCGGGATCTTCGGGTTCGACCCGGCCTTCACCAGCGCGAACGTGCCGAACGGCTTCGAGGGGAAGGTACGCTCGTTGATGTTGACGATCACCTCGCCCCACTCGTCGAGAATCTGCGCCGTGTAGTAGCGGCCCTTCACCTCCGGCACCTCGAGGATCACCGGCGTCTTGTCGTCCACCGCGAACCAGGCCTCGAGGTAGGCGACGTCGAAGTTCGGATTGACGAAATCCGCCGAGCCGAGCGGGTTGTACTTGATCTGGTTGTAGGCGAACCCCGCTCCCTTCCGGTCCATGTGCTCCTGCCGGATGACGAACATGCGGCCCAGCAAGTAGACGTAGGCATCGGTCACGGTCCGCTCGTCGGGCGCCGGCTTCGCCGGTTGCGCGGACACGGCAGCAATCCACAGCGAAAGCATTGCAAGGAGGATGTGTTTCATGGGGTCCTCGTAACAGCCGGCGGCGTCCATTTGCCGCTGGTAATTGCCGCTTGCGGCCAGTAGGTGCGTACGTAGAGCGAGAAGTCCGCACCTTTCGGCGCCGGCAGCCAGTTCGCTTCCTTGTCGGCGCCCGGCGAGTCGGCTTGCACATAGATGGTCAGCGAGCCGTCGGCGGCGGTCTTGAGGGTCTTGTTCTTGGTGCCGAGCGAGTAGCGCCTGAGGGCGTTCGGCTCGAAGAAGTGGTGCTGGTTGTAGAGCGTCAGCGACCAAAAGCCGCGCACTGGAGGCAGCTCTCCCTTGGCGAAGGTGACCGTGTACTTGCTCTTGCCGTTCAGGCGGGCGCCGCCCGCGTCGAGGTCCTGGTAGAAGTACTTCGTCTCGTTGGGCTTGTTGACGAAGATGTTGGACTTCGCTACCGCGGTGCGCGTGAAGTAGTCGGTGCCGAACGCGGCGCCGTTGTTCTGCGTGGTCCAGTTGTGCGGCAGAGGGATGCCGTAGTTGCGGAACTGGAA
>Ga0137409_10002404_pt1 | contig 20052 bp, 14 predicted proteins | sample CZODoug1_16funga_FD_122059 | JGI IMG/M metagenome (GOLD analysis project Ga0137409, IMG submission 122059) | Vadose zone soil fungal communities from Angelo Coast Range Reserve, California, USA - CZODoug1_16fungal (Hybrid Assembly) | ecosystem: Environmental > Terrestrial > Soil > Vadose zone... | reverse complement strand
TGGCGATCAGGTGATCGCTGGGATGAAGAGCTAAGTAGTGCTCTCCGTCAGCATCAACTCCGTCAACCCGGCGGAAGTCGGCACGGCGTTATTGGTCGTCGCTCTGGGTGAGAGTCCGACGCTCGCTGGAATCGCGGGCCTCGACACTGCGACGCAGGGAGCGCTGACCCGGATCATCGAGAACAAGGATTTCCGCGGATCGCGGGATGAGACGCTGCATCTCACCGGGGTGGCCAAGGGTCCGCGACGACTGCTTCTCATCGGAATGGGAAATGTCACCGATCGCAAGGCTTCATTTCGCCGAGCCGCAACGCTGGCGGCGCGCCAGATACCTTTGCGATAGGCGGCACGCTGACGGCGCAACTCAGCGTCCGGCATATTGGCTACGATCCATCCCTTGTCAAAAACGTGATGATAGATGCGGTTGCGAACTGCGAGATAGCCATCGCTGATGCGAATAATGCCGGAGAGGTGCAGGACGCTCATCAGCGGATTAGTCTCATCATCGGGCACGCTCTTTTGCTTTCGATGAACGCGCGAATATAAATCCAGCAAGCCTGCGCGGTCCGCCTCACTACGCAGGATACGCTCGCGAACAAAAAGCAGGTTGTCATCTCGCTCGCGGGCGCGATCGCCGGCGCGCAACACTACGACAGCATGCTTCGCAAGCAGCGAAGCTCGTTGTTGCTGACGAAGTTGAATGGAAGAAAGACCATCTTTTTTGCTTCGGGCACGGTGAGAGAGACGCAAACCGGGGCGGCCGGGTGGGTGTTTGCCTTCGACGTCGCCAGCAACACGGTCGCCGCTTCGTTGGCCCTGTCTCAAGGGCACGGGGCGGGCGTGTGGATGGCGGGCCAAGGATTGGCCGCGGACAAGACCGGCCGCCTCTATGGCGTATCGGGGAATGGATCCTTCAATGGAACGACCGATTTTGGCGAGAGCGTGTTCAAGATCCGGTATCGACCGGCGACGACTACGGCGGCCGCCTCACTGCGCATCACCAGCTGGTGGGCACCGTACTCGGATGCGGCAAGGCTTGGGCAGGATCCGACGCGGTCGTCACCCGATCTTCCCGCCGACGACAAATTGGCGGGAGTGAGCGCGCCTTCCGAGCAGATGCGGATGCCGGTGAACGGCATGCGGCCTCCCGCGCTGGAGGGCGCGAGGGAGGTGATGAACACGGACGAGAACACCGGCAAGCCCGTGAAATTGGTGTACCCCAAGGTGACGGCGCAGGAGCGCGGATTTGCGGACGAGGATCTGGGGTCCGCCGGCGGCACTCTGATCGAGAAGTACAAGATCTATCTGGCCGCCGGCAAGGACGGTATAGGTTATGGCGTCAAGACGCCCATCATGGGGAATACCCAACCTGCCGACTTCGCGAACATGAAGGCCAATTGCGCAAAGCTGGCGGCGCCGCCGGTATGGCTCACGGCGTCACCGGGTCCGGTCGATCCTTGTCCCCAAGACGCCACCACGCTCGATTTCCTGCCGTGGGGCAAGACGCGCCACATGCATTCCACCCCGGTGCAGTACTGGAGTGCAGGGGGCTTGAAGATTTTCGTGTGGGGAGAGAACTCGCAGCTGCACGAGTGGGCCATGTCTCCCACGGGGAAGCTCACTTACGCCGCCCAAGGCAACGAGTTCGCCTCGCCGCAGATCACGAACTCGCCGGGCGGCATGCCGGGCGGCTTCTGTACGCTTTCGGCGAACGGCAACAAGGCAGGCACCGCGCTCCTGTGGTGTACGGTGCCCTACGGAGATGCGAACGCCGGCGATCCCGGCACGCACGTCACGAACGGACGGCTTCTCTGTTACGACCCCGATCACATCGTCAACGGGACCATTCCCGTTCTGTGGGATTCCGAGCGCTGGGGAATCCAATTCCTCTTCAATAAATTCCTGCCGCCCATCGTGGACGGCGGCCAGGTCTATGTGCCGAATTACAACGGCGGCGTCGATGTGTACGCGCAGTGAACCGGCGAGCCCCGGCCGCTTGGATTCGGCACGGTGTTCGACAGTTGCCGCTGATAGTAAAAATCCCAGGTATTGGTGACGCGATCGCGGAAACCGATGACGGTGACGGTGGGGTTGATGCCTCTTTCCTTTTCGGCGTCATCGCTGTAATCGCCTTTCTCCAGCTTGCGCAGGCGAGGTTTTGCGCCGATTCCATTCCACGATCTTTTTGATGATCTCCTGCGCCTTCGGCGATTTGCTCAGGAATTCGATCGCGCTGTCATAGTCTTTCTTGGCGGTGCGGCGACATCTCCAGGTCCCACGGCTCCATCGGATCCAACACGCACTTCAAGCTCAACGTCTTTCCCATGATGCTGACGGTCATGCGACTCTCCCTCTTCGAATCCGATGTCGAAAAATCCTTGCATTGGCCGAGATTAGCACCTTTGCCCGACGGGATATCATCCTCCTCGATGGGCGAGGCACATCGGAGAAGCCGCGCGCAGGGCGTGCAGCGCGCACCCGGTTGGTTTATCCTCGCACGCTTGCCTCACTCGGGATGACCATGATAAGCCGAATCTGCACCAGCCTCGATGGCCGCATCGCGGCGCTGCCCGGAGTGCTGCTGGCCGCGGCCCTTGTCCTCGCGCCGTCGGCGCACGCGCAGACGCGCCCCGGGGGACCGTCGCCCTTCGAACAGTCATTCCTCAACTATTTGACATCGATTGCGAGTACCCAGTACTGCGTGGCCCAATCCGATGTCGGGACCTCCACCCAGTCGTCCAGCAATTGCAATGTCGCGCGTTCTTACGCCTTTGGCCAGATCGTGACCGGGTCCGAGGTGCGCGGGCTCATTCCGAATCAAATGTCGGGTGAGAACTCGCAGTTCAAGGATTTCGCCGGCAGTCAGTTTCACGACCTGGCCTCGCGCCTGAGCGCCATTCGCGCCGGCGCCAGCGGGTTCATGATCACTGCGGCGCCTGCCGCCGATCCCGGTTTCGACGCCGCGCTCGCGACCCGGACGCGGGCGCCCGTGATCCTGGGCGGCGCGGCCAGCGCGGATGAGCCGCCCGCCGATTTCAGCCGGTGGGGAGGATTCCTCAATACAACCTACGATTGGGGGCGGCGCTCGGCGACCGATTCCGAAAACGCGCTGCATTCGAACGCCTATGAGATGACCCTGGGCGTCGACTATCGAGCCACCCGGGGTCTCGTAGTGGGGGGAATCCTCGGCTTCGCCGACGACGATCTGAGCTTCAACGATTCGTCGAACATCGTCGGCGGCAAGCTGCAAACCAAGGCCGTCAGTCTGATGGTCTACGCGCAGCAGGAGTGGGAAAACGCCTATGTGAGCGGATCCGCGGGGTATCAGTCGATACATCAATTCCTGTCGCGCATCGGTACCTTCTACGACCCCGCGACCAGTTATTCCGTGCCGTTTCATGCAGACGGATCGACGACCGGTCAGTCGGGGCTCGTTTCGTTGAGCGGCGGCTACGACGCGCACTTCAAGGCGCTCACGCTGGAACCTTCCTTAAGCTGGCAGCATCGAAGCACGCGCGTAACCGGTTTTGATGAGCACGGTGCATCGGGCACCGAGAGCGACGGCTTCACGAATTATGACATCAACATGCATTTCAACTCTCAATCGCTGGTGTCGACGCAGGGTACGGTCGGCCTGAAGATTCAGTACGCAATGACGCCATCCTTCGGCGTGCTCGTACCGTTTCTCGACGCAAGCTTTATTCATGAATTCAACACCTCGCCGTACAATGTGACAGGTACGTTCGCGGGACTGACGAACAACGTGCCGAACTTCGTACTGGAGGCTGACAAACCGACGCAAAATTTCGTCAACCTGGCGGGCGGCCTCACCTTCGTGTTCAAGCACGGGGTGCAGGGATACCTCCGCTACCGCCAAGTGTTGGATCAGCGCTATGTGACCGATCACGCCATCGGTGCGGGATTCCGGGTCGAGCTCTAGCGCTCAAGAATCCGAACAAAGGCCACTCGCGTCGTGCAGATCGAGACCTTGCTTGGCGACTTGCACGACGGCGCCGTCGATCTGCAAGGTGCGGCCCGGCAGCTCGCTGACCTCATTGCGGGCAGTATCGTGAGACGGGCCGCCGTCAAACAACTACTGGAGCAGGCGTTAGCGGAGAACCGGCTCGCGCTCCCCCAGTACACCTCGCTGCTGGCGGCATTGGACGGTTTGACCATGCAGCGCGAGGCCACCTCGCGCCGGGCCGATGAGAGCGCCGATGCCACGACCCTGCGCCAAGCGGCGGATGCCACGACCCTGCGTCAAGCGGTGGATGCCACGACCCTGCGTCAAGCGGTGGATCCTACGACCCTGCGCCAGGCGACGGATCCCACATCGCTCCGATCCGTCGTCCCGGCGCGGGCCGGTGCCGATAATGAAGCGGCGGCCACCGGTCCCGGAACCTGGGTGCGCGCCCGGTATGTGCTCGTGCAGATGATCGGCAGCGGCGGCATGGGGCAAGTCTGGAAGGCGAAGGACTCGTATCTGGAACGCACCAACGATCCATTTCCCTTCGTTGCGATCAAGATGTTGAACGCCAATCTGGAGCAAGATCCCGACGCCTACGTGGCGCTGCAACGGGAAACCAAGAAGGCGCAGGAACTGGCCCACCCCAATGTGGTCACCGTCCATCTTTTCGATACGGATTCACCCGGCTCCGGCCGCGCCTTCATGTCGATGGAGTTGCTGGAAGGGGAATGTCTCGACGTCCGCATTCGCCGCTATCCGGACGGCGACGCCCGCGACAAAGTGCTGCCCATCATCATCGGAATGGCGAAGGGGCTCGAGTATGCGCACAAGCGCGGCATCGTGCATGCGGACTTTAAGCCGGGTAACGTCTTCATCACCGACGCCGGGGTCCCCAAAATCCTGGATTTCGGCATTGCGCGGGCCGCCAAGATCGCCGGCGTGAATCGACGCGCCGATTCCTTCGATGCCGGAACCTTCGGCGGCCTCACGCTCGGATACGCCTCCATCGATATGATCGAGCGGCAGGAGCCTCATCCCGCCGACGATGTCTATGCGTTGGGGCTCGTGGTGTACGAACTGCTCTCGGGCCGACACGCCTTCAAGGGGCTGAGTGCGGCGGAAGCCCGCGACGCGCGGCTGGTACCTGCGCGACTGCGCGGCGTACGGCGCCATGAATGGCGAGCCATCGAACGCGCACTGGCGTTCACCCGCGACCGTCGATGGCAGAACGCGGGTGAGTTTTTACGCGCGTTCGAGGGCAGGAGCGTCACCGCCAAGGTGCTGGGCGCTCTCGCGGCAGTTCTGCTGCTCCTCGTCGGCGGCCTCTGGTACCAGAACTGGAAGGCGCAGCAGCCGAGCGTACCGTTCGAGTCGCTGTCCCCGGCGCAGCGGGCGGAGTTCGCCCGGGACATGTCCGACGGCGACCAGGGCTTTCAGTTGCTCGATGCCGCCGGCGGAACCAATCCCACCGAGATCGCCGCGGCGTATTGCAACGCCTATGCCATTCACCCAAAGAACCCGCAGGCGGTACGTGGGCTGGTGCGGGTGGCGGAATATGCGCTGCCGAAATTCAACGGCCTGTCGGACGCCGCGCAACGGCGGCTCAATTTGGTCAATCTGCGCAAAACATGCGAGGAGTTCTACGGCCACTATGGGCCGTTAGTGCGAGCGCTCGGCGACAACGGCGGCGGCTGAGGCATCGGCCTGCGCGGCCGGGGGCAATTCTTCGAGCCTGTTGCCGATGCGCTTAAAAATCGCCGGCCAGTCGCGCCGCCAGCAGCAGGCGTGATCGTGGTCGTCGTAGATCCAAAATTCTTGCGGCTGCTGCCGGTCCAGAAATCCCCGCACACTGCTTTGTGGAACATTGACGTCCCGGCCTCCGGCGATGGCGATTTGTGTGATTCGGCGATCGAGCGCGGGCGCCGTGGCGGGATTGTCGCTCTCCGACAGGGAAAGATAGCCGTGCGCCCGGCTCCAGGCGTCGATGTCGAGATTGCCGGAGATGGTGACGACGGCCGAGACTTCCGGAATTCGCGGCGCCACGAGGTAGGCGATCGTACCGCCGCCGCTGTAACCGACGAGAATGACACGGCGGGTGGAGCTGTCTCGAATCAGCGTCGCGAGCGCCGTGGCCATGCTGGCGACCGCGGCCTTGCCATATCTTGCCGAGGTCCACAGGGAAGGATCGCAGCCCGCGTCGTGGGCGTGGCTGAAATAGCAAGGACGGCCGAGATAGGCGCGCGGCACCGGGCTTGCCTCGAACAGATCAAAAGCCATCGGGATCTTAGGTGATGGGTCACGTGCGATGCGGCGTCCTCCATCCACCCAGGGCTGACCGTCGCCCTCGAGAAAGACCCACAAGGTGGGCGCGGAATTCTGGCCGGCCGGCGCCACGACGGCGTGAGCGAACTCCTTCCCCTGAACCGTACTGACTTGATAGCCGGAACCAAGATCGTGATAAGGATCGAACGCGCGACGAGCGGCGCAGCCGGTAAGCTGCAACGAGGCCATCGCCAGGACCAAGGTGGCCAGCGCGGCGCGGGAGGCGCGGCTGCTCGCGGAGCGACGGCATGGCATGCGAAGATGACTGCGAAGTGTTATGCCGCCATTGTAACGCGAAGAGGTAGGGGCATGTTTATGGGCACATCGGCGAGATCATGGTGGCTCGGTTTCGGATGCGTTGCGGGCTTGGCTGTCGGCGGTGGCGGCAACGCCGCCGATCCGGGTCACGCGAAGGAGGGAATGGTCACCCTCCAGGATGTCGCGGTGGTCGATTGTCTGCTGCCGGGGCAGGTCCGTCAGCTCGGCAGTACCACCTACCTGACCCAGCGCAGACCCATACGAACCGACGCGGCCGATTGCCGAACTCGAGGCGGCGAATACGTCGCCTATGATCGTGCCGATTACAAGTCGGCCTTGAACGTCTGGATGGCGCAGGCAAAGGAAGGTGATCCGGAGGCGCAGACGACGGTGGGCGAGATCTTCGAACGGGGTTTGGGTGGGACGCCGGATTATCCGGCAGCCGTGATTTGGTATCAAAAAGTCGTGGACAATCCGAAACTCGAGGACAAGGCAAAGTCACGCGCGCTGTTCGATCTCGGCACCTTGTATGAGCAGGGACTCGGGGTGGAGAAGGATCAGCTCAAGGCGCTCAACCTCTACCGACGTGCCTGGGGCGCCCCCGCGGATGATCTCGTATACAAGTCGGCCGCCGACCAGAAAGTCGAGGAGTTACGGGCGTCGTTGTCGCAGGAGATTGCGGATCGGGACAAGGAACTGCAAGTCATGCAGAAGCAACTGCAGGTCGCGGAACAGCAAAAAGACGGCAGTCTCGCGACGATGCAGCGCCTCGTTGCAAAGCTGCAAGCCGCCCAGGCGGCGAGTGCGCAAGCCCTTCAGAAACTGCCGGCGTCCTCCCCGGCCGCGCCGGTCTCATCCGTGCGCGCTCCCGCCTCGGCGCCGGAATCGCCGCCGATCGATCGCGGTGCGGTGGACCGGTCCCTCGGCAACTTCCATTTCGGCCGCTACTACGCCTTGATCATCGGCAATCAGAACTATGACCAGATGGAGAGCCTGAAGACGCCGTTGTATGACGCCGTGCGCGCTGCCCAGATTTTGAAGGACAAGTATGGATTCACGGTGCAAATCATCGAAGACGGTACCGGCGTGGCCATGCTCAAGGCGCTCAACGAACTGAATGCCGTCCTGACCGACAACGATAATCTACTGATCTATTACGCGGGCCACGGCTACCGGCTCAAGACCGCGACCACGGAAGCCGGCTATTGGCTGCCGCGCAATGCCGACCGTCCCCCGAACGACACATTCTGGGTGCCTAATGAACAAATTACGGCCAACATCGGCCGTCTGAAGGCCAAGCGCGTGTTGGTAGTTGCGGACTCCTGTTACGCGGGGCTGCTCTCGGATGATCCGTTCTTCTTCATCTTCAACAATGCAGCGCAGACCGCGCAGGCGCCTTCGGCTCAACTCCTCCAATATCGAATCGCAAAGCGCGCGCGTCTGTTGATTGCGTCAGGCGGAGACAACCCGGTCCTCGATGAAAGCGTCGACGGCAAGAACTCGGTGTTCGCCAAGGCATTCTTGGATATTCTCGAGTCCAATCAGAACGTCCTCACTTCTCCGGCGCTGTTCGGCTTGGTGCAGGGGCGCGTCAAGGTTGAAGCAGCGAAGAGTCATTTCACGCAGCAACCGGAGATGAAGGCCATCAAAGGCGCCGGGCACGAGGCGGGCGATTTTTTCTTCGTGCCGAAGGGGCTGGGTAAGACGTGAGGCTCGTTCGCCATTGCTTGCGATAGGCCCCGCCAATTTTATTCTGCACTCGCCTAGGCCGAAGGTCGCAAGGGGTCGTGTGCGCGAAGGCAGAGAAAAGTTGCCCGCACTTACACCAGCCCGTTCGATCGGACTCGCGAAATACTAACAGCGCCGGAATGGTCCCGGTGTACAGTGAAGACCCTATCCCAGGCGGTCGTCGGCCGCGACGCGACACGGTTCTTCCCGTTCGAGAAGCCGTCCTTTTGATCTATTCAAGACCTTGGGAGCAATTGGGGATTCCTCCGGGCGAAACTGTAAAATGCGCTCTTTATATAGAGCGTCGCGGCGCAAGGTTACTTTCGTCACAGCCCCCTTGAGTTCGGTGGCGACTTCCTATAGCGTTCTTATGTCGCGATTTCGCGACAGTGTCACGGAAGTCACTCAAATGGGGAAGCAAGCGCAGCCTGCATCGACGCACAATTGGTTCGACCATGCCCTGCGTCAGTTCGATTTCCTCACGTTGCTGCGGGAGCGTAATCAGGTTCGCCGCACCTGCATCGATACGCTGAAACTCTACCGTGATGTGGCGGCCGAAATGCCGGAGGCGAACAGCCACGAGCGTTACGAGCAGGTGGTCGCGCGACGCACCGGCGCAGACCCCGCGGGCGTCGCCAGGATTCTGAGACGCGCCAAGGAGAGTTTCGCGTCGTGGCCGAGCGAGCGCCCGCTCAAATTTCGCCATGTCGCACAGTATCTTGCCATCACTGAGCAATTGGATGCAGACGCGGGCGGCGGTGGGCTGCGTACTCGCGTTGATGTCGTCGTTGCCCGATTAATTCCGTCTGATATGTAAGTGGACCACATACTCCCAAGGCTCTGTCTTGCGCCGGCGCCTTTTCTCGCCGCATTGATGCTGGCGATTGCTTCACCGCAGGCCAGCGCGCAGCAGCCGGGTGTGGTCAAGATCGCCGACGGACCTCCTTTTACGATCATCCGCGGCGACAGACTGTTCGAGGCGGCGAAGGGCGTCAAACTACTGGCGGGGGATTTCATCGAAACCCAGCCTGGCAGTTTCACCGTCGCCGATCTGCCGGCGAGCACTGTCGTCGCCTTTGGACCCTCCACCCGTTTGTACGTATTGGGAGCCGACGGCTCGACGTTGGTCGTGCTGCGCGGATGGCTTAAATTGGATGCGCACCCCACCGGCGAAGGGGTGCCGCGCCGGGCCATTGCCATGCAGCTCGGAGCCACCGTGCGGCAGGGCGTATTCGTCTTGCATGCGTCGGACCACCGGGACGAGGTGTTCCAAGAGTCAGGCGTGATGACGCTGCTGGTGCGCGACGACGCCGTGACCCGCAACAACCGCGAATCGAAGATCACCCAATACTTCGCGCGCGAGGATCATAATTTGACCGTCGCGCCGCGCCCGACAGCTCCATTTGTCGCGGAAATGCCGGTGCAGTTCCGCGACCCGCTTCCCGAGGGGCCTGTCGGCGGTGCTGTCGTCAAGGTCACGGAGCCCAAGTTGATTCGCGATGTCTCCTACGCCGACGTCGCCGATTGGTTGACGATTCCGCGGGAATGGCGCACCGGATTCATCCGCCGCTTTCGCGGCCGCTTGAAGGATCGAGCGTTCTTTTCAGCGATGGACGCGCACCTGTCGTCGCATCCGGAATGGACCTTGATTCTGCATCCGCCGCCGCCGCCTGACGAAACCGGTACTGGCCCGGACGCTGCCAAGCCGACGCCACCAGTCCCTAGGCGACCTGAAAAAGAACGAGGCCCTGTACAGCCGTGAAACTATTACTGAAGTTCAATCTCATCTTGGTACTCATGTTCCTGATCGGTCTGGCCGCATCGTTCTATATGGCCAACGACCTGCTGCAGAAGAATGCCCGCGAGGAGACCCGGGAGAACGCCCGCATCATGATGGAGTCCGCGCTCGCGGTGCGGGCCTATACAAACTCCCAGATCAAGCCGCTGCTCGACACGCAGATGCGCTACCAGTTCCTGCCACAGACCGTGCCCGCCTACTCGGCGACCGAGTACTTCAACAATCTGCGCAAGAGTTTTCCGGAGTACATGTACAAGGAGGCGACGATCAACCCGACCAATCTACGCGACCGCGCCGAGGGCTGGGAGGTCGACGTCGTCAGTCATTTTCGCGAGAACGCCGAGGTCAAGGAACTCATCGGCGAACGCGAGAGCGCCACCGGACCGATGCTGTATCTCGCCAAGCCGTTGCGCATCAACGACGGCAAGTGTCTGGTGTGCCACAGCACCGTCGACGCCGCGCCGCAGACCATGCTCGACAAGTACGGCCCGGCGAACGGCTTCGGCTGGCAATTCAAGGACGTCGTCGGTGCGCAAATCGTTTCCGTCCCATACACCCTGCCGCTGCAGCGGGCAAACTCCGCGCTGCGAAGCTTCGTCTACCTGCTGCTCGGCGTGTTCGTGTTCCTGTTCGTGACGGTCAACTTCCTGCTGTATACGCTGGTCGTGAACCCGGTACGCCGCCTATGCTCGATTGCCGACCAGGTCAGCCTCGGGGCGATGGACGCACCGGAGTTTCCCGCCGGCGGCGGCAGCGAAGAGATCGCGAGTCTCGGTCAATCGTTCAATCGCATGCGACGCAGCCTGGTCGAGGCCCTGAACATGCTTCAAGAGTAAGGACCCGGGAAACCCCAACAACGTTCAACATGGTGACGCTCAAGTCCATCGGTAAGTATGAGATCGTCGACGCGCTCGGCACGGGCGGCATGGGCACCGTCTACCGGGCCTTCGACCCCACGCTCGAGCGCATCGTCGCCGTCAAGCTGCTGCAACTGGACACGCAGGAGGTCAGTCCCGCCGAGTTGAGCGAACGGTTCAGAAACGAAGCGCGCGCGGTCGCGCGTCTGAATCACCCGGCGATCGTCGCGATCTTCGACTACGACGACCAAGACCCGGCGGGTCCCTACATCGCGATGGAGTACGTGAACGGTTGCGCACTCGACGAATATGTCAGGCAGCGTACGGCGCCGCATCTCGAAGATGCCATCAGCGCGATGCTGCAGGTGCTCGCCGGGCTCGAATACGCGCACCGGCATGACGTCGTGCACCGTGACATCAAACCGTCGAACCTGCTCATTACGCGCGACGGGATGGTGAAGATCACGGACTTCGGCATCGCCAAGATCGGCCCGCGAAGTCAAAAGCAGACCGGTCTCATGATCGGCACTCCGCAGTACATGGCTCCCGAACAATATATGGGCGGCCACATCGACCGCCACTGCGACGTCCACGCCGCCGGCGTCGTGCTCTTCGAATTGCTGACCGGCCAGGCGCCTTTTTCGGGCAGCGCCGCTGAGGTCATGCACAAAGTCTGCTACGAGACACCGCCTGCGGTTTCGGCCGCCAATCCCAAGATTCCCGCTGCATTCGACGCGGTCGTCGCCAGGGCGCTCGAGAAAAAGCCCGAAAATCGCTACGCCAGCGCCTCCGAGTTTGGCGATGCGCTGCGCTCAAATTGGAATTTGATCTCAAACCAACCGGCCTCGGCAACGCTTTCGCAGCAGGCACGGCTGATCACAACGACGATGCGCCGGGTGCCGGTTGCAGTGCGGCCGGCTAACCCGGCGCCCGCGCCGGACCCCGACGCGACGCGTGGTCCCGCGCCGCCGCCGCTCGCGGTCAGCGGTGGCCAAAGAGTCCAAGGATCCCGCGGACCGGAGTCCAAGCCGGTCGCCCGAACCGTGGCCGAAGCGCCGCCGGTGTCCTCGCCGAGCCCGGCGCCGCCGAACTCGACCCGACCGAATTCGACGCGACCGCAATCGAACACCGGCCAGGGCACCCTCGCCGCGTGGTCCCGTGAGCAACTGGCCGAAGTCGAACGCCAATTGACGCAGATCGTCGGGCCGCTGGCCAAGGTGCTCATGCGCAGCGCCGCCTCGAACACGGCCAACCGGCAGCAACTGTACGCCATGCTTGCCGGTCACTTGCACACACCCGAGGAGCGGCGCCGCTTCCTCGCGGGGGAGGCGGCCGCCGCCGCAACCGGACCGCAAAAGTCGGTGGCTACGACATCAGGTCTGCGCGGCGGCCAACCGCTGACGCCCGAGATGCTGCAGCGGGCCACTCAACTCATGTCGCGATTCGTCGGACCGATAGCCTCGGTACTGACAAAAAAGGCGGCGCAGACTGCCGTCGACGAGCCCCACCTGTACTCGTTGCTCGCCGGCAAACTTTCCGATCCTGCGGAGCAGCAACGCTTCCTGCGCGACGCCGAGCGACCACCCTAGCCCAGAGCCCGGCGCGGCGCACGGGAGTACGCGGGTCCGCGCCGATCGAGACAGGCGCAATGGCTGACCGCGTCCACGCTCGCATATCCGAACTGACTACAGTCGATACTGTACATGCGATATGAAGGCGAAACTTATGTAAAGTTGGCTGTCAAAACAGCCTCATTGTGAGGAATCGCGTGATGCGTTCTCCGATAAATCAAATTACCCTATCGGCCGCGCGGCACTTTCGCGCGGCGGAAACTCCGGAGCGGAAAGCTCGCGCGCCAATCCGGGGTAAGATGACGGGCTCGAGCGCGATACGCGGCTGATTCGCAAGGCTGCACGAGAAAAAACATGGGGTCGACGACTTTGGATCGGGTGCAAGAGGCGGTGGCCGCGTTCGAAGCGGGTGAGAAGACACTCGCATCGCTCGAGGGCTTCATCGGTGCCTTGTTGCGCTCGGAAGTCGTTACGCCCGCCGATGCGAGCGCTGCGCTTCGAAGCGCCGTTGCGCGCGGCACACTCCCGGCTGATTTGCTTCGCAGGCTGCACCTTGCCCCTGCCGTCGATCCACCGGCGGTCGCGGAAGCCCGGACGCCCACCGCGGGTCCGGCGCCGGCTCGCGTTGCCGCTGAAACGATGTTCCGAGCGGCACCGGCGGCACCGACCATCGGTCCGATGCCTACCGACAGATCCAGCACCGGGTCGTCCTGGGTTGACCCGGACTTGCGCCCGGCCAGCACGGAAATCGCGGTGGGTACGCGGCTCGGCGGCCGCTACCTGCTGGAGCGCGTGCTCGGCCACGGTGGAATGGGCGTGGTCTATCTTGCGAGCGACCAGGAAGTTAAAGGCGAGTTTTTCGCGATCAAAGTCTTGAAGCCGGCGATCCGCGAGTACCCGGAAGCACTCGACTTGCTGCGCGAAGAAGTCAGGCGCACGCGCGCGTTGGGCCACCCCAACATCGTCGGAGTCTATTCGCTGAATTCCGACCGCACCAACGTTTACATGATCATGGAGTACCTCGAAGGCAAGACGCTGAGTGCGCTGATCGACGAGGCCTTCGGTCGCGGCATGCCGTTCATGCGCGCATGGCCTCTGATTGACGACATGTGCGCTGCCCTGGCGTACGCCCATGACCAGAACGTCATCCACAGCGACATCAAGACCTCGAACGTATTCGTCACGACCGGCGGCAAAGCGAAGCTCCTCGACTTCGGTATTGCACGCGCAGCGCGCGGCCGGCGGAATAGGGCCAATACCGCCGGACTCGGGGCGCTGACGCCGACCTATGCGAGCTGCGAGATGCTCGAGGGCCGGGATCCCGATGCCCGTGACGATATCTACTCCCTGGCTTGTGTGATCTACGAAATGCTGTCCGGCAGGCACCCGTTCAGCGATCACACCGCCGTCGAGGCGCGCACCGAAAAGCGCAGTCCCGCGCTGCTCGAGTCGCTGTCGCGCAGTCAAAACGCTGCGCTGGCACGGGCCCTGGCATTCGACCGCGAACAGCGTACGGCGTCCGTGGAGGCGCTGCTCGCGGGCCTGTCCCCCGCCGGTTCGGGCGGCGGGCGTGCTGCGGCGGATGGCGGCCCGAAAGCGTCACGCAGGCGGCTTCTGCTGACTGCCGGGGGAGTGCTCGTTGGCATCCTGGCGATCGGGCTGTTTTTCGCCTGGCCTCGCCTCTTCCCCACGGATTCCGTCAAGCCGAGAACCGCCGCAGTTCAGCAGCAGACCGCGGTGTCCCAGTTGATGGTCCGGATCGAAGCCAGTCGGCGAAAGATAGACGATAGGGTGCGTGATGCGCGGTCGCTGGTGGACCGGTTGACGGACCGAATCAATCTTGCCAGGAACAATGGCGAACAGGAAACCTTGCGCAAACAGTTGGCCGAGGCGCAGGCGGCCGCCGACACGGCTCAGACGGTCAACGAGATCGCCGAGAAAGGGATTTTCACGGTTGAGAACCTCGCGGCGTTGAGAGAGAAACAAAGGTCTGGAGAAGACGCGTTGCAGGCCGGCCGCTTCGACGAGGCGGCTCAGGCACTGGCGGAGGCTCGCCGTACCGGGGACAACGTGATCGCTGCCGCGGACGCACTCCCGGCGGCGGTCGCCGATCAGCGGGAATTGGCGGCGCTCTTGGAGCGCGCCCGAACGACGATCGAAGCCAGCCATGGCGACCCCGACGCCGCCTTGGCCAACGCACGCGCAACGGCAACTCAGGCCGCACAAGCGTTGTCCGGCGGGGACGCCGTCGGTGCACGCAAGCTCTTCGCCACTGCGACGGCGAACGTCAACCAGGACGTTCAAGCGTTCCTCGACCGGGTGATCGCCTCATTCGGCGCCATTGCCCAGAAAAAAATGGCCGACAACGACCTCGATGTGGCCCAGGAAGCGATTTCGCAGGCCGAGGCGCTGCAGAAGCTCAAGGTTGAATTCCATTGATGGCGCGGCCGAAGCGCGGCAGAGAATGACATTGATGCAAGTGCTGGCGAAACGCGATCCCGGTCCGCGCCGCGGTGCGCATACGCGCCGGGCCCCGCTGCCGCATGCAGGCTGGATCGCATTGCTTGCACTTGCCTGGGGGGTGTCAGGCCTGTCTCCCGCCGGCGCGCAGACGGACGGCGTGCCGAATGAGAAGACCTTGGAGGAGTCGCTGCGGAAAAAGCCGGTCACCCCAAAATCGCCGACGAACGCCGCGACCACGAAAAAGGCCGCCGCCGCGGCCGACGCTTCACCCGCGCCCCCAAAACCCGCGCGTCGCGGCACCCTCATACCCATGGTGGTGGTCAGCGACGCCGGGTGCGCCTTGGAGGTCAACGGCGATCCCATCGCGGCTTTGGATCCGGACGCAGTGAAGAAGCTGAACGTCTATCCGGGCGATCAGCTCGTGAAATGTGCGAGCACGGAAGAACCCGGCGAGGTTTTTTCGGTGGTGCAGAACATCAAAGCGGGTGAACAGACGGTGCTGCAAATCGGACTTGCCTCGCGAATTGCGGCGGCTCGACAGAAACGCGAGGCGCAAGCGCAGAACCTCATCGCTGAGGACGAACTTTGGGCGCACGCAGGCCAGAACGGTTCAACTGCAAATCTGCAGGCTTACCTGGACAAATACTCCGACGGAAGATTTGCCGACCAGGCCAGGGGATTTCTGACGGAGGCAACCCGGCGCGCAGCAGAGGAGGACGCCGACTGGAAGCAGGCGGCCACGAGTACGCAAATGGCCGCCGTGCAGGCCTACGTCGAAAAATACCCTACCGGCCGCTATCTGGACGCGGCCCGGCAGCGGATGGAGTTCTTAAGGAATTTGGCGGCTCGGCCGGATCTGCCGTACCCCATCGACGAAGATATCTGGCTGACCTTGCAAAGCTCCCCTTACTACATGAATCTGCCGCGTCGGACCCACAAAGTCACCGTCAGGGTCTCGAGCACCGTGCATGGCGAGCCAATCAAGGGGTCTTCCTTGACCTTACGCCAAGCCACGACACGGGAAATTGTGCCGTGGGGCGACAAGTGCGTCACGCTCCATTCCGTCACACGCAAATCCGAGGCCAGTGATGCGCCATCGGATGTCGTCGACGAGTATCAGTGCGGGGAGTTGAAGCTCGAAACCGTGGTCAACGGTAAAGTGATCCGCGCCGCCTCGCTGTCCGATGTTGAAGCATTTCTGCAGGACGACAAAGCAGTGCGGGAAAAGCCGCCATGCGAAGTTCCGAGTTCAGGACCGGCGAATGCATATCACACGGCGCTCACCGGGACTGCCACGCGTTATGGTTGCGGGTCCGGGGAGTACTACTTCGAAGATCTGAACGTGTGGCTGTATGAATTGGGAGAAATGGATCCGGAGAAGCAGCAATACATAGTCCCGAGTCCGGGGTACCATTTCGAGTCGGTTGCCGACGGCGACCCGGGACGCAAGATGACGACGACCTATGATGCCTTTTCGTGGACCGATGGCAATTGACGGCCTCGCATCCATGCTCACTTTTAAACGCCTTCCGTGCCTCGTTTGTCTGACCCTGGCCATCACGGCGTGCCTGTTGTCGGTCGCCGGGAACACTCTGGCACAGGACGCGAAAACTCCGGCACAGGAACAGTCTGCGCCCGTCCCCTCGATCGAGGAGCTAAAGCGGCAACTCGAGGCGAAGCGGCTCGAGTTGAAGCAGCAAAGCGAGGCGAAGCGGCAACTCGAGGCGAAGCAGCAGGCCGACGCGAAGCAGCAGGCTGAGGCGAGGCAGCAGGCCGACGCCAAGCACACCGTATGCGGCGAGAGCGCCGTACTCCTTGGTGATAAGTCCGCCCGCAGCCGTGCCAACGATGCTAGCCGTCTGCACGAGACCGAATCGCGTAGCCATCACGGTGCCGCGATTGGCCGGATCGGCCGCCTCCAAGATGGCGGTCTGGTTCGCCACCGCGTAGATGGGGTTGCCGATCGAAGCGATGAAGAGTGCGGCCGCAATAACGATGACCAACGTGCTCGGGGCCAACCCCAACGCGTCGCTCATCGCGATGGCCAGCGAGAAGATGCCGGTGAGAAATAGGCCGGCACCAACCGTTCGCATCGTGCCAATCGCACCGAATCTCGAAACTACGACAGATCCCGCGAAGATCCCCATCGAAAGAACGAGCTCAAGCATCGAATACGTCTGACCACCGCCTCTGGGAGATACCTGATAGGCCAGAGCAAGCAAGGCAGGAAAACTGATGGGGAGGAGGAACGACGCCAGCGTTCCGATGACGAGGTGAGGCCTGACCGCAACGAAGGACCAGCTGCGAATGAGCGCTCCCGACAGGGACGTCTTCACCGCTCCTCCACCCAGCGTCGGTATACCCACAACAATCGCGGCAGCCAGCGCGAAGGTCGCAGCGTCAGCGATGAACAGTGGAGTGGTCATCTGATAAGCAGCAAGGATCGCCCCGGCGATGGCAAAGCCAACCGCTCCGGCGAGCATCGTGGTGGCGGCCACGATCGCATTCGCCTTCCCAACTTGACCTGCAGGGACAAGGCTTGGTATTGCCGCTTGCCGCGCGGGCTGAACGACAGCGTTGATGCACGCCAGTACAAACAGGATGGGAATGATCAACCACCAGAAACGAGGTGGTGAAGCTGTGCTGGTAATGCTGACACTGCCCCCAACCAGAAAAGCCGTGAGGATCAACAGACTGGCACGAAGCAGCTCAAGGCCAACGACCAACCCTTTTCTCGGGAGCCTGTCGGCGAGGCCTCCGAGCACCGTGCTCATGAGCACGGTTCCTAGCGCCTGGCTGATGAAGCCGAGAGCAACGAATCGTGGATCGTGCGTCGCCGCGTAAATGGAGACCAGGGTCGCAACTTGGGTCAAGGGATCCCCTAGCGACGAGATAGCAGTCGCGGTCATCAGACTGCTGAATGCTGGATTGGCCCGGATGACACGCAGGGCTGTAATTCGACGAGGGACCTCTGGGCGATTGAGTACCTCGAGGGGCTTCAGGCCATGGAGCTCCCGGAGTGCGTCTACAACGTTTGGGTCGTACCAGTGATTGGCTCGCCGGCTGATGTCTTCGACGCCTTCGATCGGAGTCATCAAAGATGGTCTGTAGAGACGGGCACCGGTGATTGTGTCGTACGAGTCCGCGACTGACAGGATGCGAGCGCCGAAGGGAATGACCTCCCCTTTGAGGCCGGCCGGGTAACCGGTTCCATCCCAGCGCTCATGATGGTGTCGCACGATAGGGGCGACCTCAGCGAGTGCAGAGTGCTGCACGATCATGTCGGCTCCAATGTCGGGATGGCGCCGCATGATCTCCCACTCTTCCTCGCTCAGCGGCCCTGGCTTGTTGAGGATATCTTCCCGAACGCCAATCTTTCCGAGGTCATGAAGCGAACCTGCAGTGCGAATCAGCTCAACTTCACGATCGCCGAGCTCGAGATGTTCTGCCAACCTCCCGGAAAGCTCAGACACCCGAATCGAATGGGACTCGGTATAACGGTCCCGGGCGTCCAGGGCCTGGGCAGCCAAGTCCAGGGTCTGATCCTTCAGGACGGTTTGTCGCTGAACGTCCGCAATGGTGCTGCGCACAGCGAGAACAAACCCAAATAGTCCGGGGGCAAGCACATAACCCACTGGAAACGGTTGCGCCGACAACAGCAGGAACAGAATTCCGCCAGCGAAACTCAGCACAAGAGTTGGCACCATGTCCGAGATACCGACGTTGTCGAACAGGGTCGTCCAGAAGGACGCGCGCGACACGAGAGCCACAGCTAACGCTGTAATGAGGTAGTTCAGCCCGACGACAGCAACTACATAGATGATTGTCTGGACAGGTAGCGCCCACCAACCTTTCATCCCAATCGATGCCACGGCAATGGATGGAAGAACGTGATATGTGGCCGATGCAGCGCGATTAAAGAAAAATGCCCACCATGGAATCGCCCGGCCAGGCACTCGTCCGTCAAACGTTGCAAGAAGAGCGACTAGGCCGACTCCCGCTCCCGGTGCATAGAGCCCCGTTGCAATTAGGAGCGGGTCAACTACTGTCTGATGGCCGGTTTTCCATGGGATTGGGCGAAGGGCAGCTACCTGGGTGCCGACGGCGAGGTAAAGGAGCGTCCCAAGGGCCCCCGAAGGGAGTAGGGTCGGGGACTGGCCTGCGAGCGCTGCACTGTAGTAGCCGAGGAACCACGCAAAGGGCACCATTCCGGCCCCTAAGGCGATGATGACCCCAGTGTAGATTCGCGCTGACCAGGACAGCGCTCTGAAGGGTGGCAAGACGCTGGAATTCTAGGCTTCAGGAAAGCGGCTTTGAACCCTTTACCCGAAGCCCAAAGAAAAGGTCCGCGCTAGGCGGACCTTCTCAACATTTTGTCTACAGAATCCACGTGCCGACTACTCGCGGCCGACTTCCGCCCCGCAGCAGTCGTCTGAACATGCGCACCATGGCGACTCCCTCCTAATTCCCCTAGATTTCCCTGCGTTGTAGCGGTGTTTTCCAAGTCACTTTAGTGAGGCAAGTGTCATGGGCTAGAGGGCTGTTAGTAATCGTCAAATCCCATGTGAGGGCTCATGGAAATCAATGACCGCATTCGATCGAGGGGTACCTAGAGGTCGGCCAGCGTCAACAGCCCAACCTTCATGGCGGTGCTGACTGCTTCACCTCGGTTAGTAGCGCTCAGCTTGCGGAAGATATTGTGCAGGTGTGTTTCTATCGAAGGAGCTGCCAAGCCTAAATCCTTCGCCATTCGTTTGGTTGTGTGTCCCTTAGCAATGCCCCGGAGGATCTGCATCTCTCGGGACGTGAGCGGAGCAACGTTGTTTTGGGAGAGCGGGGTAGATCCAGCCACGCGTCGGAGTACTTCCGGAATCATCTTGCGTGGCACCGGGCTTTCGCTACGCAGTGCCGACAACAACGCCCGTTGCAGCTCGCCAGGTCCCGCATCCTTTAAGACGTATCCCGAGCACCCTACTTGCATCATTCGCAAGAGGTCGTCGCTCGACTCAGATACAGTCCAGGCCACAACCTTGGTTTCGGGATTCCTCTTGAGAACTGCACTGGCCGTGGCGGGACCATCCATTTCGG
>Ga0137409_10002403_pt1 | contig 20056 bp, 14 predicted proteins | sample CZODoug1_16funga_FD_122059 | JGI IMG/M metagenome (GOLD analysis project Ga0137409, IMG submission 122059) | Vadose zone soil fungal communities from Angelo Coast Range Reserve, California, USA - CZODoug1_16fungal (Hybrid Assembly) | ecosystem: Environmental > Terrestrial > Soil > Vadose zone... | reverse complement strand
TGTAGAGTGCGAAATAGTAGCGGGAGGCTTCCGGGTAGGCGTGAATGTCTTCGAGCAGGCGACCACAGGTGTAGAGATCCTGAGGAGTCCACGGCGAATGTGCAGTTTCCTTGTGCAAGCGGAGAGCAGTGATGGCTTGCTCGGCCGCGTCCATTTTTCCTTGCTGCTGGTAGTAGTAGAAGACGCGGGCGGCGGCGCGCATATCTTCCGGGTTTTTGCTTAGCGCCGCGCGCGATTCATCGAGGAATTTCCGAAGGCTTTGCGTCTGAGTGAGAAGGTCAAAATAACTTTTCACGAGTTCCGGCTGCCAGAGCGGCTGGAAACTCCTTTCGTAGACGGCAAGCCCCTGCTGGATGGAACCCTTCTTGTACTCGACAAGCGCTTCGGCTTTTACTGGGAAAATCCCGTCGCCTAGAAATTGTTTTTGATGGGCTGTGATGAGCTGTTTCGCCGCGTCGAATTCCTTTTCGACGAGGAGATAGTCCAGGAAGCGCGCGTAGACTTCGTCTTCTTTGGGGTAGCGGGAAACCCAATCACGGTAGGCGGCGGTTGTCGGTTCTTTCCCGAGAGCTTGGGAGCGAATTACAGACAGGGTGCGTTCGAATGCTTTCCACGATGCCTGGGTTCGCGCCGGGGCGAATTTTTCATTTGCGCCGGAAGGCGAAAGGCCGATCAGACGCAGAGTTGCAATTTCGTCCTGTGGCCGCAGCCGGCGGTGATAGAAATTAGAGAGATCCCAGCGGGCGACAGTCTTGTTTGCCGATTTATCCGCGTACGATTGCCAATCTTTTTCAGCGGCAGTGAAATCAAGTTGACGTTCATCTTCCATGGCGCGCAAGGCGTAAAGATCGGCGCTGGCCGGTTTTTGCTGAATTAGATTGCCCAACTCGGGGCGGGTCTCCGCCGGTGGTCTGCGGAAGAGTACATCGCCATACGGCAAGCGCATCGAGCGGAAGAAGGCACGTTCAATATCGGCGCCGGAGGTAATATTTTGAATCCAGGCAGGCAAAGCGCCGCGCGCTGCGGCGACAAAGCCGATTCCGATTCCTGCGAGTGCAATACCGATCGCGAGCCACTTCTTTTTGGGCGCGAAGTCACGGAACAATTTCAATGTCCACCCCCTGAGAACCCATGTTGTGCGCAATGTCTTCGGCGGTGATGATCAATTGATAGCTTCCTGGAACCATCTGGGACGGGATGGCCAATTGCCCCGTGTTTGCGCCGGTCTTTGCATCCCATTTCAGATTTACGGGGATCGCGCCTTCCAGCCGGGCGACGAGCGTACGCGTGTTTTGCGAAGCCGCCACTCTCAAATCAAGAATTTCGCCCTGGTGGTAGCGCTTTTTTGTGAGCTTGATTTGTACCGTCGGCGATTTGCTGGCGATAACGAACGTCTTCGATTCTTCATACGTGTGGCCTGTCTTGTCGCGCATCACAAAACGAACTGGATAGGTGCCATCTTCCAGATCCGTTGGCGCGAAGAAACGCGCCTGCCAGGTGTCTTCGTTCGGTAAATATCTCAGCTTTTTGACAAGACCGAATGGAAAAAGTGCTACCACGGAAGTGATGGAGGCGTCTGTTTTTACCCGAATTACCGGATCACCTGGGCGAATCACACGCGGGTGCAACAGAGCGCGGGGCGCAGCGAGAAATGAAGTGTACGGGGTTACGAATTTGTATTGGCGCGAGAGATGCATGATTTCGTCAATGGAAGCCTGATCTTCGCCGTCGCGCTCGATTTTTTCGAGCAAGGCGTCTACACGCGCTCGCGCCCAGAGTCGCGGAAGCTGCGGATGATCGCTGGATTCGCGCGGAAGATTCGCTTTGGCGGTTAGGTTGAGTAGGACGCCATCTCGCACACCATGCATGGCGAAGGCGACATCTTGCGCCGGCTTTTGATAGCGGCCGACCCATACGGCACGGGATCCCGCAAAGGCTTCCTCCTGGAGTGGATAGACGGAATCGACCGCGGAGTCCTGAGAAACGCTCAGACTCAATTGGCCCAGCGGGCTGCGGCCGATTTTGGAGAGAAAGGAATTCAGTTTGAATTCGATCGGCTCGGTGGAGAGCACGTTTTCGAGCACGCCATCCTGGCGAGCCAATAATTTGAAGAGCGGCAAGTTGGCGTCGTCACCCACACCAAAAATATAGGTTCTTGGCCGATTTGCGTCCGGCAGTTTTTTCCATTCGGACTCATACCATGCGGCGAGTTTCGCGTTGCGAATTGCGCCTTCCGTCGATTCGCCATCGCTCAAAAGAACCAGGTAAGGATTCCCGGCCGAAGCGTTGCTTTCCTGAAGCGCCTCTTGCAGCGCTTTTTGAAGGGATGTCCCGCCGCGCAAACGGCTCGCGCGGACGAAATCCAGGGCGCGCTGGACTGTGGGGGGTTCCGCTGATGCCGGCGCTGGCTGAAAAGTTTGCACCTGGCTGTTAAAAAGAATCACGTTGAATTTGTCGGTTGACTTGATGGAGCGGAGAAGCGTTTCCATGGCCTGATAACTGCGTTCGAGTTTTTCCCACTGCATGGAGAGCGAGGTATCGAACAAGATAAGAATGGTCTTGGGTGCGCTTGTAGAGGCAACTGCACCGGAGGTGGCAGAGGGGCTCGTTCCGAGCAGTGCATCTGCTGCGAAAAAGCCGGGCTCGTTTGTGCTGCGAACGGGAGCCGTTTCGGTCGGAGAGGGTGGACCACTGTTGGGATTCCGGTGAGTGAGGATAGCGAGCGAATCGCTCCCGGATTTATCCAGATCAAAAGTGGTCACGAAATCTTCCGTTAGAGGTACGTTTTCGCCTTCGTAAGTTCCCCGAACCAAGTGCGGCGAATTTTCCGCGAACTTCAGTGGAAAGGATTTTGCTGGCGCCTGAAAGGCGACGATGGAATGCGCGGACTTCAATTCGTAGTTGATGCGGAGATGCCGCGCGGCCTGGGATTGATAGGCCTCAGGCCGCAGCGGGATTGCGAAATAAGATTTCAGGTTTTCTACCGGAATCGTTTCGTGATATTCGAATTCGAGGCGCTTGGTTCCGTATCCGGGGATGGGCACGATCCGTGCACTAAAAATCGCGCTGCGTTTCGCGGTGTCCAGATCGCGCTCGCCCATCTGCAGCAGGCCAGGATCGATGGACTGCTGCTTCAGTTCGTTGTAAATCTCTCCCGCGCGTTTGCGTTCCAAAATGACGGCGGGGATGCGAACCGGACCGTCCCATACGGCAAAGTCGGATACCGTTGCATGGCTCGGTAAAGCGAAGACGTAGTTGCCTTCCTGAATTCCGGAGGTGTGATTTGCAAAGATCTGCTTCACGAAAACGCGGGCATCGCCATTGTCGATCTGAATCGTGATTTCCATTTCCTCCAAAGAAAGAATGGCCGGGTCGGGTTGCGTCTTGTCGCGTGGAATGAGGACGCCACCGTCTGAAAACGCAGCGACCGGCGAGAGCAGCAGCAAAAGGGAAGCGCAAAGTGTCCGGTTCATGGCTGCAACTTTTTCTCCTCGATTCGCACCAGGCCGTTGTCTGTACCCACGTAAAGGTAGCCACCGCCTTCGGCCAGGGCGGTTACGTTTGTTGAAGGCAGCCCGGCGGTGACAGAGTGCCAGCGGCGTTTTTCGCGGTCGTAGACAAAGAGACCGTTTCCGAGCGTTCCCGCGAAGACATGATCTTTGGTCGCGAGCATGGCGTTTGGATTAATTTCCATTTCCGCCGTGGCTTTTTCAAACGACTGGAATTTTCCTGAATCATCAAGCGACATGATGCCGCTGCCGTAGGTTCCGATCATCCATTCGTCGTCAACGCGAACGACGGCGGTAATCCAGTTCTGTTTGAGGCCGGAGCTTCCGGCGCGGTAGTTCATCTTCACGAACCCCTTTTTCAAATCGGAAAGGCCACCGAGTGTGCCAACCATTAAGTCATCGCTTGAAACGCCCAAAGCGTAAACGTGATTGTTTACGAGGCCATGAAAGCTGTAGATGCTACGCGGACCGTCTGAATCGAGGAATGTAATTCCCGCGGGTGTGGCGACGGCCAAGCCGTTTTGGTAAGGGGCGACGTCTGTCACGTGATCTGCTATTAGCCCGTCGGCTCGACCCAGGATTTGCATGGGCTTTCCAGATGGACTGAATCGTACGAGGCCGTTTGCCGTGGCCACCTCCACGGTTTGTCCGTCGGCGTCTGGCCAGATTCGGTTTACGCATAAGACGTGATCGTCCTCTACATGGAGGGCGCGGCCGGGGCTGCCGGGAATAATGTCCAACCCACGATCGAAGTAGCCGACCCAGAGCTGGCCGTTTTTGTCGACTGCGAGGGCGGAAATATTTCCGTCGGTTAGAGTCGCAGAGCCGGAAGCCAGGGCTTCCTTCCATCCAAGACTTGCGTTTTTCAATTCAAAAAGGCCGCTACGCGTGAGGACGAGTGCGCCATCTTCGGTCCCGACCAGCTGGCGGACTTCCTGCGTCTTTTCCGGCTGGGAATTATCGCGCGCGGAGATGCGCGCAGGACGCTTGGACGCCAGAGGCACGCGGACGACTCCCTGATCCATGGAGCCGACCCAAAGCTCGTCAGTTGTAACGTGAAGGGCCGTTGCTAGAACTCCCGGGGCTAGGCCTCGCGAATAGCGGCCGTCGCTGAACTCCGCGACGCCTAGAGGAGTGCCGACGTAAGCTTTGTCGCCGGCCAAGGCAATAGCTTGGACTTGTTTGTCAGGCAGGCCATTGGATTGGCCAAATGTGTCGGTGGCTCCCGAGTGCCAGTGCTTCACGCCTTGATCGATCGTTCCGACCCATAAGTCCACTTCCGTACCGGCCAGCGCTCGGACATATTGATGAGCAAGTGTTGGGTGTAGTTCACGAATGGTCTTTCCATCGTAGACGAGCACGCCACGCTTTTTTGTGCCGATGAGCAGGTGGCCGTTCGAGACCGGCAAGATTGACGTGATGGCCCGCGCGTCCGGCCTTGCTGGATAGACTTGCCGGAATTTGCGACCGTCGAAGATGAGGATTCCCTGATCGGCGGTTGCAAGGATAAGTTCCGGTTGCGGAGCATCTGCAATCTGTCCGACGGCAAGCGCGACGACGGGAGAAGCCGGTAGATCGTGGCCGGAGTGAAATTCACGGAGGAGCGCGCCACGCAAATCGTACTCGATCAGTCCGGAGGAGCCTGCAACATACAGATTGTCCCGAAACCGCGCTGCCTGAACGAAGGTGTCCGAAGAACGCACCGACTCAAAGCCTGGGTTTTGGATCGGTTCAAATGGCTTTTGAACGATGCTGATTTCCTGCTCGGCGCGGAGACTCTCCTTGGAGGTATTGAAAGCCTGCGTGGCGCGCCAGATTACCAGGCCGGCCAGCAAAGTCATCGCGAACAGTGCTGTCCCTGCGCTCCACCACAGCCGCTTTCTTATGGCTCGCTCCATCTAGGCCTCAATCTACAGTTCGGCTGGCCGCTCCAGCACAACCAAACCATTGCATACGGCGGTCGGACTTAGAGCAGGAAGCGTACCATTCACTTTTGCTCGAAAGCGGGCAAAATCGTCGCAAATTTTAGGCTGGCGCAGTGTGTGCGCACCCACAGCGTGTTCGATTTCCAACACTCGACCACAGTCGGAGCGCGCTTAGAGAATGGAGATTTTCTGGCTTCAGACCGACGCCGACTGACGCGTCGTCAGGTAGTGGTGAATCGCAGGCGTAAAGACAAGCGAGAGAACCATCGAACTAAGGAGGCCGCCGATCACCGCAATGGCCAGGGGCTGGAGCATTTGCGAACCGGCCCCGATAGCCAGTGCGAGCGGGAACATGCCCGCGACCGTCGCCAGGGCAGTCATGGCAATCGGGCGAAGCCGACGGCGCCCCGCCTGAATCATGGAGTCCTCAGGCGAAAATCCCAAATCTCGAAACCGATGTTCGGCGTCGAGGAGCAAGATGCCGTTTTTGGCGACAATGCCGATGACCATGATCATTCCCATGAAGGAAGCCACGTTGAACGTGGTTCGCGTGATCAGCAGGGCGAAGAAAGAGCCAAAGGTCGAGAGCAGCGCCGAAGCAAGAATTGCAGTGGGAGCCGAGAACGTGCGGAATTCAAAAAGCAGCACGGCAAACAACAACAGCAGAGCGAGCAGCAGCACCATCAAGAGATCGTGAAAAGACTTTTGCTGCTCTTCGTACTGCCCGCCATATTCGATGCGGATGGAAGCGGGGAGGTGGAGATCAATTACGGCTTTCTGGACTCCGGCGATTCCGGTCCCAAGATCGGTGCCTTCCAGACGCGCGGTGACTTGAATCAGCCGTTGCAAGTTTTCGCGTCGAATTTCAGTTTCGCCCGGATCGTTCACAACTGCGGCAAGCGAACCAAGCGTGGCCGTCTTTCCAGTTGCGCTGACGAGAAGCGTGTTTGCCATGCGATCGAGAGTTGCGCGATTCGCTTCGGGAAAGCGAACGCGAATTGTGTAAGAACGGTCATTCAAGATGACTGGCGTCGTTGCCGGTTCGCCTTCCAGAATTGCCGCGGCGTCGACGGCGACTTCCTCGGGGGTAAAACCGGCGCGTGCCGCTGCCGTGGGATTGATTTGAAACGTAACGGCAGGCCCGCTGACGGCGTCCTCGACTCCATTGAGGACATCCACGACCCCGGGTACCTTTCCGATCGCTTCTGCAACGCGCGGTCCCGTCTCGTTTAGGAGCTGCCCGTCTTGCGAATAGAGGCGGATTACCACTGGCTCCGGCTGATTGCTCAAATCGCCGATCATGTCCTGCAGAATCTGCACGAATTCGACTTTGGTTGCGGGCTCGGAGGACTCAATCTGAGCGCGTAGATCGGAAGTAATCTCGTCGACCGAACGGCTACGCTTGGATCTGAGTTTCACGGTGAAGTCCCCGCGATTGGCTTCGGTGACGGCGGCAAGGCCGAGTTGTAGGCCTGTTCTTCGGGACGTGTTTTCGACTTCTTTCGTGTTCTTCAGAATCTCTTCGATGTGCAACAGGATGCGGCTCGATTCGCTCAGGGAGCTTCCGGGAGGCGTGTAGTAGTCGAGGATGAAGCCACCTTCATCCATTTCGGGAAGTAGATCATTTCCGAGAAGGCGATAGCTGATGGCAGAGAGTATGACGATGCAAAGGACTGCGAGAGTGAGCAAAATCGGCCGCTTTACGATTGACTGCATCACGCTTCCATAGAACGAGACGATCTTTCCGAAAAATCCGCCGAGCTGAGCCTCCTCTATGGCCAGCAGCGCGGCTGCGTTTGGTGCGCTTGCCGCTTCTTTCGCTGGACTCTCCTCCTTTTTTCTGCGGACCAAATACAAACTGAGAGTCGGAGTCCAGGTGATAGCGAGGAAAAGGGAGGTGAGCAAAGAAACCGTCATGGTGATGGCCAGGGCACGAAAAAATGCGCCGTTCACGCCGGTCATGGCAATCAGAGGCAAGAACACGACGATTGGCGTGATGGTGGAACCGATGAGCGGAACCGTCAGTTCTTTCAGCGCGCTGCTGACCGCGTCAAATCTGCCCTGACCTGCGTCGCGGTGCAAAACGATGTTTTCGAGCACGACGATGGCGTCGTCAATTACAAGACCAACGGCTGCGGCGAGTCCGCCGAGCGTCATCAGATTAAAGCTCTGGCCCGCAACCTTCAGCACGATGAACGTAATCAAAAGTGTGACGGGAATCACGAGGCCCGCGACCAGGGACGTGCCCCAGTCGCGGAGAAAAAGGACGAGAACGATCGAGGACAACAAAATCCCGATCAACACTGCGTCTCGCACACTGGAGATGGAATCCTTGACGATTAGAGACTGGTCGTAAAACGGTTCGAGCTTTACGCCCTTTGGAAGCGAGGGCGCGAGCTGCTGCACGAGATCGTGGACTTCGTTTGCTACTTGCAGGGTATTGCTGTCCGGCTGGCGGCTGACGTTGAGAAGGACCGCAGGTTTACCGTTGGCGGTAACGATTGTGTAGACAGGGGCGACAGAGGGCGCGACGGAAGCGATATCGCCGATGCGGATTGGCACACCTGAGGGCGTCGTTTTCACGACGATACGGCCGAGTTCTTCTGCGGAACGAACTTGACCGCTTACGAGTCCTAGCACGAGATGGTGGTCGCTCTCAATGAGACCCGGCGAATCAATCAAGTTGGTGCGGCGGATTGTTTCCAGAATGTCCGCTACCGTAACGCCCGCAGCGGGAAGACGCGCCGGGTCGGGCGTTACTTGAAATTCGGGCACGCGGCCGCCTTGTATGACGACTGTGGCAACACCGTCTAGCCGATTCATACGTGGCTTAATGTCATAGGTCGCGATTTCCCAAAGGTGCTCCTGAGGCACGGCGTCGGAAGTGAGGCTGTACCCAATGATGGGAAAGGCTGCGAACGTCAAACGGTGGGTTTCGATTTTTGCTGTGGGAGGAAGTTCGGATTGCAGGCGGGCTACGACAGCGTCCACGCGCTGCAAGGTCAGCACCATGTCCGACTTCCAGTCGAAGAAAAGATCAACTTCAGCGGAGCCACGGCTGGTGATGGAGCGGACACCCTGCAGTCCGGGGACACTATTGACTGCTTCTTCGATTGGTTTTGTTACAGTCACCAACATCTGGTCGATGGGGGCGACGCCATTGTCCACGCCGATGACAATGCGGGGAAAATCCGTGCTCGGAAAAACGGAAACGGGAATCGCGAAGGCGAGATACGCGCCGATCAGTGCGAGAGCGATTGTGAAAAAAACGATGGGGCGGGAGAGCCGCTCAAACCACGGCGCAGAATCCTTTTCTCCGTTCGGGAAAGACAGGGAGTTCACGCCAGCTACTCCTTGTCTTTTTCCGGCTGGCTGCCTGAGTGCGGCTTGCTGTTTTTATCGTCCGCAGCCGGTTTTTCTATTTCAATCGCCGTGCCATCAGGAAGCGCGTAGCCTCCGGAAACAATCACTGGATCACCCGCGTTGATTCCTGAAGCTACTTGCGTCAGTTGGGCGTTTCTCACGCCCAACTGAACAACTTTCTGATGAGCTTTCTTGTCGGTCCCAGCAACAACAACGTAATAGGCGCCGTCCGCATTCTTGAATACCGCAGGCGATGGAACAGCAACGGCATCTCTCACGGTCTTTGCGTTGATCTCGATGCTGACAGTCATTCCGGGCCTTAAGGAAGGGCTCGGTTTGCGCGTTTCGACCCAGACTTCAATCGTCGTACTGCCGGGATCGAGCGCGGGACTAATCAGGCTTACGCGGCCTTCGACAGGTTCTTGCGTCTCGCCGACTTTGATTTGTGCGGCAACTCCAATTCTTAATTGTGCAGCGTCGGCCTGGGGAATGTGGGCTTTGGCAACGAGACTCGAGATGTCCATGACCGTCAAGATGGGTTGGTTCGCCGTCGCCAGGTCGCCAACGTAGAGCGGTCGGTCGGTGACTATGCCGTCGATCGGGCTGCGGATTTCCGAATAGCTCAACTGAGCCGCAGCGGCGCGATAGTGCCCTTCCGCGGATTCCTTGGTTCCCTTAGCAGCTCTCAGCAGCTGATCTTTTCCCATGCGCTGAAGATCGGCGAGCTGCTTCCGGGCTTGTTCGTTCTGGCTGCGCGCTTGTGCCAGGGCAACTTCCGCGCTATCCAAATCGCGGCGCGGAATCGCTCCTTGTTGAAAAAGATCTTTGCGACTGTCGAACACTTTTTGCGCAGCTTCAAAGGCTGACTTCGCCGCTGCTGCTTCCAACTCGGCTTTTTGAATCTGCTGGGGAAGTCCCGCGCTTACAGTGATGGCGTAATTGGCTTCCGCCTGATCGAAATCGCCCTTGCTTGCTTCTGCCTGAGCGGCCAGATCTTTATTCTCCAAAATTACGAGAACTTGGCCCTTTTTCACACGGCTTCCGCGCTGCACCTGAAATTCCGCGATGGTGGAAGTGATTTTTGGCGACACGGTGGCCTGTTTCAAAGGAAACACGACGGCTTCCGCAGAAACGAACTGCGAGACGGATTGCCTTTCAGCGGGCAGAGTCTGCACGGTTACTACAGGTTCTTTTTCTTTTGCCGCGGGGCTGCAACCCGCGAGAGCGAAAATTCCAAGCAGCATTGCACATGAGATACGTTTCATGGCGTCGTGAGCGCCCCCGTCAGCGTTTGAAGGTTCGCCAGCGCAACGCGATAGCGCACTGCACCATCTTGATAGGCGGCGGAGGACACGGTTGCGGTATTTTGCGCGTCCACAACTTCGAGCACGGTTGATTCTCCATTTTTGTAGCGCAAGGTGATCAGGCGCAAGCTTTCCGCTCCAAGTTCGGCGGAACGCTGGAGGTTTGTGAGTTCATCGGCAGCCGTTTGTGCTTCCGCATAGAGCGACTTCAGATTCGCGAGGAGCTTTCGCTGGGTCAGCGACAATTCTCGCTTTGCCTGGTCGCGTTGCAGTTGTGCCTGTTTGATCTTGCTTTGTGTTGCGCCCCAGTTCCACACCGGAATGTTGAGAGTCGCCACCGCGGATGAGCCAAGATTGGAGAGGCCATTTGTCCGAGTTGTAAAGTGCGCGGAGTCGATTCCGTAAAAATAGTCGAGGCCGAGCGACGGGAGGTAACCGGCGCGAGCGGCCGAGACTCCGTGATTCGTAGCATTGACTGTTTCAAGCGCAGCTTTGATTTCCGGATTGTCGCGGGTCGCGCGAGCTTCGATTTCCGCGGCGGAGGGCAACTCGACTGGAGCGTGCAGGTCGTCGGCCAGTTCGTAGTTGTCGTTGAAGTCCGGAAAGATCAGGACCGCAAGATCGAGGCGCGCGTTCAGTAATGCAAGATTTGCTTCCTGCAATTGACGTTTGCGGTCGTTGGCTTGGAGTTCTGCTTTGATCACATCGGAATGGGCGACTTCTCCGCCATGCTCAAGCTCACCGGCCAGATTGAAGAAACGCTCTCCTTCGTCTGCTGCTTTCTTTGCAGACTCGACTTTGCTTTTGGCCGCTGCCACAGCGTAGTAATTCCGGACGACAGTGACGACGAGGCCGCGTGAGGCAATTTCGGCGCGGGCCTTTGCCACTGAGGCATTGGCAGCCGCTCTGCGCGCTTCCGAGATTCCGGCGAGGTCCAGGCTCTCGTGGACGTTTCCCTGGCTGACGTATTCGTGGATGGCATTGTTGGCGATGAATTTCACTTGATCGGGCGCGCCATTCCCCTGGGTGTAGATCACTGAATTGTTGTAATTCACGCTTGGCAGCAACGCGGCAGCTGCCTGCTTCTTGTCCTCATGTGCGAGGCCGGCTTCGGTTACAGCTGCTTGGTAGATAACGCTGTTCTTTCGTGCGCGCTCGAGTGTTTCCGCGAGAGTCAAGCGAACAGGTGCGGCGGGCGAAGACGATTGCTGTTGAGCCGGGACTGAACCCGCAAAAAGAAGCAGGAGGGACAACCACCCGCATAGATAGCGGAGACGAGTTTGCAGTCCGTGCATATGTTTCTCCGCGGCGACATGAGCCGCCTGAAAATGCTAGCGAGCATTACCTAAACGGAGGATTAACTGGAAAGAGGCCTTTTCGGGACAATTGCTGTGAAAATACTGCCTTCCGCTGTGGAGCGCGTCAGTTCAAGCTTTCCCCCATGAGCGCTGGCTATCCATGAGCCTATGGAGAGACCAAGGCCGGCGCCACCCCCGTCGCTCTCGCTGCGAGAACGAGCTTTGTCGGCACGAAAGAACCGCTCAAAGATACGGGGCTGGAGTTCGGCGGGGATGCCAGGCCCGGAATCCTGTACGCTCAAATAGTATGAATCCTCATGGTCCTCGCAGCCCACAGCAACCGAGCCGCCAGCCGGCGTGTACTTGATAGCGTTGTCGAGCAGATTGAGGAGCAAACGGCGCAACAGGGCTTCATCGGCGCGGATCAGGGCTTCTCCGGAGGATTCGAAAGAGACGGAGATTCGCCTGGCAGCCGCCAGAGTCCGTACATTTTTTGTACACTCCGAAGCAAGTTCGTCGAGATAAAAATCATTGTAAGAAAGCGGATATTGGCCCGCGTCAGCGCGCGCCAATGTGAAAAGGTCCTCTACGATTCGCTTGAGACGCTTTGATTCGTCTGCCAGGATGCGAAGCGTCTCGCGGTATTCCTGTTCATTGCGTTCTTTTTTTGCGAGCGCCACTTCCGTTTCGCCACAAAGAATTGCGACGGGAGTCCTCAGTTCATGCGAGGCGTCCGCGATGAAACGCCTCTGCCGGTCAAAGGAAACGCCGAGCCGGTCGAGCAGTTCGTTGAAGGACCGCGCGAGATGGCCAAGCTCATCTTCAGGATTTCTCACGCTCAGCCGCGCTTCCAGATTTTCAGCTCCGATCTGGCTCGCCTGCACGCTCATGGCTACTACCGGAGAAAGGCTGTTCCGCGCAAGGAGGTAGCCGCCAGCGCCCGCGAGAATGATCGTCAGGGGAATTACAATGGCGAATGTGCCGGTCAGCGTTTCCAGGAAGTCGTTTTCGCGGCGCATCGACTGAAGCACAATGAGGGTCGCCGGCTGCTGCTCAAACGAAAAATGACGCACATAACTGCGATACCTGTGGCCGCCAAATCCTTCGGAATGGACCGCCTGTGGCGTCGCGAGAAGGGACCGAAGTGAGGAGACCAGGACTTCTCTCTTTCCTTCAGCGCGGTGTCTTTCTTCTGAGGAACTGTCAGAGATTCCGATTAAATTACCCTGCGGGTCGAACACGGCGAAAGTCACATCTGGGAAACGATGTTCGGAAATTGCGGCCGCAACGCCGTCATCGAGGCTGTCGGGCTTGGTGGCATCGCCCATCTCCGCATTGACAGTGCTGAGGAAAGTATCCGCGAGTACCGCAGCCTGTACATCCGCTCGCCTCACAACGTTTTGCTGGATGACCAGATAAGTTACAGAAGCTAGCGTCACCAGAATCAAGGTCATAGCCGCGGTGTACCAGAAGGTGAGGCGAATCCGTACGGAGCTAAACATTGCCACGGTTCCGCCCATCCGGCAGTTTCACTTCCGATTTGCCGTCCTCTTGAGACAGCATGTAGCCAGCGCCGCGACGCGTATGCAATAGCGGCTTCAGACCCCTTGTGTCGATCTTCCTTCGTATTCGATTGACGTACACCTCAATCAAATTCGAGAAGGGATCGAACTCTTCATCCCAAACGTGCTCGGCAATTTCCGCGCGGCCGACGACACGCCCGGCATTGCGCGCCAGAAACTCGACAAGAGCATATTCTTTCGCGGTCATAGGAATCGTCTTGCCGCCCCGCGAGACGGCTTGACTGGCCGTGTCCACCGCGAGATCGGCGACAGACAGGGTCGAAGACTGAAGCGAATTGGGCCTGCGAAGCAGGGCGCGAAGCCGCGCAAGAAGTTCGCGAAACTCAAAAGGCTTGGTGAGGTAGTCATCGGCTCCGCAGTCGAGACCTTCGATTCGATCTTCGACGGCGTCTCGCGCGGTGAGCATGAGAATAGGCGCACGATAGGCTCTGCTTCGTAGTTCCCTGCATACGGCAAATCCGTCTGGGTCGGGAATCATTACATCGAGCACAAGTAGATCGTATGTGTTTATGGCGGTTTGGTAGAGTGCTTCTTCTCCAGTCACAGCAACATCTACGGCGTACGCCTGCTCGCGGAGTCCCTTCGCCACGAAGCGAGCGATTCGTGAATCGTCTTCTACCAGCAACACACGCATGCCGAAATCATAAGCCTTTAGCCGACCTTAAGCGCAAGCTGTAACGGCTGGTTTTTCCGAAGGAAGTGAGATTCGGATTTATGCTCCGTTTATCTTCTTGCGAGTACACCTGAACTCGTTCGAATGGATATTGAGAGGAGTGTATTCCGCAATGAAAAGAAAACACGCGATTGTCGGGATGTTGGCGCTCGCAGTTGCAACGACTGGATCAGCACAGTCCGGAACCGGCAAATACAAAGTCACGAAAACGATCGCTGTTGCTGGTGACGAGGGATGGGACTACGTGACTGTCGATAGTGCCGCGCGCCGGGTTTACGTTTCACATGGTTCGCATGTCGTTGTCGTCGATGCGGACAGCGACACCATCGTCGGCGATATCCCGGATACGCAAGGCGTGCATGGCATTGCCATTTCTCCCGACACCGGGCGCGGCTTCACTAGCAACGGCCGCGCAAATACCGTGACCATCTTTGATCTTAAATCACTGAAAACTCTTGGCACGGTGAAGACCGGCGCAAATCCTGACGCAATCATTTACGACCCGGCGAGCAAGCGCGTTTTCACCATGAATGGGCGCGGTCAAGACACTACTGCAATCAACACGGCGGATGGAACCGTGGCGGGAACGCTGGCGCTCGGAGGCAAACCCGAGTTTGCCGTGGCCGACGGCAAAGGCACGATTTACGTCAATATAGAGGACAAATCGGAGCTCGTTCATTTCGATTCGAAAACGCTGACTGTGCTCCACCGCTGGTCGATGGCTCCCTGCCAGGAACCCTCCGGGCTTGCAGCCGACTGGAAGTCAGGCCGCCTGTTTGCAGGCTGTGACAACAAGTTGATGACCGTGTTCAGTGCGGAGAATGGAAAGGTCGTAGCGACTGTGCCAATCGGGGACGGCGTTGACGCGAACGCTTTCGACCCGGAGACGAATCTTGCCTTTGCTTCAACAGGGGACGGTAATCTGACAGTCGCTCATGAGGACGCAGCGGACAAATATACCGTGATCGCCAACGTACCGACGAAGAAATCCGCGCGGACGATGGGCCTCGACACAAAGTCGCACAAGATTTTTCTCCCTGCAGCGGACTTTGATCCTCCGGCGCCGGGTGAGCGGCGCGGCAAAATGAAACCCGGATCGTTCGTCCTAATAGTAGTTTCGAAAGACTAGAGTGGGACTCCGGAAGAATCCACAAGCCAACAAATATCGCGACATGCAGTAGGTCACTCTTCTAAAGTACTTGCGACCAAGTGGCCGAGCATCCTTGCTATAGCGCCGAAAACAGGTGTCGGCTGGTCAAGGAGAACAAGAATGCTTGTTTCGTCCACGAGAATTTCAAGCCTTGGTCGTCCGTGCGCATCCATCATTGAACCCCTTCTTTGCGGTCTTGCTCTTATTGCGGCAGGTGCGATTGCACCTTTGGCTAGTGCGCAGAAAGTTGAATTGTCCGTCGATACGTCCAAGGGTGGCGCGAAAATCGACCGCAATATTTTCGGGCAGTTTGCGGAGCATCTTGGCCACGGCGTCTATGAAGGTATATGGGTCGGCCGAGATTCCACAATCCCAAATACGCGCGGCATTCGCAACGACGTCGTTGCGGCGCTGAAGGCGATCCGTGTCCCCAATGTTCGGTGGCCGGGCGGCTGTTTTGCGGATGAATATCACTGGCGCAAGGGCATCGGCCCAGCCGATCAACGGACAGTGTCTCTTAATCCCAATTGGGGTGGCGTGACTGAACCGAACACGTTTGGGACGCACGAGTTCATGGACTTTCTGGATCAGATTGGCAGTGAGGCCTACGTCTCTGTCAATGTGGGCTCGGGAACGCCGCAGGAAGCCTCCGAATGGCTGGAATACTTGACAACGGCCCAGCCGACGACGTTGGCGAAAGAGCGCGCCACCAACGGTCATCCCGCTCCCTACAAGATCGCTTTTCTTGGCATCGGCAACGAAAGCTGGGATTGCGGCGGCAACATGACGCCAGACTATTACTTGAGCCAGCTCAAAATCTATAACCGCTTCGTCCGCAACTTCAATCCTGCTCAGCAGGACAAGCAGCAGATGCTGAAAATTGCCGTAGGTCCGGGAGGCGGTGAGCCCAGATGGACCGAATGGACCGAATCCATCATGAAGGCCTACCATCATCATTCGTGGAGCTGGGAGATGAACGGTCTTTCGATGCACTCTTACACGGTCGTGCGATGGCCACCCGCGTTTAAATCCGTGGGATTCGGAGAAGACGAGTACAGCCAGATCCTCAAGTCCACTCTGGAAATGGAAGACTTGATTAACAAACATTCCGCGATCATGGACGAGTATGATCCGGAAAAGAAAGTAGCTCTCGTTGTAGATGAGTGGGGTAGTTGGTATGCACCCTTGCCCGGCACCAATCCGGGCTTCCTCGTACAGCAAAACAGTATGAGGGACGCGGTTCTGGCTGCGCTGAACCTGAACATTTTTGCGCGTCACGCGGACCGAGTGCGCATGGCCAACATCGCCCAAATGATTAACGTGCTGCAGGCGATGATTATCACCGACAAAGAAAAGATGGTTCTGACGCCGACTTATTACGTCTACAAAATGTATTTGCCGTTTCAGGATGCGACTTTTGTCCCAGTGTCTTTCGAGGCCGGAACGTACACCCTCGACAAAACCACTTTGCCGCGTGTTGACGCTATCGCGGCCAAGGACAAGGCCGGGAAATTGTGGCTGGAACTGACGAATGTTAACCCCAACGAACCTGCCGAAATAGAAGTTAGTCTTGCTGGAATCCGGGCCAAATCTGCGGCGGGAGAGACACTGGCTGCGCCTAAGGTGGATAGCGTTAATACGTTTGACGTTTCCCGGGCAGTTGCGCCGAAACCCATTTCGGCGAAGCTTCAAGGCGACAAGCTGGTGCTAAAACTCGAACCTAAATCGGTGACGGTAGTTTCTGTGGAGCAATGAGACTAGACCCCATGCCGAATCGACTCGGCGATCTTTTCGAGTGAACAGAGATTCTCCGGGAAAGTATGAATCTGGCGGGGAGGGGGATTGCAACCGTTGTTGAGATGGAAGTGAGGGTTGGCCAGCGTTGCTATGTCTCTTATTTTCAACGCCGCCTTTCGATTAGACGGAATCGCCAGTGTTTATGCGGTTCCGAATAGCTACGACGGAATCTAGCACCCCTCCAAACGCAACTGGCTGCAGGGATTCATGCAAGTATAATTCAACGCTATGTTGAATCAGTATTAACTCACGCGAAAGTAGTAGCATTGCGCGAAAACCAGCATAAACATTGGGTGTTTTTGCTATGGCGGAGAGGGGGGGATTCGAACCCCCGTTAGGGTGTTTAGTCCCTAAAACGGTTTAGCAAACCGCCGCATTCAGCCGCTCTGCCACCTCTCCGCGGCGTGCTTTCAACAGCTTAGCACATCTGCTCTAGTTTATTTGGCCCACAGACTTTCATGGCATCCAAAGTCGTCTCCATACGCTTCATTTCGGTGACCACAGCCGTGTCAAAAGCCTTGATCTAGCGATCTTTGGTCACGCGCTGGATTGCCAGCGGATTTGCCGGTGACGGCTGGGGGATAAAGTGAAGGAACCCGTTCTGCCTAAAAACCGTGAACATCCCCCCCCGCAGTTAGCGCGCAACAATCAAAGCAATCTTCATGAGTGCCCTTGCCGGTCAGTTGGTTCGGATACCGCTCGAAGGCTCCGTCATCCCGGTCGTCGAAGGCATGTTCCGGGAAGGTCTTGCCCGTCATGAGATGGCACCCGGCGTCGATTCGGCACTGCTGGCGACCACGGCCGCCTGGGCCGTCTTCGGAGCCGCGCGCCGCTGGTTTCAGACCTCTGACCGCATCCCAGCTGAGGAGATGGCCGCCAAGATCGAAACTATGGTGAAGTCGGTCTTTCTCAGCGCCTCCTCGATACGTAAAGGGGCAGAGTCTTAAGGGCGCTATTGATCAGTGCGCCCGCAGGGTCTATCTGGGACCTCAATCGAAAGAGCGAGTTTTCGTCCCCTACAGAATCATAGCTGCTTCCTCAAAATTCAGCCGTGGGTTACGCGGGTGGAGCTTGTTTGGATCCCCGTAGCCGAGATTGCAGATAAGGTTGACCTTCCACTTGCCGTCTGGAAAAAATGCCGCATTCAGTTTCTCGGCGTCGAAACCGGACATTGGTCCGCAATCTAATCCCAGAGCGCGTGCGGCTAGGATGAAGTACGCGGCTTGAAGTGAACTGTTGCGAAAGGCATTCTCCTCAATGAGAGGTCTATTTCCGACGAAGTAGGAGCGGATATCAGCTTGCGGAAAGAGCCTGAGAAGTTGCTCGTGGAATTCCGTATCCCAGGCGATGATCACCGTTACGGGAGCGGCTGTAGTTTTGTCAACGTTGCCGGGCGCTAGAACTGGCTTGAGGATCGCCTTGGCACCGGGAGTGCTTAGAAAAACGAATCTGGCTGGTGAGCTGTTGGCACTGGTCGGTCCAAGGCGCGCCAATTCGTAAGCCTTGCGCAGGAGCTCTACCGGCACGGGTTCGGGAAGCCACGTGGAGTGTGTCCGCGCTTCGCGAAATAGCTGGTCGAGAGCCTCCTGCGAGATCGGCGTTTTGATAGCAGCAAAGTTCGATGGTTCAGATTGATTGCGCATTTTGGTTGTCTCCCCTTTAGGCGCGTTCAGCGCGAGCGACGTGCATCCAGACTGAACGGCCCTGCTCCGAACTGAGTAATCAACAGGGCGCCGCCGAGCATGGAGACATTTTTCAAAAATAGAATCATTTGGATCTGCGCCATCATGGGGTCGGTTACGGTCCAAAACTTGTGCATCATCAACGTGACCGGAACCAGGAACAACACGATGAGCCATGCTCCAAGTTTTGCGCGATAGCCCAGCAAAATGCCCAGTCCGCCCGCAATCGCTAGCACGCCAGAAAGCGGAACCGCGATCGAAGCCAAAGGCACGCCCTGCGAGGCCGAATAGCCGATGGTTTGCTTATTAAAGTGATTGGCGCCGGCTAACAGAAAAATCAGCGCGAAGAAAAATCGTCCCAAAACGACCACTGCCCCCTGCCAAAAGCTTATTGCCTCCAGACCTTTGGAAATTGCGACCGAATTCGTTGCCATGTACTTCCTCCTTTTGCTTGTTGAATCCGCTTACGAACAACCGCGCAAACTAAGTTTGTCTGCACCGGCTAAAATCGATTTCCTTCCGTTTTTCAATCAGCGCGCCGCTGACTGGGCGTTCTGTGGAACCGGGAATTTCACAAAGTGGGGAACGTGGAACTTGCCGCCGCTGATTCCCTCTACATCAGGCAGTGTGGACCAGACAAAGTGTTTGACACCGGTATCCTTGGCGGCACGTATCGCAGCGCTTGCCTGCTCGACCTCGTCGGAACCTTCTCCCCCAAAATTAGTGACTAAAAATACGCCATGAGCCCCTTCAAATGCAGCCCTAAGGGTTTCTGGGCGATTCAAGTCCGCTTGGACGACTTCATCGGCGAGTTCGCGATGCTTGGCCGGATTGCACGTCAGCGCGCGTACCTTGAATTGATTGCCGGCTTGAAGAGCGCGTACTACGGCGCCTCCTTGTTGCCCGGCTGCGCCGACTACGGCGATCGCTCTCTTGTTTGTGCGTTCCATTTTGTATGTGCCTCTCTTTCTCGTGTTGTATTGATGCAAAGTCTATTGATATAGATACATTATTCTGGACATCGGTTATGCGAAATGTGAAGATGGTTTCGTCATGGATAAGAACTCGCGAGACCCGGTTCACTGTTGGCTGGTACTAGGGAAGGCCTTCCACGCGGCTGCGAAATATCTCTATGCTGGACTTGAGGAGACGGGAATAGACGATACCGACTTCCGGATCCTTGAGGCCCTTTTAAACAAGGGGCCTTTGCCGGTGAATACGATCGGGCCAAAAGTGCACCTCACGCCCGGCTCGATTAGCGCGGCAGTTGACCGCCTCCTCGATAGAGGTCTGGTAAGTCGGGTCGAGAGTCTTGAGGATCGCCGCGTCCGCATCGTGTCGCTCACCCCAAAAGGCAAAGATTTGATCGCGCCGATTTTTCGGAAACACGCAGTCGAAATTAGGAAAGTGTTTGCCGACGCGAGCCCGAAAGAGTTGCGAGCTCTTGAAACAATATTGAAAAAGATTGGGAAGCGGGCCGAGAAGCTTGCGACCGAAATCAAATCAAGGTCTTAAAGCCAACTTTCGCATGGTCGCATAGTAGGCCGATTAATCTAAATTGAGGTTGTCTTGGAGAAGCGACGCAAATGCAGATAGGAATAGACAGTTTCGCAGCAGCTATTTCAGACCCGGCCACAGGTCTCACGCTCAGCCCGGTGGAGCGCATGCACCATCTACTCGAAGAGATCGAGCTTGCCGATAAGGTCGGCCTCGACGTTTTCGGCATTGGCGAACATCACCGTGCGGAATTCCTCGACTCAGCTCCGGTTGTG
>Ga0137409_10002402_pt1 | contig 20057 bp, 17 predicted proteins | sample CZODoug1_16funga_FD_122059 | JGI IMG/M metagenome (GOLD analysis project Ga0137409, IMG submission 122059) | Vadose zone soil fungal communities from Angelo Coast Range Reserve, California, USA - CZODoug1_16fungal (Hybrid Assembly) | ecosystem: Environmental > Terrestrial > Soil > Vadose zone... | reverse complement strand
GAGGGGGTTCAAGGGCTCGCCCGCCAGCGACACTCGATCCGTGCACTTGAGTTCCCCGAAGCCGTCCAGGGGCCGTCCGGCGCCATCCAGCACCCTTCCCAGCAATTCATCGCCCATGGCCATCGACGACACGCTGTGCGTGGGAATGACTCGCGCGCCCGGCATCACCCCGCGGATATCGCCGGTGGGCATCAAGAAGAGTTTATCGCCCGAAAATCCGACCACTTCCGCTTCGATCTGCTTGCCTTCCGCGGTGTCCACCAAGCACCGGCCGCCGACGGCAGCCTCGCAGCCCACGGCCTCGAGCGTCATGCCGACCATCCGGCTCAGCGTCCCTTCGACGACGAATTCCGCGGCATGGGCCATGCGCTCGCGCGCTTGAATCAGCGCCCGGGCCCATTGTTGGGGCCGCGGCCGCTCGGCAGGGGCGGCGCTCATGGTGTCGAGACCATCATGAATGGGACCCGCTGCGCGCGCCGGCGTTTTGCCGCTCCGTGCCGAGCAATTCGCTCAAAATGGCGCCGAGCCGTGTTTCCAGGCGAGCATCGATGCGCGACGTGGCGGTGGTGATTTGACACCCGCCGCGCGCCATCACCGGATCCTCGACGATCGCCCAGGCTCGCTCGCTTTCGGTGGGTGCCAGGTGCTGGCGCACCACTGCGGCATCTTCAGGATGCAAATGCACTCGCACCTCGCGAGCGGCGACCGGCAAGGCCGCGATGGCCTCGCGAATGATGCCGATGATTTGCGTAGGATCGGTTTTGAGCTCGCGGCGCACGATTTGCCGGGCCAGCGCCATCGCCAAGGTCAGAAGCTCGCGCTCGACCTCGGCGTCCAATGCCTCGAAGGGCTTGGCCAGGTCGTAGAACATTCCGGACAGACGCTCGACCTGCGCGCGAACTTCGGCGCGGCCGGCCTCGCGGCCTTCGGCGAGCCCCTGTTCGAAGGCCTCCTTGTGCGCCTCCGCCTGCAGGTCGGCGAGTCCGCCCACGGTCGCCATTTTATGCACGGCCGCCGGGCTCCCCATATCGGGAGCCGTCCACAGCGTCGCGCCGGATCCGGCGGACTCGAGCTTGGCGTCAGACAAATTCGCCTCCGCCTTTGCCGCCGAGATTGATGGTGCCTTCCTCGGCCAGGCGCTGCGCAATGACGACGATTTCCTTCTGCGCCGCCTCGACGTCGGTGAGTTTCACCGGACCGCGCGCCTCCATGTCGTCCTTGAGGATTTCCGCCGCGCGCTTGGACATGTTCTTGAGGATCTTCTCCTGCACTTCGGGCTCGGCGCCGCGCAGCGCCACTGCCAGAGTATCGGAGCCCACCTCGCGCAGCAGCGCCTGAATGCCGCGGTCGTCGACATCCAACAAATTGTCGAAAATGAACAGCAGGTCTTTGATCTGCTGGTGCATCGGGCCATCGGCCTTTTCGATCTTGCCGAGCTCTTCGCCGCTCTTGTCGCGTTCCATGGCATTCAAGATATTGGCCACCGTGCGTGCGCCGCCGATGCGGCGCAGCGGCGCGGAAGGCGTGGCATTGGCCTGCTTCTCGACCAATTGATCGAGTTCCGTCAAGGCGGACTGCGGCACCTCGTTCAAAGTGGCGATGCGCATCAGGACTTCGGTCCGCATGTCTTCGCTCAACAGCGGCAGGATGCCGGCGGACTGCTCGGGCTCGAGATGCGACAGCACGATGGCCGCGATTTGGGGATGCTCGCCGCTGATGATTTGCGCGACGGCCTTCGACTCCATCCACTTCAGCGCCTCGATGCCCTGACCGGTCTGACCGGTCGACACCCGATCGAGCAGCATGTCCGCCTTCTGCTTGCCGACGGCCTGAGTCAGCACGCGCCGCACGAAATCCTGGGATCCGCCGGCGATATTCGCCTTGGCATCGGCCACGCCGATGAACTTGTCGAGCACGGTGGTCATCTGCTCGCGCGATACTTCCTTGAGCTCGGCCATCGCGATGCCCAATTTCTGGACTTCGCGCGCATCGAGCTGCTTCAGCAAGTTGGCCGCGTCCTGCTCGCCCAGGCTCATCAGCAGGATGGCGGCGCGCTGCGTTCCGGCGAGTTCGTCGGGTTTGTCAGCCATCCGCGGAGACCCAGTCCTTCACGACTTGTGCCGCACGCCTCGGGTCCTGCCCGACCAGAGTTCGCGCCGCCGCGATCTGCTGCTCAAAACTCGGGGCGAGTTTGATCGCCTTGCCGCCCTGCCCCGAAAGGCTCACGCGATCACCGTCAAGATCGCCGCCCTCGACGCCGCCGGCGGTGCGCCGCGGCGCGGATTTGGTCAGGGATTTCATCAAGGGACGCAGGACCAGGAATGCCACGACCAACACCAGCGCGGCACCCACGATTTGCTTGGCCAGCTGAGTGATCCAGGGCGTTTCCCACAGCGGCGGGCTGTCGACGGGACCCATCGGCATGCTGCTCTTGAAGGCTTGGTTGAGCACGTCCAAGTGGTCGCCGCGGTCCTCCTTGAGTCCGATGGACTCGCGCACCAGCTGCGTGAAGCGCTTGATGTCGGTGTCGCTCATGGGCGCCGTGGTGACCTTGCCGTCGGCATCCACTTTCTGCCAATCGTCGAGCACGACGCCGACATTGAGGTGTTTCAAAACACCCACGGGCTGCTTCACATAGGACAGGGTACGGTCGACCTCGAAATTGCGGGTGCTGCGCTGTGCGCTCGAGCTCGGGCCGCTGACGGCGGCGGTCGATTGCGCGGCGCCGGCGGCCGCGGGATTCCCCGGAGTGGCCGCGCCCGGAATCGTCGGCGCACCGGAGGTGCCCGGCGGCTGATTGCTGAGCGCGCCCGGAATGCCTTCCGCACCGTCGCCCCCCTTGCGCTGTTCATTGCTGGTCTGTTCGCTGCGCACCGCCGTCTTTTGCGGATCGTAGTTCTCGTGCGTCTCCTCGGTGACGGTGAAGTCCATGTCGGCCGTGACCGTTGCGCGCACCCGGCCGGGCCCCACCATGGGCTCGAGCATTTCGATGATGCGCCGCTGATAGCTTTCCTCGAGCGTGCGCGTGTACTCGAATTGGCGGGTGCTCGCGGCCTGGTCGGAATTTTCGTCGGGTGAATTGAGCAAGGTTCCGGCCTGATCCACCAGCGTCACATCGCTCGCCGCCAATTCCGGCACGCTCGAGGCGACCAAGTGCACGATCGCCGCGACCTGGCCCGGCTCGAGGCGCCTGCCGGGATACAGCTGCAGCATCACGGAGGCGGTGGCCTTGCGCGCATCGCGCAGGAACACGGTGGGCTTGGGCAGCGCCAGATGAACTCGCGCGCTCTTCACACCCTGCACCTTGATGATGGTGCGCGCCAATTCCGTCTCGAGCACCGATTGGTAGCGCGCGCTCTCCATCATGGAGCTCGAGCCGAGGGCGGATTCCTTCTGAATCATCTCGATGCCCATCGAGTCGCTTTGCGGCAAGCCCTGACTCGCCAGGCGGATTCGCGCCTCCTGCACCTTGGATTCGGGCACCGACACGGCACCCGACGGATTGAGCTTGAATTCGATTCCGGCCGCCGTGAGCGCATCCATGACCTGGCCGCTCTCGCGTTCCGAGAGCTGGCCGTACAGCACCGTGTAGTTCTGCCCCTGCGACCACAGAACCAGCCAGATCGCGGCGGCAACGGCCGCGGCGACGCCCGCGAGCAGCCCGACTTGCTTGAGCCCCGGAATGTCCGCGAGGCTTCGCGAGGGAGGCAGCGGTGAAGGTACGATGTCAGCCATGGATTAAGCCTCGCGATCGGTCAGACCGACATATTCATTACTTGGGTGTAGGCGTCGACGAGCTTGTTGCGCACTTCGGTCATGGCCCTGAAGGCCAGCCCCGCCTTCTGCACTTCCAGCATCACCCTGGTGAGATCGACGCTCTTGTCGCCGGCTTCGTAGGCGTCCGACAGCGCGATCGCTTGGTTTTGCATGGTTGCAATACGGTCGACGGAATTCTTCATCAGGCCGGCAAAATCCGCGGGTTGCGCGCCCGCGGCCGGCGGCTGGGCGACGCCCGATGCCCGCGCCTGCAGCGAACGCATTTCCGCCAGCACTTGTTGAATCTGCATGCTGCTCATGTCTAGACCGCCATTAGTTGTTGATCGTGCATGCGCGGCACGCTGACGCCGGCGGCCTTGAGCTGCTGCAGCTTGTAGCGCAGCGTGCGCGGACTGATTCCCAATCGCTCGGCGGTCAGTTTGCGGCTACCCCCGGTCACACGCAGCGTCGCCAGAATCAGCTCGCGCTCGCGTACCTTCAGGTCGTGATCCAAGCCGATCTCTCGTGCCCGAAGCGGCACCGCGGTCTGCTCAGCCGCCGGAAAGCCCGGTTGCGCGCCGGGTGCGTCCGTTCCCGCGGCGCCCTCCGTAGCGGCGCCGGTATCCAAATCCGCGGCATGGATGATGCCGCCGGAAGCGAGCCATGCGGCCCGCTGCACGATATTCGTCAGTTCGCGCGCATTGCCCGGCCAGTCATGCTGCAACAGCTTGCGTTCGGCGTCGGCGGAGAGGCTTAGGGCAGCCTGACCGCCGCGCGCGCAAGCCTGAATGGCGCGGTGTGCCAGTGGCAGAATGTCGCCGCGTCTCTCGCGCAACGGCGGCAGCCGCAGCGACATCACATTGAGCCGATAGTAGAGATCGGCGCGAAAGCGCGCGGCGCGCACCTCCTCGGGTAAATCGCGATTCGAGGTGGCGATCAATCGCACGTCGAGGCTGATGGTCCGGCTGCTGCCCAGGCGTTCGACCTCGCGCTCCTGCAATACGCGCAGGATTTTCGCCTGCAATCCCAAATCCATTTCCGAGATTTCGTCCAGCAGCAGGGTGCCGCCCTGCGCCTGCTCGAATTTGCCGGCATGTGCGCCGAGCGCGCCCGTGAAGGCGCCCTTCTCATAGCCGAAGAGGGTGGCCTCGAGCATGTTCTCCGGAATGGCCGCGCAATTGATCGCAACATAGGGCGCGGCAGCGCGCCCCGAATGATCGCGGATGAAGCGCGCGTAGACTTCCTTGCCGGTGCCGCTCTCGCCGGTGATGAGCACCGTGGCATCGTTCTCGGCGATCTTGCGCGCCAGGGCGACCAGCCGCTTCGACTCGGGCGCGACGGCGACCAATTCATTCGGCACGACTCGCAACGCCAGTTGGCGCCGCGCCATCTCGATCAGCGCCTGCGCGTCGAAGGGTTTGACGATGTAGTCCGTCGCCCCCTCGCGCATGGCCGCTACCGCCTGGGCGACGGTTCCATAGGCGGTCATCAACACCACCGGTAAATCCGGGCGCAGTTGCTTGATCGAGGACAGCAGCTGGTAGCCATTGGGGCCGGGCATCTGCACATCCGAGATCACCAAGGCAATCTCCTCGCTCTCGAGCGACTGCAACGCAGCGGGTGCGTCGGGGGCCGACAGCGCCGACAGACCGGCGGCCCGCAGGGTGTCGACCAGAGCCTCGCGCAGCTCAGCGTCGTCTTCGACCACGAGAACCGATTCGTTCACCTTGCTCATGCGGTTTCCTCTGCCGGTAAATCGATAATGAAAGTGGCGCCCGGAGGGGCGCCGCAAGGAGCATCAGCCAAAGACACGCTGCCGTCGTGCGCCTCGACCACGGACTTGACGATGGCGAGCCCGATGCCATTCCCACGTGCGCGGGTGGTAAAGAACGGTTCGAAAATCCGCTCGCGGATGTGCGCCGGCACGCCCGGGCCGTTGTCGGTCACCACGATCTCTGCCCTGCCGCCGGCGCCGCGGCGCGCCAGCAACACGAGATCGAGGTCCGCGGCCGCCGCCTGCAGCGCGTTGGTGGCCAGATTCAGAACGGCGGAGACCAGCGACGGCGCGTTCGCGCGCACCATGAGATCCGGCGCCTGAGTGCGTATGGTCAAGCGAACTCCCTGCCGCAGGGCCGGCCGCAACCACTGGGCCACCTGTTCCAGCAATGCGCTCACGCTCACCACTTCACGGGACGCGCCGCCGTGGGCGAACGCCAGCATGTCATTCACCAACTTGTCGAGCTGCTTGAGGCTGCCCACCGTCTTTTCGGCGCAGCGCGCGAGATCTTGGGGGTTGCGCCCGGGCAGCGTCATTTGCGAGGCGTACAGCAGCGCGGCCGCCAGCGGCGTGCGTATCTGATGCGCAAGACCCGCGGCCAGCTCCCCCAATGTCAGCAGGCGCTGTTGGCGCGTCAGGAGCACTTGCATCAAATGCGATTCGGTCACATCGGTGAGCAGGACCACTTCGCCGCCGCTCTGCAATTCGCGCCGCGAGACATTGGCGAATCTTCCGCTGCGAAGCTCGGTGTGCTCACCCACCCCCCCGCCTGCGCCGGTCGAAGCGCGCGCCATGACCGCCGCAAAGGATTGTCCGAGCAGAGGTTCACCCAACAATTCGCGGGCCACGGGATTGCACTCTTGAATCTCGCCGCGCGAATCGAGCACCAGCACGCCGCCGGGCAGACCCTTGATCAAGGCCGATAGGCGAGCGGCCAGATGCTCTTTGCCGGCGTGCGCTTCACCCAATTCAGCGCGGAGCTCTGCGACCTGGGCGCGCAGCGAGTCGAACGCGCCGGAGAGCTGTTCGGACACGGAACCGAAGGCGAGGAACGCTGCCTGTAGTTCGGAGCGCCGGTTTTCGATCAGCTCGAGATGGGTGGCTGCCATGCCGGAAGAGGAAAGCAACTTCTGTGCCTTGGCGGCATTTGCTCTTCCTATCAATCAGTTACGTCTGAATCCCTCGCGCCCCAGAAGAATCCTTCGACGCCGCCGAATGCCGGCGTCAAAAAATTGTCAGGCGCTCAGACGATATTTGCGCAGCTTCTCCACGAGCGTGGTGCGCCGCATGCGCAGCAGTCTCGCCGCCTCGGCGACGGTGCCGTCGGCTTCTACCAGCGCCTTGCGAATGAGTCCGATTTCGATCGCCGACAGGTGATCCTTCAAATCGATCCCGCCGCGCGGCAATTCGGCGTTCGCCGCCTCTGCGCGGTCGGCGAAGTCCGCCGCGTCGACCAGATCCACCGTCTCCATGAGCTCCGACTCACCCGTGGGCTCCGCCTCACCCACAAACCGCGCGTCACCCGTGACCTGCGCCTCACCCGTAAGGTACGTCCCGGTGAGTTCCGCCGCGTCCGAGAGTTCGGTTTCCCCCGCTTCGAGCAATTGCTCGAGCAGCGCGGGCGAGGCGCCCGCCGGTTTCACTGCCTTCGGCGCCGGCGGCTTGATGCGCATGCCGCTCGCGAACCATCCCATTGTTCCCATGTTGCGGTAGCGCTCGGGCAAATCGGCGGCGGTGACGGTCTGTTCCGGGAACAAAATGGCCAGCCGCTCCAGCAGATTCGCGAGTTCCCGCACATTGCCCGGCCACGGATTGCGCGCCAGACTGTTCATCGCCTCCTTGTCCAGGCGAATGTGGCGCCCTCCAATCTGTCCCTGGCGTTGCACGAGGTGCTCGATCAGCACCGGCAGATCCTCGAGCCGCTCGCGCAGGGGCGGCATCTGGATGGGAAACACGTTCAGGCGGTAGAACAAATCCTCGCGGAAGCGCCCGGCGCCGATGGCGGCATCCAAGTCCCGATGCGTCGCCGCGATGATGCGCACATTGCAGCGGATGGTCTTATTGCTGCCGACGCGCTCGAAACTCCGCTCCTGCAGAACCCGCAGCAGCTTGACCTGCATTTGCAAAGACATGTCGCCGATCTCATCCAGGAACAATGTGCCGCCCTCGGCAAATTCGAAGCGACCCATCCGCATGGACAGCGCGCCGGTGAAGGCGCCCTTTTCATGGCCGAACAATTCGCTTTCCAAGAGGTCGGCGGGAATCGCACCGCAATTCACCGGTACGAATGGATGTCCGTCACGGCCCGAGAGCTCGTGAATGTGGCGCGCCACCATTTCCTTGCCGGTGCCGGACTCGCCGAGAATCAGGACATTGGTTTCGAAGGGAGCCACTTGCTCGATGAGCCGATGCACGTCGCGCATGGCGCGCGAGGTGCCGCTGGGCCGAAAGCGATGCGTTCCCGGTTGCGTGGGGTGTCCCGAGCGCACGTTCTGCGCCTGATTCAAGACCGCAGACAAACGGCGCTGCTTGACGGGCAGGTCCAGATGGAACCACGCGAGGTCGCCGCTGGTCTCGGCAATCTTCGGCAGTCCGTCGTTGCTCAAATAAATGACCGGCAGGGGTTGGGGCATCGATCGCAGCTGCACCACGAGTTCTGCGCCGACCGCGGCCACCGTGTTCTTACCGACGATGACGCCAAGACAATCTCGCGACGCACCATGCGGTGACTGCCGCAGCTCGGCCAAATCGTGCACATGAACCGGTTCCAGATCCAAAAAACGCAGCAGCGCTTGCAGAGCCCGCGCCTCCGAATCTGAGGGTTCGATCACAATCACTTTGGCGTCAAGCACGATGCGGGACTCCTTCCCGGTGAATAAAGTGTGACGGAATTCACAAATCTCGTGTTCCGTCTTAAATTTCGCGTGTAACCCTTTGACAAAGCTCAATCAATGTCTGGTCGGACCCCATACTAACTGATGAGGTTGTGAGAAAAGAACTTGGCAAATCCCCGCAACACATGTAGGGGTAACTCGCAAATCCGTGCCCGGTGATTTGCTGCAGTGGGGATTTAGTGGGCGGCGAGCCGAGCGCCGGCCACGAGTCGCCGATGATGCCGGAAGATGAGTTTGTCGAGCTGTTCAACCACGGCGTCGGTCAAGCCGGTGAAGCGCATTTGCACGGCGCGCGAGTCGCCCTGAGCGCGCTCGCCGGCGACCACGCAAGGAATTTTCACCGGCTGCGGCAGCGCGGCATTGACGTATATCGCCAAGAGACCAGTGCTCCCCACCGCCGGCGTCGTGTCACCGAACCATTCCAACGCACGCGATGTGAGGCGGATGCGCTGCGCCGCCGGCAGTCCGCTGTTGCGCAGGGCGAGCTCGGAGGCAAGGCGCAGGAGGATGTTCACCTTGTATTCCAGCCGCTGCAGCTCATGAATGAGGGCGGGCGATTCGTCCTTGAGGGCCTCGTGCACCCGTACCTCGTCCAGCGAGGATTCGGCTCCGAGCAGCTGGTGGTTGTCGGCGTTCAGGCGCGCCAGGGTCAATCCTTCGGCGAGCGGACCCGGCGTCCACGCCACGGGCAGTGATTCTTCGAATATCAGACCATCGCCGAGGAATGACTCTGGCACCGCTTAAGGACCTTGATTTGCTGTGCGACTACCGCTGCAGCCGGGTTGGGGAATAGGCAATGAGAGCGCGTCTGCCGGCGGATGCGATATCCATGTCGCGCGCCGTGCGGCGATGATGATGCTCCAAACAACCGATGGCCTTGGCGTTCAAATCGGCAATTTCTTGCAGCAATTCGCGATGGTTCACAGGGGTCGTCCGCCCGGCCCCAGACGCGGATTTTAGCAGTTCCAAGCGCGCAGCGTCGAGGTTCACCGCCGCCGCCGCATCGCCCCGCTCCGCGACGGCCAGCAGCTCGCGGGACAATTCCAATGCCTGCTCGAGAGCGACCCTTGCATCACCGCCGCTCATCGCTCATCCGTTACGATTCGATCCCAGCCGATCTTGATGTCACGCACCAACTTCGATGCCTCAGCCACGATCGGTGCGTCGTTGGTGGCATTGGCGAGCGTCAGTCTCGCCAAGATATAGACATACAGGCCGCGCAGGCTCTCGGCGATTGCACCGCCGCGTTCCATGTCCAGCGTGCCGTTGAGCTGATTGATCAGGCGGATCGCCTTGCCCATCGCAGCGCCTTTCGCCACCACATCGTTCAGCGGCCGATTGTCCTTGATACGCTCCATGCATCCGTGCGCGACCGCAAGATTCGAAAGTATGTGCTCGAACATGATCTGCACCAGCCGTGTGGGACTGGCGTCCGCGACCAGGCCGTGGCTGCTGACGGCGCGGTATTGAGCCGCTCCTCTATTCGATTGCATCATGATCCAAGCCTCTAGCCGCCGGTATTCAAGGTGCCGCTGCCCAACCCCGTGCTGGTTGACGTGCTGGTAGAGCTCGAGCCGGAGTTGGTGTTGAACGCCTGCGAGAGATAGGTTTGCGTTTGCTTCAACAACGCCACTGCCGTGTCCATCGCGTTATATTCGGACGTGAGTGTCGCCGAATAAACCGCCATCCTGGCGGTCAAATCAGCCTGTTGTTTCGTAATATTGCTCAAGCTCGATTGCAGGCTGGTATTGATCGTGTCCAGCAGGCCGCCCGCCTGGGTGTACTGGGTGACAAAGCTATTGAGTTGCGTGGCGATGCCATTCGGGCCGGACAGCAATTTGGCCACCGAAGCCACGCTGGCGGTCAGCGCATTGCTCAAGGTCGTGGCGTTGGTACTGAAGGTCCCTTGCGGATTTGCCGCGATGCCGAGCGCAGCGAGTGAATTCGGCCCGCTTGAAATACTCGAGTTGACCTGTCCAAGTATTTTCGACAATCGGCTTTGGAAGGACAGCAAGGTTTGGTTGCCCAGCAACGGACCTGCGGTCTGGGTCGCAGCGTCATAACCGGTGAGACTCCGAATGCTGGTTTGCAGGCCGTTCAGCGCGGTGACGAAGGTCCCGATGGAGGTCTGAGCGCTTTGCGTGTCGTTGCCGATCGTCAAAGTCGTCGGTGTGCCGGCTGCGGTCGGTTTGAGAAGATTCAAGGTCACGCCGGTGATGACCGAGCTCACCACGTTACTGGGACTGGTCGCGGCGTAGCCGTTCACTGAAAAGTTCGCGTCCTGCGCCGCCTGAGTTTGAGTCAAATTCTTGGTTCCAAGCGGGTCGTAGACCAGCGAGGCCAGACCGCCGTCGCCGCCCGATTCGGTCACCGAAATCGCATTGGCGGCGCCGGTTGCCGTGCCGGACAGCACCAGTCGTGCGCCGGCGGTGGTCGTGAGAATGCTCGCGGTCACCCCCGGATTGTTCGTCGCACTATTGATGGCCGCGACAATTCCTTGCAGGGTATTGTTCGTGCCGTCGATGGTGATCGAGGTCGACGCGCCCCCGACCGCCAACGTCAGCGTGCCGGTCCCGATGGTGGTAGCCGCGGAGGCCACCGGGTTCGACGACAGACTGGCTGCAGCGGCCAAATTCTGCACTCGTATGGAATATTGACCCGCTGCCGCACTGGAGGTCGCCGTGGCCGTGGCTATGGTGGTGTCAGCCAGGGCGGCGGTGCGGCTGGCCAATTTGGTCGGATCCTGGAGAGTTGCCAAGGTCGCCTGGAATGTGGCGAGCGCGCTGTTGAATGTGCCGAATGCCGAAACCTCGGCCGTCAGCGCCGTCTTGCTCCGGTTCAGGGCATTGGTCTCCGGCGCGGCTTTTGCCGTGGTGAGAGACGACACAATGCTATTGATATCGAGGCCCGATCCGATACCGGTTGATGATATGACTGAACTCATGGAGCGCCTCGCCCAACGTGGAACTGATTAATCTATCGGCCAATCCGGTTGGAAGTTAAGCAAGAGGCGTACCAATGTTGGGGCGGATCGGCAAACGAGGCCGGCGCCTCTTACGCGTGGCTGTCGATGAGTACGCCGGGGACGCCCAGGCTACGAAACAGCAAGGGGAATTCCGCGACGGAATACTCGCCGATGACATCGCCGGTATCGGGATTGATCTCCTGGATTTGCTTGCTGCCGGAAGAGGCATCCAGCCGAAACTGATTTGGCCTGCCGGATTCCCGGAAGTACTTGTTCAGCTGCGCGATGAGCGCCTGCAAATCGGGCGCGCTCCTTGCGCGCACCGCCGGCGAAGCTGCCGCAGCGGCCGCCGCATGCCCATTTGCCGGCAAGGACTTGCCGCCTGTCCCTTGAACCGTTGCCGATGTCGGCGCCTGACTTCCGTGCACGGGGCGCGTCGCCGGTACGCTTACCGGAATTCCGTCGCTCGCCATGATTGCTACATCCTATCTATCTGGTTCGGCTAATACTGCGAATACTCCTTAGGCTTCAGGCCGCATCCAGCGACCGCTGCCCGGGTGCCGAAGCACCCGGGCAGAGTCATCAAACAATCTACAACTCGAGCTACTTCGATCTATCGGCTGTTACTGCAAAAGCTTGAGGATCAGCTGCGGCTGTTGATTGGCCTGCGCCAAAATCGAAATACCCGCCTGTTGCAACACGTTGGACTGGGTCAATTTGGCCGTCTCGGCCGCAAAGTCCGCGTCCTGAATCGTGCTGCGCGAAGAAGTCAGGTTCTGCACCGTGGACTGCAGATTCTTGACCGTCGACGTGAAGCGGTTTTGGATGGCGCCCAATTGGCTCTGGAAGGCACTGACCGTTGCCAGCGCCGAATCCACCGCGGCGATCGTGTTGTTGGCGCCTGTGACGGTCAACACGTCGGCATTCGCCAGCGTGGCCGCACTCAGGGAGATGGTCTGGCCACCGGCGTTGAAGCCGACATCGGCTGAACCCGCGCCGCCGATCACGATATTGCTCGCCGCGGACAGGGTAATCGTGCCCCGCGTCTGCGCGGCTGCGATACCTGCACCCGTTCCGGTGCCGCCCGTTCCCGCCGTTACCGTCTCGACCTGATTGATGTCGCGGCCATCAGCTGCCGTCAGCTGCAACTGGCCGGTTGCGCTCAGGCCCGCGGTGACGCCTGTCTGCGAGGAGTACAAATTGATCTGAGTCGCTACGGCAGACCCGGTCAATACCTGGCCGGTCGCAATGGCGGTACCAGCAGCGTAAATGGCAACGCCGTTGATGGTCAGTGCATAGGTGGTACCGGCCGAACCGCCGGTGATATTCGAGAACGCTACTGCACCGGTCGCGGTGGTCGAGGCGCTGGCCGTCAAGCCGGCGACGCCGGCCGCGTTGATGGCCTGCACTTTGGAATAGGCGGAATAGGACGACTGGCCGGCCGTGGTGCCGGCGGAGCCTGCGACGCTCGCGCCGATGCTGACCGCCGTTCCCGTGCCCACCTGTATGGTCAAATTGCTGCCGGTCAGCGCCGTCGCGGTGACGTTCGTGCCGCCGCCGCTGGCAACCTGGCCGATTTGGTCGGCTCGCACGCCCTGCGCCAAGTTGACGGAAATGGTGTTGCCGACGTTGGCGCCGACTTGGAATGTCGTGACACCGCTGCTGCCGTCGAGCACTTTGGTTCCGTTGAACGAAGTCTGCGACGCAATACGCGTGATTTCCGCAATCTGCTGCTGCACTTGGGCATCGAGCGCGGCGCGGTCGGCGGCGCTGTTCGAGCCGTTCGCAGACTCGACGGCGAGTGTGCGGATGCTCTGTAAGGCATCGGTCAAGGTCGACAATGCGCCGCCCGCCGTCTGCGCTTCCGAGACGGCGTCATTAGCATTGTTGACGGCTTGGTTGGTGCCGTTGATCTGCGTGGTGAATTGCTGACTGATCGCGAGACCGGCGGCGTCGTCCGCAGCGCTGTTGATGCGCAAGCCCGAGGACAAACGCTGCAAGGCCTGCGACAAGGTCGCCTTGGAATTCGTCAAGTTTCGTTGCGCGTTGAGCGAATCGATATTGGTATTTAATGTCAATGGCATGATTAAGACTCCTGAAAGTTAATACACCGGCCCGTCTTAGGCCCTACTGTTGTGTTCACTACACCCGCCAAGCGGGCGGACCGGTGACCACGTTCAAAGAGGTTATCGGAGCCTCGGTGCGGTTCTTGAGCGGAAAATCGCGCCGGACGGCGCTCGGAATCGTCTCGACTTCACGGTTTTGGCATCAGCGGTTGACATGGCGATCCCCCCCGCGGGGCGATATCGGCGGCAAACGGCCGTCCTTTAGAGATTGTTCGCCCTGCTGCCGCGGGTATTGTGGCGTTGCCGCATCGGCCGAGGCTCCACGTCAACCGCCGCGTATGGAGTAGAATGCGCCCCCTTTATCTTCGCCAAGGTCGATTAGTCGCTTGAAAACCGTGAGCCGTAAGACCCCGAAAGTGGGCTTCGTCAGCTTGGGATGCCCCAAGGCGTTGGTGGACTCGGAACGAATTCTCACGCGGCTGCGTGCGGAAGGGTATGAGGTCGCGGCCAGCTACGGCGCGGCGGACCTCGTGGTGGTCAACACCTGCGGCTTCATCGACGCGGCGGTGGACGAGTCCCTGGACGCCATCGGCGAAGCGCTGGCTGAGAACGGCAAAGTCATCGTGACCGGCTGCCTCGGCGCTCAACCTCAGAAGATTCTCGACAGACATCCACAAGTGCTGAAAATCACCGGACCACAGCGCTACGAAGAGGTGGTGGCCTCGGTGCATGAGCACTTGCCGCCGAAGCATGAACCGTTCCTGGATCTGATTCCCGCACAGGGCGTCAAGCTGACGCCGCGACACTACGCCTACCTCAAAATCTCTGAAGGCTGCAACCACCGCTGCAGCTTCTGCATCATTCCCTCGATGCGAGGGCGTCTTGTCAGTCGACCGATCGGCGAGGTATTGCGCGAGGCGGAGCAGCTGGTGCGCGCCGGGGTCAAGGAGATCCTGGTGATTTCCCAGGACACCAGCGCCTACGGAGTCGATCTCAAGTATGCCGCACAGCCCTGGCGCAACGCCGAGCGCAGCGCCCGCTTCTACGATCTAGCCGCCGCACTGGGCGAACTCGGTGCATGGATACGCCTGCACTACGTCTATCCCTATCCCCATGTCGACAAGGTGATCGAACTGATGGCGGACGGGCGCGTTCTGCCCTACCTCGACATCCCGTTCCAGCATGCGAGCGCGCGAATTCTCAAACTCATGAAACGCCCGGCCGCCGCCGAAAATACCCTCGAGCGCATCGCAGAGTGGCGGCGCGCAGTGCCGGACATGACGATCCGCAGCACGTTCATCGTCGGCTTCCCGGGCGAGACCGAGGAGGACTTCGCAGAATTGCTCGATTGGCTCCGCACCGCACAATTGGATCGGGTGGGCTGCTTCGAGTACTCGCCGGTCGAGGGCGCCGCGGCGAATGCACTGCGCCAACCGCCGGTGCCACCGGAAATCAAAGCGGAACGCCGCGCACGGTTCATGGAGCTTAGCCAGCAAATCAGCGCTCAGCGGCTGGCGCGCAAGATCGGCCGCAATATGAAGGTGCTGGTCGACCGGATCGAAGGCAATGTGGCCATTGCGCGCTCCAGCAGCGACGCCCCGGAAATAGACGGCGTGGTGCGAATCCGCGCGGCGAAGGGGCTGGCCGTCGGCGATTGGGCAGAGGTGCAGATCACGCGGGCGGACGCCTACGATCTTGAGGCGAAATTGACCCCATTTGTGTAACCTGCCGATCTTCGTAGAAGCTCTTGGACTAGGAAATCAGCCGTGGACATTACCGCAGACCGGGTCGTTACCATTCACTACACCCTCAAGAACGACGCCGGCGCCGTGCTCGACAGCTCGGCCGGCGGCGAACCGCTGGCTTATATCCAGGGACACGGCAATCTGGTCCCCGGCCTGGAAAAAGCCCTGGAGGGGAAACAAGACGGCGAGACCGTGGCCGTCTCGCTCGCGCCTGCCGATGGTTATGGTGTGCGCGATGAGGCGCTGGTGCAGCGCGTACCGAAACGCACCCTGCAGGGTTCGGGCGAAATCAAGAAGGGCATACAGTTTCAGGCGCGGACCCAAGACGGCATGCGCCTATTCACCGTGACCGCCGTGGTCGGTGACATGATCACGTTGGACGGCAACCACCCACTGGCCGATCAAACCTTACATTTCAATGTGGAAGTGGTCGGCGTGCGTGAAGCAACCGGCGAAGAACTCGAACACGGCCACGTGCACGGCGCCGGCGGACATCACCACTGAGCCCAATGGGCCATCGAAACCGGTCTCCCGCACAGGAATGTTGACTGGCCCAGCGTGAAGGGTCTGGGGGGAGAGGAAGCGTCCAGGCAACTGCTTCTTTGTTGCCTGGACGCTTCCTCTCCCCCCGGGCCATGCGCATCGCCCAAACTCACGCTGCCGCGATACTAGAGATATTTGAACAGCGTCAACCCTTGCGTCAGGGTATAGGCCTGCATCGACGCGCTGAGGGTGGTGTTTTGTAAATCCAGCGCGGTGATCGCAGAGGCGTAGTCCAGGCTCTGCAGCGAGGAGATGGATGCTTTGAGCTGAATCTGCTGGCTGCTGGAGACCGACTGCTGGGTGGTAATGGTGTTCAGCCGCGCGCCGATGGTCGCCCGAACGTTCGATGTCTGAGCGAGCGCTTGATCGATATTGTTGATCGCGTTGCCCAGCGAATTGTTCAGCTTGGCCTGAGTGGCCGAGGTGCCGGTCCCGGTCTGCAGCGCAGTCACGAGATTCTGTACCGTCGTGAATATGCTTTGATTGGTGCTCGGCGCGACCGTGAACGAATCGCCCGCGGCGGGCTGACCACTCAGCGTCACCTGGACGCCGCGGAACGCGATCGACTGACCGGAGGTATACGTCCCCGAGGTCACCAGCACATTGGCTGAATCGCGCACTTCGTAGGTGTTGGCGGCCGTGAAATTGACGGCATAGGTACCGCCGTCGTACGCGGCCGGGTTCTGCACCGCCGAGGCGCCGAGCACACCCGTACCTGTGTTGCCTGCGGCGGCGCTCGCGTCAAACGTACCGTTGCCGGTCTTGATCTGGTTGAACACGATATTGCCGTTGTCGCCGTCGGCGATGGTCTGACCGGCCGCGACCTGCACTTGACGCTGGCCCTGATCGCCGGCGTAGCTTGCGCCGCCTGCCGTGAGCGCAAACGGTCGGTTAGTCGTGGAAAAGCCGCCGAAGATGTACTCGCCGTTGCCGTCCTGGGTGTTGGCCAGGGACAACAAACTGTTTTGGATTTGGGTGGCCTGCGCCGCGATCGCCGTGTGGCCCTCGCTGGAAACGGAACCATTGTTGGCCTGCAGCGCGAGATCGCGCAAGGTCTGCAGCTCGGTTTGCACCTGCGACAGGGCGCTATCCTCGGTGCTGAGCCGGGTCTGTGCGCTGTTGGCGTTGGCATCGTACTGCTGACTTTGCGCGAGCGCCTGGTCGTAGTTGTTGACGCTGCCGGCCGCGACCGGATTCTGCGAAGGGGTGGTGAACGCGAGATTTGACGAGATTTGATTCTGCGTCTGCGACAGATTGGACTCGATCTGGGTCAGCGCCGCGAGGAACTGTGCTTGATTCAGACTCTGGGTTACGCGCATGGAGATTTCCTTTATGCCGCCTGTACGGCGGTCAGCAAGCTCTGAAACAGGCTGCTGCCGATTTTCAGCGCTTGGGCGGCGGCTTGATAAGACTGCTGCCACTGCAGCAGGCTGGCGGCTTCCTCATCCAGGTTGACCCCCGATACGGACTGCACATTCTTTTGCGCCTGAGTGTTGACCGCCGACTGGGCGGCTTGTGCGGTATTGACCTGTTGGGCCTCGCTGCCGATGCCGGTGATCAGCGAACTGACTGCGCCGTTGACGCTGGTGGTACCGTTGGCAAGAATTCCCTGGGTTTGCTGATTGGCGCTCGCCAGGGCGTTGCGATTGTCACCCGCGCCCCCCGCGTTGCTCGCCACCGTGAAGGTATCGCCGGCCGCCGGGGTGCCGCTGATCGCCACCTGCCAGCCGTTGAGGCTGATATTCGCGCCCGCGGTGTAGGCGAAGCTTCCGGCGCCATTCACCGAATACGTCGTCGGAGTGATGAATTGAATGCTCGTGGTATTCAGCAAATTCGGGTTGGCGGCATTGAGCACCGTACCGCTGCTGATCGTGGCATTTCCCACATTGCTGTTTGCGGCCGACGTCTGCACGGCGCCTGCGGCGGCGATCTTCGAGGGATCGGTCAACACGGCGGCGAATGAGCCGGCAGCCTGTGCGGTGGGTTGAATGAGAAACTGATCTCCCGAAGCGGGCGTCGCCGACACCACGATGGATAGACCATCGGCCGTCAGCGGACTCGCCACGGTTCCGGCGCCCGACAGGGCGACCGTACTGCCGTCGCTGGAGCGGGTCAGGGAATACGCGCCCGCCTTGTACGACAGCACGTAATCGTTCGCAGTCAGCGCGCCGACATTCGCGATGCTGACCGCGACGCTGGTATTGTCCGTGTTCTTGGAGGAGGCTGTGGCGCTCGGCCCGCCCACCGAAAACAGGTTCGCGCCGAACTGTCCGCCGAGATCCAGACCCGCATTCTGCTGAGAGTTGACCGCTTGGCTGAAGGCGGTGGCAATCTGGCCCAGCTGATTTTGCACAGGTCGGATCGCCTGGGTGCGCGCCGCCAGCAGCCCGCCGAGCTCTCCCGACGTAATGTAGCCGCTGATCACATTGCCGGCGGCGGTGGATGAGGATATCTCCAGTTGCGCCGAATTGAAGGGATTTCCCACGGTGGTCAGGGTGGTGGTGGTGCCCTGCAGAACCAGCGGCTGCCCATTGCCCACGAAGACATTGAGGGCGCCGTTGGTGTCCGTGGTGGTCGAGACTCCGATCAACGATGAAAGATCCGACACCAGCTTGTCGCGCTGGTCGAGCAGGGTGTTGGGCGGACTACCCCCGGCCTGGGCCGTGCTCACGACGATCTGTTGATTCAGTTTGGAAATCGACGCACCGATCGAATTGATTTGCTGCACGTCGGCCGTGATGCGTGTGTTGATGTCGGTATTCAAGCCGTTCAATTGGGAACTGATCCTGCTGAAGCTGTTCGCGACGCTCTGCGCCTTGCCGATCAGGGCTTGCCGCGTGGCTGCGGACGTTGGGGTATTTGCGACGGCCGACCATGCGCTGTAAAAGTCCTGTAGGGCGGTGCTGATGCCGCCGGCCGTCGTACCCACGATATTGTCGATCTGGGACGTGTAAGTCTGCAGGCTGTTCAATTGACCGAGGCTGCTTTGCGAGGTATTCAATTGATTGTTGGTCGCCTGGTTGAAGGCGCGCGTGGTGGCGGTGAGGTTGACTCCGCTGCCGACGCTGGCTGTTCCATTCGACTGCGGCGCCGCGGCGCTCAGAACCACCGATTCTTTGCTATATCCGGGCGTGCTGGCGTTGGCGATGTTATTGCTGGTAACCGCCATTGCAGCTTGAAACGCCTGAAGCGCCGAAACGCTGATTCCAAATATGTCTGACACCATTACTCTCCGCGTTTTCGGCGTTCGAACTCACTCGACTCCCGCACTATCGGCAGCCAAACCAATATCTATAATGCTGCAGTGCGGGTAGGCAGCGCCGCCTGGAGCACGCCGCTATTCAAGATTTGATTTAACTTAGTCGCATACTCAGGGTCGGTCGCGTAGCCCGACTTGCCGATGCGGTCGATGTACGCGTGGACGTCACCGCCTGCCGCGATCGCATCCCGGTAGCGCGGAGATTTCTTCAGCACATTGGCAAAGTCGCTGACGCTCTCCTCGATCGACCCGTAGGCCCGAAAAGCCGTGCGCCGCTGCGCCGCCACGCCGTTGCTGAACTCCACCGTATCCGCGGTCGCCCGCGCGCCGGTCCACCCGTCGCCGGCTTTGACGCCGAACATATTGAGGCTGGGCGAGCCATCGGCGTTACGCGCCATGCGCTGACCCCATCCGGTTTCGAGCGCCGCCTGCGCCAGCAGCCCGAGCGGATTGAGCCCCAAGGCGGTGGCGGCGCGGCGAATGGCCGGCATCACCTGATCGACGAACTCCGCCGGCGTTTTCGCCAAGACCTGCGGCGGGGCTGACACCCCGCCAGAAGCCGTCTTGGGCGCAGCGGGCGCAGTCTTGCCGGTCAACTGTCGTTTCAATATGGCGCCTATGCCTAAATCCTCGTGTTGGCTGATGGTGAGCGCCACCTGCTTGTCGAACATGTCCTGGTACACGCCCATCTCGTTGCCGTCGAGTTCGTCACCCATGCTGGCGTCGCGCATGCTCTTCAACATCATTTGCAGGAACAGGGCCTCGACCTGACTGGCCACGGCGCTGATCGCCTGGGGCGACGTCGGATCGGCTTTGAGCGCCGCCAAACCGTTGAGATCGGTGTACGTGGTTGCGGCGGAGGTGTCCGGCACCGAGGGACCGAGAGACTGCAGAGCACCGGTCAATGAAAGATCTGTGGTCATTTAAATCACGATGAGCTCGGCCTGCAGCGCACCGGCCTCCCTGAGGGCTTCGAGGATGGCGACCAGATCGCCGGGCGCCGCGCCGACATCGTTGACGGCCCGCACGATTTGCTCGAGTTCCACGCCGGG
>Ga0137409_10002401_pt1 | contig 20062 bp, 14 predicted proteins | sample CZODoug1_16funga_FD_122059 | JGI IMG/M metagenome (GOLD analysis project Ga0137409, IMG submission 122059) | Vadose zone soil fungal communities from Angelo Coast Range Reserve, California, USA - CZODoug1_16fungal (Hybrid Assembly) | ecosystem: Environmental > Terrestrial > Soil > Vadose zone... | reverse complement strand
CGAGCAGGGTGAGAAAAAAATCAATGGCCCGGCAGTTTACGTCTCGATCAACGGAGCTCCGTCCGAGTTTGCTATGCTCGCGCACGCCGCGCTCGCCAATGGAGGCAAGATTACCCTCCTGCCGGAAGGCGAGGCGAAAGTCGAGCGCGTGGCCGAACGCGATCTGGAAAACTCCGGGCAGAAAAAACATGTCGTTCTGTACGCGGTCACGGGCCTCGATTTTTCTCCCACCGACCTCTGGCTCGATGACCACGATAAGTTCTTTGCGTTCGTGACCCCCTGGAGCACGATTATTCCCGAAGGGTGGGAAAAGACTTCGTCGACGCTGCAGGGTGCACAAGAACAGATCACGCAGGCCCGCTCCGCGGACCTCGCGACCAAACTGGCGCATCACGTGCCAAACGGCATCCTATTTGTCCGCGCCAACGTTTTCGACGCCGAGACGGGAAAGATCGTCAAAGACCAAAACGTCCTAGTGGAGGGAAATCGCATTCGCTACGTCGGGCTCGGCCCAGTGGACCCAGCCCCGGGCACGGAAGTGATCGGTGCTGCCGGCAAGACACTACTCCCCGGCCTCTGGGACATGCACACCCATGTCGGCGACAACGACGGCCTGCTGAACCTTGCCGCGGGCGTGACCACGGTCCGCGACCTCGCCAATGATACGGAAACGCTGCTTGCCCGCCGTAAGCGCATTGAAGAAGGAAAAGAGATCGGCACTCGCATCGTTATCGCAGGCATCATCGACGGACGCGGACCATTCCAGGGCCCCACCAAGGTGCTGGTTTCCACCGAGGACGAAGCACGCGCGGCCGTCGATAACTACGCGAAGCTTGGCTATGTGCAGATCAAGATATACAGTTCCGTAAAGCCGGAACTGGTGCCCGCGATTATCGAGGAAGCGCACAAGAAAGGCCTGCGAGTCAGCGGCCACATCCCGGCGGAGATGACTGCCGCACAATGCGTCAAGCTTGGTTATGACGAGATCCAACATGCCAACTTTCTTATGCTGAATTTCACGCCCGACGTGAAGAACACGAACACTCCTACGCGTTTCACGGAAGTTGCGAAGCGAGGCGCCGATCTGGATCTGAACTCAGCCGATGTTCAGTCATTTGTGAAGTTGCTGCAGGATCATCACACCACGCTCGATCCAACGCTCACCATCTTCGAAGACATGTTCCTTACTCGCGCGGGCGAGATTCCACGTGGCTTTCAGCCGATTGCAAAACGCCTGCCACCGCAGGTCCGGCGCGGATTATTGTCAAGCGGCCTCACTCCTCCGACGGGCATGGATCAGCGGTATCGGGATTCGTTCGCGAAGATGGTTCAGTTGGTAGGCGTCATGTACCGCGCCGGAATCCCAATCGAAGCCGGAACGGACTCGATGGTTGGCTTCGCCTTACATCGCGAACTCGAACTGCACGTGCAGGCCGGCATCCCATCCGCCAGAGTGTTACAGGACGCCACGCTGAACGCTGCACGCATCATGAGTATGGATCGCGACCTCGGCTCTATCGCTCCGGGAAAACTCGCGGACCTTACGTTAGTCGACGGCGACCCCGTGGCCAACATCAGCGATATTAGAAGGACGGCGCTGGTGGTGAAAGACGGAGTCCTCTACCGGTCTGCTGAACTATATTCCGCGCTGGGCGTGGAGCCTTAGCGCAATGACAACCATTCGCTGTCAGGCCATGTTGTTTGATATGGACGGGGTACTAGTCTTCTCCATGGGCGCCGTCGAGCGCGTGTGGAGCAAGTGGGCGGTCGCGCACGGATTCGATCCGAACGTAGTCGTTCATGCGGCTCATGGACGCCCGAGCATCGAAACGGTTCGCGAGTTTCTACCTCATGGCGACAGTCACGCCGAGAACCTTCAAATCGAGCGCGGGGAAATCGAAGATCTGGAAGGTGTGGTCGCGGTCCCAGGCGCGCTCGCGCTCGTAAACAGCCTTCCCGCCGATCGCTGGATCGTAGCTACTTCGGCAACGCTTGCTCTTGCTGAGGTGCGGCTGCGTGCTGCCAGCATTCCGGTTCTGCACAACATGATTACTTCAGGTGACATTCAGCGCGGAAAGCCCGATCCGGAGCCTTATCTGAAGGCAGCGGCCCGGCTTGGCTTTCCCGCTTCGGAGTGCGTCGTGGTCGAAGATGCAATCGCGGGGGTCCGGTCGGGAAAAGCGGCGGGAGCACGTGTGATCGCCATGCTAACTAGTTCTGAGCGCGTAGAACTGGAACGAGCAGGTGCCGATTGGGTGGTTCGAGATTGTACGGACATCGTTGCGAATTTTGACGGAAGCAGTCTGATCCTGACACTCACTGTGTAGTCCAAACATTGGTACGTGATGAAGGTCATTTGCGGATCACGCTCGGCTCATCTAAAATCCTCAGTTCGTCAGAAGCACCAAAGGGCGGACGGTCAGGCGCGTAAGGCTGTGTGCGTTTAGCCGCAGAACAGGCAGGGACTCTTGATTATCGGTGTTCCGAAAGAGATTTATCCCGGAGAGCGGCGGGTTGCGCTGGTGCCGTCCGTTCTCCCGACCCTCACCAAAGCTGGTTTCGAAGTGCACGTCCAGGCCGGGGCGGGAATCGAAGCCGGCTACCCAGACTCGCAATACTCCGACAAGGGCGGAAAAATCATTGCCGAGCGGCAAGCGGTATTTTCTGCCGCCGACATCATCGTCCAGGTCTTGTGTTACGGATCGAACGATATCACCGGCCAACAGGATGTACCCCTCTTTCATCGCGATCAGATCCTGATCGGATTCCTGCGGCCCTTTGGCGAGCGTGAAGTCGCAGAGGAAATCGCGCGGGCTGGCGTCACATCGTTCTCGGTGGAACTAATGCCGCGCACCACCCGCGCCCAAAGCATGGACGCCCTCTCGTCGATGGGTACCATCTGCGGCTACAAGGCAGTACTCGTCGCCGCTAACTCGCATCTGCGCATTTTTCCCATGATGACCACGGCAGCCGGCACGATCACGCCGGCGCGCGTGTTTGTAATTGGCGCGGGTGTTGCGGGACTCCAGGCGATCGCCACCGCGCGACGCCTCGGTGCGGTGATCTCCGCCTACGATCTACGTCCGGCAGCAAAAGAGCAAGTGCAGAGCCTGGGTGGACGCTTCGTCGAGTTGCCCATTGAAGCTAAGGACGCTCAAGATGCCCGCGGTTATGCCACGGCGCAGGGAGAAGATTTCTACCGCCGCCAGCGTGAACTGCTCGGCCAGGTCATACAGGAAAGCGACGTCGTGATTACCGCAGCCGTGATTCCCGGCAAAAAATCGCCCGTGCTGGTGACGGAAGACATGGTCAAAGGGATGGCGCCGGGATCGGTGATTTTGGATTTGGCCGCCGAGCGCGGCGGCAACTGCGAGATCACAGAGAGAGGGAAGACGGTGGTTAAGCATGGCGTGACGATCATCGGAGCGATTAACCTTGCCACCGGGATTCCGTACCATGCCAGTCAGATGTACGCCAAAAACATCACCAACTTCTTGATGCATTTGATCAAGGATCAAAAATTGAATTTGAATCTCGCAGACGAGATCGTCCGCGAGACACTCGTGACCCGCGGCGGAGAGATTGTCAATTCCCGAGTGCGCGAGTTTTTTGCTTTGCCGGCGCTGGTCGCGCAGAGTTGACCCGCGTCCGACCGGAGGATAGATGGCCAGCAGTTCAAACCTGATTGATGCACTCTTCATATTTGTGCTGGCGGGATTCATCGGATTTGAAGTGATCCGGCGAGTTTCGCCCTTGTTGCACACACCCCTGATGTCGCTTACCAACGCCCTTGATGCGATCGCCGTAGTGGGAGCCATCGTGCTGGTAGGCGAGCACAAGAGCACGCTCGCTGCGACTTTGGGATTCATCGCCGTGGTAGCTGCCACCAGCAATATCGTGGGTGGCTTTCTGATCACGGACCGCATGTTGAAGATGTTCAAATCCAGCCGGCCCGCGGGCAAACCATGAGCGGGGAACTCGCCGGTAATCAGGTCGTCATCGAAGTTCTGTATCTCATCGCGAGCGTGCTCTTTATTTTCTCGCTCAAGTGGATGAGTTCGCCCACTTCGGCCCGGCACGGCATCTGGGCCGGCGAAGCAGGCATGCTGCTGGCGATTTGCGGCACGCTGCTCCGTCATGGGATGCAGTACCAATACATCGCCATCGCGCTGGTGCTGGGTACCATCATCGGCGTCCCGCTCGGACGCGTCGCGATGACGGCGGTCCCGCAGCGAACCGCACTCAGTCACGCTTTTGGCGCGCTCTGTGTGACACTGGTCGGGTCCGCAGAGTTCTACCTGCGATCGCCCGATATTTCACCGTTCATGATGTCGGTATTGTCGCTGGAAGTCATCCTGGGCGGACTGACGTTTACGGGCAGCCTGATGGCCGCCGGCAAGTTGCAGGAGATCCTGCCGCAGCGTCCCCTGACTTACAAAGGACAAAACCTCGTCAACTTCCTGTTGCTCGGAATTGCCGCGGTCATCGCGGTGTATCTGGTCATGCATCCGGATGCGCGCAGTTTGTTCCCGTTCATGATCCTGATCGCCCTCTCGTTCGGTGTGTTGCTGATCATCCCAATCGGCGGTGCCGATATGCCGACCGTCATCTCGCTGTTGAACGGATACGCAGGCCTGTCGGCGGCGGCGATGGGCTTCGTGCTCGACAGCAAGTTGCTGATCATCGCGGGCGCGCTCGATGGTTCTTCCGGCTTAATCCTTTCCATCATCATGTCGAAGGCCATGAACCGCTCGTTCTCGAACGTTTTGTTCGGCGCCTTCGGACAAGTACAATCCTCCGCCGCTGCTGGGCAGGAAGCAAAACCCGTCCGCAGCGCGACACCGGAAGAGGCGGCGGCCATTCTTTCCGCTGCGAACAAGGTGGTTGTCGTCCCCGGTTACGGAATGGCGGTGGCGCAGGCTCAGCACAAAGTTCGCGAACTATACGACGCTCTGAGCAAGCGGGGCGTGGACGTCCGCTTTGCGATTCATCCCGTCGCCGGACGCATGCCGGGCCACATGAACGTGCTGTTGGCCGAAGCCGACATTCCCTACGACCGCCTGATTGAAATGGAAGAGATCAACGGCGATTTCCCACAGACCGACGTTGCCCTGGTAATCGGCGCCAATGACGTGACCAATCCGGCGGCGCGCTCCGACACGACCAGCCCCATCTACGGCATGCCCATCCTGGATGTCGACAAAGCTCACACCGTGATGGTGATCAAGCGCAGTATGAATCCGGGCTTTGCAGGGATTGATAACCCACTTTACTATCTGGATAACAACCTGATGTTGTTTGGCGATGCCAAGGCATTTGTCGGTAGTATCGTGCGCGAACTCAGCGGTGGGCACGGATAGAAATTTCTGGGGGATGGTTCGAAGGTAGACGAGCTAATCAGGCTGGACAACAATTCAAGTGGGCTGCAGCTATGCCAAGGGGAAGTCTCGCATAGACTGCAACCCGCTGAAGGATCAGGCCGCTTTCTTCACTTGGCGAAGCTTGGCCCAACGCGCCTTCTGAGCAAGGGAAATTCTCCGTCGCCCCGCGGCAGAAAGAACTCGCTTGGCCCGGCCTTGCCCACCGGTGTAAGACGAACCATGCCCTCGCGTCAGCTTTTCCAGAACTGAAATAGCCTCCGCAAGTTTATCCACTTGCTTCTGCGCGTCCCGGCGGTCCTCACGGAGTCGAGCCAGCGCTTTACTTATATTGGTCATTTGTAAACCCCCTCAGGTTACTTGCAGGGAGAATTGTAGTCATAAGTTCGGACTTACGCCACATCTTAAAGAAAAAAATTCGTCTTATCCGATTTGGGAACCGGCGGAGGGGTGCTTCCATCGCTCCCACTCAGTCCGCGGCAGGGGCAACCAGGTGAACTCGGGACAAGGAAGGGCCAACAACAAACTTTAAATTCCGGGTTGACCTAACACCTTGCAGTTGCTCGCACCGGAGCCGAAAAAAGCTCCTCACACGTTCGTGACGGCGGTCTCCTCATTTGTGCGGAATACTGCTGCACCTTCGGGACTGCGCGCTTGGCTTTTACCCCCGGCGCGAATCAGGCCATCACAAAATGATTTAACCTCCAACAGCTGAAAAGCGGCTACAATAGCCGCAAATTTCCGAACAACCGGAGGTCGCTGTGGAGCACAGGCTCGCCCAGGGTGCGTTTGCGGTTCTTACAGGTTTCTTCATGCTCGTTTCCAATCTCAATGCCCAGGTACCGGCAAATCCTGGCCGGACCGGGGTGGTGCAGGATTGGACGCGGAACCACATCGTGTTTAATCGTGCCGCCCTGCTGAAAAATCCGAGCCTCCTCTCGATCGAGCCCCGCATCGCGCATCAGGTCGTGCAACGTTGGCAGAAGGCCCAGTCGCAGACCTCGGGCGCGCCTTCGACGGTTGGAGACCCGAGCCCGCAGCGCGATTGGAACGTGTCGCTGGGAACGGGGCGCATTGCTCCCAATATGTTTCCCGCGAAGTTCTCATTCGACCCCGGAGCTGCTCCGGACTGCATAAACGATTTCGTTGTATTTCCGCTGCAACATGCCGGAGTGACTGGCGGTCAAGCTAACCTGGTGGCCTTTAATAATCTCTACGCGGGCACTACACCCGCCGGGCTGTGCGGCCCTGCTCCCACGGTGCTGTTTGCATACAACACCACTACGGTTGCGGCGGGAAGGATTCTGAACTCACCGGCGCTTTCGCTGGACGGCAAGAAGATCGCTTTTGTCGAGAGCGGGGCGGCGAGTTCCATCTTTCATGTGGTGACTTGGACGGCGGGAGCGGGAACAATTTCTGCCGCCGCCGACCCGGGCGGAGCGATGACATCGACTACGTTCGCAGCCGCTCTCGACACGCGCTCCTCTCCCTGGGTCGACTACAACACTGACACCGCCTACGTGGGATCCGACGATGGGAAAGTCTATAAGTTCACCGGTGTGTTCAATGGAACACCCACGCTCGCCGGCGCTCCCTGGCCGGTCACGCTCTCCGCGAATGTTCGAGTCTCCAGCCCCGTTCTCGACAAGAATTTGGGATTGCTCATGGTCGGCATCCAGAACGGGACGTACTACTCCGTCAACACCAGCACGGGCGTCGTCAAATCTTTGGTTGTCGGGCGCAGCGGCGCCACTAACCCCGGAATCCTGGCGGCGCCGGTCGTGGACGTGAGCAACGGTACCAGCTTCGTCGTCAGCGCTAATGACGGCACTTCTGGAGTGCTGGTCGAAGTCAATTCCGCCACCATGACGCAGCTTGCCAAAGGTCGCATTGGGCAAGCATCCCACTCCGGGACGGCCATCAGTCTTTTCCAGCCCGCTTTCAGCGACGCTTACTTTAACGATCCGACCACGGGAACCATCCGACTCTGTGGTACGGGTACCGCCGATAACACTCCCTGGCAATACGCTTTTGGGGGATTCACTCTTCAAGCTGGCAAATATGTAATGAATACCACACCGACGTTTTCGGCGCAGTTGCTGACCTCGACCACCGCACGCTGCACCGGATGGACCGAGTTTTTCAATCCCAACGTCAACGGCGGGACCGACTTCTTCTTTTTCGGGTTGACCGCCGATTGCACGGGTGCGGGAACTTCCGGCTGCGTAAAGGCGCGCAACAGCGACGGCTCTCTAACGTCAGTGGACGTTGCCGGCGGACCCACCGGAATCGTAGTGGACAACTACAGTACGGCCGCGCAGGCCGCCAGCATTTACTTAACCGGAGCAACCGCTCCCAACCTGGCATATAAGTTCACGCAAAACGGATTGCAATAGGAAGGGTCCGACCGTGCAGGGACGCGGTTTCCGCTTCTGCGGAGGGTTTGCAACGCATTTCACACCGCCCATTCTCGGCGGTCCTCCACCAAACTGTAACTGGTTGATAACAAGCCGTGTTCTCTGTCGTAGGACTGGAAGCGCGATTGCGCTTGTCATTCACGACGCCGTGTCTCTAGCTGGCCGCATGAGAAACGCGATGATCTTAAAGAAGCTGACAGCAAGTCTTTTAATGGTCGGGTTGGGCGGAGTGCAGGGGTGGAGCGCGACTGCGGACCCATCTCGCGTGGCTCTCGAACATCGTCCGCTCGTCGAACTGGAAAGCCAACTGCGCCGGTTGCCGGCGCATTTGTCGGAATTTTCTCCCGTCTCGGAACCATTGGCGCTGCCTCGTTGCGGTGACGTTCGCCCTCCCGAGGCTCTCGTCACGCCCGACCCATTACTTCAGTTGGAGGATGAAAATCTGCGGGTGAGCGTCAGCTTCATCGTCGGCGCCGATGGGCGAGTGCATAGCCCGTTCATCCTGGACAGCGGCGGGCCGCGCGAGGATCAGTTGGTACTGCATGCCGTCCGTCGCTGGCGCTACCGTCCCGCCCTCTGCAACGGTGTTCCAACCGATTCCGAAGCTCGCGTGCAATTCGGCGTCCGCTGATGCCTGGATTCTCCTACAATGGCAACGGTGAGGTTGTTTTGAATCCAGAAAAGCCAAAGGCCGCGGAATCGGCTGGAACCGATCCTGGCGGCGTTCAGGAGAACTCCGAGCTGGATGAGTTCTTTCAGCGCCTGCCCGCAAACTTTCGCTGGCCGAAGCCGAGCGATGAAGCGGTAGCTGCGGCTGTTGAGGCAATCCATCGCTTGTCGGGCGCTGGCGCAATCGACGAATTGCCCGCCGAGCCCGGTGCTGAGGCGGGCGACGCCTGCGCGGGATGCGGCGGTTCGCTGCCCCCGCTTGCACGCTTCTGCGTTTGGTGCGGCCTTGCGAAAAACGCCGCTGCTCCTGGCACGTCCTCGGAATCGCAGGCGCACGCCGGCGGACAGCATTACTATCACCACCACTACCATCACATCGTGCCCACTCGCGGCGCGGCAGCCAGTTCGTCAGCGGGGGAGCCGGCAACTTCCACACCTCGCGGGAAGGCCCTTGCCCCGGCGTCCAGTGGCTCCGGCAACAGCCGCGCGGAGATTGCGGTCCGGCAAGTTGTCCAGGACTGGGCCCAAGCCTGCAATACTAAACATCTGGACGACGTGCTCGAACTTTATGCCGCCGATGCCACGGTGATCCGCGCCAGCCTGCCGCCTGTGCGCAGTCTGCCGGCCATCCGGGAATTTCTATTTTCATTGCTCGAAGCAGGCCTCGGCGATGTGGAGATGGAATCGCTGCGTACCGACGTGATGGGTGAAGTCGCGCTCGATCTCGGCCGCTGCAAAATGCTGGTGCCGGTCGCCATGGGAAAACGCCGCGAAGAGCGCGGAAAATATCTGATCGTACTGACGCGGCAGAGCTCGGGTAGCTGGAAGATTCTAGCCGATTGCTGGTCCAGCGATATGGTCGTCAGCGCGCCCACCGCCACTGATGGGGGACGAAAAGTGCCCGAGCCTCCGCCGGCGCGCAAACTTCGCTAAGAGATCTCACTGGCAGAGACGCGGCAAGCCGCGTCTCTGCCAACGATCAACCGAGGGCAGCGAGTTTAGTCGTCGTCCGGCCCCACCAGCGGCTCGCGGCTCTGGATGAAATGTTTCGCGTCGAACTTGGCCGGAATCGGATGGAACGATCGCGGCGAAGTCAGCGAGAAAAATGGCGCCAGGCTGTCAGCATAGGCGTCGGCATAGGTCCCCGGACCGATCGGGCCAAGAGGTGCGCCGGGCGCTCCGAAGTTCGTCTCAACAAACTTCAGAATGCTTCCAAAATCGTGGTTGGAGTTGTTCACGTATCCGGCGGGCGTGTAGGCCGACACGACCAGCAGCGGCACGCGAAGTCCGTAAACATACCCGGTACCCCAGCCGTTGTCCTGGCCGATGCGATAGGGCGCCACGTGGTCGTACCAGCCGCCCCAATCGTCCCAGGTGATGAAGATCGCGGTGTCCTGCCAGTAAACCTCACCGCTGCCGGCACACGCGGGATTGCTGCCAATCGTATTCACAATCGACGCGACCCAGGCCGGGCCGCTGCCGTCGTTAATTTTAGCGTGGTCGGATTGGGCTGCATTCGGAATCACCCAGGTCATGCTCGCCAGCTTGCAGTTTTGGATGTCGGTGAGAATGGTGGTCTGCGGAATCACCACGTTGTTGACCCAGTCCGCGCCTGTACAGACCAGCTTGTTCCCTTGCATTTTCGGAACGCACATGTGGCTGATCGCGTCCGGCGCCGACCAGATCGAACCGGCAGTGGGCGTGTAGTACTTCCAGCTAACGCTGGCGCTGTTCAATAGATCCGTGAGAGTGGGATGTTCGAAACAAGGGTAGATCGGAGCATTGGAAGTTTCGCTGCCCGACGGATCGATCAGCTTCACTGTTTGATTAGGCGGTCCCAAGCATCCGGCCGCAGCCTGCACGTTCATGTTCGAGGACGCAAACAGCGGGCTGTTCGTATCGGGAGCGGAGGTTCCCGAAATGATGAACTGGTGCGCCGGGAAGCTTGGTCCCTGGTTGGTCTGGAACATGCGATTGGCGAACCCGTACTGTGTAGCGAGATCGAAATAGGGCTGGACTGTGCCATTGGAATTGTCGACAAACTTGAACTGGGGGCTCGCGGGAACCACGCAGCCTGGAGCTTTGCCGACCTTCACCAGGTTGGCGCCATCCATTTTCCCGCCATCGTATTCGTTCACAAAAGCGGTGTGCGAATGACCCAGGTCGTAGCAGTACGAAAGGGGAGTGGCCGTCAGCGTAATCTTCTTGCCTCTGGAATTAATTCCAAAAGTAGCGAGATCGACCCCCGGCTCGAAAGTAGGATTGCTGCCGAAGAGATTGTCGGGCGTACGATTTTCCTGGAAGATGATGACTACATGCTTAAACGGAACAGTTTGCGCGACCGCGGCGAGACTGCTGAGCGCCCAAAAAATCAAGGGCAAAATCCTGGAAAGGCGAGTCATGAATGTCCTCCTGGGGACGGTGGGGGTACGAGGGGAAACCCGGACCGGGAACTAAAGTTGCGCCAACTATGACGGGCGATAGCAGAGCCTGTCAAGAGCGGAGTGGCGCTAGCGCAAGCCCAGAGCCTGCTTCAGCGCGCGATCGAGTTCGGAGAGTTTGGCAGAGGAGAGTGAACCGACGAAATTTGTCAATTCGGATTTCCGGACACAGGTCAGGCCATCGCAGAAAATCCAACTGTCGTATTTAAGGCCTTGGCCGGTACCGACGGCAACCTGCGTGGTCAGGCCAGCACCGTTGGAAAGTACGGGTGCACAGATCACACTCGAGAAGGTGGAATCGATGGATGGCTGCCGGCTAACGACGACAAACACACGAAAACGTTTAGGATCGCCGCCCGGTTTGTGGACTCGGTAAAGGTCGCCTCGTCGCATTTCAGTCTCGCGTTATTCCCAGGGCGCCTGGTAATCGAGGACATCTTCCATCTCGCCATTGAGTTTGTCGGCCGCCTTATTCAGTAATTCCAAATCCCGCGCATCGCTCCTGGCGCGCTCTTCCATTGCCAGATAGCGCTGCAAAACTTGCTCAATAAAAGCGGATCGGGACATGCGGGTACCGGCGTGCCGGTCAATGCCAGCAAGCACCTTGGTTGAAAGCGTAACCGAAGTCTTCTCTTTCATACTACGATTATACCACCTAGTATCCTACCCCAGGAAGGCAGGATTCTTCGTTTAAAAATAAAGTCTATAGACTTACTTGACATTAACTGGAAATCGAGATATTCTCCGTTTGTCGCTTTATCTGGCTCGTACCGCTGACTCGCCTCTCGGTACGGGCCTTAATTTTTGCTAATTGCCTTTCTCCCGCTCGAAGGGTTTTTGCATGTACTTGCGAGCCTCATCGAGGGCAAGTGAAGTATTATCGTTGGTCTGGAGGGCCTGGCGGTATTCATTGACGGCGCGTTCGCGCTGGCCGGTGGTATCGAAAATCTTTCCTAACTGCAGGTGACTCCAGACTTCCGTCCAGCGTGGCTCGCCGTCACCGTTCAAGGACTCGCGATACGCGTTGGCCGCAGCCTGGTAGTTCCTCTGGAGATAGAACACTTCGGCGATGCGGTAGTGCGAGAGTGAGCTGTTCTTGTTCACTTCCAGTGCTTTGTTGAACTCGCCCAAGGCTCCCGCCAGGTCACCCTGTTGGATCAGGCCTTGTCCGCGCAGGATGGACGAACGCATCTTGATCTCCTTCGAGTTCGTGAGCACGCGGTTGTCGGGATCGACTGAAATCCGGCGAGGGCGTCCAAAAGTTTCGATCGTGAATGGCGAATTGGTGCCAACGACTTCAATCCGCTTCTGCTCTGTTTTTCCATCGGTGTCGATTTTGAGTTCGACAGGCATGCGGAATAAGTCGAGATCCTGATCGATCTGGCCAACCACTCGAAATCCCTTGTTGCTGCCGAGCCGGTATACCGTGTACTTGGTCTTAAACTCGGGGGCGCCGGTGGAGTCCAGCCACTGAGAGAAGAACCAGGTCAACTTCTGTCCATAGATGTCCTCGGCGAGGGCGCGAAAATCGTCGGTGGATGCGGATTTGCCCCCATACTTGGTGGAGAAGTCGCGCATGGTCTTGAGGTATTTCGGTTCGCCCACCAGCCAGCGCAGCATGTGCAGGATCATCGCGCCTTTGTCGGTCACCACCGACTGAAACTCTGGCGAGAAATAATCGAGTTTGGCCGTGGTGGAGAGCGGAACGGTATCGTAGGCGAGAGCGCCCACCGACATGTCCTTGACCATCTCTTCGAGTCCGGCTTCGCCGGCTGCGCTTTCCACGTAGCGCGCTTCGGAATAACGCGCGAATCCATCGTTGATCCACCAGTCGTCCTTGGCGGCGGGACTGACGGACACGCCCCACCACTGATGCGCGATGGTATTGGCGAGCAGCCGGTAGTTGATCTTCTCAGTGATCGCGCGCCCGGAAAGCATGGCGATTTCCGGCGCCCACGCCGAAGGCACGGTGTCGTCCGGAATCTCGACGATGCGTAGCGTGGTCGAAGGCGCATTTCCGTATTGTGTGACGTAATACGTAAACGCTTTGACTGCGGTCGATGCGTACTCCGCGGCGAGTTTCTGATGGAACGGCTTGAAGAAAATATGGAGATCCAGGCCCGCGTCGTCGCTCTTATATTCTTGAAAATCGCCTGCGATGATTGTCCCCGGGAAACTGGGTTTGTCCCAGGTGAAGGTGTAAGTCTTGGAATTGGCCGGCGCGTTTTTCTTCGGTGAGGCGCTGGTGAGTGATTCCTTGCCGCTCCCAATCGCAATCATGTGCGCGGGGACCGTCAAGCTGACGGTCGAAGTAAAGCGGTTGATGCCGTATCCACTGACCGGAAACCAGAATCCGGAATAGAGCAGGTACGTAGTGTCGGGACCAACATAGGCAAGTTTGAGTCCCTGGACTGGGCTGTCGTCAGGCGTTTCGAGCGTGCCTTCATATTCGAACGTGACGGTCGTGCTGGCGTTTTTGGCAAGTCCACCGTTCAGCGCAAAGCGCACACTGGAGTCCTGCGTGTTGCGTTCCGGATTCAGCGGCTTGTTGGCGGCATCGACCAATTTGGTGATCCGGAGCGAATTATTAAGCTGAAAGCTGGCAACAGCGACGTCTTCCAGCGCCGTGATTTTGACCACTGCCCGCGCCGTGAGCTTGTGATTTTGCGGGAGGAGTTCGGCATCAATCTGATAGTCGTCGACGCGCAGACGGGTCTTTTCCGCTGCGCGAGCCGGTAGCGCCGCCACAAACGAAAGAAAAACAACCAGATACAAATAGAGGGCCCGACTCACAGGTCGGGATTGGAAGCGCATCAAGTTAAATTCTCCTGGGGGACACGGCACTAAGTATGATGATAATCTTCCCGCAAAAGATGTGCAGCGACAAGGGTTAGGTATCGATTGTTGTTTGTGTGGAGCGGCCCTGGCCCGCGCTTTTGTGAACTCTCATCCCGAGCGCAGCGAGGGATCTGCATTTTGCTGTGGACTCCAGATCCCTCGCTTTGCTCGGGATGACAATCCATTGAGAGAGGCAGGCGCTCGCAACTCCTCGATTCTCCAGAGCGGGTCACTAGCCCCAGAGTTCGGGCGCCTGCAACGAATCGGGAGCAGCTGTTCCCGCCCTCAACATTCCCAGGATCACTTCTGCCGCCCTTTCCGAGGCATGTCCACGCGTCTGGTCCGGTTTCTTCAATTTAGCCTTCACGCTGGCCAATCCCTGGAGCATGCGCGTCCGCGGCTCGCCGTCGGGGATGATCTTGCGCAACTCAGCGACCACACTGCCCGCCGTGAATTCGTGCTGCACCAGTTCCGGGACGATCCTTTCCTCGGCAATCAGGTTCACCATGGCGAAATGAGAGACCTTCACGCGCGGCTTGCCGAGCGCGTAAGTCAATGGCGAAACCCGGTACACCATGACAAACGGCGTCCCCATGAGGGCGGCTTCGACGGTCGCGGTGCCGCTCGCGATGATTCCCGCCCGCGAATGATGAAGGGCCGGAAGCGCTTCGGGCACCAGATGAATGTCGCGGTTCCCGATCAGTTCCTTCAGGAACGAAGGCTCGAGCGTGCGCGCCACCGGCAACAGGAATTCGTATTCCTGGCCGAGTTTGGCGGCCGCTTCCAGGATCGTCGGCAGGTTCATCCGCACTTCCTTACGGCGGCTGCCCGGCATGAGAGTGATCCAGGACTTGACATGATCGAGTGCCTGTTGCGCAGCGTAGTGCATGCGCGAAATGTCCGGCGCCGGTAAGTCCGCCAGCGGATGTCCGACAAACGTCGCATTCACTCCGTGCACGCGGTAGAAATTCTCTTCAAACGGAAAAATCACCAGCGCCTGATTGATGTACTTGCGAAGCAGCTTCACGCGTCCCTGCCGCCACGCCCAGAACTGCGGACAGACGTAGTACACCACCGGGATGCGGCGCTTCCGCATCTGACGCGCGACCCGCCAGTTGAAGGCCGGGGCGTCGATGACGATAGCGAGTTTTGGGTGTTTGTCTTCGGCCGCGCGAATGAGTTTTCGAAAGAGTCCATAGATTTTCGGGAGATGACTGAGGATCTCGGTGATGCCGACGACCGCGAGGTCTTTGGCGTCGACCACAATCTCACATCCCGCAGCGCGCATTCGCTCCCCGCCAGCCCCGAAGAAGGCGAGGTCTGTGTGGGGACGGGTCTCGGACCCGTCCACGCCGACCCGCAGGGTCGGCGGTTGGCTGGCGCGGCGCATTGCTTCGATTAGCTGCGCGCCATACATGTCGCCGGAAGCTTCACCGGCGGAGATGAGGATGTGCACGCATGCATTGTATCGGTAGGCTCAGAGAGTGAGCGTTCCACAGCAATACTGAACTTGGCCCATTCGTCGGTTTCGCGTGTATTTGTCGTTGACAATGCCCACATCCGGGAGTAGCTTTTCATCCAATTCCTGTCTTCCCGGGCCCACACCTCCCAAGAATGTTTAGGAGAAACGTATGAGAGCCACTCCACTTGCCCTGGGTCTAAGTTTCTTGTTTTCTCTGTGTATGTGCGCACAAGAATGCCGTCCGATGCTGAAGGAACAACCTGTCTCTGCTTCTGGCGTTACAAGTGAAGGGGAATCGTCGCTCGAGTTTGACGGCACATTCAGACGCTTGAGGGAGCGCGAGAAAGTTGCGTCGGAGATGGTGGTTCGCATGGACCGCGGACTCATGTTGTCTCAAGAGCCCCGAACGGAGAAGGTCAGCAAAACATGGAAGCTGGAGTCACAGAAGAGTATGGAGAAGGAACTTCTGGAAACAGACCAGGGGATAAACGAGGATCTTCAACGAGCCTATAAAATTGCAGCCAGTGACAAGTCAGCGCAAGCGAATGAGAAGAATGTACAGATCGCACTTTTACACTGGATGGTACTGTTGCGGCGCAACACCATGCAAGGATTTCACACGGAAGTAGCAGGATTGGAGGATGATCCCGACTGTGCAGGCGATGTAATCGGCGACCAGCTTCTGGAACGTTATTTCGAGGCCCTCTTTGAGAAGGATGCTACGAGCCGAGGAGCTGCCGTCCTGGCATTGATCGATTTGGCGCGTCAGACGGCGTGTTTAGGCGAGCAGCAGAGCGGTCGCTTGGCCGCTCGTCTTTATCGCTCGTACATGGAACTAGAAGGATTTCTACGTCTGAATGGACTGGACGAAGTGACACCCTATGTAGCTCAGGCCGCCGCCGAGCCTCTTCTGCTGTTCTATGACGTGGAAAAATATCGCGGACCGAATTCTCCGCTGATGCACTGGTTCGCCGATCATCGCGAAGCTTTGCTGCAGGGAGCGCGTACGAAGCGCAACCCGGCTCTTTGGCATGGGCTTTGGTTGTATGACCGGCGCTCTGGCCGTTTGCGAGGCTATCGTGTCACATCGCGTCCACAGAACGAGAATGACGTGAACCTGGAACTTTTCCTCGGTTCCCTCTCGCGTCCAGAGAACATGGGATTCGCTGATTGCAGTTTTTCAGAAATGATTGGGCGCGGCGCCACGCAAGCGGGATATTTCTGCGCCGGGTCCAGTTGTGGACGACCCGCCAATGGAAACGGCCCCCCCGGAAATCAGACGATGTCGTCATTCCTCAAAGACCCTCTAGGCGAGAACTTGCAAGCAACGATCTGCGACCAAACGGGAACGTCCGGAAAGGATGGTGGCGGAGGTGGCGGTCGGTTCTGCGACCAGGGTCTCAATCTAGGCGCCGGAGAAAACACCGCTGCGGCCACAGTAAATTGTGTATCGCAACAGGTGGTGCAGCCTGGAACTGAAGGAATGAAGTGCATTGCGGAAGTCACGGGACTGTGCAGCAATCCGCTCGACAAGATTGCAAAGGACATGCAGCAGACCCAGTTTTCGGGCGTCAAATTAGGCAAGGACTGCCAGCTGCAACAGGCCTCCGGAGCTAGCCCGGACCAGAAGTATAAAGACGCCGAGCTCCAGGCATATAGGGAGATGATAAGAGAGCAAGCCGATGCCGCGCGAAACTTAGACAAACAAATAGACGCGATAGAGAAGGATTACAAGACTAAAAAAGACAACGAAAATGACCTCCACGGCGACAAGCTTAACGGTTGCAAGAATGATCCTGTTTGCACAAAGGGCGTTGATACTGATCACAAGGAAGACATCGACAAAATTCAAAAGGATCACGACCAAGCGCTGAAGGCAGCGCGAGATGCAGAAGCAAAAGAAAAACAAAAAGCAAAAGAAAAATATGACGAGAAGGTGAAGAAAGCGGCAGAGGAAAAAAAGAAAGACCAAAGCAAGCAGGATCGCGCCTGCAATCCGGACATGCCCGACTGTGGAGACAACAGTTGCACGGCCATGTCTCGGGAGACACAGCAAATGCTTCAATGTGCGCAGAGCGCGATCGATCCCAAACAGGATCCGTTTCAGACCAAGAAGGGTGGGTGTAACCCCGACGTCTGCGACCCCGCCGATCCAACTGAGACAAAAAACAGCGGCTTCTCCAAGTGTTTGAGCTCCATCGGAGACGACCCCAGCACGGCCACGGCCCGGCAGTGTTGGGCCGTTCACTGCGCGTCGGGCGAGATTGCGTTCGTGGGTGGTGGCGGTGCTTGCGGGTGCCAGGGCGCCGGGCCGGACGCGATTAACGTACCTGCCGGAGGTCTGAACAATTTTTGCGCCATGGCCCATTGCACCGAGGACGCCGCGCGGGCTGCTCCAGCAGGAATTGAGGGAGGTGGTGATACAGGCCCAGGGACTGGTGGGGGAGTCGGAGGCGGAAACACCGAGGGAGGGCAGGGTGTTGGGACGTGGATAAATGGATCCTGTTCATGTGGTCAGTCAATCGGCGGAACTGGTGGGACGCTAAGTGTGCCACCGCAACCGAGGGGAGGCTTCAACGTTAGTTCGCCGACATTGTTCTCGGATGTTAACGGGCGCGGCGGCACCAATGGATTTGAACCCGGAACGCCCCCACGATAGTGCGAAGGGGAGCCTCCGATGGTGGTAATTCGCTTGCTCCTCAGGGTTGGTGCTTGAGAGAGTTGGCGAGGTAGCCACAATCGCGAGCGTCTGTTCATCCGCGCCGACAGTGGAATGCGGGGCTGCCTGCTGGAATCCCTGATCCTTGGCTCTTCACTGATACAGCTTCCAGTAAATCCCGTGGGCGAGCAGTTGCTGGTGCGAGCCCTCTCTCGTACTTGGCCTTATGCATGACTATGATCTTGTCGCGCTGGATAGTCGAAGCGGTGGGCGATGATTTCGCTGACAAAGTCTTAAGAATCGAATCGTTCTTGTGCCCAGTATGGCTGGAACCCAAGCGGGGCAGGGGTTCAATCCCCGCTCACCCGAAGAGATTTGCACAGGAATCTCTTGACAATCTCATTCGCGAGTAGCAGGATTCCCCGCATTACCCCGCAGCACAATCCCACAGGAGGAACACAGTGATTATTCCAGCCATTCGCTCTCTCCTACTTGCAGCTTTGCTGGCGCTCCCTCTAGCGGCAGCAAATGATGCGATACGACACAACGATTCACAAAACGTACCAACGCAGCATAACGAAGCTACCGTAGCACAACTCCAGGCGGAGATGGCTTCCGGCCAACTCACATCGGTGGAACTGACTAAGGAATACATCAAACGTATTGTCGCGCTGGATCAGAGTGGTCCGGGTGTCAATGCGGTGATCGAGTTGAACCCCGACGCGCTCGTGATGGCGCGTAACGCTGACGTCCTGCGTAAGCGAGGCATTTTGCTGGGACCGTTGCATGGAATCCCGGTGCTGGTCAAAGACAATGTTGACACCGGCGACATGATGCAGACCACCGCGGGCTCGTTCGCGCTGGTCGGGAAGTCAGCGCTTCAAGACTCCACGGTCGCCGCAAACCTGCGCGCGGGCGGCGCGGTGATCTTGGGAAAAACGAATCTGTCGGAGTGGGCCAACTTCCGCTCCTTCGAATCCGTTAGCGGATGGTCCGGCCGGGGTGGGCAAACGAATAATCCCTATGGCATCAATCGCAATCCCTGCGGCTCCAGCGCCGGTTCGGGCGCCGCCGTGTCGTCGAACTTCTCCGCAGTGTCGTTTGGGACGGAGACCGATGGCAGCATTGTGTGCCCCGCGAACGCGAATGGCGTCGTCGGCATTAAGCCGACAGTGGGCCTAACCAGCCGTGCAGGCATCGTGCCGATCTCCCACATTCAGGACACTTTCGGTCCTCATGGCCGCACCGTGGCCGATGCAGCGGTGGCGCTGGGCGTGGTGCAGAGCCGCACCTTCGACGGCCGCGATCCGGCGACCGGCGGCGTTCCGCTGGGCTGGCAGGGAACGGGCAGGACGCGGCCCACCAATATCCCCACCGACTACACGCAGTTCGTGAATCCCAACGGCCTGCAGGGCGCGCGCATCGGGTTGACCCGCGTGGGGTTGAACGGATTCGATCCCTTCGTGCCGACGCCGGCGCCGGTGACGGCCGCGATCGAAAATGCCTTCGCGGCGCTGACCGCGGCGGGCGCGACGGTGATCGATCTCGACGCCGCCGGCTTTACCTTCGCCACCGCGGACGGTGAATTCCTGGTGCTGGTCTTCGAGTTCCGCCAGGACGTGGCTGCGTATTTCGCGACCCGGACCGGCGTTCCGGTGGCGGGCGGTACGCTGCAGACCGCATTCGACTTCAACAACGCGCATGCCGACGTGGAGATGCCCTTTTTCAACCAGGACCTCTGGGAGCTGACGCTCGCGCTCGAGCCGGGGCCGGACGATCCGCAGCCGATCTTCGGCGGGCTCACCTACAACCAGGCGCTGGCCATCGATCACAACGCGGGCGTCAACGGCGTCGACGCGGCCATCGCGCAGTTCAACCTCGATGCGGTGGTGAGCGCGACCGACAACCCGGCGTGGTCGACCGATCTGATCTTCGGCGACCACTTCATCTTCGGCACCAGCGGGATGGCGGCCGGGCCGGGCTATCCCATCGTGCAGGTGCCGGCGGGGAACGTCTTCGGCGTGCCGATCGGGATCAGCTTCTTCGGCACCGCCTTCAGCGAGCCGACGCTGATCAAGCTGGCCTCGGGATTCGAAGCGGCGACGCACGCGCGGGCGCAGAATCTTCCGACGCTCTCGCCGACCATCCCGTTCGATCACATCGCCGGCACGACCTTCGCCGCGAGCGCGGCGTCGACG
>Ga0137409_10002400_pt1 | contig 20064 bp, 18 predicted proteins | sample CZODoug1_16funga_FD_122059 | JGI IMG/M metagenome (GOLD analysis project Ga0137409, IMG submission 122059) | Vadose zone soil fungal communities from Angelo Coast Range Reserve, California, USA - CZODoug1_16fungal (Hybrid Assembly) | ecosystem: Environmental > Terrestrial > Soil > Vadose zone... | reverse complement strand
ACGCTCGCCCAGGAGCTCGCCGGGGCGTTCCGGCCGGCCACCGTCATCGAGCTGGTGGCACGCGCCCTCGCCGAGCTCCTGAAGCCCGACCGGCTCTCGGTCATACTACTTGACGCCGAGTCGAACCGCCTGGCGGTGACCTACGACACGCACCCCGTTCCGGCGCGCACCGACGACCCCCTGCTCCAGCTCGCGTTGCGGCGCGGGCCGCTCGCGTTCCCCAAGGACGTACGCGAAGAGGCCCGCCGGCGCGGGGCCGACCTGCCCGACGATGCACCCTCCGCCGGCTCCTGGCTTGGCGCGCCCCTCATCGCCGCGGGTCGCACGATGGGCGCGGTGTCCCTCTCGAGCGAGCGGCCCGGCGTGCTGGGTAAGGCCGAGCTGACGCTCGTCTCCGCCGTGCTCGCGCAGGCCGCGATCGCGCTCGAGAACGCGCGCCTGGTGGAGCTCCTCTCCTCCGCCAAGCGCGAGTGGGAGAAGACGGTCGACGCCATCTCCCAGGCGATCTGCATCGTGGACGCACATGGCACCGTGCGCCGCGCCAACCGCGTGTTCGCCGACCTGATCCAGATCGCGGTCACCGCGATCCCCGGCCGGCCCTGGCTCGGCCTCCTGCCCCCCGCCTGGTCGGACCCCGTGGCGCGCGCCATCGCCGAGCCGTCGGGGAGCACGGCGGAGATTCGCGCCGGCGAGCGCGTGCTGCTCCTCACCGCTATCCCCATGGCCGAGCCGGGCTCCGCGGTCCTCGTGTTCGAGGACCAGACCGACCGGCGCCGGCTGCAGGAACAGCTCATACAGTCTGAGAAAATGTCGGCGATCGGTCAACTGATCGCCGGCGTGGCGCACGACCTGAACAACCCCCTCGCCTCCGTCGTGGGCTTCAGCGACTTCCTCGCCGAGGCGGGCGACGTCCCACCCTCGCTCCAGGAGCCGCTGCAGGTGATCCGTCAGGAGGCCGAGCGCGCCGCGACGATCGTCAAGAACCTGTTGTCCTTCGCCCGCAGCCAGGAGGGGGAGCGCACCCGGCAGCCCATTCGGGCGCTCCTGGACTCGACCCTCGCCCTGCTGCGCAACCAGCTGATGGCGCACAAGGTCGAGGCCGCCCTGGAAGTCGAGCCGGGGCTCCCCGACGTGGAAGTGAACGCCAACCAGATCAAGCAAGTGTTCGTGAACGTGATCAACAACGCGTGCCAGGCGATCGCCAGCGATGCGCCGTCCGGCCGGATCTGGATCACGGCGCGTCGGGTGCGCGACAGCATCGCGGTGAGCGTCACAGACTCGGGCCCCGGCATGACTGAGGACCTCGCCGCCCGCGCGTTCGAGCCGTTCTTCACGACCAAGCGGGAAGGCGAGGGCACGGGACTGGGGCTCTCCATCAGCCAGGGGATCATGAAGGAGCACGGTGGGCGCATCACACTCGACACGCGGCCTGGCGGCGGGGCGACCTTCACTCTGGAGCTGCCGATCGGCGCACGCGCCGCGCGGCCTGAGGCCGCGCCGGTGCCGCCCGGCGAGTCGAAGCCGCTCAGCATCCTCGTCGTCGACGACGAACCGCACATCCTGCATTACATGCGAGCCACGCTCGAGAGCTGGGGCCACACCGTCGAAGTGGCGAGCGACGGCACCTACGCGCTCGAGCGCGCGCTGGCCGGCCCGTTTGACGTGATCATCTGCGACCTGCGGATGCCGCACCTCTCCGGGCGCGAGATGTACACCAAGCTCGCCCGCCAGGACCCGCGGGTCGCCGAACGGATCATCTTCGCCACCGGGGACACGGTGCGCGGCGACACCCTCCAGTTCCTCGAAGCCCTCGGCCGGCCCTACCTGCACAAGCCGTTCACGCTGGCCGAGCTGCGGGCCGCCCTCGGCCATGCCGCGAAGCAGCCCGCCTGAGGGGCGTGCGCGTCCTCCACGTCGACTCCGGCCGGGAATTCCGGGGCGGTCAGAACCAGGTCCGGCTGCTGGCCCGCGAGCTGGCCCGCGAGCCCGGGGTCGAGCAACGGCTCGTCACGCGGCGCGGCAGCGAGCTGGCGCGTCGCGCCACGGCCGAGGGCGTCGCCGTCCGCGAGATCCCCTGGGCCCTCGGGCTCGACCCGCGGGCCTGCTGGCGGCTCGTCGTCGAAGCCCTGGCCTGGGCCCCCGATCTCATCCACGCACATAACAACCACGCGGTCACGCTGGCGGTCTGGGCCCGGCGTTTCCTCGAGCTTGCCGGGCCCGCGCCACGGGTTGTAGCGACGCGTCGGGTCGTGTTCCCCGTGCGCTCCCGGAGTTCGCTGCATCAGGCGGACGTCGTGGTGGCAGTCTCGGCAGCTGTCCAGTCGACGCTGGTCGCGGCTGGGGTGCCTCCGGCCGAGATCGTGGTGGTGCACGACGGCATCGACCAGGGCGAGGTTCGACGCGCCGCGGAACCGTCGTTCGGCATCCGCACGACGCTCGGCCTCCCGGCGGGCACTCCCGTAGCCGTCAACATCGCCGCGCTCGAGCCCGCGAAGGATCAACGTACCCTGATTCACGCCGCGCGCGCCGCGCGAGGATCCCGGCCGGACCTCCACTGGGTGATCGCAGGTGACGGCCCGGAGCGCCGCGCCCTCACCGTTGAGGTGGAGAAGCTGGACCTCGCCGACCGCGTGCACCTGCTCGGCCATGTCGCGCACTCGGACGCCCTGCTGCGCGAGAGCGACATCCTGGTGATGTCCTCACGGGCCGAAGGCCTGGGCAGCGTGGTCCTCCACGCGCTGGCGCTGGGCAAACCGGTGGTCTCGACGGCGGGTGGCGGGCTGGTCGAGATCGTGCCTCCCCGGTGGCTCGTGCCGGTGGGGGACGCCGACGCTCTCGCACAAAGAGTGATTGAGGCGTTGGACCACCCCTCCCCCGCCCCCTTGCCCGAGCGGTACACGGCCTCCGCCATGGCCGCCGGCGTCTTGGCCCTGTATCGCTCGCTCGTCTAGATTGCAGGGCCATGATCTACGTCTGCGTTCCGGTGCACAATGAGGCCCGCACGGTGGGCCTCGTGCTGTGGAAGGTACGTCAGGTGTTCACGGCGTTCCCGCGGGAATACCACCTGCTGGTCCTAGACGACGCCTCGACGGACGACACCCACGAGGTGCTGGCGTCGTACGCCAAGGTGCTACCGATGACGATCGTGGCGCACCGCGAGCGCCGGGGATACGCGCACAGCCTCGAAGAGCTGCTGCGCCTCGCGCTCCAGCGGACCGATCGGCCGAAGCGAGACTGCGCCATCACCCTCCACGCGGACTTCGTCCACTCCCCCGAGAACATGGAGGATATGGTAAAGCATCTGGAATCGGGGGCGGACCTCGTGGTTGCCGAGCTGGTGGAGCAGCGGGGGCAAGTCTCTCGGGCCCTGGGGCTCGCGCGCCGCTGGACCCCTCGACTGCTGCGCATCGCCGGGCTGCGTGACACGGTGTCGGGGTTCCTCGCCCTGCGGCTGATCGTGTTGCGGCAGGCGCTGCGCCGCGACACGCCGCGGTTCCTCCAAACCGAAGGCTGGTGCGCGAGCGCGGAGCTGGTCGCGCGCCTGGCGCCGCATGCCCGCCGCCTCGATGCCGTCCCGGCGGCGGCGCGTTACGACCTGGTGCAGCGCCCGTCGCGCGTCAGGCCGTGGCGCCAGCTGCTCGAGGCGTGGCGGGCCCGTCCGGTCATCCGCGCGGCTCGCACCGCGCTGGCCCTGCTCCTGATCTCGGTCGGGCTGCACGCGCAGTCGGACACCGCCGCTCGAACGGATTCGACGGGGACCGATTCGGCCAGCCTCACGGCCATCCCCGCCATGGCGATCATCCCGCCCGCCGTCGCGGTGCCCTTCACGGTCGGCGAGCGGCTGGTCTACGGGGCCCGATACGGCCCCTTCAGCGTCGGCACAGCCACGATGCGGGTCGCCGGGATCGACACGATCCGCGGGGTGGAGGCGGTCCACTTCGTGTTCCTGATCGATGGTGGCGCGCTGTGGTACCACATTCACCAGAACCTCGAGTCGTGGGTGGGGCGTCACGACTTCCGCTCGCGCCGATTCTTGAATCAGACGGAGGAAAAAGGCAAGACGTGGGAGCGGAAATTCGAGATCTACCCGGATTCGGGGTTTTACCGTGAAGCCGGGCGCGACACGACCGCCCCGACGGTGCCGGACCCGCTCGACGACGCCGCCTTCCTCTACTGGATCCGCACCGTACCGCTCGAAATCGGGAAGCGCTACGAGTACCGCCGCTACTTCCGGCCCGAGCGCAATCCCGTCATCGTCGACGTGCTGAAGCGGGAGCGTGTGGGCGTGGCGGGCAAGAAATGGGACGCCATCGTCGTCCGCCCACGGATCCCGAATGGGGGCGGCATCTTCGCGGAGAAGGCCGATGCGCGCATGTGGCTCTCGGACGACAGCCTCCGGATCATGCTCGCGCTGCAGTCGAAATTCTCGTTCGGCCAGGTGACGCTCAAGCTCAAGGAGATCAGCGCGATCAAGGAGGACTCCGCTTCCCATCCGGAGCACCCATGACCGACTACCGCGAGGCGGACTTTTCCCGGCTCAAGACGGTCCCCATCGCGCAGCGCCCCAACAAAGTCGACCCCTCCCTGCTCGCCCATCCGCCCGGCGGCGATCCGAGCTTCACCGCCTTCTGGAATTCGCTCCCCGACATCCTCGCCGCGAAGGACCTCCGCACTCTTGCCCGGCAGCTGGCGAAGGCCGCCGGTCGTCGCGGCGTCGTCGCGATGCTCGGCGGGCACGTCATCAAGGTCGGACTGGGCCCCCTGCTTTGCGAGCTCATCCGCCGCGGCGTCATCACCCACCTGGCACTCAACGGCAGCGCCGCGATCCACGACTTCGAGCTGGCGGCATACGGGGGAACGAGCGAGGACGTCGCCGCCGGGCTGGCGGACGGTACGTTCGGCATGGTGGAGGAGACCGGCCGTGAGATGAACGTCGCCATCGCCGACGGCGCGCGCGCCGGCAAGGGTATGGGCGAGGCGCTCACCGACTATCTCGCGCGCCGTCCGCAGCTCGCGGCCCGCGACGTCTCCGTCCTGCTCGCCGCGGCCGAGCGGGCCATCCCCGTCACCGTGCACGCCACGCTCGGGGCCGACATTATCCATCAGCACCCCGCGGCGGACGGCGCCGCGCTCGGCGCCACGAGCTACCGCGACTTCAAGCGACTCGCCGGATCGCTTCCCGCACTCCACGACGGCGGCGTGGTCCTCAATATCGGCAGCGCGGTGGTGATGCCCGAGGTGTTCCTCAAGGCTCTCACCGTTGCGCGCAACCTGGGCGGCGGCAAGCCCACCGGGTTCACGGCCTGCGACTGCGACATGCAGCGCCACTACCGCCCGCGGGTGAACGTCGTCGAGCGCCCGACGCTCGCCGGCGGCCAAGGGATCCAGCTCACGGGCCACCACGAAATCCTGATCCCGCTCCTCGCCTGGGCAGTACTGCGCGAGCTCGATGCGCGCTAGCGCGCGCCGGGCGGTGCTGCTCACGGCGGCGCTCGGAGCGGCCTGCGTGACCCGCACGCGCCGCGTTGCGCCGAGCGGCGCCACGGCGGCGGCGCTGGGGACGCCCGACATGGTGCAGGAGATGGCGCGACAGGCGCTGCTCCTGGACGCGAAGGGGGACCGGGCCGCGGACACGCTGTACGCGCCCGAAGCGCTGGTCGTCGCGAATGCGCGCGTACGCCTGGCGACGCCGCGCTTCGCCGGGGTCGGCAACGGCGGCCGGGTCACCGTCGCGGCGGCGACGGTGACCCTGGAAGGCCGATTTGCATGGGTGCTCGTGGACTACCGGTGGATCAATTCAGAGCGCAACCAGGCCGAGGCCGGTCGCGCCACCTTCGTGTGCGAGCAGAAGCCGAAGGGCTGGAGGATCGTACATGTGCACTCCAGCCAGATCCTGCCGTGGGACCGCTAGGCGTCCGCGGGGCGGCCCTTGATCATGTCGCGGATCTTGTCCGCCGTGCTTGGGCTGATGAGCCGCAGCACGAAGTAGAGCACGAACCCGATGGCGGCGAGCTTCAAGATCCACAGGGCCAGTCCAAACAAGCCGCCGAGGAGGCCGAAGAAGATGTTGAGCGCGACGAACGCCAGGGCAGCGAAAATCGCAAAGCCGAGAATGCTACGGAACATGGGCGGATTCCTCCGTGTGGCCCGACGCTCGGGCCGTACGTCGCAATGTAGCAGCAGGTTTCAGGAGGGCGCCAGGCGGTGAAGAGCGTCGATGTCGCGATCGTAGGCGGCGGTGCCGTGGGGGCGGCGTGCGCTCGCGCGGCGGCCCTGCGGGGGCTGGAAGTCGCCATTTTCGAGCCCGGCCCCGACCCCGCCGCCGCGTCGCCCGCGTCCGCCGGGATGCTCGCGGCCCAAATCGAGCCCGGTGACGACGTGCTGGTTGCCCTCTCGGTGCGCGCCCGCGACCTCTACGAGCCGCTCGCCCCCGCCCTCCGGGAAACCACCGGCATCGACATCGGGTTCTGGCGCTCCGGAATCGCCGCCGTCGCCTTCGACGAGCCGGCGGCCGACCGCCTGAAGGAGGAGGTGGCCCGGCAGCGGCAAGCCGGCCTCCGCTGCGACTGGCTGGACGGCGACGAGGTGCGCGAGCGCTGGCCCGGCGCCGCGCCCGATTGCCAAGGCGCGCTCCTCGCCCCCGAAGACGGCGCGGTGGACCCGAAGGCGCTGACGCGCGCCTGCCTCGCGGATGCGCGCCGCCTGGGTGCCACCCTCCAGGCCGAGAAAGTCGAGGCGCTCGCGATCGCGCAGGGCCGCGTGACCGGCGTCGTCACCGCTCGCGGCACGGCCCCCGTCGAGCATGCCGTGCTCGCCGCCGGCGTGTGGTCCCCGCAGATCCGCGGACTGCCGCGCCCCCTGCCGGTCGAGCCGCTGCGCGGCCAGATGGCCGCCACCGCGTGGCCCGACGGCTGCCCGCCCGCGATCCTCTATCACGACCACGGCTACGTGCTGGCCCGCGGCGGCGACGCCGTCCTCGGCAGCACGATGGAGCGGGCCGGGTACGATGCGCGCGTCACGAACGAGGGGCTCGCCCAGATCTTCCGCGGCGCCGTCCGGCTGCTCCCGGCCCTCATGACGCAGCCGGTGCAGCGTATGTGGGCCGGACTTCGTCCCGCGACTCCCGACGGACGGCCCATCCTCGGCCGGGACCCCGAGGTCGAGCGCCTGTGGTACGCGACAGGGCACGGACGCAGCGGGATCTTGCTCGCGGCGCTGACGGGTGAGATCACGGCGGACTTGCTCACCAGCGGCGTCCCGGACGTGGACATCAGTCCGCTCCGCGTGGACCGTTTCAAGCAGTGACCGATGTACCGAACCTGCGCCTTCTGCAACGGCAAGCTCGACGGCGACGGCGGCCCCTCGGGGCTCGGCGTCGGACGACGGCTCGCGTTCGACGAGTGGAAGGGTCGCCTCTGGGTGATCTGCCCGAAGTGCTCGCGCTGGAACCTGGCTCCCCTGGACGATCGCCTGGAACCGATCGAGGCGCTGGCGCGCGCCGCGGGCGCCGGCCGCGTGGCCGCCGCCACCGAGCACGTCGCGTTGGTCCGCTGGCAGAGCTACGACCTGGTGCGAGTCGGGAAGCCGCGGCGCGTGGAGTTCGCCACGTGGCGCTACGGCGAGCGGCTCAAGGCGCGGCGCCGCGAGCAGCTCAAGTTCGTCATACCCGTGACGGTCGCCACCCTGGGCCTCGCGGTCGCTGTGAACGTAGCGGCGGGCGGCTCGCTGGGCGTGTTCGTGTGGAACATGCCCAACCTCGCGCGGATGATGTACACCGGCATCATCGGCCGGCGGCGGGTGAGCCTCCTCGAGCCGCCGATTTGCGAGCGCTGCGGGAGCGTGCTGCACCTGCAAGCCAAGCATGTGGCCCACGCACGGGTAGTGCGGCAGGCACAGGCGGACGTCGCTCTGATCCTGAGCTGCCCCACCTGTCACACTGAAGGAGCGATGCTCGTGGGCCACGACGCGCAGGCCGCGCTGCGTCAGGGACTCACCTATCTGGCCCTCGCCCGCGGCAGCCGGCAACGGGTCGAGGACGCCGCCCGGCTGGTCGAAAGCGCCGGCGGGCCGGACCAGCTCATCAGCGACGTGGCTCGTCGCGAACTCACGCTGCGCAGCCTGGGCGTGGAACGGCGCCTCGCGCTCGAGATGGCCGTCGACGAGCGCGCGGAGGTCGAGGAGCTGGAGCGCCACTGGAAGGAGGCCGAGGAGATTGCCGAGATCGCAGATGGCATGCTGTCCACCACGACGGAGCTGGAGGAGGAGTTGCGGCGCTTGAAGCAGCGGGAGCAGCGCAAAGGCGATCAACCGTCTGGTTGAAATTCAGTCTTTTGCCGTCCCTCCGCGCCCACTATCTTCCGAATCCTCATGGCCACCACGCTCACCCACCTGACCGCCCGTAAACCAGCCTGGCTCAAGGTCCCCGCACCCGGCGGGCCCAACTACCTGGCCCTGAAGCACCTGATGCGGGACCTGAAGCTCCATACGGTGTGCGAGGAAGCCCATTGTCCCAACATCGGGGAATGTTGGGAGCACCGGGCCGCCACTTTCATGATTCTGGGGGACGTGTGCACGCGGAACTGCGCCTACTGCGCCGTCGCGCACGGGACGCCGGGTCCGCTCGACGCCGGCGAGCCCGCCCGCCTCGCGGCGGCCGTGGAGCAGATGGGGCTCCAGCACGTCGTGATCACGAGCGTTGACCGGGACGATCTCCCGAATGGTGGCGCCGAGGTGTTCGCGGCGGCCATCGCCGAGATCCGGCGGCGGCGGCCCGGCACGTCGGTCGAGGTATTGATCCCGGACTTCAAGGGGAGCGAGCAGGCGCTGCGAATCGTGGTTGAGGCGAAGCCCGACATCGTGAACCACAACCTCGAGACCATCGAGCGTCTGTATCGGCTGGCCAGACCAGGCGGCCGTTATCCCCGCGCGCTCGAACTGCTGCGGCGGGCCAAGGAGATGGATCCCGGCACGCTCACAAAGTCGGGGATCATCTGCGGGCTGGGCGAGGATTGGGACGAGCTGCTGGTCGCAATGCGGGACCTGCGCGCGCAGGACGTGGACATCCTGACCATCGGCCAGTACCTGCGTCCGTCGAGTCAGCATCTTCCGATCGCGCGGTACTACACGCCCGACGAGTTCGCGGCGCTCCGGCGCCATGGCCTCGAGATGGGCTATCGTCACGTAGAAGCCGGCCCGTTGGTGCGCTCGAGCTACCACGCGTGGGAGCAGGTAGAGCGAGCGACCGCCACCCGCTAGACCGCTCACTGATCGCCATGGCCACCGCAACCGCCCAGACCACCGACACGCCCGCCCAGCGGGAGCTGGAGCGTCGCATGCTGCGCCAGATGCTCCTGATCCGTCGCTTCGAAGAGAAGGCCGCCGAAGCGTACGCGTTGGGCAAGATTGGCGGCTTCTGTCATCTCTACATCGGCCAGGAGGCGGTGGCGGTCGGCTCGCTCGCCGCATTGCGCGACGACGACTACGTGATCTCCTCCTACCGCGAGCACGGGCAGGCGCTCGCGCGGGGCGTGCCGGCGAACGCGATCATGGCCGAGCTGTTCGGCAAGGCGACGGGCTGCTCGAAGGGGAAGGGTGGCTCGATGCATCTGTTCGACGCCGGACGGCGCTTCATGGGCGGCCACGGGATCGTCGGTGGCCACATCCCGCTCGCCGCCGGCCTCGGGTTCGCGATCCGGTACAAAGGCGGGGACCAGGTCTGTATCTGCTACTTCGGCGAGGCGGCGGTCAACATCGGCGCTTTCCACGAGACGCTGAACATGGCCTCCGTGTACAGGCTGCCGGTGATCTTCTTGTGCGAGAACAACCGCTACGGCATGGGCACGGCGTTCGAGCGGGTGGCGGCGGTCACCGATGTCGTGGAGCACGCCTGCAGCTACGACATGGCGGCGGAGCTGGTGAACGGCATGGACGTGCTCGCGGTGTACGAGGCGACTCGGCGCGCCGCCGAGCGCGCGCGCAAGGGCGGCCGCCCGACCCTGCTCGAGGTTCGGACCTACCGTTTCATGGGTCATTCGATGTCCGACCCGTTGCACGGCGTGTACCGCACCAAGGAAGAGGTAGAGGAGCAGCGCAAGCGGGACCCGATCTCACAGCTCTCCGGGAAGCTCAAGGAGGAGGGCGTGCTGGATGAGGCAGGGCTGGACGCCCTCGACGCCGAGGCGCGCGCGGAGGCCGAGGAGGCGGTGCGCTTCGCCGATCAGAGCCCCGATCCCGATCCCGCCGAGCTCATGACGCACGTGCTGGCCGATTGATGGCGACGCTCACGTACCGCGACGCCCTCAACCAGGCGCTGCGCGAGGAGATGCAGCGCGACCCCAACGTGTTCCTCATGGGAGAGGAAGTCGGCGTCTACCAGGGCGCCTACAAAGTGAGCCGCGGCCTGCTGGAGGAGTTCGGACCGACGCGGATCGTGGACACGCCGATTGCCGAGCTGGGGTTCGCTGGTATCGGCGTAGGCGCCGCCATGGCGGGCCTGCGCCCGGTGATCGAGTTCATGACGTGGAATTTCGCCGTGCTCGCGCTCGATCAGATCGTCAACTCCGCCGCGAAGATCATGTACGAGTCGGGTGGCCAGATTCCCATCCCCATCGTGTTTCGCGGCCCGAACGGCGCGGCCCTACAGCTCGCCGGGCAGCACTCGCAGGCGTGGGAGTCTTGGTTGTCCCACATCCCGGGCCTCAAAGTCGTGGCCCCGGCGACACCCGCGGACGCGAAGGGCCTCCTCAAATCGGCCATCCGGGACAACAACCCGGTGATCGTGCTCGAGGGCGAAATGCTGTACAACGTCAAGGGCGAGGTGCCGGAGGGGGAGCACATCGTCCCGATTGGCCAGGCGGACGTAAAGCGGCCGGGGAGCGACGTGACGTTCGTCTGCCACTCGAAGACCGTCACGGTGGCCCTCAAGGCGGCGGAGCAGCTGGCCGAGCACGACGGCGTATCGGCCGAAGTGCTCGACCTGCGCTCGCTCCGCCCGCTCGACCAGGAGGCGATCCTCGGCTCGGTAGCGCGCACCAACCGGGCGGTCGTGATCGAAGAAGGCTGGCCCCACGCCGGGATCGGCGCGCAGGTGGTGGACATCATCCAGCGCGAGGCCTTCGACCAGCTGGACGCGCCGGTGCTCCGGGTCACGCAGGCCGACGTCCCGATGCCCTACAACAAGCAGCTCGAGCGGCTCGCGAAGCCATCTCCCGACCGCGTGGTCGCCGCGGCGCGCCGCGTCCTCTACCTCGACTGACCCCCCCGCCCTCATGGCCACCAATGTCTATATGGAAGCGCTCTCTCCCACGATGGAGGAGGGGCGCGTGGTGAAATGGCACAAGCGGGACGGGGACCCGGTGAAGACCGGCGAAACGCTGGCCGAGGTCGAGACCGACAAGGCCGTGATGGATCTGGTGGCGCGCGCGGACGGCGTGCTGCGCCAGGTCGCCGCCGCCGAAGGCCAAACCGTGGCGGTCGGGAGTGTCGTCGCGGTCATTGTGGCGCCCGGCGAGAACGTCGGTGCAACCGCGGCCGCCGCAACGCCAGCGACCTCGTCGGGAAGCGGGAAACGGGAAGGGGGAAACGTGGCGACCGCGGCTGCCCCAGCACCGGTGGCTGTGGCGCCGCTTCCGACCGTTGCTCCCGCCGATGCCACGCGCGTGAAGGCTTCCCCACTCGCACGGCGGATGGCGAAGGAAGCCGGCGTGGACCTGAAGCTCGTGACAGGGTCCGGGCCGGGCGGCCGGGTGGTCAAGAAGGATCTCGAGCGCGCACCGAGCCCTGGCACACCCGCGGCGCCAGGCGCGACGGTCGCTGCACCGTTTCCCGTTTCCCGTGTCCTGCCTCCCGAGCGCACCGGAGCCGCGTACCAAGACGTACCGCTGACCCAGATCCGCAAGACCATCGCCAAACGGCTGGCGACGTCGCTCGGTCCCATCCCCCATTTCTTCCTCACGACCGAAGTAGACATGGAGCGGGCGAGCGAGGCGCGCGACGCCCTGAACAAGCAGCTCGGCGACCAGGGTGGCAAAGTCTCCTTCAACGACATCATCATCAAGGCGACCGCCCACGCGCTCACCAAGCATCCGGCGTGCAACGCCTGGTTCCAAGAGGACCACATCCGCTACTGGCACGAGGTGCATATTGGGATGGCGGTGGCGGTGGAGGACGGGCTCATTACGCCTGTGATCCGGAACGCGGAACTGCAATCGCTCGCCGATATCGGCCGGGAGGCCAAGGAGCTGGCCGAGCGGGCCCGCAACCGCCGGCTGCAGCCGAACGAGTATACGGGGGCCACCTTCTCCGTCTCGAATCTGGGGATGTTCGACATCGACCAGTTCACGGCCGTGATCAATCCGCCGGAGGCCGGGATCATCGCCGTCGGCTCGATCGTGCAGAAGGCGGTGGTCGTGGACGGTCAACCGGCGGTACGGCGTCGCATGCGGATCACCATGAGCTGCGACCACCGGGTGATCGACGGGGCGACGGGGGCGGCGTTCCTGAAAACTTTGAAACAGATGCTGGAAAACCCGCTGGCGATGCTGTTGTGATGAGGAGTACCTGTGGCCAACTCGTTTGACGTAATCATTCTCGGCGGTGGCCCCGCGGGCTACGTCGCCGCTATCCGGGCCGCTCAGCTCGGCTTGAGCACCGCGGTGATCGAGAAGGAGAAGCTCGGGGGGGTGTGCGTCAACATCGGCTGCATCCCCACCAAGGCGCTGCTCCACTCGGCCTACATCGCGAGCCTGCTGCGCGAAGCCAAGGAGTTCGGCGTCGAGGCCGGCGCCGTAAAGACCGATTACGGCGTCGCGATGCAGCGTTCCCGCAAAGTGAGCGACCAGAACTCGAAGGGCGTCGAGTTCCTGATGAAGAAGAACAAGGTCACCGTCGTGAAGGGTGCGGGGGTGCTCCAATCCGGCCGCAAGGTCAAGGTCGGGAACGACGTGTACGAAGCGAAGAAGGCCGTGCTGATCGCGACCGGATCGCGTGTGAAGGGCCTGCCGCAAATCGGGCTCGAGATCAACAAGACGACCGTCATTTCGTCGGACGAGGCTCTGTTCCTCGAGAAGGCCCCGGCGTCGATGGCGATCATCGGCGCCGGCGCCGTGGGAATGGAGTTCGCCAACATCTTCCACGCCTTCGGCACCAAGGTGATCCTGATCGAAGCCCTCCCCCGGATCCTGCCGCTCGAGGACGCCGAGGCGTCGGACACTCTCGCGAAGAGCTACAAGAAGCGGGGCATCGAGGTGATCGCCGGCGCCAAGGTGAAGAAGGGCACGGCAGCGAAGGACAAGGTGACCCTCGAGGTGGAAGCGAGCGGCGCGACGCAGAAGATCGAGGTCGCGACGGTGCTGATGGCCGCGGGTCGCGCGGTGAACACGGAGAACATCGGCCTCGCGGAATGCGGCGTGCAGGTGACCGACCGGGGCTTCATCAAGGTCGATCAGAACCTGCAGACCACCGCGCCGGGGTACTACGCCATTGGCGACGTGGCCGGGCCGCCGATGCTCGCCCACAAGGGCATGCGGGAGGGCGTGACCGTCGCCGAGCTCGTCGCCGGCAAGAAGCCCCATCCCATCAAGTACGACAACGTGCCCAGCGTGACGTACTGCCACCCCGAAGTGGCCAGCATCGGCCTCACCGAGGACCAGTGCAAGGAGCGGAAGCTCGACTATGTGGCCGGGCGGTTTCCCTTCTCCGCGAACGGCCGGGCGCGTGGAACGGGCGAGACCGAGGGGTTCGTGAAGATCCTGCGCGATAAGAAGTACGGCGAGATCGTCGGCGCCCACATCGTGGGCGGGCACGCGTCCGAGATCATCCATGAGCTGGCGGTGGCGCGGGAGAACGAATACACCGTGGAAGAGGTCGAGCTGGCGATTCACGCGCACCCGACCATGTCCGAGGCGGTGGCCCAAGCCGCGCTCGATTCGCTCGGCCGGGTGGTGGACATGTGACCGAAGTCCGCAGAGACCCCCTTGCCATCGGGCTCGGCGCCCTCGCCTGCGGTGCGGGGCTCGGGGGCGCGACGATCACGCTCGCACAGTTGGTCGTGAAGCTGCTGCAGGGCCGGCTGGACCCAGACCACTACCGTGAGGCCGCGGGCGACCCGCTGCTCGCCGGGCTGCTCGCGGGAGTCGCCGTGGCCGGCCTGTTCGGCTGGCGCCGCAGCCGGCCGTTGGAAAACCTCTGGCAGAGCGGCGTGATCGGCGTGCTTGCGGCCGTGGCAGCGCTGCTCGTGGGATTCCTCGCCGCTGTGGCGGACCGGCTGCTCGGGTTCCCCGGGCTGATCGCCTGGGGCGCGCTGAGCGCCACGGTCGGCACGGCCGCGAGCCGCTGGGCAATCGCGGGCGCGAGGGCGGACGACGAGGGGCCAGTGATGGGGGGCGGGTCGTGACCAGGCGCGTACTGGAGGTCGTGGAAGCGGGCGTCGTGCCGTACGCCAAGGCGCTCGAGTGGCAGCGCTCCCTGGCCCAGGCCCGCATCGACGGACGCCTGGTGAACGACGTGGTGCTCCTCCTCGAGCATCCCCCGGTGGTGACACTGGGCCGCAACTCGGACGCGGCCCATCTCCTCAGCGGCGACGGCGTCGAGGTGTTTGAGACCGAGCGCGGCGGCGACGTGACGTTTCACGGCCCCGGTCAGCTCGTCGGCTACCCGATCATCGACTTGACCCGCCACAAGCCGGATCTGCACTGGTATCTCCGCGCCCTGGAGCAAGCGCTGATCGATGGGCTCGCCGGGATCGGCATACCCGCCGCACGGAACCCGGGTTACACGGGCGTGTGGACCAGGGAGGGGAGCCGCAAGATCGCGAGCATCGGGATCCACGTGAAGCAATGGGTCACGTGGCATGGGTTCGCGCTGAACGTCAGTACCGACCTCACCCAGTTCGGCCGCATCGTGCCGTGCGGGATTCCCGGAGTCGAGATGACTTCGGTCGCACGGGAAACGGGAAACGGGAATGGGGAAACGGGTCTGTGGGACGAGGCCGTTGCTGCAGTGATCCACGGGTTGGAAACTGCATTCGACGTCGAGGTGCGTCCAATGGAGCTTTCGCCGACGTACTAATGCAACGCCCCTTCGAGACGACTTTTCGTGACGACGTCCCGCGACGCCTCTGAGAGATTACCGCCCGGCCAGGTCCTGACCACCAAATGGCCCGTGCTCCACTACGGCGACGTGCCGAAGGTGGACACGCGCACCTGGACCTTCGACGTTTCTGGCCTCGTAGAACGACCGTTCACCCTGACATATGAAGAGCTGCTCGCGCTGCCGCGCAAAACCGTGCAGTGCGACATCCATTGCGTCACGCGGTGGAGCCGGCTCGACAACACGTTCGAGGGCGTGGCGGTGCAGCTCCTGCTCGAGCGCGCGGGGGTGAGGCCCGACGCGCAGTACTGCCTCGTCAGCGCCGAGCAGGGGTTCACCACCAACCTGCCGCTCGCGGATCTGGATCGCCCGGACAACCTGGTCGCGTTCAAGTGGAATGGTGAATGGCTCATGCCCGAGCACGGCGGCCCCGCCCGGCTGCTGGTGCCACACCTGTATTTCTGGAAGAGCGCGAAGTGGGTACGGGGTTTCACGCTGGTCGACCAAGACGTTCCGGGGTTCTGGGAGCAGAACGGCTATCACATGCGGGGCGACCCCTGGAAGGAAGAGCGGTATGGGGGACGAGGGCTTACGCAACACGATATCAACCGGCTGCGGAGTCTCAGCAAGAAGCGCGTCTAGCGGAGGCCTCAATGCACCTGTATGCCCTGCTCGTGGCGCTGGCGGCGCTCGCCGGCACACCCCGTGACACGGTCCCCTTGTACACAGACCTGGGCGACTATCACGTCCCGATCACGACCCAGGTCTCCCTCACCCAGCGGTACTTCGACCAGGGGATGCGACTGCTGTACGGGTTCAACCACGGTGAGGCCATTCGCTCGTTCACCCATGCCGCGCAGCTGGACCCGAACTGCGCCATGTGCTACTGGGGAGTGGCCTACGCGTACGGCCCGCACGTGAACGCCGGAATGGACTCGGCGGCGGGGCTCGCCGCCTACCAGGCTCTCCGGCAAGCGCAGTCGCGCCTCCGCCATGCGAGCGCGCGGGAGCAGGCATACATCGGCGCACTCGCAAAACGGTACGCGCCGGTCCCACCGGCCGCGCGCGCGGCGCTCGACTCGGCCTACGCGGTGGCCATGGGCGAGGTCGTGAAGCGGTATCCCGACGACCTCGACGCCGCGACGCTGTACGCCGAGGCGCTGATGGACAGGCGTCCGTGGAACTACTGGGACAAGAAGACCGGGGAGCCCTATCCCGGGACCCGCGAGATCGCAGCGCAGCTCGAGCGCGTGCTGCGGTCCGACCCGCGCCACCCCGGTGCGTGCCACTACTACATCCACGCGGTCGAGGCCGTGGCGCCGGAGAAGGCGGTGCCGTGCGCCGAGCGGCTCGCGGCGCTGATGCCGGGCGCCGGGCATCTCGTCCACATGCCCGCCCACATCTACATCCGGGTGGGACGCTACGCCGACGCGATCACGGCCAACGAGCACGCAGTCCATGCCGACGAGGCTTTCATCGAAGGACAGAAGCCACAAGGCCTGTACCCGCTCGCGTACTATCCGCACAACCACCACTTCATGGCGTTCGCCGCAACACTCGCCGGAAACAGTACACTGGCCATCGAGGCCGCGAAGCGTACCGCCGCGACGACGCCCGCGGACGTGGCGAAGCAGGTGCCGTTCGTCGAGCCGTATCTGCATTACATCTATCTGACCCTTGTGACGTTCGGCCGCTGGGACGAGCTGCTCGCCATGCCGCTGCCCCCGGGGGACCTCCCGTACTCGCGGGGCATGGCCCAGTACGCGCGCGGCGTCGCACTGGCGGCGACTCACCGCTTCACCGAGGCGCAGGCGGCGCTCGACACGCTGCAGCAAATCGCCGGGAGCGGGACGCGGGGCTACGCCTCCGCCGGGTGGACCACGCCGAGCACGAATCTGCAGATCGCCGCGCACGCGCTGTTGGGCGAGATCGCGGCGCGGCGCGGTGCGCTCGAGGACGGCATCGCGCATTTCCGCGAGGCGATGAAAATCGAGGACGAACAACTCTATACCGAGCCGCCCGACTGGTATTACCCGATCCGCCACTCCCTGGCCGCGGTACTGCTGCAGGCGGGCGGCGCGGTGGAGGCCGAGCGGTTGTATCGCGAGGACCTCAAGCGGTTCCCGGAAAGCGGCTGGTCGCTCTTCGGGCTGGCACGGGCGCTGCGCGCGCAGGGGAAGACCGCCGAGGCGGCGGACGTGGAGGCCCGTTTTGCACGCGCCTGGGCCGGGGCGGATGTGACGCTCACGGCCTCCCGCTTTTAGGCCAAGAGCTCCGCGACTTCGCGCGCCGCCGCTTCCTGACGGCGGCCTTCCTCACCCATGTCGCGGACGAGCGCCGCGAGCGTCTCCGCGCCTTCCCCTTCGACCGTCGCCGCCTGCCAACCGCTCAAGGCGGCGCTGGCCTCGAGCAGCCGCTGGGTCAGGAGATCGCGACCGCGCTCGCAGCGGCTGAGCGCATCGAGCCACCCCGGCGGCGCGTCCGCCAAGCGATCGCGCCGCGCATCGAACGCGCCCAGGTGGTGCTCGAGCGCCGCGAGATCACGCGCGGTGTCGCACGCCACGATCACGAGCTGATCGAGTCCGTTCGCTTCCTTTGCGGCGGCGGTGACCGCGTCGGCTCGGCGCAGCAAGTCGACCAGGAGGGCGCGGGCCGCGCCTGCGGGCAGCGCCGCGAGCGCGCGCACGGCCGCCCGCTCTGCTTCCGCCGGCAGCGTCGAGCGGCGGGTGGACGACGGGTTCCACACGGGCGCCCGGCGAAGCGCAACGGCGAGCGTCACGAGGCCCACCGCGACCGCCGGACTCGTGACCAGCAGGGCGGGAGTCGCGGCCGCGAACCCGGCGGCGGCGCCGGTCACCGCGACGATGCCGGCGAGCACCACGATCGCCGGCGGCACGGCGGCCCCCCACGAGGTGGTGCGGGACTCGACGCGGGCCGGCAGGCCCCGCGCCTCGAGCAGCTCCACGACGCGGGCGCCCGCCTCGGCGGGAACCCGGAGCAGGGGCCGTTCGCCGGCGGCAGCGGAGTCGCGGCCCGACGCGGAGGCCCCCGTGCCGATCCGCTCTTCCAGCGTCTCGCGCACCGCGCGGCGCGCCGATCCCGGCGTGGTCCACTCGAGGAAAACCAGCACGTCGTCCCCGCCGCCAGCGCGACGGGCGCAGCGAGGACAGACCCCGATACCAAACGGCTCCGCCGCGCGGCACAGCACGCAGCGCGCCTTGTCCGCGGGCGCCGGAGCCGCTCCCTCTTCGATCCCATCAGCGCCCCGCTCGAGGGCGTCTGCGAGGAGCGCGATCGCGGGAAACCGATCGTCGGGATCCGGCATGGTGGCCCGCCCCACGACGTCATCGAGCCAGGCGGGCACCTCGGGGCGCCGTAGCCGGGGGCGGTGGCCGACCCGGCGGGCGTCGGCGCCGCCGCGGGAAGGGACCCGGGCCGGGAGCTCGCCGGTGAGGGCATAGTAGAGCGTCACGCCCAAGGCGTATTCGTCCGCCCGCGCATCGCCGCGCCCGCCGGCGAGCTGCTCCGGCGCCGCATAGTCGGCCGTGCCGACCAGACCTCCGGTCTGGGTGACGGTCTCCTGCCCCGCCAGCCGCGCCGAACCGAAGTCGGTGAGTCGCGCACGGCCATCGGGGGCGAGCAGGATGTTCTGCGGCTTGACGTCGCGATGGAGGATGCCGCGGCGGTGGGCGGCGGCGAGCGCCGCAGTGATGTCACGCCCCAGGCGCGCCGCGGCGTCGGGGTCGAGCGGCCCGCGCTGCCGCACGCGCACGGCGAGGTCGGGGCCCGGGACATACTCCATCACGACAAAGCTCCACGGCCCGTCGTCGACGACGTCGTACACGGCGACGATGTTCGGATGGCTGAGCTGCCGCACGACCTGGACCTCGCGGCGCAGCCGCTCGCGCGCGAGTCGCGCCGCGGCGGGCGGGGGCACCAGCAGCTTGATCGCCACATCGGCGCCGATGCGACGGTCGCGCGCGCGGTACACGATGGAAAAGCCGCCCCGGCCGATTTCGTCCGCGATCTCGTAGCGATCCTGCAGGACGACGCCCGGAGTGAGATAGGTAGGCTCGGCCACCATGGGACGCTCTTGGCTAACGAAGACGCGCGAGAACGTCCCGCGCGTTCCGCGTCCAGCCGTCGTTCTCGTGATAGTAGGAGAGAAAGGCCTTGAGGTGCGTCCGGGCGAGCACCGGCTGCCCCAGCGCATACTCCGACATCCCCGCGTGGTACAGTGCCATGTAATGGTTGGGGATGTAATCGACCACGAGCTCCATGATGGGGCCGGCCGAGCGATCGTCGCCGGCATCGGCGACCGGATGCGCCACGTTGAACACGATCCCCGCGGCCTGGTAACGGTCTCGCGCCGCGAGGCGGTCGATCACGGCGCGCGCAAGATTGACCTTGCCGCCAAGCGCGTAGCAGGCGGCACTGAATCCCTGCCCATCCAGACTGGACGGCGCGGGGTGCTGCCGTTGGGCGAGCTCGACCTCTACGGCGTTGCAGTAGGGCTTAATGGCGGCGAACCACTCCCAGGCCGAGCCACCGAAGGAAGCGGCGACCGGACCGGGTGCGGGAGGGGGAGCGTCCGACGGCCCTGCTCGGTGGCGAAGCACCACCGCGCCGCAGATGGCGAGATAGCCGAAGCCGAGGAGATACAGGGGGCGGTGCATGGGTCGACCAATATAGGAGACGACCGAGCAGGGGCGGCGTGCACCGGGTCACAGCCGCCGGAACCCCTTCCCCGTAAAGACGCTAGCTGATGTCCATCGTGCCCAGCAGCTCGTAGAACCGGCCGAACACCCGGATGCCATCCCACAATTGCTTCAGGTCGAGCTTCTCGTTCGGCGCGTGCAACCGGTCGTCGGGGAGGCCGATACCGGTGAGGATGACCGGCGCGCCGCCCTTCCCGAGCGCGGGGACCACCGGGATGGAGCCGCCGGCGCGCGCCGGCACCGTACCCCGCCCCACGAC
>Ga0137409_10002399_pt1 | contig 20085 bp, 16 predicted proteins | sample CZODoug1_16funga_FD_122059 | JGI IMG/M metagenome (GOLD analysis project Ga0137409, IMG submission 122059) | Vadose zone soil fungal communities from Angelo Coast Range Reserve, California, USA - CZODoug1_16fungal (Hybrid Assembly) | ecosystem: Environmental > Terrestrial > Soil > Vadose zone... | reverse complement strand
TTTTCTGGAACGTCCGCCAACAGCACGAAGCCTGTACCCTGAAGACACCGCCGGAGGCCGCCCGAATTTTGATTTCGCGGAATTCGTCGTCCGGTTCTGAGGCTCATTAGGAGGCGCACAACCCACAATTCATTGAAGTCCGCGCGCAGGAGGCATTCGTAGACAACTGATGCCGCGGCGTTGATCCGGATGCCGTAATCCGCAGACAAATCGTAAACCGGCAGGAAGTCGTCGATTCGCGAACGCGCTTCATTAGAGGTTGGAAACATGCCTCGAAATGCTAACAGCAGGTAGCCAGCCGTATTACTTAATGACGCCGCGCTCCGAGGATTCGATGAAGCGGATGAGCACGGCCACGTCTTCTCCGGCATCGGATTCGGATCTTAATTTCTCTAGGGCTTGGCTGGTGTTGAGCTTGGATGCCAACAAGACTTTATAGGCGTGGTGAATTCTGCGGATGCGTTCTGGGGTGAAGCCGCGGCGCTCGAGACCGACGGAGTTGATGCCGTAGGCGTGGGTATCGCGGGCGGCGGCGGTTTTCGAGAATGGAAGCACGTCGCGGGTGATGGTGGTGCCGCCACCGATGTAGGAATGCGCCCCGATGCGCACGAACTGGTGGACGGGGCAGAGTGCGCCGACGACGGCCCATTCATCGACGATGACGTGGCCGCCGAGAGTGGCCGCGTTTGCAAGGATCACGTGATCTCCGATTTGGCAGTCGTGCGCGATGTGCGTGTAGGCCATGACCAGGATGTGGCTGCCCACGCGGGTGACGCTTCCGCCTTTGACGGTGCCGCGATTGATAGTGACGAATTCGCGGATTTCGTTGTCGTCACCGATTTCGAGCCGCGTGGGTTCTCCCGCGTAGCCGATATCCTGCGGGGCCATGCCCAGGGATGTAAACGGAAAGACACCGACGTTCTTGCCGATGCGGGTGGGCCCTTCGATATGCACGTGGGAGACTAGCTGACAGTCCTCACCGAGTTCTACATTTGGGCCGATAATGCAATAGGGGCCGATGTTGCAGGACTCCGGTACGCGGGCGCTGGGGTCGACGATGGCGGTGGAGTGGATAGGCATAGTCGCTCAAGATCTGGAACTTTCCCGCTCCCTCGACTTCGCTTAGGGCAGGCTCTGTCGCTAACGCGACAACGACGGGCACCCCTTCTGGAGACTAGCCAGCTTCGGCGGCGGGTTTGCGAGGAACGACGACGCAAGAGATGAGGGCCTCGGCCACGCGCTTAGTGCCGACGAAGGCCTTGCCTTCCATGCGCCCTGCGTTCATGCGCCAGGCTTTGACATCGACCTCGATACGCAGTTGGTCGCCGGGAACGACTGGCTGGCGGAAGCGCGCCTTTTCGATGCCAGCGAAGAATAGGAGCTTGGTTTGGGGGTCGGGGATGGCGGACATGAGCAACACGCCGCCGGCTTGCGCCATGGCCTCGACGACGAGGACGCCGGGCATAATGGGATATCCCTCAAAGTGGCCGGCGAAAAAGGGCTCGTTCATGGTGACGTTCTTGACGGCGACGATGCGCTCCTTGGGCGTGTGTTCGACGATGCGGTCGATCAGCAGAAACGGGTAGCGGTGCGGCAGAACCCGCATGATCGCATTAATGTCCATCAGCGTGGCGTCGGGTGGTGGCCCGGGTGCGGATTGGGAAGATTCGCTCATGCTCTAGTTTTTAGAATCAGTTCCTCAAAACCGAGATTATACTGTACAGCCCGAGCCGAAGCAGACTACAGCGTCGACGGCGAGGCGTGGTCTGCTGAAAAATTCTCGTCGCAACAAGCCTATGAAAACAGACAAACCCAATCCCTTTCCGGCTTCCGTCTACCTTCGTTATTTCAATGAGCATTGCGATGCGATGGTGGAAACGATTCGCCAGATGGCGGAAATGGAGTCTCCCAGCTTTAGCAAGGCTTCGGTGGATGTGTTGGGTGCCTGGCTGGCCGCACGGTTTGAAAATCTGGGGGGTAAGGTGGGGGTCGACCCGCAACCGTGGTTCGGAAACCACTTGCAGGTGGATTTTCCGGGTCGACCGGCGGCGGCTTCCAGGAGGCGGAAGCCGATTCTGCTGCTGGGGCATTTCGATACGGTCTACGAGATGGGAACACTGGCTAAGATGCCCTGCAAAATCGAAAAGGGGAGACTCTACGGGCCGGGCGTGTTCGATATGAAGTCTGGAATTGCTCTAATGCTGTATGCGATCGAGGCGCTGCAAGCAGTTTATGAAGGGCTACCGAGGCCCGTGCGCGTGTGGCTGGTTACCGACGAGGAGGTTGGGAGCGAGAGTTCGCGGGCGATGACAGAGAAGTTGGCGAAGCAGTGCGCGGCTGTATTGGTGCTGGAGCCTTCGGCTGGTCCGCGCGGCGCGCTCAAGACTTCGCGCAAAGGTGTGGGGGAATACAAGGTGCGCGTGACGGGGCGAGCGGCGCATGCGGGGCTCGATCCCGGGGCGGGGCAGAGCGCTATTGTGGAGCTGGCGCACCAGATTGAGCGGATTGCTGCGTTTGGCGACCCGAAGAGAGGGCTGACGGTGAACGTGGGAGTGATCCGGGGAGGCACACGGACGAATGTGGTGGCGGCGGAGGCAGTAGCTGAGGTGGATGTGCGGATTCAGAAGCTTTGCGACGCGGCGAGGATTGATCGCAAGTTTCGCGGACTGAGGCCGGTGAACCGGAATTGCAAGTTGGAGATCACCGGGGGCGTGAACCGCCCGCCGATGGAACGTGGAACGGGGACCGTTGAACTGTTTGCCAAGGCGCAGGCCCTGGCTAGGGAGATTGGCTGGAAGCTGGAGGAGACGGCAGTAGGCGGGGGGTCGGATGGAAACTTTACGGCGGCCCTGGGTGTTCCGACTTTGGACGGGCTGGGCGGCGTGGGCGATGGGGCGCACGCTGCGCATGAGCACGTGGTGATTGAGGAGTTACCGAGGCGGGCGGCGTTGATTGCGGGGTTGCTGGCGGGGTTGTAGCCTTCCGCGCCTGCGAAGGCCTGCGCACTGGCGAGGACGCTGCGATTCCATCAGCCTAACTGGTTCGATGCGACGGAAGCCAGCACTTCACGGGCGATGTGTGGATCATCGCCGAAACCCGCGAGCCAGCGTACGTCTGGCTCGCGTCGGAACCACGTCATTTGGCGTTTGGCGTAGTTGCGGTGGGCTTGTTGGGCTGCTTCTAAAGCTTGTGCGCGGGTAAGTTCTCCGCGAAGGAACTGTGCCGCCTGTTTGTATCCTAACGAGGAAAGTGGCCACGGGGAGGCGCCGTACTTTTCGAGCAGAGATTTTGTTTCCTCGATCAGACCTTGTTCGAACATTTGCCGGCAGCGCTGGTTGATTCGGTCATACAGAGCGTCGCGTTCCGGATTCAAGCCGAGCCGCATGATGCGAAACCCGGCTAAAGGCGCGCGGCTCTCGTTCCAGAGCTGCGTCATGGGGGCTTTGGCGGAGAGGCAGACTTCGATGGCGCGGATGATTTTGGGTGTGTCGTTGGCATGAATTTTTCCGGCGGCGTCGGGGTCGAGGCGGAGGAGAATTTTGTGGAGGTGCGCGGGTCCGCGCTCAGCGGCGCGTGCGCGGAGGCGTTCCCGAAGTTCCTCCGAACGATGTGGTCCGGCGAATAGGCCGTCGAGTAATGCTCGCAAGTAGAGACCGGTTCCTCCGACCATGATCGGCAATTTCTGGCGGCCGCGAATTTCCGCCAAGGTCTCCCGTGCGCGGCGGGCGTAGTCGCCGGCGGTGACGGGTTCGGTGGGGTCGACGACGTCGATCAGGTGATGCGGGACACTGGCTCGTTCGGCCGGGGTGGGCTTGGCCGTACCGATGTCGAATTCGCGATAGAGGGCGACTGAATCGCAGCTTACGATTTCGCCGTTGAAGCGCTCAGCCAGTGCCAGCGAAAGAGAAGTCTTGCCGCTTGCCGTGGGACCCAGCAGAACGACCAACAGAGGGTCGGTGCTGGCCACTAGGGCGCGCTCCGGTGGAGCAAATGGAAGTAGCGAATCAAGTAGACGACGAAAATCACCAAGGCGACCAGAATCAAGCCACGGGTCTCCATACGCAACGCTTGGGTGGAACGCGTTTCGCGGGCCTTGTTTTGGGTCTCTGGATCCACTTGACTCATTCTAAACCGGGCTTCCTTGCCTGCCACCGCGCGGGATACCCGCGCCTCCATCATTAGGTACTCCGGCGGGGGTAAGCGCGATGCTACACTGACGCTCGATTCGCATGTCGTCCAATCCCATGTCGCCTACGCCCCCTGCTTCTGCCGGACGGATTGTCCGCTTTGGAATCTTCGAAGCCAATCTCGCTTTGGGAGAGCTGCGGAAGAATGGGGCGAAAATTCGCTTGCAGGAGCAGCCGTTTCAGGTGCTGGCCGTCCTGCTCGAGCGTCCCGGGGAAGTGGTGACGCGCGAGGAGCTGCGCACGCGGTTGTGGAACGCGGAGACGTTCGTTGACTTCGACCACAGCTTGAATACGGCGATCAACAAGCTGCGAGATGCGCTGGACGATTCCGCTGCCAACCCCAGGTTCGTGGAGACGCTGGCTAAACGCGGGTACCGGTTTATTGCTCCGGTGCGGTTTGAGGGCGCCCGCGGGATGAACGATGCTGGGAGCGATGGCGGGATCAATGGTAGCGTAGCGACGTTGGCTCAGGGGACCCAGGGCGACTTGCCCGTTGTGAATCGGGCCTGGGTCCGTTTCTTGTTTGGATTGATACAGATCATGTATCTGGCGTTCTATGTCTTGGCCTTGATTCGCCTAGATGAGGTTGGGATCACGGCAGGGCTGAATCTTGCCCCATTGCGGGCTGAAACCATCACGACCGTGGTGCTGTTGACGGCGGCGATAGGGATTCCGCTGCGCCTCTATTCTCTTTCCGGCGTCGCTTTTGATCACTCGCGTCTGGGCGAGAAGTTTCTGCGGATTTTCCCTGGAGTCTTGTTGCTGGATTTGCTGTGGGCCTTGGCGCCGTTCTTGATTCTCCATCGGATCGGCATTGGTGGGGCGGTGGCAGCGACGGCCGCACTTCTGTATGTGCCGTTCGGCGAGCGAACACTAATTCGGATGGCGTATTCGAATGCCACGCCAAGCTAGCGGCTAACAACAACATTCGGCGAACGTCTATGGCATGTCGTGGATCGATGTTGGGTCAGATCCGATGTCAGTTCAGGTCTGATGTCAGGTTAAGATAGGCGGTTCCGAATTTTCTGGAAACTTGGAGAGAGACATGCGTAGTTTCCCGGTCATCTTGTTGTTTTGTCTGCTGTTGGCGGGATTGGGTGGCGCACAGAGCGCGGATAGCGCGCACAAACAACCGGTCCTGGACACGTCCTCCATGGACACGAGCGTCGATCCGTGCACGGATTTCTACACGTATTCTTGCGGCGCCTGGATGAAAAAGAATCCGATTCCGCCGGATCAATCGAACTGGGGCGCCTACGGGAAGTTGCAGGACGACACGCTGATGCAACTGCGCACGTTGCTCGAAACAGCCGCCAAAGGTGGGGCGGGCCGGAGCGCTAACGAACAGAAGATTGGCGACTACTATGCGGCGTGCATGGACGAGGGCGCGGTCGAGGCGCTGGGCACGAAGCCGTTGGCCCCGACCCTGGCCGAGATCGCGGCTTTGAAAGACAAGCGGGAGTTGGCTGCGTGGGTCGCGGGAGCGCCTGACGCTTCGATTTATTTTTTCCGCTATCACTCCTCGCAAGATTTCAAAGACTCGACGCGGCAGATCGCCTGGGTGGACCAGGGTGGGCTAGGGCTTCCCGACCGCGATTTCTATTTCAATGATGACGCCAAATCGGCAGATCTGCGCAAGGCGTACGTAGCGCATGTGCAGAAGACCCTGGAGTTGCTAGGCGACCCGCCCGAAGCCGCCAAGCACGCTGCGGAAACGGTGATGCGCATCGAGACTGCGCTGGCAGCGGGATCGCAGACGCGTGTTTCGCGGCGCGATCCGCACAACTTGGACCACACCATGCGGGTGAGCGAATTGAGCGCGACCGCCCCGTTGTTCGAATGGCCGAAGTTTTTTGCTAAGACCGGAACGCCGCGAATTGAATCACTCAACGTGGCGTCACCCGGGTTTGTGAAAGCACTTGATGCCGAACTGAAGAAGGAGAGTCTGGCCGACTGGAAGGACTATCTGCGCTGGCACTTAGCCCGCTCGCAGGCGCAGTATCTGGCATCTCCGTTGCTGAAAGAACACTTCAATTTTTATGGCAAGACTCTTCAGGGGCTTGAGGAGATGGAGCCGCGATGGAAAAAGTGCGTCAATGGCGTGGATGGAGACTTAGGAGAAGCGCTAGGACAGGTGTACGTGGAGAAGTACTTTAGCGCGGATTCCAAGCAGCGCGCTTTGAAGATCGTAAAGGAGATTCAGGTTGCCATGGAGCGCGACATCCAGCAATTGCCCTGGATGAGCGATACCACCAAGAAAAAGGCCTTGGAGAAGCTGCACGGCGTAGCCAACAAGATTGGCTACCCCGATAAGTGGCGCGACTACGGAAAACTGCAGATCAGTGCGGGTGACTACGCTGGGAACGGCAACCGTGGGACACGCTTCGAATACGAGCGCGATCTGGGCAAGATCGGCAAACCGATTGACCGGGGCGAGTGGGATATGACGCCGCCCACCGTAAACGCCTATTACAACGATCAGATGAACGACATTAATTTCCCAGCGGGCGTGCTACAGCCGCCGCTTTTTGACGCAGCGGAGGATGATGCGCCGAACTACGGCGACACGGGTGGGACGATCGGCCACGAGCTCACTCACGGTTTTGACGACCAAGGGCGCCAGTTCGACGCTACGGGCAATCTGAAGGATTGGTGGACCCCGGAGGACGGAAAAGAATTCGAGAAGCGGGCGGCTTGCATTTCGGAGCAGTACTCCGGGTACACAATTGTGGACAACATCAAAATCAACGGTAAGCTGACGCTTGGGGAAGATACAGCGGACCTCGGCGGGCTCATCCTCGCGCACATGGCGTGGAAAGAGGCGACCGAAAACGAGAAGCTGGAACCGATTGATGGGCTGACCCCCGAGCAACGCTTCTTCGTCGGGTACGGGCAGAGCTGGTGCACGAACGAACGCGACGAAGTCAAGCGTCTGCGGGCGACGACGGATCCCCATTCTCCGGAGAAGTATCGGACGAACGGCGTGGTTTCGAATATGCAGGAGTTCCAAGAGGCGTTTCACTGTAAGGCGGATGCCGCGATGGTAAAGAAGGATCGCTGCCGAGTTTGGTAGAGGAGGCGGGACCTCTCCGTGCTAGGGCAATGCGTCCAGCAGATCTGCCATGGGTGCGTTGTCGCCAAACGTCTCGTTGGCGTGGGCATAGAGATCTACGTTGCCGGGGCCGAAGATGAAGCTCCCACCGAGTTGGAAGGGGTTCTTGCCCAGTTTGTGTTGCGAGTGACCCGCGGCTTTTGCGCTTGCTCTGGCTTCGCGATTGTCGGCGCGGAAGAGGTGAAAAAGGGAGCCGACGCCTAGGTCGATGGCGCGGTAGCCGACGCGATCGGTGTCGATCAGCAACGGGAAGGTAATTCCGGTGTCCTTCCGAAAAATGCGCGCGTACTCTACGTCACCCAGGCTTACGGCCGCGATCCGGGCGCCTTTGAGTTGAAATCCCTTTTCGCGCTCGCGCAACTGCGCGACATGCTCGCGGCAAAATATTCAACCGTAGTGCCGCAGAAACGCCACCACGCACGGAACGCTGGCCCACAGAGAGCCTAGCCGCACCTGCTTCCCATCGGAGTCCGGAAGTTCGATTCCGGAGAGCTTCGCGCTGAGGGTAGCTTCCATGAATTGTGAAGAAATCTTACGGCAACATCACGCCGTTGGGTGGATTGTAGAAAAACGTGAAGCGCAGGAGCAGATAGTCGCCTTTGAAGTCCGACGGTAAGGGCGGAAATGGATTGGAGCCGTTGATGCCGCCCCAAGCTGCGCGGTCGAGCGCTACGTCATTCGAACTGCCTGCCAGTTGCATCGCGCTGACGCGGCCATCTTTGAGGATGGCGAACTGGATCGCAACTTTGCCCTGCTTGAAAATCGGCGAACGCGCCGATTCTGGAACCAGATCGTACCAATTCATTTGCACATCGTGCTTCACGCGGGCCAGGTACGGGCCGAAGTCCACACCCATCGTGTCGCTGAGGACGTCGAGACTGCTTGCCGCGCCGCCTTGGCGTCCCTGGGTAAAGCTGGTGCCACCGTCCCCGTAGCCACCGCGGTTAGAAGCGGCGGCGCGGGCAGCCTGCTCAACGGCGGTGCTGGCAGAAACGCTACCGCCAAATAAAACCTTGGGGCCTTCCGGAGCAGGTTTGACCTGCGCAATCTGTGGCTCGGGAGTCGGATCTGGCTTCGGGGCGCTGGGGGCTTGTATACCCGGAGCGTTCTGTGCGGCCTGTTGTGGCGGTTGCGGAGCCTGTTCTGGTGCTCCGCGGCGGCTGGCTTCGATGATTCGCTTCAGCTCGTTGGGATCGAGGGGCGTGCTGTGCGTGGCGACACGATCCTTGTCGGAAATCTTATCGGTCTGCGGCCGCTTGGTGATCCTCTCGGCATCCGAGGGCAGTTCGATGAAAGTGGTGTCGCGCTGTTTCATCCAATCTTGCTCCGTGATCGTGTGTCGCGTGGGAAAAAACTGGAGGAAGTAGCCAGAGTTCCAGAAAATTGCACCGATGATGATGTGGACGATGACCGAAATCCAGAAGGCTTCGCGCTGGCGCGACTTGGAGAGCTCATCCTCCAGCTTTATCAGTAAGTTAGGGGCGTCGAAGAGTTCAGAATTGCGATAGGCATCCTCCCAGTGGTTGGGATCATAAAGCTCGGCGCCGGTGGGTCGCGGTAGAGGGGAGGCGGGCGCTGGAGCCGACGAGGGATCAGGCGGCGGGATTTGGGTCGTCGGCATCAGCAAAAGCTTCTGGCTGCGGCAGCGCAGCCGGATAGGATCTGGCTCGAGCGCAGAGCGGATTCTCCTTTTATTGTCGCATTATTGCTGGCTTTACGGGAAAGCCCGGAAGGCCGAACACTCCGGGCGGGACCCGCTTTGTCACTCAGCGGGCTCCCCAAATCCCCTTATCGGACGCCGCAAAGAGCTTATCGCAAGCTTGGCAATTGGATGCGCTGGCTGTGCTTCTGGATGGCCGAAAGTATGTCCAAGGCGACGGCCAGGGCGTTGCGGCCGTCTTCGAATGAGACCACGGGCTTGGAGCGGGTGCGTACCGAAGCCAGGAATGAGCGGAGTTCGGCGCGGAGGGGTTCTTCCGTTGCCCCAACTGCTACGACGGGCTTGGTCACCTGAATCATCGAATCGGGCTGGCCCGGAACGGGATTGGTGCCGGACGGATTGACGGTGAACACGAGGAGGTCTTGGCGCCCGTAGTCGATGGAGAGGTACTGATGTGGTTGGAAGAAGCGAACTTTGCGAACGCGTTCTGTGGAGACCCGGCTAGCCGTCAGATTGGCAACGCAGCCGGAGGCGAATTCGAGGCGGACGTTGGCGATGTCAACTTTGTCCGTGAGCACTGGCAAGCCCACAGCATGAATGTATTCGACGGGCGAGTTTACAAACGAAAGGACGATGTCGATGTCGTGGATCATCAGATCGAGGACGACGTCGACGTCGAGCGAGCGGGGAGTGAAAACACTCATGCGGTGGACTTCGAAGAAGAGGGGATGGTTGAGCAGAGGGTAGGTGGCGCGGACGGCGGCGTTGAAGCGCTCAAGGTGCCCGACTTGGGCGATGCGCTGATGCTGAGCTGCAAGTTGTACGAGTTCGTCCGCCTCGGCCAGCGTGGAGGCGATGGGCTTTTCCACCAGCACGTCGATGCCGGCTTCGATTAGAGGGCGCGCGACGCTCAGATGGTCGCGCGTGGGCACCGCAATGGAGGCGGCTTGAATTTCGCGATAGGTAAGGAGCTGTTCCAGGGAGCCGAAAGCGCGCGCGTTGAACTCACGGGCGACAGAGTCGGCTCGGGCCGGGTCGGCATCCACAATCGCCGCGAGGTGAACAGGCTCGCCTTGTTGTTCCAGTTCGTGATAGACGCGTGCGTGGTTCCTTCCAAACGCGCCTGCGCCAACTACAGCTACATCAATGCGAGAAGGTGAACTCAGATTTGGCTCCGTTGGTCGAAGGGCTCATTGTCGCAGTTTGACGGGGAATTGAAAACCGCGCGCGCCTCACTTAAGGGAGGGCCAGACGCAGAACGGTCTCCAGATGATAGGTCTGCGGAAAGAGATCCAGCAGATGGGCTTCCTCTATTCGGTATCCGGTTGCATTGAATGCTGCCAGATCGCGGGCTAGCGTCGCGGGATCGCAGGATACGTAGGTTACCTGCGGTGCGCGGCACTCCGCGAGGGCGCGGGCCGTTTTGGCGCCGAGGCCTGCTCGGGGAGGGTCGACGACGATTTGGTCCGGCCGAAGTTTCTTACTGGCATTCTGCAAATAGGCCTCGGCCGTTGAGCGGATTGCCTTAGCGTTGGGCGGTAAATTGCGGCGCAGGTCGCGGAAGGAAGCCGGGGACGATTCTACGGCGACGGCGCTCTGAAATTGCGCTCCCAAGGGGAGGGAAAACAGGCCGCCTCCGGCGTAGAGGTCGAGGGCAGTGTCTCCGTTGCGGTCTTTGGTGACGATTTCGACCAGAGTCGGGATGAGGTGACGGTTGCTTTGGAAGAAAGCCCCGGCGCTGACCTGGTAGTTATGGCCGGAGACCGCGTAGGTGAGGAAACCGCTGCCGGCCAGGATCTGCGGTTTCTCGTCTTCGGGTTCTTGGTTCTTGCGATGGTGTTGTCGCCCAGCAAAGAGTGCGACCGTTTCCAACTCGGCGAGATCAGATTGGAGCTGGGAGACGAACGATTTGAGGTCGGCCTCGGGTTTCGCGGTTTCACCACGTCGAAAAAGGCTGAGCAAGAGCTTGGTGTCGTCTGCATTGGAGAAAAACTCAACCTCTTGCAGCGACGCCGGAACTTGCCCGTTGCGGCCTAGCGCCCACAGAGCGGTCATCGCTTTCTGGAGCAGCGGCGAACTGATTGGGCACGTTTCTACGGCTAGAATTTGTTCCGAGCCCATCCGGCGATAGCCCAACTCGAACTCAGGCTCGTGCCGCAAAGCCACTCGTGTGCGGTTTCGGTAATTCCAGGGGGGCGACGCGTGGACCTGAATTTGAACCGCCAATTCCAGCTTGGCCAGGCGGCGGAGGTTTTCTCGCAGGATTTCCGTCTTGATCCGCAGTTGCTCGGCGTAGGTTGCGTGCTGGTAGTGGCAACCTCCGCAGGAACCGAAGTGCGGGCAGGGTGGGGATACACGGTCCAGGGAAGGGCGGTGCACGGCGTCCAGTCTTCCGCGTGCGAAGCCTGACTTTTGCTCCATGAGAGTGGCGGCGATTTCCTCCCCGGCGAGGACAAAGGGAACGAAGGCGGCTTTGCCTTTTCCCGAGGCATCGGCTGGTAGGCGAGCCAAGCCATCGCCGCCGTATACGAGTTTTTCGATGGTCAATTGCATTCGATGGGTAATGCAGGCCGCATTGGCCTCGGTTCAATTCCTCCAGCATACCTTGTGCTTCGAATCTTCCGGCAGGCCAGACTATCCGGACGGATAGATACTCGTGAGTTGGATAGACGCTCGGCACCATTTTTGATCAGGCGCCCATTCCGCATCCCCCTGCAAGCCGCTGCTTATCAATCATTTCCGCGAGGACTGATGCAACTTTCGGACTGGCCTCGGGTTGGCACGTGGGTTGCTTTCACTATTGGTGTGTGGCAGCGAACAACGCGCCAGCCCAGAGTTGCTGGATGGAACGAAGGGGGCGCTCTGGCACACAACAATTTTGCGAGCTTACCGAGCAGGAGCTGATTTCGGGGGGAAGAGGCTTCAGCAAGGTAGTCCCCGCCAGAGACCAAACTGGTTCTCTGGCGGGTTTTTTCTTTTTACATGTAGAAGAGGCTGAGGCGCGGCAGGCCGTGTTCTTCCAGGAGCCGTTTGTTGACGAACTGCTTATGGAGTTGCTCGATTTGCGCGGCGGGCATTTTTCTGCGGTAGGGTGCAAGTTCTCGATCGGCGGCCGTGCGGACTTGCAATAGCAGTTCGTCCGGGGCGGCGGCGTGGAGCACGGCGAACAACTTTTCTTCGAGCACTGTGAGGCGGCGCTCCAGGTCTTCGAGGTTTGAGTCGGGACCTGCTGACAGCCTCTGCGCTAGCTCCCTCAGAACTCGGGCTGTATCGGCAGCGACAGCGTGTGGGGATGCGGTGGGACTCTCAGGCAGGCTGGCAGCTTCCAGACGTTTTGCGTTCTCTAGTAGGAACATCGCAATTTCCGCTGTGTCTATGCCTTTGGCTGAGGAGGACGGTCTCCCTGTGCCGACCGTGGCTTCCTTCATGTCTTCGGCGGCGGAGAGCACCTCTTGCGAACAGAAGGCTAGGCCATTGATCTTGCGCGTCCGAGCGGGACGCTTGGCATGGCGCTCGAACGTCGAATCAATGCCCCGTAGAACAGCTTCAAGCGGGATGCCAGCATCTTTCCAGGTTTCGATCAACGCCCAATCGAGCGTCGAGAGCAGCAGCGTGGAGCTGCGATGGCGCTGGAAATGCTCCTCGATTTCAGTGAAGTAATTGAAGTAGTTTTCCAAGGATCTCCGCAGTTGCAGGGACGTCAGTGAACGGGTGCAGGCTTGCGAGGCGCGACGTGCTTCCCGGCAACCACACGGGGTGCGGCATTTCTCTCCCAGATGATACGCAGGCCTTCGAGGGTGAGCAGGTCATCTACGGTCGCGATGTGTTTTGAAGCGGGGCCGATGAGCGGGGCGAGGCCCCCGGTAGCGATAACCTTCGTCTTTTCGCCCATCTCCTTGAGCAAGTTCTCGAGGATGCCGTCCACCAGACCAAGGTAACCGTAGTAGAGCCCCGACTGAAGGCTGCCGACCGTATTGGAGCCGATGACGCGTGCTGGCTTACGAATATCGACGCGCGGAAGTCGAGCCGTTCTCTCGAACAGCGCATCGGCGGAAATTCCAATTCCCGGACAGATGACGCCGCCCATGTACTGCGCTTTGGCGGAGACGCAATCGAAGGTAGTGGCGGTACCGAAATCGACGACGATGCACGGGGCGCCGTACTTTTCGACGGCCGCGACGGCGTTGACGATGCGATCAGCGCCCACTTCTGCCGGGTTGTCGTAGAGGACCGGCATACCGGTCTTTACTCCAGGTTCGATGAATAGCGGCTTCAAGTTGAAGTAACGTTCGCACACGCCGCGAAGGACCGAATCCAGCGGCGGCACCACCGAAGAGATGACGATGCCATGCACTTCGCTGACCTCGAGGTGCGCCATCGAAAAGAGGTTGCGAAACAGCACACCGTATTCGTCGACGGTTTGCGTTTTGCTGGTGGTGACACGCCAATTGGCAAGGAGGCGTTCGTATTGGGGCGCGGTGTCACCGTCGGCGGAGGCGCGCTCGAAAACTCCGAGGACCGTATTGGTATTGCCTACGTCCAGCACCAGCAGCATGAAGTCAGGCCCTCGTTTGATTACGGCTTGTTGCGGCGTACCGTTCCAGAAACGACCGTTCGCAATCCCTTTGGAGTACGTACCTGCAAGAATCCCTGAGAGTCCAAGCCTTCGGTGATGCCCGTGAAACTCTCGTCATCCTCAATTCGCACGGCGCAGGTGTTCGTCCAGGAGGAAAACTCCTGAAACCGATGCAAGATCGACTCGCGCCCCTCCGGCTCAGTCATCAACGCCCGATACTCCCGGTCCAGCGATTTTAGCAAAGCCCCAGCCAACTCGACCCGCGAGCACTGGGTGCGGGATTCAAGATAAAGCGACGTGGCTTGCTCACGAATGTCCTCGGGAAACGCCTTCTGGTTGACGTTGAGCCCCATCCCGATTACGACGTGGCGCACTCGGGTCGCTTCAGAATGCATTTCGGTGAGGATGCCGCAGAACTTCTTGCCGCCAAGCAGCAGATCGTTCGGCCACTTCAGATCGGCTTCGAGTCCCATAACCTCGAGAACCGCGGAGCGGACCGCCAAGCCCGCCGCCAGTGCAAGTAATAGAACCTGGGTGGGAGGCAATTGCGGTCGCAAAAGGACCGAGCAATAGATGCCGTCCGCTCGAGCCGAGTACCAGGTATGTCCGCCGCGGCCGCGGCCCGCGGTCTGTTCCTCCGCAAGGAACACGCGGCCTTCGGGAGCGCCTGCGGCACCTGCGTCGAGAGCAAGGGCGTTAGTGGAACCCGCGCGGAAGTAGTGATGCACCTGTCCCGCGAACATTGTCCCCGCCAGCAACGGCGCAAGAATATCCGGCAAGAGCAAGTCTGGTGTAGCTTCGAGTTGATAACCAATGGAAGGATGGCCCGCGATCGCCACTCCGTTCTCGCGCAGCGCCCGGATCAGCCGCCATACTTCCGATCGACTGGCGCCCAACTCGGCTGCGATCTTGGTGCCGCTGACCACCACCGTGGCGTTATTCGTCAGCAAGCGGACGATGCGATTCAGGCGAGCGTCGGTGGCTTCCAGAGTGGGCGGGTTCTTGGAGGGGCGGATTGGGGCCGGGGAAAGGATGCGATGATTATGCGCGACTCGCGGCGCGCACGCCAAGCCTGGCCTGGAAGGGGTTAGACTGGCGCCATGCGCAGGCTCATATCCACCGCGGGGGCGGCGTGGGTGAGCGCGCCAACGGAAATGAAGTCCACTCCGGTCTCCGCGTAGGCGCGGACATTGTCCAGCCGAATCCCGCCCGAGCACTCCAGGGGCAAAGGTTTCTCGAGTCTGTGCACGCGCTCGACGGCCGCGCGAACAGCCTCCACGCTCATGTTGTCGAGCAGGATGGCTTCTGCGCCGTGTTGCAAGGCCAGTTCCAGTTCATCGAGTCCGCGTACTTCGACCTCAATCGGCTGCGTGCCCCTGCGATTGCGGTGTGTGCGTTCCAGAGCTTCGACCACTCCGCCCGCGAGGGCGATGTGGTTATTCTTGATTCGCACGCCTTCGGAAAGGTCGAGCCGGTGGTTGGCACCTCCCCCGCAGCGGACCGCGTACTTATCGAGCATGCGCCACCCGGGAATCGTCTTTCGGGTGTCAAGAATCTTCGTCTTCGTTCCGGCAACGGCGTCCACGAACTTTCTGGTCAGCGTGGCTACGCCGCTCAAACGCTGCAGGAAGTTGAGGATGACCCGCTCACAAGAAAGCAGGACCCGAGCGTTGTGCTGAATCACCGCGACGGGATCGCCCTTGTGAAGACGTACGCCGTCGAAGACCGATGGATGACTGGAAATTCCATAGTGCGAAACCACCGCGCCGTCCAAAATGGCAAAGACATCGAGAATGCGGGCAATACAGCCAATTCCGGCGAGAACGCAGTCCTGCTTGGCTAGCACGGTGGCAGACGCCCGCTGCTGCGGGTCAATGCATGAGTAGCTGGTGGCGTCGCGCGTGGCGCGATCCTCCAGTAGAGCATTTTCGATGATGGCGGTAAGTCGGCGGCTGTTCCAGTCCATGATTCCGTTTCTTGGCAATAATTCTGCTAGCCCAACCCGTTCAAACCACCGCGAATTTTTTCGATGAGCACGATCAATTCCTGAGCCCGCAGACGCATCTTCTCTACTATATGGGCCGGGGCCTTGGAAAGAAATTCGAGATTCCCCAACTGCCGTTCTATATTTGCCAATTCTTTCTCCGCTGCCTCTAGTTCCTTCGTGAGCCGCTTGCGCTCTGCTTCGACGTCGATCTTCTTCTCGTAAACCACCCGGACTTCAAATCGCGCCGTGCTGCGCGCGCCCGGCAGCTTAGCCAGTGAAGCTTCCACGAACGTTACCTTCTCCGCCCCTGCGAGTCGCTCCACGGCGCTGCGGTTCTGGTCCACTAGCGTGCGAATTTCACCGTTAGCATAAACCTGCACGGGAACCTTTTCTTTAGGCTCGACCTTCAAATCCGCGCGAAGAGTGCGGATACTGACGATCAGGTCTTGCAGAATCGCCATGCTGGTCTCCGCAGCGGTGTCGGCTTGCGCTGGATCCGCCTCCGGAAACACCGCCAGGGCAATCGATTTTAGTGGAGGCTTCCCGTCGTAAACCGCCTGCCAAATCTCCTCGGTAATGAACGGCATGAAGGGATGCAGCAGGCGGAGGGAGGCCTCGAACAAAGCCACCAGATTCTGTGAAGCCGTGCGCACAGTGCCGGCGCTCGTATCACCCAGGGCCACGCGGGGCTTCACCAGCTCAATATACCAATCGCAGAACTCGCCCCAGAAGAAATCGTAGATGCAGTTCGCCGCCTCATGAAAGCGAAACTCTGCCAACGCTTGATGCACTTGCCCGGCCACGCCGTTGAAGCGCGAAAAAATCCAGCGGTCCTCGAGCGTCAGCGTCTGGCATCCGGTGATCGTCGCCGCTGGCTTGCCATCCTTCAGCGATTTCCTGAAGTCATCCAACGACCAAATGCCCGCCTGTTGCGCCTTGTCCACGTTCATGAACATGAATCGTGCAGCATTCCATATCTTATTCGCGAACGCCCGATAACCCTGCGTGCGGTCGGAATTAAACGCAATATCCGTTCCCGGAGCAGCCATCGCAGCCAGCGTGAAGCGTGTGGCGTCGGTGCCGTACTCCCCGATTACCTCGATCGGATCGAGCACGTTGCCCTTCGTCTTCGACATCTTCTTGCGGTCGGCGTCGCGCACCAGCGCATGAATGTAGACCTGCCGAAAGGGCACGCTACCCTGCGGGTGTTCGGCCATGAAGTGGCAGCCTAGCATGATCATGCGCGCCACCCAGAAAAACAAAATGTCCGAGCCCGTAATGAGCAGGGACGCCGGGTAGAAAATCTCCTGGTCACGCGACTTCTCCGGCCAGCCGAAGACGCTGAATGGCAGCAGTCCCGAAGAAAACCAGGTGTCGAGCACGTCGGGATCCTGTTGCAGGCTCGTGCTCTTGCAGTGCGAACAGCGCTCCGGCACGTCGCGAACGACCATGATGGTCTTGCAGTCCGCGCAACGCCACGCCGGAATGCGATGCCCCCACCACAACTGCCGCGAGATGCACCAGTCGTGGATATTCCGCATCCACTCGAAGTAAGTCTTGGCGTAATTTTCCGGCGTGAAGCGAATCTCGCCCTTCTCCACCGCCTCAATCGCCCGTTCCGCCAGCGGAGCAATCTTGATGAACCACTGCGTGGACAGTCGAGGCTCCACCACTGTCTTACAGCGGTCACATTTGCCAAGCGCGATAACGTGGTCTTTCTCGCTTTCGAGCAGCCCACGATCGCGCAGGTCTTGTAGCACCCGCTCCCGCGCCTCGAAGCGGTCCAGTCCCGCGTACGATCCGGCGTTTTCGTTGAGGTGAGCCGTGTCGTCCATGATGTCGATTTGCGGCAACAAATGCCGCAATCCCACCTGATAGTCGTTGGCGTCATGCGCAGGGGTAATTTTCACCGCACCAGTACCAAATTCCGGATTCGCAATGTCATCCAGAATAATGGGTATCTGCCGGTCTGTCAGTGGCAGTTGCAGTCTCTTGTTGTGCAAATGCTTGTAGCGCTCGTCCTTGGCGTTCACGGCGACCGCCGTATCCCCCAGCATGGTCTCCGGCCGCGTCGTCGCTACCACCAAATACTCTTCCGAGCCCACCACCGGGTATCGAATCTGGTACAGCTTACCGGGAACATCCTCATGCTTGACTTCCAAATCCGAAAGGGCTGTCATGCACCGCGGGCACCAGTTGACGATGTACTTGCCCCGATAAATTAGCCCTTCTTCATATAAGCGGACAAACGCCTCGCGTACGGCGCGCGAAAGATTGTCGTCCATCGTGAAGTATTCGCGGTCCCAGTCCACCGACGCGCCGAGCCGCTTCATCTGATCTTTGATTGCGCCGCCGTACAGCTTCTTCCAGTCCCAAACGCGACGGATAAAGGCCTCGCGCCCCAACTGCATCCGCGATTGACCTTCTGTCGCCAACTGCCGCTCCACCATCATCTGGGTGGCAATGCCCGCGTGATCCGTCCCCGGCAGCCAGAGGGCGAGAAATCCGCGCATGCGGTGCCAGCGCGTGATGATGTCCATCTCCGTCTGATTGAGCATGTGGCCCATGTGCAACCGCCCGGTAACATTCGGCGGGGGCAGCAGCATGCTGAACTGCTCGCGCGAATCGCTCTCCGCCGGGGTAGGCACGGCGAAGAGCTTTTCCTCGGTCCAGTATTCTGCCCAGCGCGCTTCAATCGCGGCTGGTTCGTACGATTTGGGAAGTTCGTGGGCCATTCTAGTCGTTGAAAGACAGCGCCACCCCAAGCGTATCTTCACCACGCTGGAAACAATATTTTGTCGTTTGGGTGACTTTTGATCTTACAGGCGGGAGGAAAACGCGGTCAAACTTCGAGCCCCGCTACTGTTTCTTGGCGGCCAGCTTGCGTGCAATCTCTTCCAGTAGCTTGGGGCGCATCTCAGCCAGGACGCTGTCCACAATGCTGGCAATGGAATCGGGATCATGGCCGGCGCCATTCGCCGGTTGCGCCGCGTCTTGCTGGGCGGCTGCGGTAGCCACTTCGGCTAGCTGTTCGGTCAGGTTCGGGGTAACAATAGTATTGCGGATCTCGCGCCAGTTCGACCATGCCGCATCCATTTGCGATTTTGTGCGCGAATCAATCTCGTCCTCTGGCGACGAAGGATCTCGCGGAGCCGCGCCAGAAATGCCATCCGCAGTGCCTTCCGGGGCCATGACTGCTGTGGCTGAGGCTGTCGCCCGTAAATCCTGAAACCCCGCCGGGGCTTCGAACGCCGCAGACGTCCCTGCTGCAGGCATAGCGCTCGCCGATGCCAAGCTCGCGTGGTGATCCCCAGAGGCGCTGGCCGCCAGCGCAGTCTCATGTACTTCGCCGGTCGCCCTGGCTTGTGCCTCAACTGTCGCCGCCACGCGAGCCACAGCCTCCGCTTTATGCGCCGTGACTTCATTCACAGCTGTTTCAGAATCTGTTGCCTCACTTGCCGCTACCGCAGACGCAGCTACTTCGGACTCTCTAACCTCGGAGACGATGGGCTCGTCATCCACCGGCTCCGCCACCGCACTCTCGGCAAAGTTCGTCAAGTTGTAGGTATTGAACGTCTCTGCCGGGGGGGCGGCTGGCGGCACTGTCCCGTGCGCCTCTTGCATCTCACGTTCCAGCGAAACTGCCCCGTCCGCTTGTGTCAGTTCGACGGCTTCCGCGATCCAGTGCGGAGAAACCGTCCTTGGTGCTTCTACTGGCGCACCTGTGGGCGCACTCTCAACAATCCGCGGCACGCCTGATTCTTCCGGTGCCTCTTCCGGTTCCGGAGCCAACTGGCGAGGCCCTCCCGTCGCAGCTACGTGCAGCACTGGCGCACGGTCGCCCTCCCCGCTCAGCACCTCCGCCGCTGCCTTAATCGCGGCGATCTCCTCGGGAGAAATATCCAGTGGCACCGCAGTTGAATCTGTTTCCGGAACGCGCGCTTCCGGGACATCCGCCGTAAACGCGCTCTCCCGCCGCAGGGTGGATTCGTCCTCGGCAGGAGGCGTCAGATCGCGGAACCCAGTTCCCATTTCCTGCGCCGCCTCTTCCGGCTCAGGCTCCACCTTCTTCTTCGAAGGCATACCCAGGCGGTTCTTCCAGCCCTTTTCTTCGAAGCCAGCCTCTTGGGCCTCGGGGGCGTCCGCTGTAGAACCTGCGAACGTTCTGGCCACCGGACTTAGCTTGCCTGTCTTGGAGACCTTCGCCGGCGCCTTGGCGTTCGCATCTTCAATCTTGCGAATCACAGCCAGCAGTTCCGTTGCCTCGAAGGGCTTTACGATAAACGCATTCGCGCGCGCCTTCAGCGCTTCTTCTGACTTGAACGGCTCCAACTTTCCCACCGTCAACAAGATCGGAATCTCCGCCGTTTGGCGATTCTCCCGCAGCAGCTTGCATACTTCCAGACCGCTGTACCCCGGCATGTACACGTCGAGCACAACGATTTCCGGCATTAGTTCGTTGACTTTTTTCAAAGCCGCCGAGCCGTTGCTGACGGTAATCACTTCATATCCCGCGTCAGACAGGATCTTCTTGCCCATGTTCTGGGCGGTTACACTGTCGTC
>Ga0137409_10002398_pt1 | contig 20086 bp, 17 predicted proteins | sample CZODoug1_16funga_FD_122059 | JGI IMG/M metagenome (GOLD analysis project Ga0137409, IMG submission 122059) | Vadose zone soil fungal communities from Angelo Coast Range Reserve, California, USA - CZODoug1_16fungal (Hybrid Assembly) | ecosystem: Environmental > Terrestrial > Soil > Vadose zone... | reverse complement strand
GTGGTGCGCTCGTTCATGTTTTCGTTGTAACGCCCGGCCCAGAAAAATGTTTTTCCGGCGGCCCGCTCGAGTCCCGCGGTGTCCACGCGGCGGCCGTGAAAAATGGACGCGTCTTTTTCGGTAAAGTCTTCACCGACGATCCCGACCAGATTGACGTGCGTAAAGAAGCTCGCGGCGACGGCAAAATAGGTTGCCGCGCCGCCCAGCATGCGGTCCACTTTTCCGAACGGCGTTTCAACGGCGTCGAACGCAACCGAACCTACGACAAGCAAAGACATGATCAGTGAGCTCCCCTGGTGAGATATTTTCCGGCGATTACGCTCAGCCGCTTGCGCGCGGCGGGAGAAATGACCGCCGGATCCGTGACGATAGCGTGAGCCAGCGCGGAACCGCACTTGCATGCGCGCTCGGGCGGCATCGCGCGAACCGCTTCGCGCACGACCGCCTGCGCATTTTCGGCGTTCTTGTTCAGATTAGAAATAATTTCCTCGAGGGTGACGGAAGAGTGTTCGGGGTGCCAGCAATCATAATCCGTAATCATGGCAACCGTCGCGTAGCAGATTTCGGCTTCGCGCGCGAGTTTCGCTTCGGTGACGTTGGTCATGCCGATCACATCAAAGCGTAATTGGCGGTGAACATGGGCTTCGGCGAGCGTGGAAAATTGCGGGCCCTCCATGCAGATATAGGTGCCGCCGCGATGGACTCGCACTTTGGCGCGATCGCAGGCTTCGCCTAGCACAGTAGTCAGCTGCGAGCAAACGGGTTTCGCGAACCCTACGTGTGCGGCCACGCCATCGCCGAAAAAAGTGGATACGCGGTGGCGCGTGCGATCGTAGAACTGGTCGGGAATCAGGAAATCGAGTGGTTTCAAATCCTCCTGAAGCGAACCGACGGCGCTGACCGAGACGATTCGCTCGACGCCGAGTTGTTTCATAGCGTGAATGTTGGCGCGATAATTTATTTCCGTCGGTAGAAATCGGTGCCCGCGCGCGTGGCGTGCCAGAAACGCGACGCGCTTCCCTTCCAATTGGCCGACAACGAGCGCGTCGGAAGGGTCGCCGAACGGAGTTTTTACCCGCACCTCGCGCGCGTTTTCGAGGCCCGGCATGTTGTATAACCCGCTGCCGCCAATGACTCCGATGCGCACTGGTTCGGAACCCGTGCTGGGCGCTTTTCTCTTGTTCTTCGTTTTCCCCATGAATGAATCCTCGTGGTTAGTTGATTTAGGAATTGAGTACGATAGGTTCCAGGACGTACTTTCCGCCCCGTTCGCGCAAATAACCTGCGGGCGTTGCTGGTTCATGGCCGAAAATCACGAGCCATCCTTCGCGCGCCGCCTGGGGAATCCATTTCTTTTTGTTTTCAAGCGTCGTGAGCGGATACAAATCGTAACCCATGATCCAGGGATACGGCAGATGCGCCGCCGTGGGAATCAGGTCGGCCGTGAAGAAGGCGGTCTTGCCTCCACCGGACAGGAGCACGCACATCATGTCGCGATTGTGGCCCGGCGTGCGGATGAGTTCGACGCCGGGAATCACCTCTGCGTCTCCCTCGAGCAACGACCATTGGCCTGATTTTTCCATCGGGGCGTAATTTTCCGGGAAATAGCTCGCGCGGTCGCGATCGCTGGGGTCCTTGGCATGTTCGAGCTCCCCGCGCTGAACGATATATTGCGCGTTGGTGAAAACGGGCACGGAGTCACCGTCGACCATGCGCGTATTCCAGCCGCAGTGATCAAAATGAAGATGGGTATTGATCACGATATCGATTTTTTCCAGGGGAACGCCGCGCCCGACGAGTTTTTCCGGAAGCCTCGGAGGGGCGTCGAAGGAATAAATCTCCGTGCGCTTGGCGTCCCACTTGTCGCCTGCGCCAGTTTCGATCAAGATCCACTTCCCTGCCGCGCGAATCAGCAAAGAATTCATCGCCATGAGAATGCGATTGCGCGTGTCGGGCGGGGAAACGCGCTCCCACATGGGCTTCGGGATCACGCCAAACATCGCGCCGCCGTCGAGGCGGAACGTTCCATCCGTGATAAGCCAGAATTCAAGGTCGCCGAGCTTCATCCATTGTTCCTTACGTTATTCCGTGAAAGGCCCGCGCGCTCCAGCAATTCGTGCACGGCCGCGTACGGGTCCTTTTTCCGGCCGGCTACTTCACGAGCCAATGAGTCGAGCGCGGCTTGTCCCTGCGGACCTGCAACGGCGCGCTCCAGAAATAATTCCCCTGCGAGAGTGACGAGGCGGCGCTTCCAGTGCTCGACTTGTTTGGACTCGCGGTCCGCGCTCCGGTTGAAGTGTTCGCGATATTCCGCAATCGCCGCAGCCAGTTCGTCGACGCCCTGGTTCTCCGTGGCTATTGTGCGCACGATCTTCGGCTTCCAGCCGTCGCGTTCCGGAGCGAGTTCGAGCATCGCTTCGAGTTGCGCTTCCAAGTGGTCCACGCCTTCACGATCGGATTTATTCAGCACGAAAATATCCGCGATCTCCATCAAGCCGGCCTTCATGTTCTGCACGTCGTCGCCCATGCCCGGCACGAGCAGCACCAGAGTGCAATCCGCGAGGCGGACGATGTCCACTTCGTCTTGCCCGACACCTACTGTTTCCACGAGCACGTGTTGCTTCCCTGCCGCGTCCAAAATGAGAGCGACATCGCCCGTGGCGCGTGCCAGCCCACCCAGGGAACCACGCGTCGCCATGGAGCGGATGAAAATTCCAGCGTCGCTCGCATGCCCCTGCATACGAATGCGGTCGCCCAGAATCGCGCCGCCCGTGTACGGGCTCGTGGGATCGACGGCGATAATTCCCACTTGTTCTCCGGCGCGGCGATAGTGCGCGGCAAGACGATCCACTAGCGTGCTCTTCCCCGTCCCCGGGGCGCCTGTGACTCCAACGATATGGGCGCGCCCTGTAGAAGGAAAAATCTGCTTCAACAACTCTTCGGCGTGAGGATCGTGGTCTTCGATGGCGGTGATGGCGCGCGCAATGGCGCGCACGTCTCCCGCGCAGATTTGATTGGCCCAACTGTCGACGGCGATAGGCATCATTGAAACTGACAAGAATTGAACGACACAAAGTAGCATGGTTTTAGGATCGAAACGAGAAGGCAAAACGGCGCGTAGTGGGCTAGCTTTCGATAAGCCGACAATATGTCCAGGTGACCGCCGACTTCCGCGGATCAGCCGCAAGGCGTTGCGAAAGTTTCCGAACCGGCGACAATGCAAGAGGAACGGATCCGCTGCCAACGCTACGACGCTATACAGGATCGATGTACATTTGATGCTGCAGGCGAGGCGCTATACGCGGGAACCGACGGACGAATGCTGAGAGATGGTTCGTCCCGGTTTCATTCGTGCGGATTCATCCGCAGGACCAGCCACAAGAGCTATGGGTACGATACGCCAGGCCTCATGTGCAGATACTTATTCTCAGTGAGCTGTATGAGCATGAAGTCTGCCAAATCGGAACGGGGCATTCTTCGCCGCTTCGCCTCCAACACAAATGCTTGAATGGCAGTTCCTTGCTCTGCCTTAACGGATAGGTCCCACAAAGTTGCCTAGCGCTCACCGACGAATCCGCAGGGTCACGGCGCATCCGGAAACTGGCTGCCGATTTAAGCATCAGCCGTCTGTTTAGCTCTGAACTGCTGATCTGCAGGCTGGCATTCACCCCTGCGGACAACTTGCGATCTATTGCGAACGCCATGCGAAAGACCTGAGCTACGTGGCTGGAATGAAAATTCCTGCACCGTCTTGCACATTTGGGGCATCGGATGATAATTAGTGACGGCTTGACGAGACCGCTTGCCCTTTCACGGCCCGGCGGCGAGTCGTGAACTCAGAGCCGATACCTGTGCCGTTAAGCCAATTCCAGTGTTCCTCAATTTGAAGGAGGAAATCGGATGGAAAGCTCTGCTGCAAAACAGCAACCTATGGCAGGAGGTAGTATGACGACTGCCGAACAATCGTATTTGCGCACCGAACTGGAACAACGCCGCGAGCGCCTTCATGAGGCTTTGCATTCACCCGCCGCCGATGCTTCTCTTTCCCAATTGCTGACGGAAGTGGACACCGCGCTGAGCCGTATCGCTCAGGGAACGTTTGGGCTCTGCGAGACGTGCCACGACACCATTGAAGCGGAGCGCCTGCTTGCCGATCCATTGGTGCAGTTCTGTTTGGACCATCTTACGAGCGCCGAACAGCGCGCCTTGGAGAGCGATCTTTCCCTGGCCGCACGCATTCAGCGCGGTCTCTTGCCGAAACCCGGCCTGGCACCAGTTGGCTGGGATGTGCGCTACCACTATCAACCCGCCGGCATGGTGAGCGGCGATTACTGCGATCTCTTCGAAACAGACGGCGGCCTGCTCCTTTTGCTGGGGGATGTTTCCGGCAAAGGTGTTGCTGCGTCGATGCTCATGAGCCACCTCCATGCAACGTTTCGCAGCCTCGCCGAAGGCGGTCTCCCGCTCGACCGCATGGTGGAAGACGCCAACCGCATTTTCTGTGAGAGCACTCTCGCGGGACAATTCGCGACTCTTGTTGTGGGACGAGTTGCCCACGATGGTTCTGTAGAGTTTGTCAACGCGGGCCACCTTCCCGTGCTTCACATCCACGGTGATGGAGTAACGCCAAGGGATTCAACTGGAGTACCTCTGGGGATGTTCTGTAACATGCGCTTCCCTGTCCATCGGCTCACTCTGGCTCATGGTGACACCCTGTTGCTTTATACCGACGGTTTGACGGAAGCACGGAATCGTGCAGGCGCCGAGTATGGCCTCCACCGAATCCGCACACTGGCGGCGCGGCACACGGGGATAGAGCCTGCGGGGCTAATCTCTGAATGCCTCGAGGACCTGCTGAGTTTTCAGGAGGGTTTGAAACAAACGGACGACTTAACGCTTCTCGCCGTTCGGCGCGCAGAGTAAGACGAATATCGCGAGGTCTACCAGAGTGCCGCGCGGTCAGGGGCCATGTGCATCTTCGGAGATACGTCGCCCAGGAACCGGCGAATCCCGTGTGAGCCCAGGGCCGCTGGCGCCTGAGACTTCGACCTTGCGGTTTGGTAGTATCCATCACAGCCTTCCGAAGCCATGCGCCCACCTCGATCGTGCGATGCTGCTTCCGGCGTTGAAGCTCAGTCTTAATGGCTTTCAGCTTCGCGACCATTCGCTTCTTCGCCGTAATCCGCCAGACGATGAAAGCTTCGTTGCTGTTGCGCTGCCCACAGAAGTGGGTGAAACCCAAGAACGTGAAAGCATCTGGTTTCCTTTCTTTCTCCACGCTGTTTCCTGTCGCGGGCGGCAAACCGCATGAACTCGAAACACACGCGAGAGGGGCTCTCCTTTAGTAGGCCAACGTAACCACGATACTATCGCTGTACATGCTGGCAACCACTTGAGTCTGACCTCCCGGGATGCGGCCGTAGATGGTGTAACTGCGTGTGGTTGGAGAAACCGAAAGTGTGTAGCTGTCGGTGACGATAGAGGTGCCATTGCTGCCATCCCCCCAGATTTGCGACCGGGCTCCATCCGTGTACAGGTTGTAGCTCAATGCCGTACCGGGACCGCTCAGCTTGCGGTTGGCGTACGTACCGCCACCCGCGCTCAGTTGGATTGAATAGCTCACCGCCTCGCCAGGAACGCCGGAGCATGTAACTGAAAGCGTGCCGCTAGTGTCTCGATCCCCAGCCCTTATGGACTCGTAGGCCCCGAACGCGGTACCTGAGGTCGACACTTCGCAGGTAGCCGCCCTACCGGGTGCCGTCATCACCAGCACGGCCACAAATAAAGATAGGGTTCGCTTCAACGTGCTCATTGGTGAGCCTTACAAGTAATTGGCCCGATGCGAGGCAAGGGTTCATTTCCAGGTATGTTGGTGACCGTGGCGTCGCATTGGGAGATCGGCCAGCGTACTTGGAGGTGAGCCGGGACTGAAAAGTTGGGTACGAACACCTCTCCTCGCAGAGCGACCTGGAACACTTCTGGGTAGTCGTTAATGGTTACCTCTGCCCCAAGAGGTACGAACCCCCCGTCTTCTGTGACGAGCGCCAACAAGCCCCCTTCGATCTCAGAAGCGGCAAATTTCAGCTGGACTCCACTTCGCGGCATGGGAACCACCATCTTCTCGCTGAAATCCACGCCGAGATTGAAAGGAACACTGCTGTCGTCAAGGCGTACCGTATTTCTGTCATACGGGACCAAGTTAGGAATGAGTGCGATCCCGCGACCATTCGTCGTCGTAATGAACTGGTTGTTTGAGAAAACTTTCACTCCCTTGGCTTTCGGAACTTCGACCAACGCGAAGCTGTCGTCAAGCGGGCGTGAAAGCAAGATGTGCCTCCCCATCCAGACCACACTCCCGGTCTCGCCGAAACGCCAGCTTAGCTTGTTATCCTTATCGCTGGTCTCCATGCGGTAGTTGCCGCGGTTGCTCTGAAACCATAGTCCCGCCTCTGTACCGGGAGTGAGTGATTGGTTCACCCGCACACGGTATCCGTATCCATTGCCGACTGGGGGCTGCTGGGTTAAGTCAATCATGGATGTATTTGCGCGTTCTTCTAGGTCGCTGCTGGCTACCAAAATTCGTCGTGGCCCAAGCGGCATGACAAGGCTGATGAATGCATTCAGTCCGTGTTTCAGCCCAGGGGTGTAATTCGACGAAACGCTAAGCGATACCCTATCGGTTAAGCGAAGATTAAGGGACCCAGTGAACGCCCTGAAGTCCAATTCCGACTGGTTGCTTTCCGACCGTGTCAGGCCCGTGCGGTGCTGGCGATTCAAAAAGCCAAATGAAACAAAGCCTCGATTGCCGAGAGCGCGACCGACCTGAATTTGCTCGATTGTTCTTGCCGGGCGTTCCCCCGCAGGCAGACCAAGCTGCCGGAATTCACTGCTGGCCGCTTGGATCATCGCCGAATAAACAATTGAACGGGATTGGTGCTGGAACTGTCCATAGACCAACCTCCCCGGGCCGTGCGCTGCTTGGCTTACTGCCAAACCCCCACTGATGAGCCCCACCGGCAGCAGAGCATAGTCAGCACCTATGCCGAAGGTTTGGTGGTCTGCAAGCACTTCACCGCGCAAATTCAGGGTGAGTGAGTCGGTCAGTCCCCGGCGATGAGTGCCAACAAGGAAGAAGGAACCATACGCAGCGTTGGAGGTCCCGAAGTCCCCGCGCAAGCTACCGGACTCGTAGGCGTACTCGCTCACGCCCTTGCGCAGAAGTACCCGCGCGTTGATGTAGGGCTCGGTGATCACCTGCTGGCGGCCAAGCACATCGGTCACCACCATTCGGATTTCACCTTGCCCGGTCATAACCGGGAGGTTGCGGACAGAGAATGGTCCCGTATCAACCGTTTGGTTTGCAGTTCGCACGTTGTCGACATAAATATCGATAGTCGATGGCTGAGTAGCTTGACCCGTGAGGACAGGCACGGGGAAGGGAACAAACGTTGGTTGGGTCGAAAATTTGCTGGCCCAGCGGATGCCGCCGTAGTGAACTTGAAGTGCCCAGGGCGCTGGTGCGCTTACTGCATCACCGATCGTAAGAGTGGCCATGTGACGAGGGAAATCCCGCACAAACTGAGTATCCAGCCGGAGAGGCACGGGGGACTGTGCAATGTCCCGGCCCACCAAACGGGTCGTGAGCACGCCGGCCTTGCTGAAAAAGCCCAACTCCAACAAGCCCGAGAGGGCGGTCATCCCGTTTGCACGGCTCAATTCAAAGTCGTGGTTCAGAAACGCACCGACTGCGGGAATCATCGCCTCAACTGCCGAGCGCGCCGAAAGGTCAAGCACAGTTTCGGTGAACGAAGATGCTGGCGCCAACACGAAAAGTACCTGCTGTTCTAGGTCCAAACGACACATGACGCCTTGCACCTGCAGTTGGTAATAGTTGCGCTCACCAACCCACACGCCATTAAATTGCGGAAGTTTCAGTCGCCACCGCGCAAACTGATCAGCGGTCGCATAAAACTGGCCGGAACCCACGTGGAGGATGCGAGCGAAATCGTCCACCAGCCGTCCATTAACGTTGACGCCCACGAAGATTTCCTCGAAGTGCTGCTGGTCCTTCCGAGGGGCCTGTTCAATCTGCGCTTCCCGCGGGACGCTCGAAACGGCTGGCTGAGGCTGTGGTGGCACAGGCTTTGACGCACTCATTTCACGATTTTCCCATATGCAGCGCAATTCACCGGATTCATTGGTGCAATACAGCCGCACTTGAGTTCCCGTTGCCGGCTTCTCCGGTACAATCCTCTTCTGTGCAAAAGAGATTTGAGCTGCGAATAGCCACCATAGACCGCGAGCCATCCGTCTAGCGTCCGTTTGGAACCAGCACTTCATAGATATTTCCTGCGTCTGTATGTGCGGTGAGTCTTATTTGCACAGGTCCGCTGATTCGCGCGCTTTCGATGATCCATGTCCGAGCCTGATTCGGAAGAAGGTAATCTAGTACCGACGTTTTGATGGGCGTGCGGTTTGCTCCCACTGGCGTGAGTTCGAGTCCCGTGATCTGGATATGCGCGTTGCCTTGGTTCATGGCGGTAAGTCTCACAGAGTCTCGATTGGTGTAATCAACACGCCAGGCGAGTTTCGGTGACACGGGTGTCGCCGGCTTCAGAAAGATCGGAATGCTGATGCGGAGCACCGTCTGTAAGCCAACGAAACCGGGTGCCGGAAGTTTGGGCACCTCCTCCACGATCAGTCGGTAGGACGCCTCCGCCGGGGCAATGGCCGGCCGCCGAAGGCCCAGCCGCATGAATTGTTTTTGTTGAGGGCCTACGGTGAAGATAGGAGGATTCACTAAGACATCGTCCGTCGGTACATAGACGCTCTCGTTGTTGTCTGATCGCCAGGAAACAACATGCACTTGGATTATCGTCGGTTCGTCCGACAGGTTGGCAATCTGTACGAGCGCGTTCGGCCGTGCAGCCGTCAGCTCGATTCGTACTGGGTTGACGCTGAATGAACCCGCGTACACGGACACGCCGCAAGCAATCGCCGGTAGGAGCAAGTAGGCAATTCGAGATAAGCTTTGATTCATTCTGACCATAAGGTGAACTCCGGCCATGGAACGGCTCGGTGAGCCGCCCGCAGCGGTTAGCGCATTGACACGAGAGTGCCGACGCAGTTTTGGGTTGCTCTGTTTTAGAACGTGACTGTCGCGACCACAGTATCGGAATAGCTTCCAGCAGGCAGATTCTGTCCCGCCGAAATCCGACCGTACACGCTGATGGCGGTCGCCGCGCCGTTGCCGGTATGGGAAACACCCGTCCCAGCCGTATTGCCCCACACGGCGCTGCGTCCGGAGTCCTGGTACAGGCTGTAGCTGATGTAATTGGTACCGCCGTCCTTCAACCGGCGGAGCGGAGCCGCATCGTTGGAACCCGTGTTGGCATTCGTGCCCTGACCTAACGTAATCGTCGCGGCAGCGCCGTTCGTGCACGTAACAGTTACCCCACCCGTGCCGTCGAGCGCGGCGGAAGCGTTCGCGGAAACCGGGTCGTACGACCCGAAGGCCAACGCACTCGTCGAGATTGTACAGTTGGCGCTTACGGTCGCAGATACGCTTAGGTTGATTGTGCCTGTACCTTGAGCGAACGCGCTCGCGCTCATCAAGGCGACAGCCGCAACCGCAAGAAGAAATCGCTTAAGTTCCTTCATGGATTTACACTCCTTGTCATTCGATTTGTGCTCCTAGTCAGCGTATGAACGCTGCTATGCGTGCTGTTCTATCCCGGCAAATTGGGGCCCATCTCTCTCGAGTTGTTAGGAGCTTGTGCGCAGTTGACAAGGGGAGGGGGCTATACAGGTCGCTCATAAAGGATTACGTGACTGATGCCGTGTATATCAGCGGCCCGCAGCTCGGCACATCAAACGCCTCGCGGTACCTTTCTGGAAAGAAGCGGCCCCTTTCGGCATTCGATGCCATTGACCCCAGCCGGAGAATCTTGCGACGCGTCCACAAAGTGCTGCTCGCAGAACCACAATGGCACACTTCGCATCGCATGGAGGTCTGGAGCGCGCGCGGCTTCTCGCTGCTGCCCACGGCCTGCCGCACGTGGTCACCGCGGGGCCAGACCCCCATCCTGCGCCACTGTCTCAGCTGGCCGAAGCTGTCGGCCATCTCCGCCGTGACTCCCCATCCCCATGTGTATCTGCACTTGGTGGCAGGCAGCATCGTCAACTGCGAGGTGATTCGCTTTGTCCGGCATCTGTTGCGACAGATCCCCGGTCCGCTGTTTCTGCTCTGGGACGGCGGCAACCCTCATCGTTCGCGGCGAACCCGCGCCGCCTTGGCCGAGCACCGGCCTCGTCTGCGCGTGTATCGCTTGCCGGCCTACGCCCCCGAACTCACCGCCGACGAATGGCTGTGGGCTTGGCTGAAACAACACGCCCTACGTGGGCTGTGCCCGCCGGACTTGCCTGCGCTGAAAACCTGCATCCGCCGGGCCATCCGCCATCTGCGGCGCCGCCCGGGCATCATTTGCTCCTTCGTTCAAGCCTGCCCTCTCTCTTTTCAACTTCACTATCAAGCTATCCATGCAGAGATCTTTAATCGCCGACAAACCGGGAGTTATTGCGGCAAGTTTTTCACTTCCAGCGGCCCTTGAGAGCCTCAAGTTCTTCGAGCGTGCGCGGCCAGTCCGATCGCAATAGCCGGGACAAACCGCGATCCGCAAGAACTTTTCCACCAGTTTGGCATCGAGCACAATAGTTCGTTTCGTTGTCCGCGTACCGAATCCGCTGAATCTTTTCCCCACACCTCAAGCAAGGCTCTCCATAGCGTCCGTGGACCGCCATTTCCTTGCGAAACGCCGTCACTTTTTCGGGAAATCCGGACTCCGCTTCCGCGCGCAGACGATCTATCCAGAGCACGAGGGTGCGGCGCGTCGCAGCGAACAGCGTTTCCCACTCGTGCGGATCCAGCTTGCGCGTGAGCGTGAGAGGCGACAGTTGTGCTGCGTGTAAGATTTCATCCGAGTATGCGTTGCCGATCCCACTGAGTATGCGCGGATCGGTAAGAGCCCTCTTGAGCGTACGGTTTTCGGCGGTAAGGGCGTCGCGAAAGGAGCCGAGATCGCTCGTGAAGATGTCGATTCCTCCCGGGTCGACCGATCGCAAGCCCTCCTCGCCATTTAGCACATGCAACGATGCGCGGCGCTTTGTGCCCGCTTCGGTAAGCACGAGAGATCCGCTGGGAAAATCGAAGGCTGCCAGACTCTGGCGGCCTGCCAGCTTTGCCTCTGGCGGCCGCCAGTGCAATCGGCCAGCAATCATCAAGTGCAGCACCAGCCAGAGATCGCCTTCTACTCCAATCGCGATTCGCTTGCCGATTCGCCGCAGTTCGCGCACGACGCGGCCTTCCACATTCGCAATGGGAGGTTCCGCGGTTCGAAGCAGAAAAGGACTCGCCAATCGCACTCGCTCAATCGGCTGACCGACGATGCGCGCTTCGAGTGCAGTGATGTAGGCGGCGATATCCGGCAGTTCCGGCACGTTTATCAGCTTGCAGGTCGCGCTTGCGCTTTGCAACCCCAGTCTTTTGACGGAGGGAGATTACCCGTACCCTTTCTGGTCTACCCACGGCGGCCACGGAATGGATGCTGCCGGTTTCGGGGTGGTTATACATAACTTCCGGATGGACGACCATCCGCGAGTTGGCCAGACCACTCAATACATGCGCGTTTAGCAGGCCTTGACCATCAGAGGTAGGATTGGCTTATAAACGAGATCATCTGCGATCCTCAAGAACCGTTGGTCTTACCGCCGTGTTGCGTTTTGGCGAACCACGCGAGTAAGATGCATCGTGCTGATTGCGGATGACGACTCTGGGATCCTTGACCAGGGCCGAGGGTTCAAACGAAGCCCAGCGGCTCTGACGTGACCCCCTTCAATGATTCCCGATGCCGGAATTATCTGCATATCCGGCAATCCCAACTTAGGAGACTACGATGGCTAAAAACATCGTTCTAGTTCACGGTGGCTTTGTGGACGGCGCCGGCTGGGAGGGCGTCTACAAGATCCTGAAGCGAGACGGCTACAGTGTCAGCATTGTCCAGAATCCGACAATATCGTTGGAGGACGACGTAGCAGTTACCAAACGAATTCTTGCAGCGCAGGACGGACCTACAATTCTCGTCGGCCATTCCTATGGAGGAGCGGTGATCACCGAAGCCGGAAACGACCCAAAGGTCGCAGGGCTCGTGTACATCACCGCGTTCGCTCCGGACAAGGGCGAGTCCGTGGCCACGCTTATTAAGGATCCGCCGCCCGGCGCCGCCGTACCGCCGATACTGCCGCCGCAAGACGGCTATTTGTTCCTCGACAAGGCGAAGTTCCCCGCCTCTTTCGCGGCCGACGTAGACGCAGAAAAAGCCGCGTTCATGGCCGACTCCCAAGTCCCGTGGGGCGTGGCGGCTCTTAGTGGCACTATTCGCGAACCGGCGTGGAGGGCCAAACCTAGCTGGTACCTGATCGCCACCGACGACAAGATGATCCCACCTGACGCCCAGCGTGCGATGTCCAAGCGGGCGGGCGCCACGGTCGTTGAGGTCAAGGGCAGCCACGCCATCTATGTATCGCAGCCTGGACCCGTCGCAAAGCTCATCGAAGAGGCCGCCAGAGGCGCGAAGGCAACAGCGAAGTAAATCCCCTGGGAGCTGGCCCGCCCATCCTCAGTTTTTCTTAGGTTGGTTGCTCACATTTCTGATCACGTACAAACCTGGAGTCAGGGGTGTCTTAATCATGCTCGCGCCTTGTGCGCGAGGCCGTGTTTGGCCCGCGTCCTTCTTAGTCGCATAGTAGGCTAACTCCCGAGAAGTTCGCTTGTAGGCAGTGATCTCCGCACTTGCCATCGATCCTGGACGGATTACGGGCTATTCGGAAGTCAATTTACGGCTCTTGACGCAGGCTCTATATAACTTCCGGATGGCCGACGATTCCTCCGGAACGTGCCGAGCACGAGCAGATAGCACTTCTCGTGGTGTGCGTTATATGGCTGACTGGGTGGTTGGTTCCAACTAGAAGAACTGTCGCCATTGACTCGATGCGGCGGGGCAGCCGCCGGGGGCGGGAAAAAAGGCTTGACATATGCCTATATGGGAATGTAATGTTAACGCATGGCACGCGCAGCTACCACATCGGACGCATTCAACGCGGTCGCTGAGCCCCGCCGACGGGAAATATTAGATTTTCTCGCGCTACGGGAGCGTCCGGTCGGAGATATTGTGGCAACCCTGCGCCTGGAGCAGCCATCCGTTTCAAAGCACCTTCGCGTTCTACGAAACGTGGGCCTGGTACACGTGCGCCGCAATGGCCGGCAGAAACTCTATCGAACCAACGCGGAGGCGATCCGGCCTTTGCACGAGTGGAGCAGGACGTTCGAGCGCTACTGGCAGCATCAGTTGAACCGCATTAAGGAACGTGCCGAGGCGAAGGCGAACAAACGCCCGCCGGACTTTAATTCAAGGAGGAAACATGAACCTGACGACACAGACCATTGAGGATTTGACGCTGAACATAACTCAGGAAATCCATGTTCGCGCGCCGCTGGATGTGACCTTCGCTGCACTGCTCGAACAGCTCGGGCCGAACAATGAAGTCGAGGAAGGCAAACCGATGCCCATGAAGATTGAGCCGTGGCCAGGGGGAAGGTGGTACCGCGATTTGGGCGATGGCAACGGTCATTTCTGGGGACACGTACAGGCCATCAAGCGGCCGACACTCCTCGAAATCAGCGGGCCGTTGTTCATGTCCTATCCGGCCGTCTCGAATGTGCAGTACCGCCTGACCGAATCCAACGGTGAAACCACAATCAAGTTCCATCACGCCGCACTTGGATTGATCCAGGAGGATCACAGAAAAGGAGTCGCGTCCGGCTGGAGCCAAATCCACGAGCGCGTACGCAAGCGGGCGGAGGCCTTTCGCGCGCGGCAAGCGACCGCGCAGTGAGTGGAGCAAGCCATAGTCTCTGAAGTCCCGGAGAAAGCAGCGGAAAAGCAAGCCCAAGGTCTGTGTAGTCGATTCATCCATACCATACAAAGAAAAGGAGACGAGGAACCATGGAAACAAAACCAACACACGAACAAGCGCAACTTCACCTGCAAGTGTATGAGATGAGGCGCGAGGCCAAGCTCCGCCAAGGACGCGAGTGGTTCTTTAAGAACTACATCGTACAAAATCTAGATGATGCCATGCGAATCGCAGGGCCCGGATCAGAAAACGGCGCGCTCTCGATGATGGTGCTCAGCTATTGGGAGCAGGCTTGCGCGTTGCTCAACTACGGTCTGCTCCACGAAGACCTGTTCTTTCAGACCAGCGGCGAATTTTTTGGGGTTTGGGAAATGGCAAAGCCCATTGTTCCACAGTCTCGGGAAAAGCTCGCGAATAAGCAGTTCCTTGTGAACTTGGAAAAAGCAGCGCAGCGGTACGAGACCTGGATCGAAAGCCGGTCACCGGGTCACATCGCTGCCATGCGTCAGTTCATGAAACAGATGCGCGCTCAGGCAGCGTCAGCAGCGAAAGCCTAAACAGGAGTCCAGATTAGAGGGCGAACAAACCGGCGATCGCCGAGGCGCATAAGATTGCTTCGGCGGCGCAGGCTTGTTTCGTGCAACCAAATGACTGTCCTCGCGGAGCACTCTCCCACCATGAACCAGGTCAAGGTTTTTCCAAAATCTGCCGGGCGATGATCATGCGCTGAATTTCGCTGGTGCCTTCGCCGATGGTGCAGAGTTTGGAGTCGCGATAGAATTTCTCCACAGGATAATCCTTGATGAAACCGTAGCCTCCGAAAATCTGCACCGCTTCGCTCGCCACGCGCACACCGACCTCGCTGGCGTACAGCTTTGCCATGCTCGATTCCTTCGTGAAGCGCGGGCTTTTCCGGTCGGCGAGCCACGCGGCGTGATACACCAGCAGGCGGGCAGCTTCGATCTCGGTGGCCATGTCGGCGAGCTTGAATTGAATGGCCTGAAATTCGCTGATCGTTTTGCCAAACTGCTTGCGTTGTTTCGCATACTTCACTGCGGCCTCGTAGGCGCCCTGAGCCATGCCGAGGGCCAGTGCCGCGATTGAGACGCGGCCGCCATCGAGAACCTGCAAGGTGTTTACGAAGCCCTTGCCTTCCGCGCCCAGCAGATTCGCCGAGGGAATAAAACAATCGGTGAAGACGACTTCGGAAGTATCGCTCGCCCGCATGCCGAGTTTGTTTTCTTTTTTGCCTGGGCGGAATCCTGGATTTCCCTTTTCGAAAATGAAGGCGGATATTCCTTTCGATCCTTTGGCTTTGTCGGTGACAGCCATGGCGACACACACGTCGGCGTAGTGGCCATTCGTCGTGAACGTTTTCGCGCCGTTGATGATCCAGCCGCCATCTTTTCGTGTGGCGACGGTTCGCGTCCCTCCCGCGTCGGACCCGGCTTCGGGCTCGGTCAGCGACCAGCAGCCGAGTTTTTTGCCTTGCGCGAGAGGAATCACGTACTTCTTTCGTTGCTCTTCATTGCCAAATTTGTAGATGTGATTCGTGCAGAGCGAGTTGTGGGCCGCGACGATGAGCCCGACGGAGCCGTCGACCCGAGCCAGCTCTTCGATCACCATCATGTACTCGACGTAGCCGAGGCCCGCGCCGCCGTATTCTTCTGGAAAAATGACTCCGAGCAATCCCATCTCGCCGAGCTTCGGGATCAATTCGGACGGAAAACGCGAGGCTTCATCCCACTCCATCACGTGGGGAGCGATTTCGGATTCGGCAAATTCGCGGACGCTGCGCCGGAGGTGCTGCTGTTCGTCGGTGAAGGAGAAATCCACGAGGCCTCAGGAAAGCTTCAGTGCTTTCTGGCAGACGAATTATTTATACCACAGGGCTAAGGGCAGCTTGTGGAGGCCTTCGCGGGTGGTTCCGAAGCTGCACTTTTATACAATGGCAGAAAAAGATTTAACACAGAGTTCGCAGAGAGAAGAGAGCACAGAGGACACAGAGAGCTTTGAGACTGCCCAATGCGCGACGAGCTATTTGCGTGACTCCGCGCTAGTTCCAGCCCACCTTGTGTCCGGCGTTTTGTTCGTCTAGCCACTTTTTGAGCGGCGCGAAGTAATCGAGGATCGCGGTGGCATCCATTTGGCGCTGGCCGGTCATCGCCTCAAGGGCGTCGGGCCAGGGGCGGCTCTGTCCCATGGCCAGCATTTTCGCGAGCTTCGCCCCGGCTGCTTTGTTGGCGTAAATCGAGCAGCGATTTAGCGGGCCCGTGTAGCCGGCCTCCTTGCAAAGCGCGCGGTGGAATTGGAATTGCAGAATCGTGGCGAGAAAATAACGCGTATAAGGAACATTGGAGTCCACATGATACTTTGCGCCAGGATCAAAATCGGCTTCGGTTCGCGGGATCGGCGGCGCTACTCCCTGGTATTTGCGGCGAAGTTCCCACCAGGATTTGTTGTAATCAGCGGGCTTGATTTCGCCTGAGAAAACTTTCCATCGCCACTGGTCCACCAGCAGGCCGAACGGCAAGAAGGCGACTTTGTCGAGCGAGCGTTGGAGAAGCAGTGCGATATCTCCGGAGGCCGGAGGAACGCTATCGATCAGGCCGATTTTTTGCAAGTATTCGGGCGTCACTGAAAGAGCGATGGTGTCGCCGATGGCCTCGTGGAAACCGTCGTTGGCGCTGTTCTGAAAGAGCGGGGGGAGATTGTTGTAGGCGCGCTGGTAGAAATTGTGGCCGAGTTCGTGGTGAACCGTGGCGAAATCCTCCGCGGTAGGGTCGATGCACATCTTGATCCGCAGGTCATCCTTGTAGTCAATGCTCCAGGCGCTGGAGTGGCAGACGACATCGCGATCGCGGGGCTTCGTGAAGAGCGAGCGCTCCCAAAACGTCGAAGGCAGCGGCTCGAAACCAAGCGACGTGAAGAAGGCCTCGCCATAGTGAACCATCCCTTTTGCGTCGATATGCTTCGCCTGGAGAGCCGCGCCGACATCGGGACCCGTCGTTGCGTTTGCCGGGGCCAGCAGCGGGTAAATGTTATTCCACTCCTGCGCCCACATATTGCCAAGCAGATGTGCGGGAATCGGAGCGTCTTCCGGCACCGCGTCTTTTCCGTACTTTTCGGCGAGCTTCCAGCGAACGTACGCGTGCAGCGAAACGTAAAGCGGGCGGACCTGCTGCCACAGCCGGTCGAGCTCTTTGCTGAAATCATCGGGAGGCATGTCGTAGTTCGAGCGCCACATGGCTCCGACATCGGCAAAGCCCATTTCCTTCGCGCCCTGATTTCCTAGTTCCACGAGGCGGATATATCGCTGCCGCATCGGGGGAGCGATCGCGTGCCAACCCTGCCAGGCGGCCAGCAGTTCCTTCGGGTCGCGGCTGTTAGCTAATATTTTCTCGATGTCCGGGAGCTGTTTGCAGTTCTCTTTCTTGTCGTCCTGGCACCAGGTGCCTTTGCCGTAGTCACCGTCGAGGGAGGCGGCAATCTTCGCGAGCTCGGCCTGGCCTGCCGGATCGTGCGGCGAGGGAATGGCCACGGACAATTTCAGCAGCATGAATTTGCGAGCGACATCGGGTGGAAGCCGTAGTTGGTCAAATTTCTTTGCCTGATTGGCAAGCTCGGAAGTGACAGCTTTTACGGCCTGATCGGCGTCCGCGGTAATGGATTCAGTGTCGTCGGTGATGAAATTCTCCGCCACCCAGGAGGCGCGTCCACTCTTGATCCACAGGTCCAGCAGGCGCGTTTCGGCTTGCTCGATGAAGCGTTTTGCGTCGGCAGGCGTCGGCTGTGTGCTTGTCAGCTTCGCCGGCGGGGACGGATTCTTTTTCGGCGGCGCCTGCGCGCGGGCTACTGGAGCCAGCAATAGAAGCGACAGAACGAGCTGGCCAATATAGCGCTGAGGTGTAGGGGTCGGGGCGGATGCGATCGAAGCCATGATGTCTTCCCTGCCTTTGCTCAATTCAGGAGATTGACAAACACTTCGTTCGACACGGTCAGCCGGTCCGGCGACAGGCGAAGCCGGGTTCCGTTCCATTCGACCAGACCCAGTGCGCGCAACTCTTCGACGCGAGGCTGCAAATTCGTGCCGTACTCGGACTCGATGCGCGAGAGATCGATCCCGCCAAGCTGCCGCAGGCCCAGGAACAACTCTTCTTCGAGCGCCTCGTCGCGCGAAACGTCCGCAAGCTGCTCGACGGGAAAGCGGCCCTGGCTGATGGTTGTAACATACGCGGAGGGATCGTGCGCATTGGCCCAGCGCTGTCTGCCGTTGAACGAATGGGCGCCTGCGCCGAACCCGCAGTACGGCTGCCGCTGCCAATATTTCAGATTGTGCCGCGATTCGAGTCCCGGCAAAGCCCAATTCGAAATTTCGTAGTGAACGTAGCCCGCAGAGGCCAATCGCGCGCACGCGCGGTCGTAAAAGGCCGCCATCGAGTCATCCTCCGGCAACGCCGAAGCGGAGTAACGCGTGCCTCCAGTCAGAACTTCCAAACCCAGACGGCTGCCTTCGTCAATTTCCATCAAGTAGATGGAAACATGGTCCGGCCGCAAGGAGAGCAATTGCGCGACCGACTCATCCCAACTGTCGTGCGTCTGGTGCGGCAGACCAGCAATCAGGTCGAAGCTGACATTCTGGAAGCCAGCATCGCGAAGAACCTGGGTCGCGCGATAGACGTCGTCGCGGCGGTGCATGCGGCCCGCCGCTTTCAGTTCATTGTCCTGAAAGGATTGCACGCCCATGCTGATGCGATTGAATCCGGCCTCGCGCCATGCGGCGGCTTTCTGTGGAATGATCGTTTCGGGATCGGCTTCAAGGGTGACCTCTTCGAATTTGCATTCGAATCCGGCACGCATGGCATCGAGGACTCGCGCCAAACCCGCCGGATCAAGCAGGCTTGGCGTTCCCCCGCCGAAATAGGCTGTATCGACGACGGGTTCCGGGACTTCCGCGATGTGGAATTCCCGCAGCAAGCGGGGATATGCGGCGATTTCGCGGCAGACCGCTTCGACATACGGAGCGTACAAATCGTTCGAAAACACACCAGTGTGAAAGTTGCAGTAGGTGCACTTGGTCTGGCAGAACGGAACCTGCACATACAGTCCGAGGAGCATGGTCAGACCAAAACTTTAGCACAAGGGCGAGGCGCGGTGCTTAGCTGATTGGGAAACTGATGCCTTCCGAAAGGCTGCGCATTATTATTGCTTGTAATCCGTCAGTTGTTTTCCTTACATTAGAACTCAGGGTATGAGTTATTGCCGGGTTTTTGCCCGCAAAGACGAACGGAGACAGAGACACCATGCGACTACGAAGCAAGCTCTTGCCGCTGATTGGCTTGATCATTCTCTTCGGACCAGCCTGCTACACCGCGACGATCACTGGAACAGTGAAAGGGCCGGATGGCGCGCCGTTTGAGGGCGCGTTTGTCCAGGCGCAGAACACAAAGACGCGAATGGCGTTCATCGTTTTGACGGACAGCCAAGGGCGCTATCGGGTGGAGAAAGTGCCGGCTGGGGAGTACCAGTTGACCTCACGGGCCACTGGCTATCGGGGCGATCCACGACCCGGAGTGATTCTCACGGCGGACCAGGACGCATCGTTCGACTTTGCGCTGCAAAAGGCCCCTATCCGCTGGAACGAACTTTCGATTTACCAAGCGAAACAACTGCTCCCCGCGTCGACCGGCAAGGATACGCTTTTCGCACAATGTTTCGTTTGCCATGGATTTCAAACGCGCATGGCTTCCGCGCGCCGCGACGCGGACGGATGGCAAGACCGCGTTCAATACATGCGCGACGCCATGCAGTTCAGCTTGTCCTGGCGATTCGATGACAAGATGGCCGCGGACGTCGCGTCGTTTTTGAACAGCTCGTTCGGGGCCGACGCCACGCTGCCGCGGTCTCCCGCCGATCTCCCCGATTACAAGAATACGACGCGCAAATTCACGAGCGACGCGATGAACATCGTGTACGTGGAATATGAAATGCCCGGCCCCAGCCGCATGCCGTTCAGCGCTGCGCCGAACAAGGACGGTTATCTCTGGATCCCCAATTTCGGAATCGCGAACAAGATCACTCGGCTTGATCCCAAAACAGGCGCTATGGAAGATTT
>Ga0137409_10002397_pt1 | contig 20089 bp, 19 predicted proteins | sample CZODoug1_16funga_FD_122059 | JGI IMG/M metagenome (GOLD analysis project Ga0137409, IMG submission 122059) | Vadose zone soil fungal communities from Angelo Coast Range Reserve, California, USA - CZODoug1_16fungal (Hybrid Assembly) | ecosystem: Environmental > Terrestrial > Soil > Vadose zone... | reverse complement strand
GATGACGAACAGCAGCAGCACCACGCCTAACTCTGCGAAGTGCAGGATATTCTCCACCTCGGTGACGAATTTCAGGCACCAGGGACCGATGACGACGCCCGCCGCGAGATAGCCCAGCACCGCACCCAGCCTGAATCTGCGGAACAGCGGGACGGTGACGACTGCCGCGGCGAGAAAAATCGCGGCTTCACTGAGCAAGTTCATGCCACCTCACCCCGACGTGCGGACACGTTAGTGATGAAATCACCCGTTTGCGGGTAGCGCGTCACCGTTTCGTCTCCCGCCCCAAGGTCAACCCCCCTTCGCCGTGTCGACGAAACCTCTCCCCCCGACGGGCGGAGAGGGAGTTGGGTACTTGTGAGCTTCAATTGTAGCTCGCGGTTGTGCAATAAGTGCGGCTTGTATTGTCGCCAAGACCGCTGATCGTTGCTGATAAATTTCAATGTTACGAAATCTGACTACGGTGAAACCAATGGACTCAAGAAATCTTGTACGGGTCTTATCATAAGCACTACGCTGTTCATGGAGTCGTCCATCCAGCTCGATCACCAGTCTTGGACTCAGACAGGCAAAATCGGCTACGTATGGACCGATCGGATGTTGCCGTCGAAATTTGAATCCCAAGAGTTGCCGATTCCGTAGTTGCTTCCACAGTAGCTGTTCTGGCTCGGTGAGCCTACGACGCAACCGATGATGCGATAGGCTCATCGAATTCCGTAACCTTGGAGAGGAACCTCAAATCACCAATGCTCTAGGCCCGCGCAGCGCACCTTCTCCGCTCTGGGGAGAAGGCGGGGGATGAGGTGTTAGCTGCACACCATTCTTTTCACCGCGTAGCCTCCACGGCCATACGAGACGTGACGGTCGTATACGGCGCTGCAGCTGGTCACTCCCGGCGGCAACACCGTCACCAGGTTGGCCGAGGTGCGTTCGTAAGTACACAGCAGGTGGAAATTGCGCGGACTTTCCGGCAGGCGCCAGACAATGCGCAATTCACCCTGCGTGCTTCTGGTGGAAAAAGGTTTGACCTTGCGGTTCTGAGAGGGCGGCCCATTGAAGATGGTCACGCCGGTGAGCCGCAGCGGCGGATCGGTGTAGATCGCCGTCCAGTCCTCCGATGGCATGACGGCCTGCTGTTGCACCTCGAGCGAGTCGGGACAGGCTACCTCGGCACGGACGTTGAGTGCGAGGAGCGCGGCTGCAGCGGCGACAACGAGACGCATGGTGGTTCCCTCAGTCGTCAAAGTGATGCGAGAAAGGCGAGCAGTGCCTCGCGCTCCTGCTTCGGCATGCTGCGGAAGGCGTCGCGGGCGGCCGCAGCTTCGCCGCCATGCCACAGAATCGCTTCGGCATAATTGCGCGCGCGGCCGTCGTGCAACAGCGTCGCGTTGCCGTTGACTTTCCCGCTGAGGCCGATTCCCCACAGCGGCGGCGTGCGCCAGTCGCGCGGCCCGGCGCGATAATCGGGCCGGCCGTCGGCGAGTCCTTCGCCCATGTCGTGCAGCAGCAGGTCGGAGTAGGGGCGGATCACCTGCCGGGCAATCTGCGGCAATGCCGGGTAGTCGCCGGTTTGTACTTCCGGTACGTGGCAAAGCGCGCACTGCGCCTGTTCGAACAGCTTTTCCCCGCGCGCCACCCCGGCATCGTCGAGATTGCGCCGCGCCGGCACCGCGAGCGCGCGTATGTAGAAATTCAGCGACTCGAACGGCCGGTCGGTCAGTTCCGGAATGCCGACTCCCGGACTGTTGTTGCAGGCCTTCTGCACAGGCGGGCAGTTGGCTTGCGGGAACACGCGCGTGGTGACGCCCATGTCGTTCAGGAATGCGGCGGCGGTCTGCTGTCTGAGCGTGGGCTGTCCGGCTTTCCAGCCGAAGCGCCCCAGAGACATCACCCGGTTCTCCGCGTCCCACACGTAATTCGGATGCCCGTTGAAGCCGAGCGCCGCCTGCCGGCGCGCGATTTCGAGCAGGGTTTCCTCCGCGATCGCCTCGAGCAGACCCATGCCGAACACCGGCGGGGCCACGCGCGGCGAGATCAGGATATCGGCTCCGAGCGGACCGAAGGCGAGCCGGCTGATGCGCACTTCCGGGACACGCAGCCGTACGGTGTCGCCGTCCGTGAGTTCGACCTCGTGCTCGCGCCAGGCCACCGTGACCCGGCCTTCTGCCGGTACCTTGCCGAGTATGCCCTGTTGCTGGAGCTGGTCGCCGTAATGCGGATGCGGCCTCGGCCCGCCGTGTTCATCTTCGCCGGGCAGCGACAGCCTGACCAGCATCGAGACCGATTCATCGTCTTCGTGTTCCGGTGGCCGGCCGCGACCATTGCCGGCATGGCAATCAGTGCAGACCTCGCCGTTCGACGTCGGGCCGCGGCCCCAGTTGCCGCCGATGTTGACCGGCACCACCCAGCGTTGGTGGAACTCCGACCTGCCATCGGCAAACCGCTGAAGCTGCTCGGCGCTGAGCGTGGGGCCGGGCGCCGAGTAGGCCTGCTCGGATTGGTCCCGCACTGTGAATGACCCGCCCGAAGGCGCCGACAGTTGAAATTCCCCTGCCGCAGCCAGCCAGCCGGCGGTGGCCAGAATCGCAGCGCTGATGATTCGAAGGCGCCACCTCACCCCGGCCCTCTCCCCAAGTGGAGAGGGAGGAAAGGTCAAGATGCGGAGAGGGTGTTGGGAGCCACGCAATGCTTGCGTTATCGCATCGAGTTTAGGTTTCGGAAGATGCATTCGGCTGTTTTGGTATCTTCAATGACCTCACGGTTCCAGAAGCGAAGCACGTTATAACCTCGCCTTTCGAGATGCGCGGTTCGCTTGGCATCTGCTTCTGATGCATGAGTATAGCGCCCGATGCCCGCCCGTTTCGACGTCAGCGCGTGATCATCAGGCCGATGCGGATCTGCGGGAGCACGCGCCGGTTGTAATCGATCAGGCTTTCACCGTAACCGTTGAAATACTGCAAATGCAGGTAGCCACCCAGGTTGCCGAACGTCGGCCGCTTCAGCGGGTAGGATACATCCAGCTGGAAGCTGTACGCTTCGGAACGCGTGCCCTTGCGAAGCGTCGAGGCAAACTGCAATCCGTCCGTTTCGCCGATCTTTACCAGCAAGTCCACATACCCGCGGTACTCGGCAATATCCGGGTTCTCCTGCTTGTCGAGGTAGTTGTATATCTTTGGCGACGCCGAGATGAAATAGTCTCCCTCGAGCGGAAAGGTAAGCGTGGGTCGCACGAAGGCGATGTTGATCGAACGCGAGGCGGTGCCGTCCTTGCCGTTCGATTCGTGCTCGAATCCACCCTGGAATCCCAGCTTCGATCGCCGGAAAGGCCATTGCGATACCGTGTCGTCGAGGAAGAACAGGCTCGGGCGATAACTGGAATCGCGAAACGGCTTGGAGGATGAACTTAGATCCCAGATCGACGTCTGCGAGTAGCCGAGGAAGATCTTTTCCAGGAACGGCGTCTTGGTTTCCGGGTTGAAGAAGCGGAATTTGAAGCTGATTTGATAGCGCGCATTGGTCGGCCCGTGCGAGCCCGCCGAAAAATAGTTCGGCTCGTAAGGCGAAAACGCGGAAGCAAACCTGGCGGCGTCCCGATCCAGTGCTGCGGCGGGGGCAGGGATTTGCGGAGCGGACGTGGCCTGTGCCGCCGCTGACGGCGGCGATTCCCCTGAAGGCGAGACTTCGGGTGCACTGGCGCTGAACGCCAGCGGCGGGCCCTGGAAGTCCACCGGCTCCAGCACGATCTCGCCGACCATGCCCTCGGGCAGCGTGCCGGCATAGCGCGCGCGATGGAATGCGCCGGGCGCGAGGCGCACTTGAGCCGGTTGCGCCTCGGTCGCCTCGAGCACCACCACCGGCGCGTCTGATCTGCCACGAGCGCGCAGCGTGAGCCGCGCCGGCAAGTCGAAGCTGCGTTCCTCTGCAGAGTCGTTCGGAAGAAACAGCGTCACCTCGATCCGGCCACCGGCGGCGACTGTCGCGCTTTCGGGTACGAGCAGAAAATCGGCGCGGGCGAAAGCCGCCGCCGACCAGGCAATCAGGAACAGTGAACAGCGCACATCGGCCTCGTCGGCATTCTCGTCAGCAAGACTGGGGTTTAGCGGCTGGGCACAAGAATTTCGTGACGGTCGTTCACGCCATTATTGCCAGTCCGTAGGCAGCAAAACCGATCAGCACCAAGCCGGACACGCGGTTGATCCAGGCCATGACCGGCGGCTTCATCAACGCAGCCGACTTGGCGACCAGCGTGGTGAGAATGATCCACCACAGCATCGAGCCGGCGAATACGCCGGTGGAGAACATGACCGACTGCGAGGCCCTCGCCAGCGACGCGACCGAGGCAAAAATGCCGGCGAAGAACAGTATGGTCGGCGGATTGGCGAGCGTCAGACCGTAAGCGGTGACAAATGCACGCAACCCGGACCCGGAGACGGTTTTGCGCGAGTCGGCAGCCGGCCGCGCAAGGGCAATTGCGAGGCCCAGCACTAGCAGCAGGAGCGATCCGATCAGCTTGATCCAATAGGTGCCCGCCAGCAACAGGGAAGATACGGTGGTAACGCCGAATGCCGCGATCGCCGCATAAGTGAGGTCAGCGGCCGCGATGCCGGCCCCGAACGTCAGGCCGGCAGGCTGTCCATGGTCCAGCGTGCGATGAATGCACAGCAGGCTCATCGGGCCGACCGGAGCGGCAACGGCGACACCGATGGAGACGGATTTCCAGAAAAGCCACACGTCCATGTTCTGTTCTTGTCGTACCGGACGAATAACGCCGCCTTCGGCCCATCCGCGCCGTTGGGAATTATGGCTCGATGATCTTGATCCCGGGCGGTACGCTGAACAGGGTCATATCCGGCTTCTGGTCTGGGTCGTACCTGAGAAAGCGCACCGCGTATTTGACGCCGGCCGATTGTACTTCGATCTGCAGCGGCAGATTGTCTGGCTTCAGGAACAGCGTCAATTCAAGGTCGTCCAACTCCAGGCGAAAGAGCTTGCACTTGATCCCGTCCACGGTCTGCAATGCAAGTTCTTTGGCGCCGTTGTCCTGGAAAAACTTGAGTTCCGAGCGGAATTCGAGGCGCTTCAGCCGCGCCGACTGCTCCCGTGGAAAGATCGGAAAGTGGACTGCGTATTGTGGACCCGGGTCGATCGCATGTTGTCCCTCGCCTTTGTTGCGGTCGATGATCCAGACATCCGGCTCATGCACGATGATCAGCTCGTGCACTTTGGTTTCGGGGTTTGGCACGTCTTCGAAGCGCAGGAACTCTTTGCCCAGCAGCCAGACCTTTCTCGGCTGCGCCTCGGGACTCGAATCGGGAAGATCCGCCGAGACTACCCGATACTCGGCAAATAACATCTTGTCGTCGGCCGCCTGCGCAGGAAGGAGACCGGCAGTCAGCAGCAGCGCTGCGATAAAGGGGAATATTAAGCGCATAAAGGATCTCTGTGAGGGACGAGCCAAGTCTACAACGGGGCGGCATTGTGCAGCGCCGGCAATGCTCTGGGGGTCAGGGTTTGCCGCCGGGGATGTTGGAGGGTAACTGCGTTCCGGCTTGCTCGTCGGGCAGATCGCCGGGCAGCAACGGCCGCTCCGGAAGCACGTATTCCACCTCGCGCGTCTCGCCGTCCCGGAACAAGGTCAGCTTCACCGGGCTGCCGACCTTCAGCGAGCGCATGATCGGGGCAAGTTTTTGCGGATCGGTAGTCGGTGTGTTGTTGATGCGGGTCACGATATCGCCGCCCAGAAGCAGCGAGATCGTCCCAAGCGTGAACTCGATCCTTCCGCCGCGGATGCCGGCCGCCTCTGCCGGGCTGCCCGGTTCTACCACTTCGACCAGCAACCCATCTGTCAATGGCAGGTTAAGGACTTTGCGTACGTCCGGCCCGATCATCGAGCCATGAAAGCCTATCCATGGCCGGATCACACGGCCGTCTTTCAGGAGCGCCGAGGTGACCGACTTCAGCAGATTGGACGGGATGGCGAACCCGATATTTTGCGCGTTGGGAATGATTGCGGAATTGATGCCGATCACCTCGCCGCACCGGTTGAGCAGCGGGCCGCCGGAATTGCCGGGGTTGATGGGCGCGTCGGTCTGGATGAGTGGCTCGCTGAGCGACAACGGCGTTTCCGGCAGGATTCTGTTGAGACCGCTTACGATTCCGCGGGTGACGGTCTGGTCCAGTCCGAGAGGATTGCCGATGGCGATAACTGCCTCGCCGACCCGGATTTTGTCGGAATCGCCCAAGACGGCCGTCGGCAGCGTGCCGTGCTCGGGTTTGGGAATCTCGATCACCGCGATGTCGAAGATCGGATCGGCGCCGATCAGTTTTGCGGGCAGTACCGTACCGTCGTCCATGGACACGTACAGGGCCTGCCGCCCGAATGCAACGTGAGAATTGGTGAGAATCAGGCCTTTGCTGTCGAAAATGAATCCGGACCCGATCACGCGGCTGACCCGGTCCTGAAGCTTGTAGGGATTGATCGACTGTCCGGAGATCATCACCACGGCCGGCGAAACTCTCTGGTAGAGAGTGGGGATGTCTTCCTTGCAGTCTTTGGACGCGGCAAGCGCGCAACCGCCCATGTGTCCCACTAAGACTGATCCGATGAACAGTCTCGCCATGCAGCCCGGCAAACGGCTGCGGCCGGTCATGTCACATCGGGGCATGGCTTCTCCTGGCAATGACTGAATTGATGACGTGTGAATGGGGATCGGGTGCCGGCGCGGAGTCCGGTCAGGCCTAAACGCGGGCAGGGATTAAGCGTTGACCCGGACGTAGCCGAGCCGCACCAGCCCCGACTCGAACGCATGCGTATCGCGCAGACGCAAGGTCTTCGTGGAGAGCGGTGGTGGAAAGAGCGGGACACCCGTGCCCAGCACGATCGGGTGGACGAAGATCCGGAACTCGTCGATGAGGTCGTCCTGCAGCAGCGGGCGGATGATTTCGCCGCCGCCGACCAGCCAGATATTCCTGCCGGGTTGAAACTTCAGTGTCTTGACGAAACGGCTGATGTCGCCCGATACGAAAGTGGCGTGATCGTCGCGCTCGCCGTCGCGTGTCCTCGAGAATACGAAAGCCCGCGTTCCCGGATAGGGATACGCGCCGAACGAACGCGATACTTCATAGGTCTTCCGGCCCATGACGACCGTATCGATCGTGGCGTAGAACTCCGAGTAGCCGTAATCCTGATTCGTGAACAGCCAGTCGATTTCGCCATTCGGTCCGGCGATGTAACCGTCGAGGCTGGTGGCGATGAAGAGGATGAGCTTGCGCATGAGGAGTGTCGCGAAATCCTCGGCCTGGTCGTTACAAATCAATCGGCCAGTTGATTCCCGCCGTCACACCGCCATCAACGCGGATCGTCTGCCCGGTGACGAACACGGCGGCGGATGAGGCCAGGAAAACCGCGGTGCCGACCAGTTCCTTCACGTCGCCGAGCCGGCCCAGCGGCGTGACCGTCTTGCCCCAGGCGCCCATCTTCTCCTGTGCCCACAACTTCTTCGACAGATCGGTGGGAAAGAAACCCGGCGCAATGGAGTTTACGCGCACTCCATGCTTGCCCCACTCGTTTGCAAGCGCGCGGGTCATCATCAGCACGCCGGCCTTGCTGATCGCGTAAGGCGTGACGCCCGCCAGCGGGGCGTAGGTGTTGAGCGAGTCGATGTTGATGATGCAACCGGCCTTGCGGCCGATCATGTGGCGGCCGACCGCCTGGGCGATGGCGAAGGCACCGCGCAGGTTGATGTTCACGATGCGGTCGTATTCCTCGAGCGTGTAGTCCTCGGCCTTCATGCGCTTGTTCACACCCGCCACGCTGAGCAGCGTGTCGATGCGGCCGCATTTCTTCAGGACGCTCCCAACCAGCCTGTCCACGTCTTCCGCCTTGGCCACATCGCATACTTCAAAGGCGACCGGGTGCTTGCCCCTGGAGATTTCCTTCGCGGTTTGCTTGAGCGTGTCCGCTTCCCGGCCGGCGACGATCACCTGCGCGTCGCGCTCGGCGAAACCTTGCGCCAGCGCTCGCCCAATGCCGCGGCTTCCGCCGGAAACCAGCACTACCTGATCCGCAACGTCGAATAGCTTGTCCTGCATTTTTGTTTCTCCCTTTGCGTTTAGGTCTTCCACCACAGAGGCACAGAGACACGGAGAAAAGCAGTTGCAACTGCTGAAAAAACTGTCACGCGGTGGAATGATCGGTATCGCGAATATCTGGCGTTGTTGATCTTTGTCCGGCTTGCTTGTTTTTCTCTGCGCCTCGGTGTCTCTGTGGTGAATCGAATCTGTACTAGCCCGCCAACGGAGCGACGCGGATGCCGCTGTCGGCGAGCGCGCGCCGGATGCTGCGGGCAAATTCGACCGCGGTCGGTTCGTCGCCATGGATGCAGAGCGTGTCGGCGATGACCTCGACATCCGCACCCTGAATGCTTGTGACCTTGCCTTCGCCGACCATGCGCCTGACCTGCGCGATCGAAGCCCCGACGTCGTGGATCACCGCATTCGGCTGGCTCCGCGGCGTCAGGCTGCCGTCCGATTGATACGTGCGATCGGCAAATACTTCGTTGGCGACCTTGAGTCCCGTCTCGTGTCCGGCGCGCACCAGTTCGCTGCCTGCCAGCCCGAACAGCACCAGCCTCGAATCGAAATCCTTTACCGCCTTGGCGATCGCGCGCGCCAGGCTGCCGTCCCTTGCCGCCATGTTGTAAAGCGCGCCATGCGGCTTCACGTGCGAGAGCCTGCCGCCCAGCGAACGGGCAAATCCGGCCAGCGCGCCGATCTGATACAAAACCATGTCGTAGGCTTCGCTTGGGGTGACCGCGATGCTGCGGCGGCCAAAGCCCTGCAAGTCGGGCAGCGAAGGATGCGCGCCGACGGCGACGCCCTTGTCGATCGCCAGCTTCACGGTGCGATGAATGGTGCCTGGATCGCCGGCATGGAAGCCGCAGGCGATGTTGGCCGAGGTGACATGATCCAGCAGCGCCGCATCGTCGCCCATTTCCCAGGCGCCGAAGCCTTCGCCCATGTCGCAGTTCAAATCCAGCGTTTTCATCGGCTCAATATCAATTTAGCCACAGAGGCTAATTTTGCCCTTGATAAGCTTATTCGTTCAGATGTTTTTCCACCGCCTCGCGGATGGTCATGATCTCCTGCTCGCGCGCGAGCCAGAGTGCCTGCGCCTGCGCCAGCGACACTAGCTCGAATCGCAGCCGGTCGCCGGGCTTGAGCTGCGCCAGCAAATGCAGGTCCACGCTCGCCACCTCGGCGATCTTTGGATAGCCGCCCACCGTCTGCCGGTCCGCCATCAGGACGATCGGCTTGCCTCCCGGCGGAATCTGGATTGTGCCAAAGGTCACGGCTTCCGACAGGATTTCCAGCGGTTTCTCGGGTTCGATCACGGATCCGTCGAGACGGAAGCCCATGCGGTTGGAATCCGGGGCGATGCGGAATTCGCTTCCGGTGAGCGCCTCGCGTGCAGCGGCCGGGAACGCTTCCCAGTGACGGCCGGGGATGATCCGCACCACCTGCGGCGTGCGGCCGAGTTTCTCGATGTGCTGATTCACCGCCCATTTCGGAAACGCAAATGCGCGCTTGGAACGCTGGAGTCCGGCGTCGAGATCAGGGTAAATGCCTCCGGCTGATTGGCCGATGCGAAGCCGGTCGTCTTTTCTGAGCGCCCGCCCGTGCATGCCGCCGAGTTGCGCGGTTTCGTAGGTACTGCGGCTGCCCATCACCCGCGGCACGTCGAAGCCGCCACGCACCGCGAGGTAGGCGCGGCAGCCGGCGCGACAGGCGCCGAAGTCGAGCACGCTGCCGGCGCGCACTCGTACCGCCTTGCCTTCGGGAACCTCGGCGCCGCCGACCGCGGGGGACAGGTCGCCGCCGCAGATCGCGATCACCGTATCCCGATCGAACTCGAGGCGCGGCCCCTGCAGCGTCATTTCGAGAGTCGCTTCGTCCCCGGGGTTGCCGACCAGGATATTGGCAACCCGGTGCGAGAACAGGTCCATCGCACCGGAAACCGGTACGCCATAGTGCTGATACCCGTTGCGGCCGCTGTCCTGCAGCGTGGTATGCACACCCGGCTTGAGAACGCGAATGTTCACGCACCGCACCTGTTCATGCACGGCTCCCCGATAAGGCGTCGAACTCGGCGCGCGAGATCGGAACGAAACGTACCGTGTCGCCGGCAGCGATCAAGCAGGGCGGCTCGGCCTGCGGGGTGAACATTTCCACCGGCGTGCGGCCGATGAGATGCCAGCCTCCCGGCGTTTCCAGCGGATACACGCCGGTCTGGTTGCCGCCAATGGCTACGCTGCCCGCGGGAACATGCGGGCGCGGCGCATCCCGGCGCGGCGTGGCGATGCGGGAATCCAGGTTGCCGAGAAAGGCGAAGCCCGGTACGAAACCGAGCAGGTACACGCGGTAATCCGTGCCGGCGTGAATCGTGGCGACTTCTTCGGGCGTGAGCCCATGCTGGCGGCCCACCTCTTCCAGGTCTTCGCCCAGTCCGCTGCCGTAACAGACCGGAATCTCCACCAGGCGTCCCGGCGTCAGTTCCGCGTCGGCCTGCGCGTGCAGCCACGCTTCGAGCTGTTCGATCAGGGCCTCGTAGGGCGTGCTGCCGGCGCCTACGACTGCCGGGTCGTAGTGCACCGCCAGTGTCGTATAGGCCGGTACGATATCGAGCACGCCAGGCGGCGGGGATGCACGCAGATGTTGCGCAGCGGCGGCGATGCGTGAGCTCAGTTCGGGATCGAGCCGGTCGCCGAATTCGATGACCAGTGCCCGGTCTCCCATCGGAATCAGGTGCGGATTGGGCAGCATGGCTCGCAATTACGGCCTAGGGTCAGTACCGGCCTGCGACAGCCGTTGTTCGGTCGCGGAACTCGCGCCGGGTTTCGATGCGCCGTACGGTTGCGCGCTTCACCAGTTCATCGTAGATCGTCAGCGGATTCATTTTGAAGATCGCGTCCACGTCCAGCGCCAGCGTGTACCAGCCGCCCCGGGCGATTTCGTACTCGAGCTGGCCTTGCGCCCAGCCGGCGTAACCGGCAAAGAAACGCTGTTCGTTGGCGTTCTCCGGATGTTTGAGCAATTCGTCGAGAACTTCGCTGAAACCGCTGATGTAGATATCCCCGATTACGCTGAGGCCCTTCGACGGTTTCACCGCGGAGCGGAAGGCGAACAGCAGCGCATCGGGTTGCACCGGCCCGCCGAAGAACACGAGGTCGTCGCGGCCGGTCAATTCCGCGCGCTCCGGATACAGCTCGCGCAACTGGACGTTGGTGCGACGGTTGAGAATGACGCCGAGCGGGCCGCTTTCTTCAGGGTGCATGACCAGCACCACCGTCCGGGAAAAATTCGGGTCGAGCATATCCGGCTGCGCGACCAACAGGAAAGTGCGCGCCGTTTCCGCCTGTGCCAGCGCTGGCGCAGGCACGAGCAACAAAGCGGCGGCGAGGGACAGCAGAATGCCGGCAGATCCACGCATCTGCGTAGTTTTACACTCTCTCCACGCTTTCGGGGAGAGGGCCGGGGAATAAAAACAAGGATGAAGGATGAAGGAGGAAGGATGAAGGGTGAAGGGTGAAGGGTGAAGGAGAACCATGCTCCAGCACCGACCTGTGCCCGTGTCCTGCGCATTAGTCGATGATCGACTGATACACCAGATTGCGCAGCAGCGAGCGATAGTGCGGACGGCGCACGGGTTCCTGCGACATCATTACCGGTACCAGATCCTCGAGTGGATCCACCCAGAAGTAGGTCCCGGCGTAGCCCCCCCAGAAATACTCGCCGGGCGTGCCGGGCCATTCCGACTGTCCCGGCTCGAGCCGCGTGCCGAAGCCGAGTCCGAAGCCGTAGCCGGGCCCGGGCAGGAAGGTCGGGCCGGGGCTGATGTTCGGGTTCAAATGGTTGGCGGTCATGTACTCCACTGTTTTCGGCCCGAGGATGCGCGCGCCGTCGAGTTCGCCGCCGTTCTCGAGCATCTGCGCGAAGCGCAGGTAGTCGCCGGCGGTAGACACCATGCCGTGGCCGCCGGCGAAGAACGTTGCCGGCTGGGTGACGTCGAGCAGTTCCGGGGTCTTGCCGGTGTATACATCGGGCGCCGGTTGCGCGAGGCGATTGAGCTTGTCCGCGGGCACGTGAAAGCCGCTGTCGACCATTTTCAGCGGCTTGAGAATGCGCTCGGCGAGGAACACGTCCAGGGTCTGGCCGGAGACGATTTCCACGACGCGACCGAGCACGTCGGTGGAATGCCCGTATTCCCAGGTAGTGCCGGGTTCGAAGGCGAGCGGCAACTTGGCGAGCGCCTTGACGAAATCCGCAAGCACCCACTTCTGCGAAAAAATCCCGGCGTCGCGGTACATCTTCTTGACCGGCGTGTCCTGTCCGAGGATGCCGTAAGTGAGTCCCGAGGTATGGCGCATCAGGTCCTGTACCGTGATCTGGCGCTTTGCGTTTACCAAAGTCAGTGCGGATGCGCCGGTAGCCGCGTCCTTGACCTCTACGCCAACTTTCATGTCCTTGAACTCGGGTATGAACCTGGACACCGGCTCGTGCAAGCCGAGCCTGCCTTCCTCAACCAGCATCATCGCCGCGACGCTGACGATGGGCTTGGTCATCGAATAGATGCGGAAAATCGAGTCGTTGCGCATCGGTATTTTCTTTTCGCGGTCCTGCCAGCCGAAGCTCCTGGCATAGGCGAGCCGGCCGTCGCGTGCGATCAGGATGACCACCCCGGGCAGTTCGCCCGAATCCACCGCTTTTTGCATGGTGGCGTCGAGCCGCGCGAGACGCTGCGAGGACAGGCCGACGTCTTCCGGCTTCGCTTCCGGCAGCGCGGCGGCGTGCGAGGTGAATGCGGCGCCGGCCAGAATGCATGCGGCAGCCGAACGAATGAGCCTGTTCATGGAACTCCTCCCGATGGTGATGGGTCGCCCGTGATCGCGCCTTATTGTGTTTCTCTTACCATCTTACCGCAGGTCCATCTTGCGCCAGGCCCCGGAGCGCCAGCGCAGGTAGATGAGGGTTCCGAGCATGCAGGTGTAGACCAGCGCAACCGCCCAGCCGCCGACGGTGCCGTAACCGAACTGCGGCAGGAAATCCACCCAGCCCTGTCCGGGAGCGAACGTGAACATGTGGGTGAAGGGCACGAAACCGAACCAGGACAGGAAGACGATCGCCACCGTCGGCACCCGCATGTCGCCCGCGCCGCGCAGGCAGAAGCCGGCGCCGAGGTTGAGGCCGTCGAAGATCTGGTAGCCGGCCGCGAACCACAGCAGCGTGCGCCCGAGCGAGATGACCGCGGCGGCGTTCGGATCGGAAGGGTTTACGAACAGCGGAATCAGCCATGGTCCGATCACCGCCAGGAATACCGTCACCAGTCCCATGTATGCCACCGCCAGTTTGATGGTTGCGTTACCCACCCGCGCGGCCCAGTCCTTGTCGCCGGCGCCGATGCTCTGGCCGACCAGCGTAGTTCCGGCGAGCGCGAAGCCCATGGTAGGCAGGTAGGCGAGCGAAGTGAGCATCATCACGATCTGTGTAGCGGCCCCGCCTATTGCGCCGGCGGCCACTTGCATGGCCTGGAACATCGCCAGGCCGCCGACGTCGATTGCCGGAAACAGGCCCATCGGGATGCCGACGCGGAACAGTCTGGCCAGCTCGGCAGCGTTGGGGCGCCAGGTCTGGCGCGAGTAATACTCACGGTCGATGATGCGGCTGGCGAACAAAGCGAGCGCGAGTATCAAACCGCCGAACATTGCCGCGGTGCTGGCCCACGCGGAGCCTGAAATCCCCCAACCTAATTCGAAAATGAATATCTGATTCAGGACGGCGTTGAGCACAGCCACGAAAGTCATGATCGCCAGCGTCACGCGGGTGCGGCCGATGCCGTTGAAGAACCCGGTCGTGCCCCAGATGCCGACGGCGAGCATGCCGCCGAGCATGCGCGGAAACCAGTACGCGCCGGCGAGATGCGCCACGTTTGGCTCGAGCCCGAGCCAGCCGATGAAGGTCGAACCACAGAATGCAATCGCAACGAATGCCGGCGCCACCAGCAGCATGCCCCATATACCCGCCCACACTGCGCGCGCGGCCGCGCGGTTGTCGCCCGCGCCATAGGCCTGCGAGGCCAGGGTCTGCACCGCCAGCCCCGCGCCGCCAAACAGCAGGATCGCAACGATCAGAAACCAGTACGACGCGCCAACCGCTGCAGTGGCGTCCGTGGAGAGCCGGCCGATGAACCAGGTGTCGGTGAGGTTGAGCAGCGCCTGGATGCTGCTGTTGACGAACAGCGGGATCGCCAGCGCCACTACGGCGCGCGGATCGACCTTGCGGTTGCCGTTCGGGTCGAGCCTGACGGCAGGTAATCGCGCGGAAGAGACTTGTGCAGGGGCGGTCATGAGGCCTTACAGAAAGATTGTTCGGACATTCGTGTAGGTGATCAGCTCCCGGGTGTTGACGAATTGATCGCCCGGCGGAAACACTCGTCGCCAAACCATTACGGCCAGGCGTTAACCGCAAGGGACGCCAAGGACGCCGGGGAAAGCCAAATGCAAGAATCAGGTGAGGGTTCAACCCCCGTGCAAGCATCTGCGTTGTGACTGGCCCGTTACCCTATCTCGGCCTCGTTCTTGGCTATTGCCTTTTCTTGGCGTCTCTGGCGGTGGATGCGTCATTGCTGAGGCGTTCGAAACCCACAGAAAAGTCTGAAGGACCTACAAAAAAAGCGCCCGGGGTGATTCCCGGGCGCACGCTGAAAGCTCCTGTGCTTTTACCTCTTCACTCATTCACCCTTCACGCCTTCACCGCCTTTCAATGCAGATGCTTCCTTCCCGGTGGCATCGGCACCACTTCGGAAGAGCCGCTGCCCGCCTGCGCCGCGGTCGTGCCGCCTTTCCAGTTGCGCTCGAACAACTGGTTGATCAATGCGGAGACCTGCGTCACTTCGGGTTCGGTGAACTGGCGCGACAACAGGTTCTGCACGTCCTCGATCATGCGCCGGCGCTGCGCTTCGTAGATCGTTTCGGGAGTCGGGCCGACAAAGACCATGCTAAATTCGTCCTGGCCATCCTCCAGGTAGTAGCTCACTTCGAAGGCCGCCGCTTCCTCGCTGAACGGGTTGAGCGAGGCCAGCGCCCCTGAGATGATCTGGTGAAAGCTGCGCCCCACGTCTCCAGTCCAGCAGACCTCGAGCACGCGCCGGCGCTTGTCGAACACGACGCCGGGCTCATCCGGGTGCACGCTCTTCGCGTCGGCCAGATTGTCTTCGTCTATGTATTCAAGCCACGGACGCAGCGCTTCCTCGATCTGCGAGGTGGTGGTGCCGGCTCTCAACAGGACGGTTCCGTGAACGTGGACTTCCATGCGCATTGCTGCAGACTCCTGGAACTGAATGAATCGGGGCTGGCCCCGTATGATACGGCTTTTGCCTGGCGCTACGTAACCGGCGCAGCAGGACCCACAAGTATGCGCCTGCCGGACCATGAGGATGCCGTACACCGGCCCTGGTGAGTTCGGCTAGAATTCGCCGCTTCTTCAGCCCCGACCGCGCCTTCATTGACCACCGCTTTCGTCACACGCTTTCGCGCGCTCCGGCCCGCCACTCGCGCCGTCCTCTACATGATGGTGATGGTGCTGTGCTTTTCAGTGCTTGAGACCACCGCCAAATATCTCAGCAGTTTCTATCCGGTGCCGATGCTGGTGTGGTCCAGGTACACCGTGCATACGGTGCTGATGCTGCTGTTGTTTGCGCCGAGGTTCGGTGCCGGTTTGTTGAGGACAACGCAACCGGCCGGGCAGGTATTGCGGGCCGCGCTGTTGATGGGTTCGACGGCCTGTTATTTCGGTGCGCTGAGTTTCCTGCCGATGGCAGAAGTCAAGGCCGTCAGTTTCATTTCCCCGCTGCTTGTGACGGTGTTGGCGGTCTGGTGGCTGCGCGAGCAGGTGAGCCGCACGCGCTGGTTAGCGGTCGTAGCCGGGTTCCTAGGTGTGCTGTTCATCGTCAGGCCGGGCAGTGCCATGCTCCAGTGGCCGGCGCTGCTGGCCGTGGGCGCAGCGTTTTGCTACAGCCTCTACCAGATCATGACCCGCAAGTTCAGCGAGACCGAAAATGTCTTCACCACGCTTTTCTACACCGCGCTCGTGGGCTGCGTGCTGATGAGTTTTGTCGTGCCCCTGTTCTGGAAAACGCCCGACATTCGTCATGTGCCGCTTCTGATATTGCTGGGCTTGGTGGCAGCCTTCGGTCACTTCATGCTGATCAAGGCGCTGGAACTGGAGAACGCATCTTTCTTGTCGCCGCTCGGGTATACCCAGTTGCTGTGGGTGATCCTGTTCGGCTTCCTCGCCTTCGGCGATCTGCCTGATGCGCATTCGCTGATTGGCATGGCCATCGTCGTCGGCAGCGGGCTATACGTGGCCCTCGGTCATCGATTCAAACCGCGGGAAGAGCCGGAGACGGCGATCGAGTAGGGACGAGGGGCGAGGGGGTGAATGACGAGGGGTGAGGGATGAGGGATGAGGGATGAGGGAAGAACGAAATAGCTCTAAGTTGTAGTAGTCGCGACTCCATCTGACAGACAATGTCCGCTTCCTGGAAAATTTAGACTGACGAGCGACAGGCAAGAACCGGCCAATAGCTGCCGTTCGGTCGATCATCAAGAGCAACGAAGAGTTGACGTAGCCGGCTCGGGCTGGCCCGCTGGCGTGGGCTGGGGTCAACGGCTCCTTGTTAACTCGCAACACGTGCCGGGCGCTCGCGGTCGGCCATATGCCGAAGCCGCTATATCGGACGCCCATACAAAGACGAAGGCCGCCCACCAAAGTGGACGGCGCCTCGCCTATCAAGCGTGACCCCACTATACGGAGGCCGCCTTAGTGACTCTTCTATTAAGCATCCAACTCACTCCATCGTACGGTCCGAAGTAAGACCATTAGAAATTGGCCCACTACCGCCCCGCGTATGCAGGGCGACCTCCAGGATGCGGTCTTCGCACCTCATCCTGACGTTCTCGTATTTCTCGCGGTAGCTGTTGACCATGTGCTGGAGCCGTTGCCGGGTGCGGCTTGCACCCACTGGAAAAACGTCGCCTTTGCACGGCGCACGCCAAGAGCAGACATCGGCTTACACTCGGGCGAGATCACTCATTCGCTAGTTGAATCCTGCCTTTGAACCCTCGGAATCAGTGCTCGACCGGATGACGGACGCTGGCCTTTTGAGCATTCAACACCGCCACCTGTGCGGCCGAGATGCCCTCGAGAGCAAGGCCGTAGGACAATCCTTCCTGGAGCCTGCGGCGGAATCGATTCGAGAGCGCCATTCGCGTGTAGCGCAATGTGAGCGGGCTCTGCTTCTTCAAATACCGAGCCAATTCCCACGCTCGCGGCAGCAAAGCCTCACGAGAGACAACCTCGTTCACCGCGCCATACGCCTTCGCCTCTGCCGCGCTCAGCTTTTGGCCGCTGAGCAGGAAGTAACGGCCGCGAATCTCGCCGATGACTTCGGGCCACACGATATGCAAGCCGTCGCCCGGCACGATGCCGAATGCGGGATGCGGTGCATCCTGAAAGTAGGCATCCTCGGAGGCAATGACGATGTCGCAGAGCAATGCGTACTCCGAATGCGCGGTTACTGGGCCATTGATGGCCGCGATCATCGGCACTTCGATACCGATGATGTTTTCGAGGACCTTCGTGCCCTCGCGGAGGATCTTGTCGAATCCGGCGGGCGTGAAGAAATCGAAACCTTCGGGCGAGATCTGGGCGCAGAACTCATTGCCCGTCCCGGTCAGGATGACGACGTGGTTATCGGGATCATCGCCGATGTCACGGAACGCCCGAACCAGCGCTTCGTGCACGTGGCCGTTGAACACGAGCGGGCCCCCTCGCGTATGCAACGCGACCTCCAGGATGCCGTCTTCGCGCTTCATCTTCACGTTCTCGTATTTGTTGCGGTAGCTGTTAAACATGGACGTGCTCCTAGCTGATTCCGATGACTGACGGGAGAGCTCGCTGAGGTAGTCGGGCAATCTGAAACGCAGACCGAAACCGGCGGCGCCCCGTCGCTATACCGCGACCCTTCCGCCATCGACGGCAAGGGTAGCCCCGTTCACATAGCCGGCACTCTCGGAGGCTAGGAACACGGCGGCGGCGGCGATCTCCGCCGGCGTCCCCACTCGACCAGCCGGTACCGTTTTTCCGATCTGATCGAGCGCCTCGCCCATGCCCGCGGTACCGGGCGTGCGTACGGGGCCCGGCGCGAGCGCGTTCACCGTCACTCCGCCCGGTGCATATTCCGCAGCCCAGGCTTGCGTAAGTAATTGCAACGCTGCCTTTGAAGATCCGTACAGTGCCGCTCCACTCATCCCAATGTAGGCAACCATCGTAGTGATGTTAACGATGCGGCCCCAACCACGTTTGACCATTCCGGGTGCGAGGCGAGCCGTTAGCAGGAAGGGCGCCTTGACGTTGGTGCCATACATCGCGTTGAACCCTGCCTCAGTCACCTCGGCAGTCGGCCCAAAAGTGTAGATACCCGCGTTGTTGATGAGAATGTCGACTCCGCCCATAATCTTCTCGGCCTGCGCCGCTAGATTGATCACCGACTGGGGGGAAGAAAGATCTGCGACGACGAAATCGGCCTTGCCGTGCGCAGCACGGATAGCCGCGACAACTTCTTCACCTCGCCGACTATCGCGGCCGGTGATGAGAACTTGGGTGCCTTGTGCTGCGAGCGCTTCGGCGACAGCCCGGCCTATGCCCGAGGTGGCACCCGTAACGAGTGCCCGGCGAACTGTGGTAGTCATTTGCCAATCTCCATATGCGGGGTATGCCAACGATATCAGCGCTCATCGTTGCCGATAATGGGGTCGACGGTAATACTAAGGATGACTTCGAGTCATCCATATGGAAGGTAAATGGACAATCTGAGCGGGATACTGGCGTTCGTGCGTAGCGCGGAAGCGCGTAACTTCACCAAGGCGGCACACCAACTCGGCATGACGCCGTCCGGGGTGAGCAAAGCGATCTCGCGTCTGGAGAATCGGTTCAAGGTGCGGCTGCTCCATCGCACCTCGCGCAGCGTCACGATGACTTCTGAGGGAGTAAGGTTCTACGAGCGTTGCCGCCAGATCCTGGCGGACCTGGAGGACGCGGAGCAGCTGCTGAGCCAGGCGCGCGGGGCGCCGCGCGGCATGTTGCGCATCACACTGCCTTTGTCTGTGGGCCGCTTGTATCTGGCGCGAGCCATACCCGAGTTCGTGCAACGCTACCCGGAGATCACGGTAGAGGCTAGCTTTACCGATCGTTTAGTCGACTTGATCGAGGAAGGCTACGATGTGGCCATGCGCATGGGCAAGCCGCCGGACTCGCGGGTCGTCGCTCGCCAGCTCACGGTCGGAACTTTGACCACATGCGCCGCACCTGCATATCTGAAACGACACGGCACACCGCGGACTCCAGAAGACCTCGCCGGTCACAACTGCATACGCTTTGTCTTGCCCAGCACCGGCCGCGGGCAGGATTGGAAGTTTCAGCGCGACGGGAAGCGCTTCAGCGTTGCAGTCTCCGGTAACCTCGCGCTTGATCACGCCGAGGCACTCGTCGAATCTGCGATGGCGGGTACAGCGCTGATCCAGATCTCGAGCTTCGTGACTGCTCCGGCGATACGCCGAGGAGATCTGAAAGCGGTGCTAACTCGCTTCCAAGTCGAGAGTCCCGCGATCTGGGTGATGTATCCACAAAATCGCCACCTCACGCCGCGGGTGCGAGCACTGGTGGATTTCCTGGTGGAATGGGGGAGGCTGAACCGGTTTTAGACGATGTGAAAGCAGAACAATCCCCTCCAAATGTGGCGTTCCACGTAGGATGCTGAGGTTCAGATCGTCGGGCGAGGCGGTGGGGTCCGTACATTAACGGCCGCGTCTTAGAAAGCGCGAACGGCCGGTTTCAGCGACTTGACTGTACGACCGGTTCTGGCCGGTTTTTGCCTGTCGCTCATCGGTCTAAAATTCCCAAGAAGCGGACATTGTCTGTCAGATGGAGTCGCGACTACTACACATGATTCGTCGCGGAAAAAGTGGGCAGCACG
>Ga0137409_10002396_pt1 | contig 20094 bp, 22 predicted proteins | sample CZODoug1_16funga_FD_122059 | JGI IMG/M metagenome (GOLD analysis project Ga0137409, IMG submission 122059) | Vadose zone soil fungal communities from Angelo Coast Range Reserve, California, USA - CZODoug1_16fungal (Hybrid Assembly) | ecosystem: Environmental > Terrestrial > Soil > Vadose zone... | reverse complement strand
GGCGTGCCTAAGACCGAGCAGCTCGACCGCGCCATCGACGACATCCGCCGGAAGTGGGTGCCCGACCCGCGGCTGGGTGTGTTTGATGTCGTGGCATCGCCCAGCGTAGGGGCGCAGCATGCTGCGCCCCTACTCACCGGCGTCACGTCCAATCGTGAGGCGCAGGAAGCCCTGCGCCGGCTCGCGAAGGAGGCGGGTCTCACCGAAGACGTGCGGCTCGTGCCGGACCATGCCGTTGGACAAGATCACGTCGCGATTGTCACGGCGGCCCTCGCTCCACTGCTCGGTCACAACTCGCTCGACTCGGCGCGCGTGAACGAGGCGCTGCACGGCGAGGCGCTGGAGATTCTGGATCGGCAGGGCGATTGGCTGCGCGTGCGCGCGCCCGACGAATACGTCGCCTGGGTGCATTCCGGATACGTGGCGACGGGTCCCGACGCCTGGGGGAAAGACTGGGCCGAGCGCGCGACGGCGCGGGCCGTCGGCGCCGAATTGCAGACCGATGGCGGCCGGCGACGCCTGCCCCTGGGGGCGCGACTCGCGTTGCGCCGCGACGGCTCGGTCGAGCTGGCGGATGGTATGGTCGGAGCGATCGTCGCCGGGGAGGTGCGCCGCGAGGTGGAGCTGCGCGCCGAAGCGCGACACCTCGCGCTCCCGGAGCTGGCGCAGCGGTCGTACGGCGGCGCGCCCTATCTCTGGGGCGGGCGCACCGAGTGGGGAATCGATTGCTCGGGTCTCACGCAAGCCGTGTACGCAGCGCGCGGGATCCAGCTGCTGCGCGACAGTGACCAACAGTTCGGCCAGGGCCGGGAAGTCGCGCTGTCGGCCGACGGCGCCGGCTATGAAGCCGGCGATCTGCTGTTCTTCACCGAACGCGGCCGTGTCTCGCACGTCGCGCTGTGGGCGGGCGCCGGCCGCATCGTGCATTCGACGCTGTCCCGCGGCGGCGTCGTGCGCGACGATCTCTTTGGGTCGGAACCGCGCATGACGGGGCTGCGGGCGAACCTCGTGGGTGTGCGGCGATGCGGCTGATCCTGTTCGACATCGATGGGACGCTGCTCTGGACCGACGGGGCGGGGCGCCGCGCGATCCAGCAAGCCTTGGTCGAGGAGATGGGCACCGCCGGCCCGATCGATACCTACCGGTTCGACGGAAAGACCGATCCGCAGATCGTGCGCGAGCTGATGACGTTGGCCGAGCACCCGGAGGCCGACGACGAGGAACGCATCGCCGCCGTGTGCCGGCGCTACGTTGGGCTTCTCACCGCCGAGCTGGAGAAGCCGCCGCGCAACATGCGACTGCTGCCGGGCGTCAGCGAGCTGCTCGCCGCCCTCGAGCCGCACGAGAAGGAAGGCCGGGGGTTGGTAGGCCTCCTCACGGGGAATCTCGCGGGCGGCGCCGCCCTGAAGTTGGCAGCCGTAGGCCTCGATCCGGCGCGTTTCGCGGTGGGCGCATACGGCTCCGACTCGGCGCGCCGTCCCGAGCTCCCGGCGATCGCCGCGCAGCGCGCCACGCAGCGTACCGGGCGCATTTTCTCAGGGGCAGACATCGTGATCGTGGGTGACACACCCGACGATGTCGCGTGCGCGCGCCCGATCGGTGCGCGTACCGTTGCGGTGGCGACCGGCTTCTACGACGTCACCAAGCTCCGAGCCACCGGCGCCGCCTACGTGTTCGAGAACCTGACCGACACCCAAGCGGTCACGAGCGCCCTGCTCGGGTGAGCGGATCGACGGATGAGCTGGAGCTGAAGGCGCGGGTGGACGACCCCGCGGCGCTCGAGACGGCCCTGCAGCGCGCCGGCGCCGAGCTCGTGTTTCGCGGCGAGATGCAGGACCGGCGCTACGATCGCGGTGGGAGCCTCGACGCGCTGGATCAAGTCCTGCGATTGCGCACCTACCGCGGCACCGCGGCCTACGGCGTGCTCGCCTTGAAGGGCCCCGTGAGCCTGCACCACGGCTACAAGCGGCGGGAAGAGCACGAGACGCGGCTCGACGACCCCGAGGCCGCCGCCCTAATCGTTGAGCGTCTGGGGTACGAGGTGGTGATGCGGATCGATCGGACCATCGTCGAATACCGGCTTGCGAAGGCGGCCGTGCGCATCGAGTGGTATCCCTCGATGGACGTGCTCGTGGAAGTCGAAGGCGAGCCCGCCGCGATCGAGCGCGCGATCGCCGCTACCGGGATTCCCCGCGATCGCTTCCTCCCCGAATCGCTTCGCTTCTTCACGGCCGACTACGAGCGCCGGACCGGACGTTCCGCGCGAATCGCGGCCTCATGAACATTCCGATGCCGCTCCGCGTCCCCGAGCTGGCTCCATCGCTCGGTCGCGTGGTCGTAGCGCGACGTCGTGCGGAGCCGTGGGTGCCCCTCGACGACATCCGTGAGGAGCTGGCGACCGCGGTGCTCGAGCTCGCGGGGGAGGGACGCGGCGCCGCGGCGCGCGAAGATCGGACGCAGGTGCTCGAGGTGACGGGACGACGTGCCTGGGCGGCTGCCTGGGATCACGCGGTGCGGCGCGCCGCCGCGCGCGTCGCCGAGGCGCTGGAGGCCGAGATCATCCGCACCGCGCGTCAGGTGCGGCTGCCGCGCCGCCGTCTGAAGAACCGGCTCCTCGCGATGGCGGAGAAGCGCGCGATCGCGGCGCGCTTTGGCACCGGTGGCGTGGCCTTCGTCGCGGCCCTCGACGAGCTGGACGCCGCTGCCGTGCGCGTCCAGGGCGCCACGGTGCTCGACAAGGACGCCCACGCGGCATGGCAGGAAGCGCTGCGCGCCGCCGCGCGACGTCTCGAGGCGGCGTGGCTCGCGCTCGAGGGCGAGGTCGAGGAAGAACGGCGCCGTTGGACGGCCGAGATCGAGACGCTCGGGAAGTGGCGACCGGCGTTGTGGCCGGTCGCGGCCCTCTGGGTGCCCGTTGCCGCGGCCCTGATCTGGCTCGGGCTGGTACTCGGCGGCTATCTGCCGGCTCCCGAATGGCTCGCGCGACGTCTCGGCTTCTAGTTCTTCTGGTCGTCGCCGGCGCGGTCGCCCCGATTCCGGCGGCGGCCCAGCACCGCATGGCCGAGGTTCGCATTTCGGGGCGCGGCACCCTCGATTCGCTGGCGCGGCTCGGCTTCGAGGTCGCCGGCGTGCGCGACATCGGCGGAGCGCTCTACGCCGTCATCGTCGTCACACCGCAGACGCAGGGCGCCGCGCGCCCCCTGACGGCCGCGGTCCCCGAGATCACTGCGGCAGACACCTTCCAGGTCTATCACTCATTCGACAAGCCGGCGGTCGGAATCCGCGCCACACTGGAAGCTTGGGCCGCCGCGGATCCCAGAATCCAACTCGACTCGATCGGCGCCTCCGTGGAAGGGCGGCCGATCATCGCCGTGAAGGTCGGTCCGGCGGGGGACGATCCGGCGCGGCCCAACGTGCTGTTCATGGGAACGCATCACGCGCGCGAGTGGGTCTCCACCGCCATCGCGATGCGGCTCATCCGCTGGCTCGCCGACTCGGCGCCTCCGACGCTGCTCAACACCCGCGATGTGTGGGTGATCCCGGTCGAGAACCCCGACGGCTACCAGTACACGTTCACGAACGACCGCTTCTGGCGGACGAACCGGCGCCTGAACTCGGACGGCACTCACGGCGTCGATCCCAATCGCAACTACCCGGCCTTCTGGGGAGTCGACGACCTCGGCTCGAGTCCGACTCCGGGAACGGAGACCTATCGCGGGACCGCCCCGGCCTCGGAGCCGGAGACGCAGGCGATCATTGCCTTCCACGCGGCGCACCCGCCCGTCGTGTCGTTGTCGTATCACTCGTACAGCGGCCTGGTGCTCTATCCGTACGGCTACCACGCCGGAGAGCTGCCCCCCGACCTGCCGCTTTTTCGGGCGCTCGCCGGCACCGACATCGCGCCCGCAGTGCGCGACAACCTCGCGGAGTCCTCGATCACGTATTACCACCCGGGTCCGGGCTGGAACCTGTACGCCACGAACGGCGAGTACACCGATTGGGCGTACCGCGCGCATGGCACGATTGCGTTCACCACGGAGCTGACGAGCGGATGCTGTGTGGGCGGCCTGTTCTACGGGTTCATTTTCCCGGACGACAGTGCCCTCGTGAACCAGGTCTTCCGCGACAATCTGCCCTTCGCGGTCGCGCTGATCACCGCGGCGGGGAATCTGCGCGGCGCCGTGGGGGCCTCAGGGCTGACGCTGGCGCCGGCTCGCTTTGAATCGCTCTGGCCCGACTCGTGGCTCAGTCTCGACGCGGCGACCCCGCAGCCGCTCTCGCTGACGCTGCGGACCGCGGCCGGCGCTACCGCCCTCCGCGGTGCGCAGACCGATTCCCTCCGTCGCGGCACGACGCGCACCATCTGGCGGACCGACCTGACGCTCGACAGTGTGCGGGCCCTGCGCGCCGACGGCACTGGCATCGTGGCCGAGCTGCTGTCGCTCGCCGGGGCGGACCCGAGAGACGTGGGCTGGACCGGCTGGACGCGCGACTCGCTGGGTCTCGTCGGCGGTTCAGCGTGGAGCACGGCCCTGAACGACACGCTCACCTCACCCGTGGTGGACCTGCGCGGCCGGACGGGCGTGTGGCTGCACCTGTGGACCATGCATCGCGGCTCGACGTTCACGCCCGACCAGCAGGGCGTGATCCAATTCTCGGGAGACTCGGGCGCTACCTGGAGCAACGTCGCGGTGCTCGTGGGCGACGGGCCGAGCTGGTACCCCGTGCGCGTGGACCTGCCCCAGGCCGACGGGCGGCGCGGGGCGCGGGTCCGATTCATCTCGCAGCGCGACTTCCCGTGGTCGGTCGACGCCGTTGGCTTCGCGACCGATGTGTCCGCCGTCTTCCAGCTGCTCGCCGGCCCCGGCGCTGCCGAAGTGTCGGAGAATCCGGTCCGCAGCGATCAAGTCGTCATCTCGTGGCCCGCCGGGACGGGCACGGCCCGGGTCGCGATCTACGGGTTCACAGGCGAGCGTCTGCACCAGGCCAGCGTGGCCGCACCCACGAACGAGTATGTTTGGGACCTCACTTTGGGGAACGCGCGTCGCGTGGTGAACGGAGCGTACATCGTGGTGGTCGACGTGGACGGGCGGCATTATCGGCGCCGCCTCTTTGTCGCGCGGCCGGTCCCGTGAGCGCCATCGGCGTTGGGGTGGACCTCGTGGAGGTGTCGCGCACCCGCAAGATGCTCGACGAGAAAGGCGCGCACGTGTACGATCGCCTGCTCACCGCGGCCGAGGCGGAGTACTGCCGCTCGCGTCCCGACCCCGCGGAGCACGTCGCGGTGCGTCTCGCTGCCAAGGAAGCCGTGTACAAGGCGCTGCAGGGGAGCGAGGAGGCGCGGGGCATCGGCTGGCGTGACATCGAAGTCACCCGCGCGTCTGATGGACGTCCCGACGTGGCGCTCGTGGGGCTCGCCGCGACCCGGGCCAAGGAGCTGGGTGTCAGGCGGGTGCTGTTGTCGCTGTCGCACACACACGAAGCCGCTGTCGCCGTTGCAGTTCTCTCCACGGATTGAATTCCCGACAAAATTACTCTAGTATTGGGGCGTGCGTTTTTTTAGTACGATTCTCGTCCTATCCGCCTGCTTGGCAACGTCTCTCGCCGGGCAGGCGGTCGACTCTTTGGCCGCTGCCCGCCGGGTTGTGGCCGCCGCCGCCCTGGCCGCCAAGGAGTACTCCGCCGGGGTCCCCGCCGGGGGGGGTAAGGTCGACGAAGCCGAAGAGGTCGAGGAATCGAAGCTCTTCATCCAGCAGGCCCGGTTCGATATCCCTTCGCTGCCGGCCGCCGTCCGCCGCGGAGCCGACAGCGGGCTCACCCAAATCGCGCTGTTACTCGATCGTCTGGCCCCACCGGACTCCGTCGCACGGGCCGCGGACGCGTTGATTGCCCGCATCGGGACCGACGAGCCGATCCCGTCGCGGCCGCCGTCGCTCGCCCGGGGCGGCGAGGTCTTCCGCCAGAACTGCACGGCCTGCCACGGCGAGTCGGGGCGGGGCGACGGGCCCAAGGCCCGGAGTCTCAAAGGGCCGCCGCCTCCGAACCTCACCGATCCCGCCCTCATGGGGAGCACGTCGCTACTCGAGATCTACCGGCGCGTGGCGATCGGTGTGCCGGGTACGGCCATGCCCGAGTTCGCGGATGAGATTCCCGAAGTCGACCGCTGGGCGGTCGCCGCGTACGTCGCCGCCCTGCAATACGGGGGCTCCCCGTCCGGAGCCACGTTCGCCTCGATGCGCCGCCAGATTGACTCTTCGCTCGCCGCGCGCTCCGAGCAGATGGCCTTCGGTGCCTATCTCACGTTCGAGCAGGTCGAGACCGACGTGCAGGCGAGAAACGCCAGCCTCGCCGGCGAGATCGAAGCGGCGTTCGATGCCCTCCGGACCCACGTGCGGCGCGCCGACCAGCACGAGCTGGCGGCGATTCGCCAACGCCTGCTCGCCGCGCTGGAGCGCGCGGAGCGGGTCATGGTCGACCGGCCGTCGGCGATGAACCTCTTCGTGTCGTCCTTCATCCTGATGGTGCGGGAGGGATTGGAGGCGATCCTGATCGTCGCGGCCCTCATGGCGTTCCTGGCCAAGGCGGGCGCGCCGGAGCGGCGCCGCGAAGTGGCGCGCGGCGCCTGGGTCGCGGTCGGCGCCAGCGTCCTCACCTGGGCCCTCGTCGAGCTCCTCTTCCAGATCACGCCGGGACAGCGGGGGGCGATCGAGGGCTTCACGATGCTGCTCGCGGCGGCGGTGCTCTTCTACGTGAGCTACTGGCTCCTGTCGAAGATCGAAGCGGCGAAGTGGACGGCGTTCGTGAAGGACAAGATGGAGAGCGCGCTCTCTTCGGGGTCGGGACTCGCGCTCAGCGCCGTCGCGTTCCTCGCCGTCTATCGCGAGGGCTTCGAGACGATCCTCTTCTACAAAGCGCTGTTCGGCTCGGCGGGCAGCGAGGGGACCGTGTCGATTCTGGTCGGGATCGCCGCCGGCGCGGTCGGGTTGGTCGCTGTTTATCTGTTGATCAACCAGCTCGGTGTGCGCGTCGCGATGAAGCCGTTCTTTGCGGTCACCGGCGCGATGCTCTACTACATGGCGTTCGTGTTCGCGGGGAAGGGCGTCGCGGAGCTGCAGGAAGGCGGCGTCGTCGGGCTCACTGTGGTCGAGGGCGTGCCGCGCATCCCCGTCCTGGGGATCTACCCGACCCTCGAGTCACTCGCGTTGCAGGGACTGCTCGTCATCCTGGCGGTGGTTGCACTGGTGTGGGCAATGAAACCGTCAGCCCGTCCGGCTTCCACCACGCCCTGAGCACCACCGCACCCAACACGACCAGCCCGATGCTCGTGGCCTGCGCCAGCGTGAACGGACCGAGCCCGTGCAGGTGGTCGTCCTTCGCGCGCAGGAACTCCACGAAAAACCGTTCCAGGCCGGCGAGAGTCAGGTAGCACCCGAGCATCCAGCCCACGCCGTGATTGTGCTCCCGGCGGCGCCACATCCACCAAAACGCCAGCAGCATCAGGACCGTCTCGTAGATCTGGGTCGGGTGGACGGCGACGAGCTGCGCGCCATCCATTACCTGGCCGGCTGGAAACCTCACGCCCAGGCCCGAGAGATTTGCGACGGTCGTCGGGGGCAAACCGTGCGGAAACTTCATCGCCCACGGCAGCGAGCTGGGAATGCCGTAGTCGTCATTGACGAGGAAACATCCTACGCGGCCCAGCGCGTACCCGAGCGCGAGCGGCGCCGCGCACAGCTCGACGGTGAAGCGCCAGGATACGCGGCGCCGCCAGCCGTTGAGCAGGATCGCAACGGTCGCGCCGAGGAATCCGCCGTACCACACGAACCCGCCGCGCCGTAGCAGCGCATCCCAGTCGCGGGTCAAGAGCACATACCAGATCTTGGCGCCGATGAGTCCGCCCACCACGCCGGCGATCACGATGTCGGCCGCGTACTCCTCGTCGAGCTTGCGGCGGCGCAGATCGAGCTGCATGGCCCACCCCGCCATAAGGAAGGCCACCATCATCATCAGGCCGTAGCCGGTGAGCTCGATGGGTCCGAGGCGGATGACGAACGGATAGACGGTCATGAGAGGCCGGGAAGGGGGAGGTCGGCACGCGCGTCGAGCGTCCAGTCGCTGCGCTCGCCCAGTCCGAGTCGATACGCGCCGGCGCGGGCGATCATCGCGGCGTTGTCGGCGTTGAGGCGCGGGCTCGCGACCGCGACGCGCGCGACCCCCTGCAGCCGTTCGGCAGCGGCCGCGCTGAGGGCGCGACTGCACGCGACGCCGCCACCCAACACGGCGGTGCGATATCCGGTCGCGCGGACGGCGCGCTCGAGCTTCGTGACCAGCACATCGAGCACGGCGTCCTGGAAGCAGCGGGCGATGTGCGGACGGTCGCGCTCCAGATTGTCCGAGGCCCGCACGGCGTGCAGCACGGCCGTCTTGAGCCCCGAGAACGAGAACTCGAATCCTGTCGCGATCATCGGACGCGGGAAGGCGAATCGGGCGGGATCCCCTTCGTGCGCGAGCCGCTCGATCGCCGGCCCTCCGGGATACCCGAGGCCGAGCAGGCTCGCGACCTTGTCGAACGCTTCGCCGGCGGCGTCATCGCGTGTCTGGCCCATCAAGCGATAGCGCCCCCACTCCGGGACGTCGAGCAGCAGGGTGTGGCCCCCTGAGACGAGAAGCGCGACAAAGGGCGGCGCGAGCGCGGGATCTTCGACAGTCGGGGCGAACAGGTGCCCTTCCATGTGGTGCACGCCGACGAGGGCCCGGCCGGTGGCGTAGGCGAGCGCCTTGGCGTACACGACACCGACGAGCAGCGCTCCCACGAGCCCCGGTCCGGCAGTGACGGCCACGGCATCCACCGCCGAGACGCGCACGCCGGCCTCCACGAGCGCGCGATCGACGGTCGCCGGGAGCGCGGCGAGGTGCGCCCGGCTCGCCAGCTCGGGGACGACGCCGCCGAAAATCTGGTGGATGTCTTGTGACAGAATCACGAGACTGGCGAGCTCGCCCGAGACCAGCACGGCCGCCGACGTTTCGTCACACGACGTCTCGATGCCGAGGACGACCTCAGCCACGACGGGTCCGCCGGCGCAACGTGACGGAGTCGGGGATGGGGCGGGCGGTGATGCCCGGAGGGGCGATGACGGTGAGTCGGCCGACGGAGGTGCCGTCCGCCGCGGTGCTCGTGATGTGCGCGACGACCCGCAGGCTGTCGCGCGTGAGCGCTTGCACCCGCTGCTCGGGGCCACGCACGGCGACGGACACGCGCGCCGGCGTAATGATGAAACTGGTCGCCGCGCCGGCTCCCGTCTCGACGGGGATGCCGCCGAACGAGCGCTCGGCGATCGCCCCCATCTCCCCGGTGACGGTGACCTGCCTCGGCGCGATCCGCACGATGCCGAGGACCGTCGTGTCGATCGGGACTGTGCGGGTGAATGCTCCCGCCACGTTCGCGATCTCCGTCGGGATCGTCGTGACCGACTCGATCGCGGCGAGGTTCTGGTCGGGGCCGACGAGCCGCGCGATCGTCGGCGAGATCGAGATGCCGCCGTGCAGGACCTGCCCCGATTCCGGGACGACGGTGATGAGCGGCACGATGCGGACGTCCTTGCGCCCGACGCTGTCGAGGGCGACGGTGATCTCGCGCGGCCGGATCTCGAGCACCCGCACGTCCGCGCCCTTGGGGAGCTGCGCCTCGACCTCGCTCGGCTCGAGACGGATTGTCCACGTGGGGGTCGAGAGCGTGTCGGGCATGCGGCGCGTCACGTCGCCGCGCAGCGAGCGCAGCCGCAGCACCTGACTTCCCTTGCCGGAGATCTGCGCGTGGATCTTGGGGAGCTTCTGTTGCAGCGTCCGGCCGGGCGGCAGCTGCACGTTGAGCCCGAGCTCGAAATCGGTGGTGACGGGCTGTTGCAGCTGCACCGCGACGTACAGCATCACGGACAGGAAGATCGCCGCACCCTTGATGGGCCAGTTGCGGGTGAACAGGGAGATGAGGCTAGCGCGCATCGAGCAACCGCCGGAGAGTGGTCTCGTTCACCGGGCCATCCCATTCCGCGGCCCCGATCACTTTCTTCACGATGACGCCGTCCCGGTCGATCACGAAACTCTCCGGCACACCGGTGGTCTGGTAGCTCTTGCGGATCGCGCCGCTCGGGTCGTGGAGAATATCGAACGTGAGGCCCATGCGGGCCGCGAAGGCCAAGATCCCCGCGGGATCTTGCGAGTCCTCGGGGTGGAACGCGTCGCCGTCGACGCTCACCGCCACGATCCGGAAATCGGTCCCCGCGAGTTTCTGGTACAACCGCTCCATCGACGGCATCTCGACGCGGCAGGGCGGGCACCACGTGGCCCAGACGTTCAGGAGCACCACTTTACCGCGGTAATCGGCGAGTGTGGCGGGCCGGCCGGTGCGGAGGTCGGTGCCGTGGAACGACGGCGCCGCGTCACCCACTTCGAGCAGATCGAGCTGTGGGCGCAACTTCACGGCCAGCGCCGTGCCGAAAATGACCGTCATCAGGATCCCGGCGACCAGGGTCCATTGCTGGCGGTTCGTCATACGGCCACCATGCAGCGACGCCGCAGCTCGCGCACGTCGCGGGCGGGATCGCCGCTCGAGAAGACGGCGTTGCCGGCGACAAACGTGTCGGCTCCCGCATGGTGCGCGGCAGTGATCGTCTGCGCCGTGATACCGCCGTCGACCTCCAGGAAAAACCGCGCGTTGTGCGTGGTGCGCAGGGCGTGGGCGCGCTGAATCTTGTCGTTCGATCCCGGCAAGTAGCTCTGGCCGCCGAATCCTGGATTCACCGTCATGATCAGCAGCAGGTCCAAATCTCCGACGACCTCTTCGGCGTACGTGAGCGGCGTCCCGGGATTGAGGGCCAGACCCGCCAGCATGCCGAGCCGTTTGATTGCCTCCAGCTGGCGCTGCGCGTGTACGGTGGCCTCGGGGTGGAACGTGAACACCGACGCGCCCGCCGCGGCGAACGCCTCGATGTAGTGCTCGGGCTCGACCACCATCAGGTGTGCGTCGATCGGCTTGTCGGTCAGCTTGCGCAGCGCCGCGACCATGTTCGCGCCGAACGTGATGTTCGGCACGAAGCGCCCGTCCATCACGTCCACGTGCAGCCAGTCGGCGCCGCCCTCCAGCGCCCGCGCGACCTGGTCGGCGAGACGCGCCAGGTCGACGGCGAGGACGCTTGGGGCGATGCGGATGCCGTTGGTCACGCTCTTCACGCTATCAAGGACTCCGGGCGACGATGATGTCTACGACAGTGCCGGGCGACGCCAGCGTGCCGGCCGCGGGCCGCTGCTCGATGACGGTTCCGGGGGCGCCGTCCCTGGAGGTGCGGCGCGTCGGCGTGCCCAGCTGCAGCCCGTCCAGCTCGAGCCGGGTGCGTGCGTCGGCGATCGACATGCCGAGGAGATCCGGCACCGAGATCGTCGGCGCCCCTCGGCTCACCACCAGCGCGAGTCCCGCGCCCGGCGCCAGCGCCGTGCCCGCCGGTGGGCGCGTCAGCATCGCGATCCCGCGCGGCGCGGCGGCCTGCACCGACTCGACCTGGCTGACCGTCAGCCCCGCCGCCGCAATGAGCCGCTGCGCGAGGGGCACGTCCAACCCGGACACATCGGGTACGGGAATCTTGGGCGGACCCGCGCTCACCACCAGGGTCACCTTGAGCCCTTGTCGGGCGATGACGCCCGGGGGCGGGTCCTGCCAGATCACCGTGCCTTGCGCCGCCGTGGGGTGCGGATCCGCGCCACCATCGGCCACCACCAGCTCCGCCTTCGTCACCTGCGCCTGCGCTTCGGCGAGCGTGAGACCGAGCACCCGCGGGACGACCTGGTGCCCCGCCAGGATCGGCGCGGGAAAGAGGATGAGGTAGGCGGTGAGGTAGCCCGCGAGCAGGGCGCCCAGTCCGGCGAGCGCCCAGCGCGTCGCGCGACGGCGATCGACGGGCAGGATTCCTCCGATCCCCCCGATCCCATCTACGGGCGCGAAGCGGCGGAACTTCATCAGGTCCGCACCAGGCACGCCGCGTAGGCGCCATCGATGCCGTGCCGCTGCGGCAGCGACTGGAAGTCCCCGGCGGCGGTCAGCAACTCGGCGGGCAGCGCCGCGCGCGACGGCGCGCGCGTGAAGTCCCGATTCCGGCTCAGGAAGTCCTCCACGACCGCGCCATTCTCCTCCGGTTCGAGCGAGCACGTCGCATAGATCAGGATCCCTCCATCGCGGCGTACGAGCCGCGCCGCCGCGTCGAGCAGCCGCGCCTGCCGCGCCGCGGCGCGCGGAAACACGTCGGGGCGCAGCCGCCAACGCGCGTCGGGGTGACGCGCCATCGTCCCGGTTGCGCTGCACGGCGCGTCGACCAATACCGCGCCGAACCGTCCCGGCCCGAACGGCGCCGCCTCAAGATCAGCAGCCAGGCAGCGAATCGCCACTCCCGCGCGGCGGGCAGTATCCACGAGGCGGGGCAGGCGATCGGGACGGGCGTCGCCCGCCACGATTCTCGCCCCCAGGCGCTCGAGCGCCACCGCCTTGCCCCCGGGTGCGGCGCAGGCGTCGTACACCACGGTGCCCGCGGGGATCGCGGCAAAACGAGCGACGAGGGCGTGGGCGGGGTCTTGCACGATGAAGGCTCCCTCCGCGAACCCTGGCAACTGATTGGGTATCGGGTATCGGGTACCGGGTATCGGGTTCAGGCGAATGCCTGCTCCGAATGGAGCCTCGATCGTATCGATACCGGCGTCTCGCAGGCGCTGGACCAGAGTCGGCTGATCCCAGCGACCGAGCTGCAAGGTGAGCGGCGGTTTCGTGTCGTTCCACGCCAAGAGAAGCTGCGCGTCGGCTTTGCCGAAACGGACCTCCCAACGGCGCACCAACCATTCGGGATGCGTCAACCCGGTACCCGATACCTGGTACCCGGTACCCAGCTTCCTCAACGCGTAATTCACGAACCGCGCCGGCCCTTCGCCCGCTGTCTCCCGCGCGAGCTCGACGCTCGTCGCGACGGCGGCGTGTTTGGGAACGCGCGTGAGGCAGCGCAGCTGGTAAGCGCCGAGTCGCAGCACGTCGTGGAGCCGGGGATCGGCGCGAGAGAGGTCGAGGGCGTGATCGAGCTCGGACTGCCGGCGCAGCACACCGGAGGAGAGCTCGTAGGCGAGGCGGCGGTCGCGCTCGGCGAGGGCGCTCACCGCAGCGTCCCGCGCGGCGTCGAGCGGCGCACCCTCGCGCACCGCGCGCAGGATCTCGAGCGCCGCGCGCCGCGCCGGAGTGGAATCCCTAATCCAGCATTCCTTCGGTGGGGGAAGATGGGAACGCCACCTCGCGCCGCGGCATGCGGCCGGCGAGGAACGCGATGCGCCCCGCCTCGACGGCGAGCCGCATCGCGCGCGCCATGGCCACGGGGTCCTGGGCTGCCGCGATCGCCGTGTTCATCAAGATGCCGTCAACGCCTTGCTCCATCGTCACGCAAGCATCCGACGCCGTGCCGACGCCCGCATCGACGACCACGGGCACCTGCAGCCGGCGCTTGATCGTACGCACGCTGAACGGATTGAGGAGGCCGAGGCCGCTGCCGATCGGCGACGCCAGCGGCATCACGGCCGCGCAGCCCGCGTCCTCGAGCCGCAAGGCCGTGACCAAGTCCTCGTTGGTGTACGCGAGGACCTTGAACCCTTCCTTTACCAGGACCTTCGCTGCTTCAAGCAGGCCTTGCACGTCGGGGAGCAGCGTTTCCTGGTCGCCGATCACCTCGAGCTTCACGAAGTCGTTGAAGCCCGCTTCGTGTCCCAGGCGCGCGTAGCGGATTGCGTCCTCGGCGGTGTAGCACCCCGCCGTGTTGGCGAGCAGGAAGAAGCGTTTGGGGTCGAGGTGATGCAGGACGCTCGAGTCCTTGGAGCGGTCGAGGTCCACGCGGCGTACCGCGACGGTGACGATCTCCGCCCCTGACGCCTCGATCGCGCGCAGCATCGTTTCGTTGTCGGGATACTTGCCCGTGCCCACCATGAGGCGCGACTGAAACGTGCGCCCACCGATCGTCAGCGGCGTATCGTGCATCGTGGCGTCGTGGCGACTTGGCGTCTCGGTTTTCATCCCCCTCCAACGAAATGCACCAGCTCGATCGCGTCGCCCGGGGCGACGCGCACGTCGCCGAGGGCGGGCCGGCGCACGATTTGGCGATTGTGTTCGACCACGACGGCTCGGGGGTCGAGCGACAGCTCGCCGAGCAGCTCCAGCAGGGTGACGCCCGGCGCGATCGCGCGGCGCTCGCCGTTGATCACGACGTCAATGGTGTCGTTCATTGCAGATCCTCCAACATCCAGCGGGCCGCCCCTTCTGGGTCCGCCGACTCCCACAAGGCCCGGATCGCCGCGATGCCGTACGCGCCCGCTGCCTTCACCTCCACCGCTCGCTCCGTATCGATGCCGCCGATCGCGATCACCGGGAGGTCGAGCCGCGCGATGCGGCCCAAGGTGTCGAGCCCGATGGGTGCGCGGCCCGGGTGGGTCCCCGTGGCGTACACGGGACCTACCAAAAGATAGTCGGCTCCTTCGGCCCGCGCGGCTTCGGCCTCGGCGAAGTCGTGGACGGACTTGCCGATCCACCACGCCGTGTCGAGGCGCCGCGCGGCGCTCACCGGCAGACTCCCAGTGCCTAACTGAACCCCCACGGCGTTCAAGGCCAGTGCGACATCCAAACGATCGTTGACGAACAAAGGCGATGGAAGGTTGGAAAGTTGGAACGAAAACTCATAGTGCTCGGCTCCGGAGAGGGCCCGGCCGCGCGCGTGCAGGGCGAGGTTCGCACCGCCGGCGGACGAGAGCGCCCGTGCCACGTGGTCCAGGTCGGCGCGGCGTGCGATGCGCTCGTCGGTGATGGCGTGGAGGCGCGGGAGCGGCGCCCTCACGTGAAGCGCTTGGCTTCCCCCGGCGTGAGTCGGGCGCCCCGTAGCCAGTCGTCCACGGGCATCCGGGCCTTGCCGGCGGGCTGCACCTCGAAGATCTCCACCGCACCGCGCCCCGCGGCGATGAGCAACCGGCCGTCGGTCGCGAGCAGCGCGCCGGCGCTCCCGCTTCCCTCGACCGCCCGGGGACTGAACACCTTGAGCTCGGCGCCGTCCAGCTCGGTCCACGCGCCCGGCCGCGGGTCGAGGCCGCGGATCAGACGGGCGATGCTCTCGGCGTCCTTGGACCAATCGATGCGTGCCATCTCCCGCGTAAGCTTGGGCGCGAGCGTGGCGCGGCTGTGGTCCTGCGGCACGGGGTTGAGCTTGCCCTGCTCGAGCACGGCCAGCGTCTCGACCAGCGCCTGCGCGCCAAGCTCGGCAAGGTGCTCCGATAGGTCGCCGCCCGTGATGTCGGGCGCGATGTGGTCGGGGATCTGATGGAGGATCGGACCCGTGTCCATGCCGGCGTCGAGCTGCATGATGGTGACGCCGGTCTCCGTGAGCCCCTGGATGACCGCCCACTCCACGGGCGCCGGTCCCCGCAGCGCGGGCAACAGCGACGGGTGCACGTTCACCATGCCGCGCGGCGGCAACTCGAGCAGCTCGGTTTTCAGGATGTGGCCGTAGGCGACGACGACGCCGACGTCGGGCCGCGTGTCACGGAGGCGGACGAGAAACGCGCCGTCGGTCGGCGTCTCGGGCTGAAAGACCTTCAGGTCTTCGGCTTCGGCAACGACCTTGACGGGCGGCGGGACGAGACGGGAGCGCGAGCGGCCTTGGGGCGCGTCGGGTTGCGTGACGACGGCGACCACGTCGAATCCTTCACCCACCAACGCACGGAGCGATGGGACCGCGAACTCGGGCGTACCGAAGAAGGCGACGCGCACTCAGAGCTCGCCGGCGGGCTCCGGAGTGACGTCCTTCAGGTAGCCCGTCTTGCCTTTGCGGGACTTCTTCCACTTGGCGACGAGCAGCGCGCGTTTCACGGCGCTCAAATGATCGAGAAAGAGGATCCCGTCGAGGTGGTCGATCTCGTGCTGAATGGCGCGCGCCTTGTACCCCGTCGTCTCGGCGCGGTACTTCTTGCCGTCCCGGTCGAGCGCCTCGACGACGATGTGCGAGTGCCGGTCCACGTCCCCGTAGATCTCGGGGATGGACAGGCATCCCTCCTCGGCAGTTTCGACTTCGTCGCCGCGCTCGACGATCACCGGGTTGATGAGGACCAAGGGCGGCGGATCTTCCTCGCCCACGTCCACGACCGCCACGCGGCGCGCGACGCCGACCTGATTGGCCGCGAGCCCGACCCCTTTCGCGGCTCGCATCGTCTCGAACAGATCGTCCACCAGCGCGCGCACCTCGTCGTCCACCTGCACCACGGCCTTGGCCTTCTGCCGGAGCACCGGTGAGCCCAGGAGGTGCAGCCTGCGGACCGTCACGCCGGCTTCGCTTCCTCGGCGCCGCGGTTCGTGATGCTCGAGATCCCGCTGCGCAGAATCACGAACTTCGATTCACCGCTCCGCACCGTGACTTGGTCTTCTTTGATGTGCACCACCTCACCCACGATGCCGCTGGACGTGACGACCTGGTCGCCCCGCTGCAGCGACGCCAGGAGCTGTTTGTGCTGCTCCGCCTGGCGGCGCTGCGGCCGGATCAACACGAAATAGAAGATCGCGATGATCAAGCCGAACTGGATGACGAAGGCGCTGAGCCCGCCGCCGCCCTGGCCGGGGGGAGTGAGCAACAGCAGCGACAGAGTGCGTAGCATGGTCATGCGATTCCCGGTTGAGTGTAGCGGCGGCGCCAATCGTCGGCCCACGCGGCCAGCGCGCCTTCGCGGATCGCCGCGCGCATCGCCTCGGCGAGGCGGATCAGGTATCGAACGTTGTGCAACGACAGCAGCCGCAGGCCCAGCAGCTCTTCCGCGACGAACAGGTGCCGCAGGTACCCGCGCGAGTACGTGGTGCAGGCCTCGCAATCGCACGTCGGATCGAGCGGACGCGCGTCGGTCCGGAACGCCGCGTTGCGAATGTTGAGCTGTCCCTCCGGCGTGAACGCCGTCCCGTTGCGGCCATTGCGCGTCGGCGCCACGCAGTCGAACAAGTCCACTCCGCGCTCCACGGCCGCCACGAGGTCCTCCGGAAACCCGACGCCCATAAGATAGCGGGGAATGGGAGCCGGGAGCCGGGGCTCGAGAGCCTCCAGCACCTCGTACATCTTCGGCTTCGGTTCTCCGACCGAAAGACCGCCGATCGCCAGCCCCGTCCACGACCCCATGTCGAGGATTCGCCGTAGCCCTTCGGTCCGAAGGCTCTCGTGCGTTCCGCCTTGAAGAATCGGCCAGAGCGTCTGCCGATCAGACTGACTAATCGCCTGATGCCGGCGCGCGCACCGCTCCAACCACCTCAACGTTCTTTCCAGCGCATCCCGCGACGTCGCCTCGTCGGCTTGCCCAGGTGCCACGTGATCGAACGCCATCGCGATATCGGCGCCGAGGGTCCATTGGATCTCGGTGGCGCGCTCGGGCGTGAGTGTGCGCCGGCCGCCGTCCACGTGGCTCTGGAACTCTACGCCGTCGTCGTCCACGCGGCGAAATCCCTCGAGCGAGAACACCTGGAAGCCCCCCGAGTCGGTGAGCAATGGGCGGTCCCACGCCATGAACCGGTGGAGGCCACCGAGCTTCGCGACGACGTCCTCGCCGGGGCGGACGTGCAGGTGGTACGTGTTGGCGAGGACGATGCTGGCCCCCACGGATTTGAGGTCGGTGGGGGACAGGGCCCTGACGGTGCCCTGTGTGCCGACAGGCATGAACACAGGCGTTTCGACGGTGCCGTGGGGGAGCGTGAGCGTGCCGGCACGCGCGTGTCCGCAGGTGGCGTGGATTTGAAACTCGAACTGAGTCACGGGCATAATGCTACTCATGCTCTGCACCCGCTGTCACGAGCGAAACGCCATGCATTCGCCCACTCCCGAGGCCCTGCATGGCGCCACCTGGCCCTTTCCCGAGGGCATCTGCACCAGGTGCCTGCTGCGTGTGTTGAAGGACGACCCCGACGTACGGAAGCGCTTGCTCGAGTTTCAGAAGGCCCTCAACAAGAGGATGCTGACGGGCGCCGGGGAGGCGATGCGCTCCGGCGTGCTCAACGTCATGAGTTGGGCGGATCTGGTCGTGAAGCGGTTTGGGCCTAAATGATCGCCATCGCGTCGCCGTAACTGTAGAAGCGATATCCTTCCTGCACCGCCTCCCGATACGCCTCCATCACCGCCTCGTAGCCGCCGAACGCGCACACCAACATCAGCAACGTCGATCGGGGAAGATGGAAGTTGGTGAGCAACCGGTCGATGACCTTGAACTCATGGGGTGGGTGAATAAACAGGCTCGTCTCTCCGGCCCCCGCCCGGGCCGGACCACGTGCGTCGGACGTGGCCTCGAGCGCCCGGACGACCGTTGTTCCCACGCCCCACACCCCACGCCCCACGCGTTTCGTTTCGTTGATCAGTTCGGCGGTTCGATCCGGGATCTCGTACGCCTCAGGGTGCATAACGTGCGCACTGAGATCGTGGGTTGCGACGGGCTTGAACGTGCCCGGCCCGACGTGCAGGTCGAGCGACGCGACCGCGACGCCCTTCGCCTTCACGCGTTCGAGCAACGTGGGTGTGAAGTGCAATCCGGCGGTGGGCGCGGCCACGCTGCCGTCGTGAACGGCGTACACGGTCTGGTAGCGATCGCGATCCGCGGCGGTCGGCGGTCGGCGGATGTAGGGGGGCAGGGGCACCTCGCCGTACTTCGCGATCGTTGCCTGCGCGTCGAGGGCGCCGGCGAAACGCACGCGCCGCAGCCCACCTCCCAGCACCTCGACGATCTCGATCGCGCTGTCCGCGCCGAACGTGACGCGTCGTCCCGGCTTGAGCTTGCCGCCGGGGTGTCCCATCGCCAGCCACGTCCCATCGGGGAGCGAGCGCACGAGCAGGATTTCTGCCGTGTTCCCCGATTCCCGTTTGCCGTGAAGTCTCGCCGGGACCACGCGTGACGTATTGAGCACGAGCACATCGCCCGGCGGAATCAGCTCGACGATGTCGGCGAAGTGCCGATGCGTGATGGCGCCGGTGGCGCGCTCGAGCACCAGCAGGCGGCTCGCGGCTCGGTCGGGGAGGGGCTCTTGGGCGATGCGGTCGGCGGGCAGCTCGTAATCGAAGTCTGAGGCCCGCTCAGGCATCGAAAATCGTTGGTTGCTCGGCGCTCTTGGGGGGTGTGAAACCGAAGTGGCGGTAGGCCGCGGCCGTGGCGCAGCGGCCGCGCGATGTGCGCGCGAGGAAGCCTTGTTGCATCAGGAAGGGTTCGTACACCTCCTCGAGCGTGCCCGGGTCCTCGCCCACCGCCGCGGCGATCGTCTGCACGCCCACCGGGCCCCCCTCGAACATTTCGATGATCGTCTTGAGGATGCGCGCGTCCATGTCGTCGAGACCGAACTCATCGACGTCGAGCCGCTTGAGGGCCTCCACCGCGACGGCCGCCGTGATCTTTCCGCCGGCGCGCACTTGCGCGTAGTCGCGCACGCGCTTGAGCAGCCGGTTCGCGACGCGTGGCGTGCCGCGGCTGCGGCGCGCGATCTCGACGACTCCCGCGGCGTCGGCGGGGACGCCGAGGATTCCCGACGAGCGCGTGATGATCTGAACGAGGTCGTCGGGTGGATAATAGTGCAGCCGCTCGACGAGTCCGAAGCGCGCGCGCATCGGCGGCGTGAGCAAGCCGAACCGCGTCGTGGCGCCGATCAACGTGAAGCGCTCGAGCTGCATCGGAATCGTCTGGGCGTGCGGACCGTCGGCGATGCGGACGTCGACGTGATACTCCTCCATCGCGGGATACAGAAACTCCTCGAGCGCCGGGCGCAGCCGGTGGACTTCGTCGATGAACAGGATGTCGCCGCGCTTCAGACCGGTGAGCATCCCCACCAGATCGCCGGGGCGCTCGAGCACGGGGCCCGACGTCGTGCGGATGTCGACGCCCAATTCCTTCGCCATGAGGAGCGCGAGCGTCGTCTTGCCGAGGCCCGGGGGCCCGAAGAACAGCGTGTGGTCGAGGGGCTCCTGCCGGTGCTTCGCCGCGTCGATCGCGATCTGCAGCGTCTCTTTGACCTTCGCCTGGCCGACGAACTCG
>Ga0137409_10002395_pt1 | contig 20094 bp, 11 predicted proteins | sample CZODoug1_16funga_FD_122059 | JGI IMG/M metagenome (GOLD analysis project Ga0137409, IMG submission 122059) | Vadose zone soil fungal communities from Angelo Coast Range Reserve, California, USA - CZODoug1_16fungal (Hybrid Assembly) | ecosystem: Environmental > Terrestrial > Soil > Vadose zone... | reverse complement strand
GTTCACCGTCGTGGTCAGCAACACCGCCGGAAGTGTGACCAGCAGCGCGGCTACCCTCACAGTGAATGCGGCTTCAGTCGTACCTTCGATCACCACGCAGCCAAGCAGCCAGACGGTCACCACAGGCCAGACAGCTTCCTTCAGCGTAGCCGCGACTGGCACCGCCCCGCTCAGCTATCAGTGGCAAAAGAACGCCGCGGCTATTTCTGGGGCGACGTCCACCAGCTACACCACTCCAGTTACAACGAGTTCCGACAACGGGGCGCTGTTCACCGCCGTGGTCAGCAACACCGCCGGAAGCGTGACCAGCAGCGCCGCCTCCCTGACCGTCAATTCGGCCACAACGATAATCAACGTGACCAGCTTCGGCGCGACGGGCAACGGTTCCACAGACGACACCGCAGCCATCAACAACGCCATTGCGGCTCTGCAACCGGGCTACGAGCTGTTCTTCCCGTGCGGAACATACAAGATCTCGGCAGGACTTTCCGCAATTACGAGGAACAACGTAGCGATTGCGGGCCAGACGGGCTGTGGTGCGGTCACCATTCGCAGCACAGGCAGCGGCTCAACAGTCCTGCAGATCGGTAGCGGCCAGAATCTTAGCTCGCCGACTCCCATAACCGCTACCACCGCAGATCTGGACCAGACTTTCCAGGCCAACTTCTCCGCCATCGGCGCCGGGGTCGGGGACTATGTCTTCTTGTCGGAAACCGTTTCAAGCACTGACACGAGTCACACCAACTGCGGCGGTTCGGGGTGCCGCGGTGAGGTGCTTAAGATCACCGGCCTGAGCGGCAACACGGCGACGATCGAGACGGCAGTGCATCACGTCTATGACATCAATGATGTGCCTTGGGTCCAGAAGCTTATTAACCCCGTAGGCGGGGTCAGCGTCCACGACCTGGTCTTGGACGGCTCGGGAGCTGCGATGTATGCTCTGGCCGTTCTCAATGCGGTCAACTTGAATGTCAATAATCTCACCTTGCAAAATATCTCCTGCAGCGCGATCGCGGCTGTCAACGGATACAACGATGCATACTCGACAATTACCATCACCCATGCCGGCACGAATAACGGGTGCAGCATCGGGGGTTCCGCCGTATCCATGCAGCAGCAGGGCAACCTCAATGTCAACGGGGTATCCCTAAGCAACCTGAATGTAGGAGCCTTTGGCTTCATTCCCTTCAGGGAGGCCAATGGAACCTTCAGCAACATTTCGATCGACGGGACAGGGACGGGATCGGGCCGCTTGTTCAAGACAAACTCTGCGGCTCACAACATCTTCAATAATATCAGCACCAACCGCGATGAAGGGGCGTACTACCAAGGAATAACGATAGAATATTTTTCTCATCACAACGTTTGGAACAACTGCAAAGTAACCAATAATGTCGGTAGCCCGAACAATTCCGGCATAACTCTGTATGGGGACTTAGCTAACGGCAATCATCAAGGGGGCAATCACTACAACACCTTCAACAACTGCACCGTCACCGGAAATTCCGGTTTCGCGCTCTGGGTAAATGATAATAACAACTATCTAGAAATAAATGGAGGCACCTATAGCGGCGTTTCCGGGCAGTACGTCCTGGCTTTTGACGACAGTGCTCCCTGCTGCACAAACAATGCATACATCCACAACGCCACGATTAATGGACCGGGTTCCATCGGCATTTTTATAGAGAACGGCAGCCAAAATGCCTGCATCAACAACAACACTTTTGGGCTGGGATTAACTACAGGGATCAATGTCACGGACGCTAGCGACGTGGGCACCGGCAACCTACTGAACGGCTTGACCAGCAACCTCCTCGGCGGAACATGCGGACCTAGCGCCCCCGTTAGCATCTCACCGACGGCAGCAACCGTCGCCTCCGGCGGCACTCAACAGTTCACCGCTACCGTCACTGGCTTGACCAATACCGCAGTCACTTGGTCGGCCACTGCGGGATCGATATCAAGCTCTGGATTGTTTACCGCCCCGGCCGTGAGCACCATTGCGACCGTGACCGTCACAGCCACCAGCCAAGCCGATCCGAGCAAGACGGCCTCAGCCACCGTCAGCGTTACGCCAGCCAACATTTTTGGACATGCCGTCCAAGGCGCGGGCGTCGGCAGCACCATGTCAAATACCGCCGCCGCCTCGCGGTATCAAATGACCGCTCAGAATGCAACGGTCATCTCCATGTCCGTTTTTGTCGCCTCGCCAATCTCAGCTTTTCCCAATAATCAGTTCCAGGTCGCGATCTATGCCGACAACAACGGAACGCCGGGTGCGCTCATTGCGCAAAGCGCCTCACAGACGCTTGTGGCTGATTCGTGGAATACCATCCCGATCAGCGCTCCGGTTACGGCCAACGCCTTCTATTGGTTTGCTTACAACACCAACGGTCTCGCCAGCAATGCGAACAACCTCCGATTGGATAATACGGGAGGCTCCTCAACATGGATTAACTCGCAGCTCTTCGGGACCTGGCCTGCTACTTATGGGCCAGTAGGGGGTACGAGCACCGTTAACACGTCTATGTATGCAACCTTTCAGTAATAAAAAGGCGCGTTCAGACGTCTCTTTGAAACCGAATACGACGCTTCCCTATGTAGCTTTTGGCGTGCCCCACTTCGCGAGCTCAGGAACCAAGACTGACTACCCATTAGGGCAGGGCCAGGCCAGTGTCTAAGTTCTGACCACCCGGCCAGTTGCCTCCTCGCGAGCAATCGACTCAGACTGTGTTCATAGTAAAAAGGTAAGTAAGACTCATTGGATTTTCGGGTTGGCCTTGGTCGAGTTCGGCTCCTACCCTACGTATAAACCAGGCGCCGGGAAAAGAAAGCTAGGGGGCATGATCGTTCGTTTGGGCCTTGTTTTCTTGGTTTTGCTACTTGCAATTGTGAATTTCGGATGTTCTGGCGGGGTCGCGGCGACACCTACCGTGAATATGGCCCCGGTGGCACCTTCAATTACGACGCAACCGGGTAGCCAGACGGTGACAGCAGGCCAAACGGCTTCCTTCAGCGTGACTGCCACGGGCACTGCTCCGCTAAGCTATCAGTGGAACAAGAACGGTGCGGCTATTTCGGGGGCGACTTCCTCTAGCTACACGTCCCCGGCAGCGACAAGTCCCGACAACGGGGCGCTGTTCACTGTGATGGTTAGCAACAGCGCCGGGAGCATAACCAGCAACGCGGCTATGCTTACGGTGTCCGGCACGGGGCCAGGCACTACGGCGACCATCAACGTCCTGAACTACGGCGCGACGGGCAACGGGTCAACCGACGATACTGCGGCCATCAACAACGCCATCGCGGCCCTTTCGCCCGGCGACACCCTCTTATTCCCTTGCGGCCACTACCTGATTACCTCGCAACTATCCATCAGTACCGCCAACGTAGCCATCGACGGAAGCAACTGCGCAGTGATACAGGGCGCTACCGCGAACGGCAATATCATGGTCGTAGGAAATAGCTCGTTCATGGGCTCTTACGGCCCGACAGTCGCATTAAGTGCTACCGCAAATGAACTAGACACGAGCTTTACGACGGTTTCAAACCTCGGCGTTGCCGCGGGCGATTACATTTACATCAGCCAAGGCGGCAAAGATTATTCCACCGATACCGCTCCAGGCCATGACACGGGCTGTGACGTGTCGGGCTGCAGAAGAGAACTGCTGAAGGTGGCTTCCGTTTCAGGAAACACGATCACAGTCACTACGGCCCTGCACGACACCTATAACCCACTCCTGAACGCGGCCGTCGTCCAGAAACTATTGAACCCCGTCGCCGGAATTACAGTCAAAGACATCACCTTGGATGGATCGGGCACGGAGAATTATGGCTTGCTGATGTTAGGAGTTGTGGACTCCACGGTCACTGGGGTTACGTCCAGAAACGTCGTGTTCACGGCTTTATATGGAAACAGCAACTTTAATCTGGCTTGGAATAACGTGACCGTGAGCGGGGCCGGCAACCTCAATGGAACGGCAATGAGCTTGTGGGTCCAGGGCAATTCATCCGTCAATGGCGCTTCCATTTCAAACCTGAATCCGGGATCTGGCCCCGTCGCCTTCGGATTTGAGGTTTCCGGCGCAGCGAACGGTACTTTCACCAATATCACCGTTGATGCAAGTGGGGCCTACGGACGCCCGGTCAAAGTTCACGCTTCGCGTTATAACACCTTCAACTCGCTCACGTCCAAGAACGGCGCCGCAGACTATAACGGCATCGCCCTTAATTACTACTCTTCCCACAACACCTTCAATGGTTGCGTCGTCATGAACAACGGGACCGCGGGGACGGGTACGGGCAATGCTGGAATCAATACTTTCGGAAACTTCAACCAGTACAATTCCTTCCAAAACTGCACGGTGTCGGGCAACGGTAACGTGCAGTTTTACATCAGCGGCTTCGACGCCCTCGGCTTGGCGCAGGACAGCCACAATACCGTCAGCGGTGGAACTTTCACGGGATCGAACGGTTCTGAAGCAGTGATGGACATCCAGGGTGATGCCACCCTCATTACTGGCGCCACCATCAACGGCCCAGGTCGACAGGGGATCTACCTAGACACGCAAGCCACTAACGCCTGTGTGAACAACAACACCTTTGCAACCGGCTCGGGTCTGGCCGCCGCCATCAGCGCCAACAGCAGCGGCGACCAGGGTTTGGGTAACATACTTAATCTTCTAGGCAGCAACCTGACGTTGGGAGTCTGTGGCCCGTCCGTGCCATAGATTGCGACCCCGCAACTCGCACTTTCCTCTAACCTGGGCGCAAATCAGCAGTTCTTGTTCTTCCCAGATTCAGAGAACTACGCGCAAAAATTCCGCCTTGACCGGCGCCGCCCAAATGGGCGGTGGGACTTGGGTCTCACCGCGCCAGGCCAGCACCCTCGAGATACTAGCCGGGCAACCAAGTAAGGGGAAAATGGCGCCGTAGTTTTTGCCGGTTCCTAACAAAATGCCCTGGCACTCACTCAGCGAGTGGGGGGAGAAATCTTAGCCTCGTTCTGGATCAATTCGCGAAGGATGACGGGGATCTTTTCGAATTCCGCTGACTTATCGAGGAAGAAATTCGCTCCAGCAGTCATGCATTCCTCGCGATACTTGGGGTATGGGTAGTTCGTGCAAATTAGAACATAGAGCCGGGGATGGTCCCCGCGAATCGCTCGAAGAACATCAAGACCGCTCCCTCCGGGCATTTGAAGGTCGAGGATGAGCGCGTCCGGCTTCATTTTCTGGATACTGCGCACGGCTTCCGGCACGTCGCCCGCTCGTCCCACAAGTTGCGCTCCGGGTACCTCCTCCAACAGGTCCGTGAGACGTTCCGCAACTGCACTCGAATCATCGGCGATAAAGACTTTCATCTGCATTCTCCTCGAGCACTATTCTCCTAGGTATATAGAACCGCAGAACGACGCGGAAATACATCAGGTTGAAACAGTAATTTAATGTAGGACAAAATGAAGTGCCCATGACAGGGTTCGCCCCACATAGTGCGTTCACGAGTTCAAGGGCGTCGAAAATGGGTACGCCTTCTGGCCACCATTTCGCTCTAGTCCACCAGTTGAGTTTGAAGTGCGTAACGAATCAGTTGTGCGTTTGTTTTCATGCCGGACTTTTCTAGAATCCGCGCGCGATAGGTGCTCACGGTTTTCACGCTAAGAGAAAGCTCTTCCGCTATCTGTTTAACGGTCTTCCCCGACGCTATCATCCGCAGCACCTGAAACTCACGGTCCGACAAGAGTTCGTGGAGAGGCGTGTCGGCTCCTTCCCTCAGGTCCACCGCCAACTTCTCGGCCAAGGCGGCGCTCACGTATCGACCACCGGCAGCTACTCTTCTGACCGCCGCTTTCAGTTCTTCCGGCACGCTCTCTTTCGTCAAATAACCGGCCGCTCCCGATTTGAGTGCCCGGCGGGCAAATTGTTCCTCGGGATGCATGCTTAGAAGAAGAATCGGCAACTTTGGGCGCAAACGCTTCACGTCATCCAAGATGTCAAGTCCGCTTTTGCCAGGCATGCTAATGTCGAGAATCACGAGATCCCAGTCCTGCCGGTGAACTAATCCAACGGCTTCCTGAGCGGTCTTTGCCTCTCCGAAGGTGACTTTGGAAAATACTTCTGCCAGGGTCTCTCTAAGTCCTCGACGAAAGACAGCATGATCGTCAGCTATCAGAACCTTCATTCCTAATTTTTCCTCCCGAAACCGAGGGCGGGAGTGGAATCGTCAGTGTCATGGTTGTTCCGACACCTGGCACGCCTTCAATCTTGAAATCTCCATTGAGCATGAGAGCGCGCTCTTGCATCCCCACAAGGCCAAGGGACTTATGCACGTTAGCTTCTCGGGGATCAAAGCCCCGGCCGTTGTCGAAAACTTGAAAAACGATTCGAACTTTTTCCACTTTCAAGCTGGCCTCCACCAGCGAGGCATGCGCGTGGCGCGCGACATTGGTCAGCGATTCCTGAAAGATTCGAAAGATGGCGGTGGATGTATCCGTGTCGAGCGTGAGCGGTTCATGCGGTAATGTCACGCTGCAACGAATTCCGGTTCGGCCCTCGAACTCCTGAGCCTGCGATTCAAGCGCGGCCGGCAAACCGAGATCATCCAATGTTCTCGGCCGGAGTTCCGAGGCAATTCTGCGCAAAGTAGCGATCATGTTGTCCACTATTTGCACGGACGAGTCCACCTTGGTTCGGAGCTGGGTCTGCTTGGTGGTCAGCTTGCGGCCAATCAACGCAAGATCCATTTTGATTGCTGTGCAAGCCTGTCCAAGTTCATCGTGGATCTCACGGGCGATGGAGGTGCGCTCCTCTTCGCGCACGGTCTGGAGACGGGCCGCCAGGGCGCGGAGTCGATCGCGCGACGTCTTGAGTTGTTCTTCAGCGCGTTCTCGGTCCGCGATCTCTGTTCGCAACTCCTGGTTTACACGAGTGAGAACGGCTGTGCGTTGTTTGACCCGAAGCTCGAGTAGTTCTTTGGCTTTAGTCAACGCCTCCTGTTTCTCGCGCCTCTCAGTCATGTCCTGTGTGAGCTTGGCGAACCCGAGCAGACTCCCTTTGGGGTCGCGCAGGGCTGTGATGACCACGCTGGCCCAAAAACGGGATCCATCTTTGCGGATTCGCCAGCCTTCATCTTCGCTTTGTCCAAGCTGGACGGCTTTCGCCAAAATATGCCGAGGCTTGCTATTCACCAGGTCTTCTTGAGGATAGAAGACAGAGAAATGTTTCCCGATGATCTCTTCCGAGGCATAGCCCTTTAGACGCTCGGCGCCAGCGTTCCAACTGACCACGTGTCCCATCGGATCCAACTGAAAAATGGCGTATTCCTGAACGCCTTGGACAAGCAGCCGAAAGCGCTCCTCACTATCTCGCAGCATTCTATCCGCAACGTTACGATCAGTAACGTTTTCAAATGCCACTCCCAGGAAGTTACTGGAAAGAGGAAAGACTCGCACAGAATAAACTCCCTGCCGTATGCGTTCGTCACCGTAGGAAATCTCTCCTAAATCCCGTGGCGCCCCTGAGCGTAGGGCGGCGAGCCATTGGCCAGGGGCTGACGTATCAAGCAGTTTGGGAAAATCCGCCAGAGTTTTTCCTAGGAGCGTTCGAGTTGTCGACCCAGTCATTTCTGCGGCGGCGGGATTGGCATCAACAATTTTGAATGTCTTGACGTCGGAAGGGTCTTCCAATAGCAAGAGGACTACGCCCACGGGCAGTTCCCTGACAAGCTCGGGATATAAGCCTAGGACCGTTTGGTTTGGAAATGAGACAGCAGAACTTGGATCCTGGGCCTCCGGCCCGGCAAACCTGCGAGCGTCCATAGCATCCCTCTCGGACGGATTTGCATAGCCGGGCGTTTTGGCAAAAATTATCCGTTGTGAATTCAGTTCCTCGAATCACTGCAGAATACGTTGCTTGGGAGCGCCCGTACAGCTGGCATTTGGTACAGGTCGCACCTGTCCTAGTGTAGGACAATACGGGACAATCTCGGAATATAAGGTCTGACAAAAGAATCATTTCCCTGCCGACAGACTTAGAGACTTCCCTAATTTAACCTCCATCCCGTGGGCCGAAGTCTTACGAAGTGAATAGGAATCTCGGCGCGGGCACGCCGGCCACAGACTGCTCAGTAGTTCTCGGAACCTAGAGACCTGTCCTTCCAATTTGTCGTTTGTCCACCCAGCCCCCCAGCCCCCCACAAGACACCGGCTTCGAAAGGGCCCACAAAAAAAACCTTTGGGGGATATTTCGTTGAAAATTAGAAGATTTTTACGTTTGTTCGTGGGAGCCTTTGTCCTATTTTTAGCTTCGCTGGCGAGTAGACCTGCGCAGGCAAGTCCCACATACGCATTATCAGTCTCGACTCATACTAATCGCAGTAACGCCAGCACACTGCAGGGAGCGGTTGTATCGGGATCTGTTTACGTATTTACGAGCTACGGCCCGAACCTTCAAAATTACAGTCCCACGGGCATCAGCAGGGTTTGCTATTGGCTGGACAATCCATCTATGACGAGGACGGCAACACATTGCGAATCGATCGTACCCTTTGATTTTGCGGGCACCGCCAATGACGGAACGGCATACAGTTGGAACACAAATAGCGTCGCTAAGGGAACGCACACAATCACGCAGTTAGTCACGCTTCCAGGTGGTGCAAGCGAAGTCGACAGCGCCAGCTTTTCAGTGGGCGCTTCTGTGGCGCCTTCGATCACCACCCAGCCAGGCAGCCAGACGGTCACCGCAGGGAACGCCGCCTCCTTCAACGTAACCGCCGCAGGTACTGCCCAGCTCAGCTATCAGTGGAAAAGGAATGGCACGGCCATTTCTGGGGCCACTTCGTCGAGCTACACGACAGCGGCCACGACCAGTTCTGACAATGGAGTGCAGTTCACCGTAGTAGTCAGCAACTCCGCCGGGAGTGTGACAAGCAGCGCGGCTACCCTCACTGTGAGTGCGACCCAGATCTCGGTTACACCGGCGAGCGTTAGTTTTGGGAGCGTCTTGACGGGGAACACTAATACACAAACCATTAAACTAACGAACTCCAGCACGGCCAACTTGACTCTTTCTCAGGCGCAAGTTTCAGGAAGCGGTTTCTCTCTCAGCGGTCTAACTTTTCCCGTAACGCTTAACCCAGGACAAAGCACGAATTTCAACGTGGCCTTCACTCCGGCGGGGGTCGGCAGCGCGCCGGGTAGCGTGTCACTGGTCAGCAACGCCTCCAATTCTCCACTGGCGATTCCCCTGAGCGGGACCGGGGTTGCCGCAACGTTCCTGCTCGGCACCAACCCGAGTAGTCTGGGCTTTGGAACTGTGCGCGTGGGCGGTAACAGTTCACTTAGCGCCACGCTAACCAATAATGGAAACTCGAACGTCACAATTTCAAGTGTGACCATGCCCGGTACAGGATTTAACGCCAGCGGCGTTACCGCCGGTACCACTCTAACGCCCAATCAGTCGCTCACCTTGAATGTGGCCTTTACACCCACAGCCGCCGGCAGCTTGGTCGGCACTGTCACTGTGGTGAGCAACGCCACCAACTCTCCCACCACCGTCGCGCTGTCCGGAACCGGAGCGACGGCGACGACAGTCAACGTCACTACCTATGGCGCGACGGGCAACGGTTCCACCGATGACACTACAGCCATCAACAACGCCATTGCGGCCCTGCAACCCGGCTACCAACTTTTCTTCCCCTGCGGAACATACAAGATATCGGCAGGGCTTACCGCAATCACGGAGAACAACGTAGCGATCAATGGGCAGACCGGTTGTGCTGCCGGCAGAGTCACCATTCGCAATTCCGGCGGCGGTTCCACCATCCTGCAGGTGGGCGCTAGCCAGAGTCTCAGCTCGCCAACTCCCATCACCGCTACCACCGCGGACATGGACAAAACGTTCCAGGCCAACTTCTCCGCCATCGGCGCCGGCGTCGGAGACTACCTCTACCTGGAGGAAGCCGTTTCCACCTCCGACACTTCGCACTCCAACTGCGGTGGTTCAGGGTGCCGCGGCGAGGTGCTTAAGATCACCGGCCTCAGCGGCAATACCGCCACGGTAGAAACCGCGGTGCACCACGCCTACGACCTCAGTTGTTGCGTCCCTTGGGTTCAGAAGCTTCTTAACCCGGTAAGCGGCGTCAGTGTTCACGACTTGGTTTTGGACGGTTCGGGAACCGCCAATTATGCCCTCGGCGTCCTCAATGCCGTCAATCTAACCGTCGGCAATCTCACCGCGCAGAATGTCGCCTGGAGCGCCATTGCCAGCATCAATGGATATAACAATTCCTACGCGAGCATCACCATTACCCATGCCGGTACGAATAATGGAGGCAGTATCGGCGGCTCCGCCGTATCGCTGCAGCAGCAAGGCAACCTCAACGTCAATGGAGTGTCCATCAGCAACATGAACGTAGGAGCCTTTGGCTTCATTCCCTTCAGGGAGGCCAACGGGACGTTCAGCAATATTTCAGTCGACGCCACCGGCACGGGGAGCGGGCGCCCGTTTAAAACGAACTCTTCATCTCACAACACCTTCAACAATATCAGCGTGAACCGCAGCGAGGCGGCCTACTACCAAGGAATAACGCTGGAATATTTTTCGCACCACAATGTCTGGAACACCTGCAAAGTTACCAATAATGTGGGCAGCCCCAACAATTCCGGCATCGCTTTGTACGGGGACGTGTCCAACGGCAACAATCAGGGGAGCAATCACTACAATACCTTCAACAATTGCACCGTGACCGGGAATGCTGGATTTGCAATCTGGGTCAGCGATAATAACAACAATATAGAAATAAACGGAGGAACCTATATTGGCGTCGCCGGGCAGTACGTGATCGCCTTTGACGACAGCTCTCCCTGCTGCTCCAATAGCGCTTACATCCACAACGCCAACATTGACGGACCTGGTTCCATTGGCATTTATATTGAAAACGGCAGCAAAAATGCCTGTATCAACAGCAACTCATTTGGGTCGGGGCTAAGCTCCGGCATTTATGTCACGGACGCCAGCGACATCGGCACGGGCAACATCATGAGTGGAATGAGCAGCAACCTCAACGCCGGAACATGCGCACCACCCAGTGTCCCCGCTAACGGCGCTTCACTGACACCCTAACTCCCGGGAGCACTCAACCAAAACCCGACCGGGCGAGGGCCCACCCTTTTGGTTATGCGGTCCAGTGCGACCTACTCCCCGCGCGGGGGTAGGTCGCACTCTTTGAAATCAGTACCGAGATGGTGCGTTGACACCAGATCGGCAATGAATTACGTTCCGCGGAACATGTTGGCTCCGCCTCTATATTCATCGTTAGAAACGGTCCAGCACAGAACTTCTGGTCGAACCCACGATCAGTGGCCCCACATAGATGGTTGAGTTCCACGGCGCGTGCAAGCGATAGTTGGAAATCGTCAGAGTTGTGTAACTTGGGCTCACATACCCCTTCGGACGGGTGAACAGCGTCGGGACCTTCAGATTCGAGTAGTACGGGACGCTCAGGTTGTCCAGATACCACTCGGCAATCCCACCCTTGGGATCCCACTTGATATGCAAGAGTATTTCGTACCAGTGGTCCCATTGGAGGGGAGGACCATCGACCCACACAATGTTCGGAGAGCAGTCGTTCCCGCCCATGATACGTAACGCCATACGGACATTCTTCGTTCCGAAGACACCGCTCACCACGGGATCGTCTGTCTTCACGTCGAGCGATATGTTGCCGAATTCCTTCGCGCAGCCCGGTAAGGGGCCGCTATCGTTGTGGAACACCAGGAACCAATTCCACTCCCCCGTGGTGGGCGCGAAGGGTGCTTCCCCGCTGAGACCGCTCGACGAGATTGCCGTTGCGGATGGAAACATTACCGACGTGCGCAGCCAGATTTCGTAAGGTTGGTAATTCCAAGACTGTCTCGGCTCCCACAAGAAGACGCTGTCACTGTTGGCTGCTGGCGAAGCGTGTGCAGTTGGAGTGACTGTTATCCCCGCGGCTCCGCGTCCCCCAGCGTCAGGGTGATACCAAAGGTACCCGGCGCCGCGCGCGTTCGAACCCGCATCGGTGCCCAAGCCGAAGTCGCGATGGGTCCATTGCGATAGATCCCTCGTGGAAAGGTCGCGATTGAGAAAAACAGTATTCCCGCTTGGTTTGCTGGCGTTGAGCCGATTACACGCGATCGAGTTGGCGAGCGTGAACAGGAGCAGCAACAGAAGAGCAGGCCGCGTTCGCGCACATACAAGTGACCACACAACCGTTGTCGAATTGAGACGAATCATCAAATGATCTCAGTGACATGGTCATGGCTGGCGTTAGACCAAGTTGCATCCGTATTCCCGCTTACTCCGACTTCGGCCTGACCTCAAATAATCTTCGATTGACCCTTACGGCGATATTTCCAAGTTGCTACAACAACAGTGCAAGGGTGGCCGTCCGACTCGTGCTGTTGTAAGAAGCCGATATCGTGGCGGAAGTTGAGATGAGAACTATGGAAGTGTTAACCCTGAAGGTCGCACTGGTGGCTCCAGCTGGAACGATCACGCTGGAAGGCACGCTAGCCGCGCTATTGTTGCTGGAAAGCGCGACTTGGGCACCACCCGCCGGCGCTGGACCGCTCAGCGTCACCGTGCCAGTGGAGGGCGTCCCCCCAATAACGCCGGTCGGACTCAGCGTTAGCGAAGAAACCGTTGGCAGGGGTGGGGGCGTTACAGTGAGGGTAATGGTAGTCGTACGCGTCAAAGTGCCAGATGTACCTGTGATGGTCGCCGTGACCGTGCCGACTGTGGCTGCGTTGCTGGCCGCGAGCGTCATCGTGCTCGTCGTCGTGGCGGGTCTGTTCATTCGAACGTTCACGACCCTCGCAATGTTGAACGTCGGCTTCGATCGCGATTCGGTGCTGTTGGTACGCCTCGACGTCCCGCGGACCAGCGCGGAGCCACTGCAGAGAGCGGCCTTGCATGAACGCGTCGCGGCGACCGTTCGCGCAACGCCTGGCGTCTCACACGCCGCTATCTCGGAGGTGACGCCCGTCAGCGGGATGATCACCGATGTCTATGTGGAGGCCGAAAACGGACTCCGGCTCGCGACACCGCAGAATGTTTCGTACAAGAACGTCATCACACCCGACTGGTTCGCCACCTATGGCACACGCCTCCTTGCCGGCCGGGATTTCGACGCCCGTGATGAGCGTTCCGGGCCGCCCGTCGCGATCGTCAACGAAACCTTTGCTCGCAGATTCCTGCCGGGCAGCAATCAAGTCGGCCGGCGCATCCGCACTCCCTCCCCGGCGCCCGGCGAGACGCAGCCCTGGATGGAGGTCGTGGGCATTGCGGCGGACGCGACCTATCTGTCGCTGCGCGACGCCGTGCCGCCCACGATGTACGTGCCGCTGGCGCAGCAGGACGTCACGGGTTCATTCCCGTTCGTCAGCCTGAGCGTGCGCGCGGCGAACGGGTCGCCGGCTTTGCTCGCGCACGAAGTCGGCGATGCCATCGCCCGGGTCGATCCAAACATTGCAATCACCTTCACGCCCCTGAAGCGACAGGTCGACGCTGCTCTCGTGCAGGAACGTGTTATGGCGATGCTCTCCGGATCGTTCGGCGCGCTCGCGCTACTGCTGTCAGCGCTCGGGCTGTACGGCGTCACCGCGTACGCAGTAAACCGCCGGCGAACGGAAATCGGCATCCGCATGGCGATCGGCGCCGCCCCGGCGCGCGTCGTCCTCCTCGTCCTTGCGCGTGTGACGATCTTTGTCGGGATCGGCGTGTCGATCGGGGCCGGCACCAGCGTATGGGCGTCCCAGCTCGTTGCCGCGCTTCTGTACGGAGTCGAGCCGCGCGATCCGGTTACACTCATCGGTGCCGCTCTAATGCTTGTGATCGTCGCCGCGCTGGCCGGCTGGTTGCCGGCGTGGCGAGCATCTCGAATCGACCCAGCCGAGGTCCTCAGAGAAAGCTGAACCTCGCCTTAAATGGGGCGCTCGCATTTTAGGATCTGGGTTCTCTTCGGCTACGCGCACTCGTCAGCGATCGTTGCGGTCATCGACTCCGTCAGCGCTGAATCCTGACCGCCGTCACTAACCCTTCTCTATCGCCGACCAACTGGGACACCCCGCTAATGTTGCCTATCGCCTTGTTCTCTCGCAGACACGGCGTGCTATCTCTTCGACAAACCGGGCTCGCGCATCACTCCTTTTCCCGGGCTCGCGCTGCCGCGAAGATGCCGCGCAGGATTTCGTAGTTGCCTTCGTGGCACGCGTATTCGTACAACCGGGCATCATTCTTCTTCAGCCGGATGACTGCCGTCCAGGGCGTCGTCCACGTCGTCGGGTCGTCGACCGTGATCTGGTAGTCGATTCGGTCAGGCCCGACGCGTGTGAAGCGTTCGACGAGATGCAACCGGTCGGAGGCTCCCATGAAGTCGCTCCTCGACGAGAAGTTGGTCGTGTCGACCACGAGCGTCTTCCCCTCCCATCGTCCCCGAGAATCCCCTTGCCACTGGCGGACAGAGGGCGGCAGGTGCGGGCGGCCGTCCAGATTGATGACCCGCGCCTCGTGTACGGCCTCGAGAAACAGCACGATGTACGAAGGCGTCTGTACGATCTCGTAAAAGCCGAGCGGCCCGGCGCCGGTGTTGGTTCCGCTGAGCCTCGGCACGCCGTAGGTCAAGCACCGTTCTACATGGGTGAGATCTTCCGGTCCTTCAGCTGGACGCCGGCGAATCGCGTCCCTCGCCGCTCTTCTCTGTTGCGCTTCGGCTGTCAACGACGGGATCCGGCCGTCCGGCGGATCGACGATCAGCGACGTGCGATTGTCGAACTCCCGCTCGATCATCTCGAACGTGGTGCCCGTCGCCGTCGCGCTCTTGAAGTGATCGATATCGGCGAGCGCGGCGAGAAACACGGCATCTCCCCCCGCGAAATCGGCGTTGGTGTTCTTGAAGAGACGGTCGGCTCGCCGGCGCAACTCGGCGACTTCCTCGTCGGTCAGGGCCCGCCTGCCTTCGAGCGCCTTCGGGCGTTCGAGTGGAGTCGCGCTGTTGTTCAGCCAGACGCCTTGCAGATCGGGATGACCGTCGGGACTGAGGGGAGCCTTCCATGCGGGCACTTGCCCTGCAATGGTCGCCGCGCCGGCGACAACCGACGCGAGGGTCACCAACGATGCGAGAAATCGACGGTTCATTTCAATCTCCGGCCACCTGCACACCAAAAGGTTCGCCAACCCTCCGACTCACTCGCCAGGCAATTCCAGCGATTCTACGCTACAACAACGCGCCGGCTGGTGACGTGCATCCTATTGGAATGAATCGTGGTCGTCGCAAATGCCACGCCCAAAGAATGATTCGCCGGACGCGCCCACGAGCGTGCGGAACGGCGAAAGCTCGAAGGGGCCCATTTTCTAGATTGGAGAGATCCGACTGGGAGCGTGGGCGGCGATTGCGTCCTCTTCGAAAAAGTCCCACGCGCGGCCGCGGGTCAGCCGAACACGACGATAAGCAGGACGGCGCTCAGGCTCGTCGCCGCAACCAAGGTCCAGCCGAGGCGGCGCAGGCCGGCGGCGCCGGGTGCGACCATCGCGGCGAGCGCAGCGACGACGCACACGGGCAGCGCCGCCAACGGCGCGATGCTCGAGATGAGTCCGTCCGCCGCCATCCAGCGCAAGGCGACGAGCGAGGCGATCGGTACAAAGACCGCAGCGGCGCGCGCGCCAGCGGCAGGCGGACGACGCGTGCATCCGATGACGGCGTGCACCGACACGGTCGAGGCGATGAACGCCGCGGCAAACACCGACGCACAGCTCAGTGCCGCGTGCGACGACGCGCCGGCAGCACGTGCGACCAGGAACGACTGCGATGCGAATGTTCCGGCCGCAAGCAACTCGCCGGCGGTCGTACGCCCGCGCCCGGCCACAACGGCGGCGGCCAGCAGCGCGGCGAGAACCGCCGGCGCGATCGCGGCGGCACGTACCGCAGGAGAGGCCATCGTCAGCGCAGCGGCGAGCAGGACGCCCGCGGCCGACGCAGTAGACGCGAACCAGCTCACGGCGCGCGTCCCGTCGTCACGCCCCGCGCGCGGTCCGCGCTGCCCGAGGAGGACGAGGAGAGGCTCGTGCGCGAGAAACGCGAGTACGGCGGCGGCCGCGAACATCAGCGCGATCGCGGTCGGTCGGGTGATCGCAATCGCGGTGACGATGGGAAACAGCAGCTGAGCGTATGCGCCGTGTTCTTTTGGCAGCATGTCGGTGTTCTCGAGATTAGGCGACGCTGATGCCGACCATAACGCTTCTCGGTGCACAATCGGCAACTGTGTGCGTTTTGCGCTGCCGTCACCCTCACGGTCACGACTCAGCACCTGCGGCGGCAGCCACGAGATCGTGCGGGAAGCAATCCGGCACGAATGACGGCTCACGGCTGTGGTTGTGCGGGGGTTGCGTCGATCTGCGTCGCGATGGCACGTTCTGCACGCGTGATTGGCGAAATTGCTCAATCTTTTGAGCGTTTCGAGCGGCGCGAGGCGACTCTTAATCTGCGGGTTGTGGGTTCGATTCCCACCCGGCTCGCATTTAATCCCACACTCGTCAGCGACCCCGCCCGCAGTGTTTGCTGCCTCCCGAATTGTCAGGCCGGTCGCCGCGCGCCGCCGTCCAAATGGACGTGAGACACGCACTCAAGGTTGTTGTCATTGCGGCGGCCACGCTCATGGCAGCAGGGCCGGCCGGCGCTCAACCCGCCGTCCACTGGCTCATCATCGTCGACGATCTTCACTTGGATTTCCGCAACACCGGACACCTCAGAGCCCTCCTGAAGACGATTGCCGCCGAGTTGATCCGAGACGGCGATCAAGTCGCACTTCACTCCACCGGCCCCTCGTCCGTATCGGTGGCATGGACCTACGATCGCAGCGTAGTCGACAGCGTCGTCAAGAAGATCGCCGGCAACGGCCTGAAAGTGTCTGACATTCTCGCGATGACGCAGGGCCTCACGCCGACTAACGAAGTGGATCATCGGGCCACGCTTGCGTTGTCGCGGGTGAACGAGATCATCGCCATCCTCGACCCGGCAGTCGATCGCCGGATCGGCATCATCTACATCAGCAATGGCTACGTCGATCGGTCGCCGTCATTGACCCGCGCTGGTGGCCGCGCCCGCATGCCAGTCTTTGCGCTCGATCCGCGGCTCCTGCCCGGTGCAATTGTCGATATGGCCGGCGTGGACGCCGCCCGTTGGAACGCCTATTGGGCGGCCACGCGGAACAGCCTTCGCGCGCTGTCCGAACAGAGTGGCGGCTTCGCGCTCGCCGAGGGCCAGGACCTGGCTGCAACACTGGCGCGGATCAACGACCTTGTCCGCCAGTGACCCGGTGGCCGGGAAGCGCGCGACCGTTTGCCGGTGTTGGATAGTCGCTCGGTATACCGGGCAAGGGTGGATGTCGTTCAATCGAGCGGAGCCGAATGTGCCACAGGCGTGACTTCACACAGCCGCTGGAAGTCCCTCAACCTGCAGCAGCCATAACGAACCGGTTCCAACTGACGCGGGTTTGGTTCGCCTGAATCCACAGCACGTGGTGCCGTCGCGTGATCGTCGGCGGTCCTCGAATCGATTGGCGCCGGCGTCCGATCAGCTTTCGAGGGAGAATGTTGCCGGCAGCTCACCGGGAGCTCAGCAGACCGTGGAATCAGCGGTCTCGTTCGACGAATGCACGCTCGACACGCCAGCCTCGTCCGACGAGCGGTTCAATCTCAGCTTTGCCGCCAGCGCCACGCCGCGATCACGAGGCGCTACGGCTGAAGCTGGAACGTGGACATGACTGTCGCGGTGAGAGTGGCCGCCTATCAAGCGCCGTTGCTTCTCGGTGGTTCGACTGAGATCGCGATTCGTCTCATGCGGACATCACGACCGTACCACGCGCTCGAGCCAACACGCGACGCCTGCTGACGACCCGAAGAGACGCGGAGAGCTCATGAAGGCCTACAGGATCTGGACAGTTCTGCTCTCGTCTGGCTGCGCGGTTCTGGCCTGCGTGTCGACGCCCCAACGTGACGTCGCCTCGACGGCGACGCAGCCGGGTGCGGACCCGGAGATCACGGCGTTCATCGGCAGAATCCGGGCAGTGGACAACCACAGCCATGTCAACAGCGTGGCTCCCGGCGACAAGGACGCGGACGCGCTGCCGCTCGATGGCATCGCGCCGTTCGAGCTGCCGGCCCCGCTCCGCCCGGACAACCCGGATTGGCTCGCCGCCTACAAGGCGCTCTACGCGTATCCGAATGCCGACCTGAGCGACGCGCACATGCGGGAGTGGCGCGCCACGGTGCGGCGTGTCGCCAAGGAGCAGGGCGACAAATTCCCGACCTGGGTGCTCGACCAGGTCGGCACGGAGGTAATGCTCGCGAACCGTGTGTCCATGGGTCCGGGGCTCGCGCCGCCGCGGTTTCGGTGGGTGTCCTACGCGGACCCGCTGATGCTGCCGCTGTCCACGGCTGTCGAGGCCGCCACGTCGCCCGATCGCGAGAAGCTGTTCCCCCTCGAGGACGCGCTCCTCCAGCGCTACATGTCCGACCTCACGATCGCCAGTCGCCCACAGACGCTCGATGCCTATCTGAAGACGGTGGTGACTCCCACGCTCGAGGCCCAGCAACGGGGCGGGTGCGTCGCGGTGAAGTTCGAGATGGGTTACCTCCGTGCCCTCGACTTCGCGGCGGTCTCGACGTCGACGGCGAGCGGGATCTATGCGAAGTACGCCCGTGGCGGCGAGCCGTCCCACGCCGACTACAAGGCGCTCCAGGACTTCCTCTTCCGCTTCATTGCGGGTGAGGCTGGCCGGCTTGGGATGGCGGTGCACATCCACTCTTTCGAGGGAGCCGGTAATTTCTTCGCGACCGCCGGGGTCGACCCGCTGCTCCTGGAGCCTGCGTTCAACGACCCGGCGCTGCGGAAGACCAACTTCGTCATCATCCATGGTGGCGGTGTCCACGCCGGTCACACCGGGGCGATGCTGTGGAAGCCGAACGTCTATGCGGACATCTCGTTGATGACGCTGGCCTACGCGCCCGCCAGGCTGGGCGACGTGCTGAGGGATTGGCTCACCCAGTATCCGGAGAAGGTGCTCTTCGGCTCGGACGCGTCCGCGCTTGGACCGGACATGGGCTGGGAGCTGGCCGCCTGGATCGCAACGAAGACCGGACGAACGGCGCTCGCGCTGGCGCTCACGCACATGATCCGGGACGGCGAGGTCAGCCACGCCCGCGCCCGGGAGATCGCCACGATGGTGATGCGCACGAACGCCGCGAGGCTTTACACGCTAGCGCTGAAGTGAGCCACTCTCGAGAAAGAAAGGAGGACCTGATCGGAGGCGAAGCTTGTTCTGTCCGCCTGTCCCTCCGTCTAACATGCTGAACCACACGTCTAAACAAGCGAGCATTGCGCCTTCAAGGCCAGGACACTCCGACTAGCGGGAAAGGAATCGATGATGGCCCGCCGTCAGACACGCAAGACCACACCCGTACGGAGGCGGGACGGATCGACGCCAGCGAAGGCCATCTTGGATGACCAGACCGCCCGGCCCCGCGGCTACACGAGCGGACGGACTGGGGCACGTGGTTCACCGATCGATAGTTGGCTGAGCGCGTTCCAAATGAGAAGCAGAGCCGCGCCGCCCGAGACCGCGGCGATGATGGCGGCGTTCTGACCAAACGATAGCCCCTCCTTGCGAGTAATGGAGTCGCTCGCCTGCAGATCCGCGCGCGTAATCTGCTCGATGATGTGTGGGAGGTCGCCGACCTTCTGATCGCCCAGCAGGATGTCACCGTCCGGTGTGAGGTGCGCTGTTCACACTGCGGGTCGAAGCGACCGTGGGGCTCTGTCCTGTATCTCAAGCAGAACGAACGGAAGCCGGCAGCGCGCCCATCGCTCCCGGATGGCGAAACGCTCGATTCGATCTGGGAAGCGTTCGGGAATCGGTGCGTGCTCTGCTCGGCGCCGAAGTCTTTCCTGACCGCCCTTGGGGTTGGCCGGCAAGTACATCAGGTAATCCCATATGCCGAAGACGGTCATCGAGGACCGCTCATTCCGGTTTGCACGCACTGCCACGAGGTCGCCAATGCG
>Ga0137409_10002394_pt1 | contig 20105 bp, 21 predicted proteins | sample CZODoug1_16funga_FD_122059 | JGI IMG/M metagenome (GOLD analysis project Ga0137409, IMG submission 122059) | Vadose zone soil fungal communities from Angelo Coast Range Reserve, California, USA - CZODoug1_16fungal (Hybrid Assembly) | ecosystem: Environmental > Terrestrial > Soil > Vadose zone... | reverse complement strand
TTACCACGCCCACAATCGTGCAGACCGTGTGACGCTCGCCAAATTGAAGTTTTTTTCCGATGGGATCTTCATCCGGCCAAAATTGCCGCGCGAAGGTTTGATTGATAATCACGGACGGTGCATTGCCTTGGTCATCGGCGGAATTGAATAAGCGCCCCTTGAGGAGGCCAATCTGCATCGCTGAAAAATAATCCGTGGACACGGCGGTGTAGGCCGCGCCGAGTCGCTCACCGGGTTGCGGGGGCTTCCCGACCGCTTCGACTGCGACCCCTTGGCCAAAGCCGCCGAACGGCACGGAACTCGCTACGCCGACGGAGACCACTTGAGGCAAAGCATGGATGCGCGCGATCACATCCTCGCTGAAATTCCGCTGACGCGACTCCTCGGCGTACTTCGTCTTGGGAAGGGCGAGTTGCGCCACCATGACGTTTGCCGGATTGTACCCGGGGCTAGCGCGCACGGAAATGAGGAAGCTCTTGACCAGCAGGGTCGTCGATATGAGCACTACCACGGCCAGCGCAATCTCCGCGGCCACGAAAATCCGTCGCAGCCGAGCGCCGCGGCTGCTGCCCGATGCTTGGCCCGAGGCTTCCTTGAGCGTGCGATTCACGTCTTGCCTGGAATTCTCGAACGCCGGAGCCAGACCGAAGACCAGGCCGCACAGCAGTGTGATTCCCAGTGTGAACGCCAGCGTTGTGAAGTCCAGATCGACGTGCCCGAAGTTCACCACGTACCCGCGAATGTGACCGGGAATCTGAGAGTCGATCCAGTGCATCCCCCAAAGGCCAGAGAACGTGCCGGCCACGCCGCCAAGAAAAAACAGCAGCAGGGATTCCGTCAGGAGCTGCCGCGCAAGGCGGCTCCTCGTAGCGCCAAGCGCTCCACGAACGGCAAACTCTTTGATGCGGCCTGACGCGCGCGCCAACATCAGGTTCGCGACATTGGCGCAGGCGATCAGCAGCACCAGCGCGACAACGGCCATGAGGATCTTCAGCGGCGAAGAGAATTCTCTTCGCAGGTCTGAGCGCCCGGTCGCTGCCGGCGTCAGCTCGATCCGCGCCTGCTGGATGCCGTCAAGGCGGTCCTGGGAAGGCTGCGGTCCGACATAGCTGAGCAGAATCTGACGGAACAGCAAGTCGGTGTTGGCCTGCGCCTGTTGCTGGCTGACTCCCGGCTTCAGCCGGGCGATCATGTGCAGCGATTGAAACAGATTCTTCTCGAGCCCGTTCCGGTCTGGAGAGATTTCCTTCTGCATCGCCAGGGGAATCCAGAGACTAGGCGAATGCCCCACTGTCACCCCGAAGAATTCCGGAGGAGCTACGCCGACAATCGCGTACACGGTCGGTCCGATAGTGACTGTCTTGCCGGCGATCGCCGGATCTCCTGCAAAGCGATTCCGCCACCAGGAATAGCTGGCTACGGCTACCGGATGCGCTCCTGGCGTCTGGTCATCTGCGCCGGTAAACATGCGTCCAAGCGCCGCATTCACGCCGAGCGTGTGGAAGTAAGTACCGGAAACCAGCTCGATGCTTATTTTTTCCAGGCCGGCATCTCCCGCGACGCGCGCGAGGAGGCGCTGCGGATCGCCGTGCTGGCCGGGTTCCCGGACCGGGTCGCGAAACGGCGAGCGCCGGGGAGTAGCGAGGTCCTTCTTTCCTCGGGCGGATCGGCCACCCTGTCGCCCGGTTCGGCGGTCCGCGACGCACAGCTCCTGGTCGCCGTGGACGTCGAGGAGCGCCGCGGGCAGGGGCGTCTCTTGCGGGTCGCCAGCGCCATCGAGCCGGAATGGCTGCTCGACCTGTTCCCCGGCGAGCTGCGCGAATCCACCGAGTTGGTGTGGGACGAGGAGCGCGGCCGCGCTGCGGTCGTTTCCCGGATGACGTACGGCGCGCTCGTCCTGGAGGAAGGCCGCCGCGCTCCGGGAGAGGCGGAGCGAGCCGCGGCGGAGGCGATGCTCGCCGCGCACCTCCGGCCGGAAGCGCTGCTGGCGCCCGAGGCGCTCCGGTCCTTCCGCGCGCGCACGGAGCTGATCGCAGCGCAGTCTCCGGAGGCCGGCGTTCGCGCGCTGGCGGACGCCGACGTCGCCGAAGCGCTGCGCGAGCTTTGCCGCGGCCGCGCGTCGCTCGAGGAGGTACGCGGGGCCGACCTGGGCGCGGCGCTGCTCGAGCGGCTCGGCCCCGGCGCGGCCCGCGCTCTCGCCACGTTGGCGCCGGAGCACGTCCAGCTGCCCGGCGGCCGCAAGCTGCGCATCGAGTACGAGCCCGGGCAGGCTCCGGCGGCGCGCTCACGCCTGCAGGACTTCTTCGGGATGCGGGCGGGACCCCGCGTCGCGGGCGGGAAGGTGCCGGTCGTCCTCCATCTGCTAGCGCCGAACGGCCGCGCGCAGCAGGTCACCTCCGACCTGGCCGGCTTCTGGGAGCGCCACTACCCGGCCGTCCGGCGCGAGTTGATGCGCCGCTACCCCCGCCACCCCTGGCCGGAAGACGGAGCGACCGCCACTCCGCCGGCCCCCCGGACCCGCTGACCCCGACCCAAAAAAAATAATTATTTTTTTTCGCGCACTCCCACCCCCTACTGCCCCCCCGCGGCGGTGCGATGAAACAGCCGGAAGTTGCTCCGCTTTTGTGTCCGAGAGCCTGTCCACCCTCGGAACGAGACGCAATGCGTCAACCCGTGCAGGCGCACCGGTCAGTGGATCGCTGCGCGCATCGGGAGCTCGGCGATGAGGCGCGCCTCCGCCGACGCGAGCTCGGCCCAGCGCTGCGGGGCCTGTTCGGGCGACGCCTTGACGGCCAGCTTCCAGAACAGCGCCCCGTGTCCGGCCTCGGCGGTCGCGAGCCGGGAGTAGAACTCGCGCAGGTCCGGGTCGGGCAGATGCTTCGACAGGAGCAGAAGGCGCTCCTGGCTGCGCAGCTCGATCAGCGCCGAGACGAGGAGGCGGTCGAGGAGGCGCTCCGACCGAGGCTGCCGCACGAGCGCCTGCAAGGCTTGCGCGTAGGGGTCGCCCGGATCGCGCCCGAGGCGGAGCCCGCGCCGGTCGAGGAGCTGCAGCACCTGGGCCAGGTGGCCGGCCTCCTCCCGCGCCAGCCGGGCCATCGCGCGCGGAAGGCCGACCACGTCGGGGAAGGCGGCGAGCATCGACAGCGCCTGCGCCGCCGCCTTCTTCTCGCAGTGGGCGTGGTCGACGAGCACCTCGTCGAAGCGCTCCACGGCCAGGCGCACCCAGGAGGCCGGTGTGGTTGCAAGAAGTTCCACGGCCGCGCTTGTTTCGCACGCGAAGCGGCGCTCGGCAAGGCGAAGCGGTACGCTCGACGGATGCGCATCGGCGTCATCTCCGACACGCACGGCCTGCTCCGGCCCGAGGCGCTGTCGGCGCTGCGCCGCGCCGACCACCTCCTGCACGCCGGCGACATCGGCGGCGAAGAGGTGCTGGCGGCGCTTCACGAGATCGCTCCGGTGACCGCGGTGGCCGGCAACGTGGACGGCTTTCGCTGCGGCGATGCGCGCGGGACCGCGCGGGTGGTGCTGGAGGGAGTGCGCTTCTACCTGACCCACATCCTCGAGCGCCCGGGGCAGCCGCGCCCGGAGGTGCAAGCGGACCTGCGCCGCGAGGCCGCCGACGTGGTGGTGTTCGGCCACAGCCACCTCCCGCACGACGAGGTGCTCTCGGGAGTGCGCTTCTTCAACCCGGCCAGCGCGGGTCCGCGCAGGTTCGACTATCCGGTCTCGGTGGGAATGCTGGAGGTGCGCGGCGGGCGCGTGGTCCGCTCGGAGCTCGTGCCGCTCGACGCGCGCAGCGAGGTCGCGCTCCAGAGGCACATGAACCAACTCACTCGCCGCCGATAGGGCGGCGTGTGTTTGCGGAGCGGCTCGTCAGGCTTCGAGTCCGCTCACCCGGTCAGAGCCGGAGCCGCGGGACCGACGTGCGCCGCGGCGACCTGGGCCGCCTCCTCGACGGTGGCGCAGAACTGCACTCGCCCGGGCTCCTCCTGCACGCCGGCCTTGCGGAGGACGCTCTCGGGCTGCGGGCGGAGACCGGTGATCAAGGTGAGCACGCCCTGCTGGCGCAGGCGGAGCAGCGTGCTCTCCAGCGCAACCAGGCCGGTGATGTCCATCGCCGGGACCGCCGACAGGTTCAGGATCAGGACGCGCATGCGCGCGCCGATCGCCTTGAAGGCGTCCATCGCCGACTCCGCCGCTCCGAAGAAGAGCGGCCCGTTCACCTCGTAGAGCACGGTGTCCTTGGGCAGCTTGACCTTGAGGTGCGGATGCCCGTCCTCGACCAGCTGCACGCTGGCCACTTCCGCCATGCGGCGCATGAAGAGGAACGCGGCCAGCACCATGCCGGCGGTCACCGCGATCACCATGTCGAAGACCACGGTGAGGAAGTAGCAGGTGAGCAGCACCGCCACGTCGCTCTTGGGAGCGACGCGGACGATGTGGAAGAAATGCTTGGCCTCGGACATGTTCCAGGCGACGAGCAGGAGCAACGACGCCAGCGCCGCCATCGGGAGATAGGAGATGAGCGGCGCGAGCGCCAGCACCGCCGCCAGCACCACCACCGCATGCACCATGGTGGCGATGGGCGAACGGCTCCCGTACCGGATGCCGGTCGCGGTGCGCGCGATGGCGCCGGTGGCCGCGATGCCGCCGAAGAAGGGGCACACGACGTTTCCGACGCCGAGCGCGAGCAGCTCGGCATCGGGATCGTGCTTGGTGCCGGCCATGCCGTCCGCGACCACGGCGGAGAGGAGCGACTCGATGGCCCCGAGCACCGCGATCGCCAGGGCGGAGGGAAACAGCACGCGCAAGGTGTGCAGGTGGAGGGGCAGGTCCGGCCCCAGCGTCCACGGCTTCACGGGGAGAGGCGGGAGGCGCGGGATGCCGTCCACGCGCACGCCTTCGATCACGCTGTGGAAACGCGAGCCGATGGTCGCCACGTCGACGCCGTGGCGGTGCAGCCAGAAGCCGGCCACCGCGGCGGCGGGCAGCGCGATCAGCGGCGCCGGGATCCGCCGGGAGATGCGCGGGAGCAGGATCAGCAAGAGGAGCGTCGCCAGCCCGATGCCCAATTCCGGCAGCCTCGCGGTCCCGCGCGCGAGCCACAGCGCGTACACCCGCTCCGCGAAGTGATCGGGCGAGCGGGTGGGGGCAAGGCCCAGCAGGTCCTTGAGCTGCAGGACGGCGATCACCGTCCCGATGCCGGCGGTGAAGCCGGTCGTCACCGGGTGGGGGATGAACTGGATGAGCCGGCCCAGCCGGAAGAGGCCCATCGCGATGAGGATCGCTCCGGCCATCGCGCCGGCGATCAAGAGGCCGCCGATGCCGAACCGCGAGACCACCGGAGCCAGGATGACGACGAATGCCGCCGTGGGACCGGTCACCTGGAAGCGCGACCCGCCCAGGAGCGGCACCACCAGCCCGGCGACGATGGCCGTGTACAAGCCGTGCTGGGGGGGAACGCCGACGGCGATGGCGAGGGCCATCGACAAGGGCAGAGCGACCACGCCGACCACCAGGCCGGCGAGCACGTCGGCGCGGAGGTCGCGAGGACCGTAGCCGTCCGCGAAGGCGGAGCGCAGGCCGGCGAAGGGGAGCGCCCGGAGCTTCGGCGCGGAGGAGGCGGGAACGTAGCGGTGGGTCATGCGGAGAGGAGGAGGTGCAGCTCGCCGGCGTGCGCGCCGGACTGGAAGGAGGGAATGGTGGCGCCGACCGCCTGCAGGCACGAGGCGGCGTCGAAACGGGACAGCGCGCGCGCGGGCTCGAGGCCGCGGCGCTCGGCCTCGTCCCAGGTCGACCCGTCCACGGCCGCTCCCGCTGCCGAAGTGGCCCCGTCGCGCCCGTCGGTGCCGGCGGCGAGGAAGCCGGCGCGCCGCCCCCGCAGCGCGCGCGCCATGAGAAGGGCGAGGTGCTGCGCGCGCCCGCCCGGCGGGGCGTCCGGGGGAACGGCCAGCTCGGGCTCGCCCGACGCGGCGAACAGGCCCGGTCCCGCGGCGCGCTCGTACTGCTCGGGAAGCGCGGAAACCGGACCGCGCACCAGCGGGCCCACCCGGGCTGGCGACCGCGAAAGTCGCGCGGCCTGCTCCGCCGGCGCGCGCATGTCGCAGAGGACCACGTGCTCGATGAAGTCGGCCGGATCGCCCGGCTTCAGCGTCTCTTCGGAAGGGCCGCCCTCGAGGAGCCGCACGGCCCGCTGCGGCAGCGCGACGCGGCGGCGCCGGACGATCTCGCGGGCATCGGCGAAGGTGGTCGGGTCCGCCGCGAACGGGCCGCTGGACACCGCCGCGGGGCCGCCCTGCGGGACGTCGACCAGGACCAGGGCGCGCGCCCGCCGCACCCCGGCGGCGTGCAGCGCCCGCGAAAGTCCCCCGCCCTTGAGCCGGGACAGGTGCGCGCGCACGCAGTTCATCTCCTCGATCGGCGCGCCGCTCCGCACGAGCGCGTCATTGACCGCGCGCACTTCGTCGAGATCCAGCGGCGGGCGGGGCACCTCGGCCAGTGCCGAACCGCCGCCGGACACGAGCAGGAGCGCGGCGTCCCGCTCGCCCAGCGAAGCCGCCGCTACGAGTAACGCCTGGCCGGCGCGCAGCGACCCCTGGTCGGGCAGCGGGTGGCCTCCCTCGATCAGCGCGCCTCCGCCGGCGCCCGCGGGTACCGCGAAGGCGAGTGGCTCCAGGCCCTTGCCGAGAGCAGCGCGCGCTCCGGCCAGCATCTCCGCCACCGCCTTTCCGAGCCCGAGCGTCACCAGCCGTCCGCCCGGCGCGGGCTGCGGCGCCCGGCCCGAGGAGCAGGCCTCGCGCACCAGGCGCTCCGCCGAAAGCGCCTCGACGACGGCCCGGAACAAGGCGACCAGCTCGGCCCGCAGGTCCATCGTCCGCTACCCTACACTGCCGGGCGGCCGGGACGGCGGCGATTTCAGTCCTCCAGCTTGAAGAGGTCCGGCAAGAGCTCGCCCGCCTTGCCCAGGCGGCACTCGTCGAAGGAGTGGGCGTTCTCCGGACGTTCGAGGCCTACGTAGACGGTCCGGGCGAACCGGCCTGTGCGCGTGCTCGGGAAATTGCGCACATGCGACGCCAAGCCTGCGGCGGGATACACCGCGCCCGAGCTGCCCACCGTGACGAACAGGTCGCAGCTCGCCACCGCCGCGCCGATCTCGTCCAGCCCTTTCGGGATCTCGCCGAACCAGACCACGTCCGGCCGGAGCAGCGCTCCGCACCGGCAGCGCGGCGGCCCCTCCAGGTAGGCGCGATCGTCGGGGAAGGAAGGCCGGTCGCATGCGGAGCAGCAGGTGCGCAGGAGCTCGCCGTGCATGTGCAGGACGCCGCGCGAACCGGCCCGCTCGTGCAGCGGGTCCACGTTCTGGGTGCAGACGAAGAGGTCCTCGCCGAGGAACGCGCCCAGGCGCGCCAGCGCGTGGTGCGCCGGGTTCGGGGCCACCTGCGCGGCCTGCAGCCGCCGCTCCGAGTAGAACCGCCACACCAGCGACGGGTCCCTCTGGAACCCTTCGGGCGTGGCGACGTCCTCGATGCGGTGCTCCTCCCAGAGCCCGCCCGCGTCGCGGAAGGTGCGGATGCCGCTCTCCGCGCTGATGCCCGCGCCGGTGAGCACGAATACGCGGGTGCCGCGCCGGACGGGGATGGGCGAGAAGGCGCTGCCCGGCGCGACGCGGGGGAGCGGGATCATCCCGGCATGGTGTCCCCGCCCCTCCGGTTGCGCAAGGCGAGAGGGTTCTGTCCTCGAGAGGTCGGGGTTCGAGGTCGGGGTTCGAGGTCGAGGTTCGAGGTCGAGTTGCGCGGCGGCCGATCGCAGGCAAGATCCCGCCCATGTTCGCGCAGGACCTGCGCCGGGAGCTGTCCCGGCGGTTCTACATCCGCAGCCGCACCGCCCGGACGGCGGCGCTGCGGATTGCGTATGTGGCCTATGCCTCGACGCTCAACGGCTGGCAGACTCGCCGCCCCGAGCCCGAGGCGGCCGCCTCGCTGCGCCGCCGCATCGAGCAGCTCTTCGACGAGGACTGGCAGGACGCCGACGCGGGCCTGTACCCGCGCGAGCTGATCGACGCGTTGCCCTGGCTCGAGTACGCCCTCGCCACACCGAAGCTGCTCGCCGACCTGCCCCGCACGCGGGAGCGCATCCGCAACCAGCGCCACGACGAGCTGCCCGAGGACCTCGCGCCGCGCTACCCGCCCTACTACACGCGCAACTTCCACTACCAGACCGACGGGTACCTGGGTCACACCAGCGCCGAGCTGTACGACCTGCAGGTGGAGTTGCTCTTCGGGGGGACCGCGGACGCAATGCGCCGCCGGCTCATCCCGCCGGTGGTGCGCTTCGCCCGCGCCGAGGGACAGGCCGGCCCGGCCCCGGCACGGCCGCTCAAGCTCCTCGACGTCGCCTGTGGGACCGGGCACTTGTTGCGGATGCTGGGCGCGGCGCTGCCCGGCGCGCGCCTTTTCGGAGTGGATCTTTCCCCCCACTACCTCGCCTGGGCGCGGGAGAAGCTGCCGCGCGAGCTGGACGTGAGCCTCGTCTGCGAGAACGCCGAGCGCCTCCCGTTCCCGGACGGGCACTTCGACGCGGCGACCAACGTCTTCCTGCTCCACGAGCTGCCGGCCGAAGTCCGCGGGCGCATCCTCGGGGAGATGGCCCGGGTGGTCCGCCCGGGCGGCCTGGTGGTGGTCGGCGACAGCCTGCAGCTCGGCGACGCGCCCGAGCTGCACCGGGAGCTGCACGCGTTTCCGGACCGCTTCCACGAGCCGTACTACCCCTCGTACATCCGCGACGACCTGGCCGCGACGGTGCGCGAGGCCTCGCTCGAGGTGTGCGAGGAAAGGCTCGCCTTCCTCACCAAGGTGGTGGTCGCGCGTCGCCCGATCGCCTAGCTCGCCCCACCTCGGGGAATTGGACGCGTCTCCACCCGACGGTACAGTCGCTACCAGACCCTGTCCGGGGGGACGGGATGGACGCGAAGAAAGCGATCCTGCTCCGGCACCGCTTCGACGACGTCGAGCAGCTGCGCAGACATCTGCACGTGGTGGACGGCACCACCTTGCTGTTCTTCCGCGACCCGCATCTGAACATCGTCACCGGCGCGCAGGCACTGCTGGAGGTGGCGTTCGAGAGCAGCGAGCAGACGCGCGTGCTCAAGGCCATCGCGCTGGCCCGGACCGACCAGGGACTGTGGCTCGCGGTGCCGAACACCCGGTTCGCGCGCGACGTGCACGAGCGCGGGCTGTCGCCCCGCAAGGGACGGCGCCTCGGCGTCGACGAGTCGGTGCGGCTCAAGCGCGCGGGCGGCAGCGAGTACATGGTCCGCCTGCTCGACCTGAGCATCGGGGGAGCGCGCATCGGCGGGGGCCTTCCTGCCCAGCTTGCCCCGGGCAACGTCATCGCCCTCACCATCGCGCCGCCGGAGTCCGGCCGCGCTCCTGAAATCACCCGCGGCAAGGTGGTCTGGGTGGAGGACGGCGAGGCCGGAGTGATGTTCGACCGGGACATGGAGAGCTCGCGGGTCGCCGCGGGGCGCCTCTTCCGCTCGCTCGAGCAGCCCTGGGCACAAGCGCGCGAGATCCGGCACCTACCCCCCTGCTGCAGGAACGGCGAGGTCCTCGACCCGCCCGTCCCCCGCGTCCGCATCGACGGCAAGCAGTCCGGGAAGAAGACGGGCTGAAAGCGTTTCACGCAGAGCGCGCAGAGGGCGCAGAGTTGTTTGATCAAAAAAATCTCTGCGGACTCGGCGGGCTCTGCGTGAAACCCTAGGCTGTTTGCGGCTCTCCGGCGGCCGCCGGCTGGTCAGCGTGGGCTTCGGTGCGGGCGAGGGCGCGGGCCCTGCGGGCCCAGACTGCCGCCACGCCGGCAATGGCTGCCAGGACGCAGACGACTACCACCAAGAGGAAGAGGACGCCCCATTTCGCCGACTGCGTCATCGGCGAGGAGGGATCTCCGAAGCAGACCGGGCAGGAGAGGAGGAGGTTCACGTCGAGCCCACGTCCTTCAGCTTGCGCAGGAACCACAACCCGTAGAACACCAGCGCCGCCGCCGCGAGGAAGCCCAGGATCGCCATCGCCAGGGTCCCGCCCTTCCCCGTCCGGCCGAAGTCCCACAGGCCCCAGGCCCCGAACATCAGCGCGGTCAGCGCCGCCACCACGATGAAGAAAACGTGGAAGCCCTTGAGGCCCATCAGACCGCCACGCCCTCGAAGATCGTGAGCGACGGGAGCAGCAGGACCAACAGGAAGAAGGCCGCGGTGAGGATCAAGACCGCGTAGATCACCTTCTTCTCCGAGATGAGGTGCATGAACACGCCCGCCACCAGCGCCGCCTTCACGGTGGCGATGACGAGCGCCACCGCGATGGCGATCGGCCGCTGGAGGTGGAGGTAGCTCACCCCGACCGTGACGGCGGTGAGGCAGAGGAGCGCCACGAAGACGACGTAGTACTGCCCCAGGTGCTTCTTGAACGCCTCGGGGCTGGAATGATCGGCGGTCTCGGCCATCTCGTGTCCTCAGAGGAGGTAGAGCGAGGGGAAGAGGAAGATCCACACCAGGTCGACGAAGTGCCAGTACAGGCCGGCGTTCTCCACGCGGTTGGTGAAGTGGTCGCGGTCGATCTTCCACAGCCGGGTCCCGATGGTGAGCAGGAAGGTGTTGACCACGATCCCGCCGATCACGTGCAGCCCGTGCAGCCCGGTCAGGGTGAAGTAGATGGCGTAGAAGTTGTTGGTCTTCGGGAAGTGCTCGTGGTGGAACTTGTCGGTATACTCGAAATACTTGATGATCAAGAAGACGAACGAGAGCGCGATCGTCGAGCCCATCCACAGGCGGAACCGGTCGATGCGACCCAGCTTGCAGCTCGCCCAGGCGAGCACCATGGTGATCGACGAGGTGATCAGGACCGCCGTGTTCAGCGTGGCGAGCGGGACGTTGAGGATCTCGCTGGAGAGCCCGCCCTCCGGCGGCCAGTGCGGCGCCTGGGTGCGGATCAGCACGTAGCTGGAGAACAGGGCCCCGAAGAGCATCACCTCGCTGGCGAGGAACAGCCAGATGCCGAACTTCCCGTTGGGAAGCCCGGTGACCGGGTGCGGTTCCACGGTGTGCGGGATCGCGGCGTCGGCTGGGTGGGCGGACAAGTCAGGCCTCCCGGGCGAACTGCGGGTGGAAGTCGCTGCTCCGGCCCGGCTCGCTGTACTCGTACGGGTCGCGGTAGACCACCGGCGGCGTCACGAAGTTCCCGTGCGGCGGCGGCGAGGGCGCGGCCCATTCGAGCGTGGTCGCCTGCCAGGGGTTCTCCACGGCCTTGGGGTGCCGCAGGCTGGCGAAGAAGTTCCAGATGAACGGCAGCTGCGCGATCGCCAGGCCCCAGACCGACCAGGAGATGAGGACGTTGAGGCTCTGGACGGCGCGCCCGTGCGCGTAGATGGTCGGATCGTAGAGCCTGCGCGAGAGGCCCGCCATGCCCTGCCAGAACATCGGCATGAACACGCCGTTGATGCAGATGAAGCTGAGCCAGAAATGGATCTTGCCCAGCGTCTGGTTCATCTGCTTCCCGGTGACCTTCGGGTACCAGTAGTAGATGCCCGCGAAGAGCGCGAAGATGGTGCCGGGCGCGACCACGTAGTGGAAGTGGCCGATCACGTAGAAAGTGTCGTGCAGGTAGATGTCGCTCGCGGTGAGGCCGAGCGGCAGCCCGGTCAATCCGCCGATGGCGAACATGGGCAGGAAGGCGGTCGCGAACAGCATCGGCACCGTGTAGCGGATCGCGCCGCCGTACAGCGACATGATGAAGCAGGTGAGGATCACCACCGAGGGGATGGAGATGATCATGGTGGTGGTCTGGAAGAACGTGCTCATGGTGGTGCCCATGCCGGTCATGAACATGTGGTGCGCCCACACCACGAACGACATGAAGCCGAGGAAGATCGCGCTGTAGACGAGCAGCCGGTAACCCCACAGCGGCTTGCGCGTGTTGTTCGCGATCACCTCCGCGATGATGCCCATCGCCGGGAGGATGAGGACGTACACCTCGGGATGGGCGAGGAACCAGAACAGGTGCTGCCAGAGCAACGGGCTGCCTCCGCCGGCGACGCGCAGCGGCTCGCCGGAGATGACCAGGCCGCTGGGGAGGAAGAAGCTCGTCGCCGCCAGGCGATCCATGAGCTGCATCACCGCGGCGGCCTCGAGCGGCGGGAAGGCGAGCAGCAGGAGGAAGCTGGTGACGAACTGCGCGTGGACGAAGAAGGGCAGCCGCCAGAAAGTCAGCCCCTTCGCCCGGAGCTGCACGATGGTGACGATGAAATTGATGGAGCCCAAGAGGCTCGAGGTGATGAGCAGCACCATGGCCAAGAGCCAGATCGTCTGCCCGGTGGTGGCGATGTCCGAGAGCGGCGGGTAGCTGGTCCACCCCGAGTTCGCCGCTCCGCCGGGCGCGAAGAAGCCCGCCAGCATGAGCAGGCCGCCGGGAAGGAAGGCCCAGTACGAGACCATGTTGAGCCGCGGGAACGCCATGTCCGGCGCTCCGATCTGCAGCGGCACCACGTAGTTGCCGAACGCGCCGACCGCGAGCGGCACGATGCCCATGAACACCATGATGGTGCCGTGCATCGCGCCGAGCTGGTTGTAGAACTCGGGCGCCATCACGCCGCCCGGCATGGCGTTCTCGCCCAGCAGCTTGCCGACCACCGGGAGCGGCTGGCCCGGGTAGGCCAGCTGCCAGCGGAGCAGCATCATCAGCGTGAAGCCGAAGAAGAGGAAGACCAGCGCGGTCACCCCGTACTGCACGCCGATGACCTTGTGGTCGACCGAGAAGATGTACTTGCGCCAGAAGGGCAGCTCGTGGTGGCCGTGAGCGGCGTCGTGTCCGCCGTGCGTTGCGTGGCCGTGGGTCGTGGAAGCGCTCATTCGCGTCAGCTCCTCGCGGCTACTTCTGGGGGGCGGGCTGCTGGTTGTCGGGCGCGGCGCTGGTGGGCGGCTCCGCGGGCGGCGGCGCGTTCTCCGCCTGCCACTTGGCGTAGTCCTCGGGCGTGTCGATCAGCACGTCGGCGCGCATGCGGTAGTGGCCCAGGCCGCAGAGCTGCGCGCAGGCCAGCTCGAAGTGGCCCGGCTGCGTGGCCTGGAACCAGACGGGGATGCGCGCGCCCGGGACCGCGTCCTGCTTCACGCGCAGCACCGGGATGTTGAAGCTGTGGATCACGTCCTTCGACGAGATCTGCACGATGACCGGCTTGTTCACCGGGAAATGGAACTGGTTCACGGTGGTGATGTCGTCCTTCCCGTCCGGGTCCTCGGGATCCATGCCGAGCGGGTTGTCGCCCGACATGTTCGCCTCGCTCGACTTGCCGAACTTCCCGTCCTTGCCGGCGTAGTGGAAGTTCCAGGCGAACTGCTCGGCGACCAGCTTGACGACCACCGCGTCCTTCTCGGCCGGCGGATGGTTCTTGTACTTGAACCAGATCGGGGTGGAGAACCCGAAGAGAAGCAGGACTTCGACCACGATGACCGAGACCTCGATCACCTTGGTGAACTGCGCCTTGGGAGGCAGGTACGCGGCGGCGTGGCCGGGCCTGGCGCGGTACTTGATCAGGCAGTAGACGAAGAAGATCCCCCAGCCCACGAAGAGGGCCAGCATGAACCAATGGACGATGTCCATCAGCTGATCGATCTGGCCGCCGTGCGTCGAGACGTCGGGGGGGAGCCAGAAGCCGTACTTGGTCTCATCCATGCGCGTGGCCCCTCCGGGCTTTCAGCGTGGGACGAAGATTTGCGCGACCTGCGGGCCGGCCGCCGCGGAGGCCATGATCGAAGACAGGCACCAGAGCGCGAGCCCGGCGAGCAGCACCGCCGGCGTGGCGGCCCAGAAGAGCCGCGACGCGGCCTGCGCGGGGGAAGGCTGGGGCTCGCTGCGGCGGGTCCAGAGGAAGATCGCCTCGGTGGCGAGCACCGCCAATGCCGCGCCCCTCATCAGGGTCCAGAGCAGGATGGACGCGGTCTCGGGCGAGGAGAAATCCATCGGGTGCGCGCAGCTTATTCCACGCCGCTCCCCGTCAAGTCAATGCACGCTCCCTCGTGTTTCGTGCAGGGTGCGACGAACCGCCTCACCCCGCGCCGATGGGCTGGAGGACGCGGAACAGGTCGGACTTGTCCTCGAACCCGATCCCCGGCGAGCCGTGCATGCGCACCCGCCCGTTCTCCACCCGGACGCCGTCGGGGAATCCGCCGAAGGGCTGGAAGAGGTCGGGGTAGGACTCGTTTCCGCCCAGGCCGAGCCCCGCCGCGATGTTGAGCGACATCTGGTGCCCACCGTGCGGGATGCAGCGGCGAGGCGACCAGCCGTGCCCGCGGACGGCGTCGAGCGTGCGCAGGTACTCGACCAGGCCGTAGCTCAACGCGCAGTCGAACTGCAGCCAGTCGCGATCGGGCCGCATTCCGCCGTAGCGGAGCAGGTTGCGAGCGTCCTGCGCCGAGAAGAGGTCCTCGCCGGTCGCCAGCGGTCCCTGGTACTCGCGCGCCAGCTGTGCCTGCAGATCGTAGTCGAGCGGATCGCCCGCCTCCTCGTACCAGAAGAGGCCGTGCGGCGAGAGCGCCCGCGCGTAGGCGAGCGCGGTGGGCAGATCGAAACGGCCGTTCGCATCCACTGCCAGCGCCGAACCCTTGCCCACCACTTCCAGGACGGCGTCGATGCGGCGGAGGTCCTCGTCGAGGCTCGCCCCACCGATCTTCATCTTCACCACCGTATAGCCGCGGTCCAGGTAGCTCTTCATCTCGCCCTGGAGCTGCGCGTGGTCCTTGCCCGGGTAGTAATAGCCGCCCGCCGCGTAGACGAAGACCGTCTCATCCACGCGGCCGTCGCCGTAGCGCTCCGCCAGGAGCCGGTAGAGCGGCTTGCGGGCGATCTTCCCCACCGCGTCCCACACCGCCATGTCCAGGGTGCCCACCGCGACGGACCGCTCTCCGTGGCCGCCCGGCTTCTCGTTGCGCATCGCGCATTCCCAGATGCGCCGGGGGTCGAGGTTCTCGCCCGTCTCGTCGACGAGCGTGCGCGGGTCCGCTTCCAGCACGCGCGGGACGAAGCGCTCCCGCAAGAGCGCGCCCTGCCCGTAGCGGCCGTTGGAGTTGAAGCCGTAGCCGACCACCGGCCGGCCCTCCCGCACGACGTCGGTCACCACGGCGACCGCGGAGAGGGTCATCTTGCTGAAGTCGATCACCGCGTTCCGGATCGGCGAGGCGATCGGGAACGTCTTCTCGCGGATGGCGACGATCTTCATCGGACCGCTTCCGCCACCGCCTTGCCCAGCTCCTGGGTGCTGGCGGTGCCGCCCATGTCCCGCGTCCGGGGTCCTTCGACGAGCACGGTCTCGATGGCGCGCACGACCGCGTCGGCGGCCTGCTTGTTCCCGAGGTGGTCGAGCATCATGGCGCCCGACCAGATCTGTCCGATCGGGTTGGCGATGTTCCGCCCGGCGATGTCCGGCGCGGAGCCGTGCACCGGCTCGAACATCGAGGGGTATTCCCGCTCGGGGTTCAGGTTCGCCGACGGCGCGATGCCGATGGTGCCGGTCGCCGCCGGGCCCAGGTCGGACAAGATGTCGCCGAACAGGTTCGACCCCACCACCACGTCGAACCACTGCGGGTGCAGGACGAAGTGCGCGGTGAGGATGTCGATGTGGAACTTGTCGACCTTCACGTCCTTGTACCGGGTGGCCATCGCTTCGACCCGCTCGTCCCAGAACGGCATGGTGATCGAGATGCCGTTCGACTTGGTCGCGGAGGTGAGGTGCTTCTTCGGCCGCGAGCGGGCCAGCTCGAACGCGTACTTCAGGATCCGATCGACGCCGCGGCGGGTGAACGTGCTCTGCTGCACCACCACTTCGTCCTCGGTGTCCTGGTAGATCCGGCCGCCGATCGACGAGTACTCGCCCTCGTTGTTCTCCCGCACCACCCAGAAGTCGATGTCGCCAGGCTTGCGGTCGCGCAGCGGCGAGGGCACGCCCGGCATCAGCCGCACCGGGCGCAGGTTCACGTACTGGTGGAAGCCGCGGCGGATGGGGATGAGCAGGCCCCAGAGCGACACGTGATCCGGCACGCCGGGGAACCCGACCGCCCCCAGGAAGATGGCGTGGTGGTCGCGGATCCGGTCGAGCCCGTCCTCGGGCATCATCCGCCCGTTGCGCGAGAAGTACTCGCAGCTCCAAGGGTGCTCGTCCCACTCGAACTGGACGCCGTACTTGCGCCCCGCGGCTTCCAGGACGCGCTGCCCCTCGGGGACCACTTCCTTGCCGATCCCGTCGCCGGGGATGACTGCGATGCGGTAGCTGGCCATCGTTTGCCTCAGCCGTACACGAGACGTGACATCCTGTGGCCGGCGAGGCATTCACGCAAGATCGAAAGGAAAGTCACCATGACCGCGGCACGTAAGACGGACACTCCCAAGATTTTCCGCATCACCCTCGAGGTCTCGAACATCGACGAGGCAGCGGCGTTCTACGCCAAGCTGCTCGGCACCGAGGGCAAGCGGCACCCAGGTGCCCGTCACTACTTCGATTGCGGGGGTGTGGTTCTCTCGGTGCTCGACCCGACGGCTGGCGGGCTGTCTCCGACACCCGGCCCCAAGTCGCTCTACTTCGCGGTGCGTGACCTCGAGGCGGTGCACAGTCGCGCGCACGGACTCAAGGCGCTCGCTCCGTACAAGGTGCACGGCGAGCCCGCCGGCACCGTGACGAAGCGCCCATGGGGCGAGCGCTCCTTTTACGTGGTCGACCCGTGGGGCAACGACCTGTGCTTCGTGGAAGAGGGCACGCTCTACACGTGAACGAACGGGGCGCGGGTGAAGGACGTGCTGTGTACGCTGGCCGAGCCTCGCGTCAGTGCTGCATGCCCCACCTTCGGATCGTCCGCTGCTCGATGGTGCGGAAGATGAGGTTCTCGACCACCAGCCCGATCAGGATGACGGTGAAGAGCCCGGCGAAGACGTTTGCGATCTCCAGCAGGTTCTTGTTCTCGAACACGTACCAGCCCAGCCCGCCCGACCCCTGGCTGACGCCGAACACGAGCTCCGCGGCGATCAGCGTGCGCCAGGCGAAGGCCCAGCCGATCTTGAGGCCGGTGAGGATGTTCGGGAAGGCGGCCGGGATGAGGATCTGCGTCACGTATCGCGGCCCGGAAAGCCCGTAGTTCCGCCCTACCATGCGCAACGTCTGCGAGACGGAGCGGAAGCCGGCGTGCGTGTTGAGCGCGACCGACCAGAGCACCGCGTGGATGAGGACGAAGATGAGGCTGTTGTTGCCCAGCCCGAACCAGAGGACCGCGAGCGGCAACAGCGCGATCGAGGGCAGCGGGTTGAACATCGCGGTCAGCGTCTCGAGCAGGTCGGTCCCCAGGCGGCTGGCGGTGGCGAACGCGGTGAGCAGCGCCGCGAGGACCAGGCCCACCGAGTAGCCTTGCAGGAGCACCTTGATGGACGCCCAGGTGCGCTGCGGGATCACGCCGCTGGTGATGGCGCCGACGAACGCCTCGACCGTGGCGGTGAAGGTGGGGAACACCAGAGGATTGTCGACCTTGCGCGCATACAGCTCCCAGCCGAGCGCGAGGAGGAGGAGCAACGCTCCCTTGCGCACCGCCGAGTTCCCGTAGAGGCGCTCGCCGACCGTAAGCGGCTTCTCCACCACGCCGAACAGCTTGCTCTGGCTTTCGGCGACGAACTCGGGCCTCTGCACCTGCACGGTGGAATCAGGCATGGGCGGCGACCTCTTCCGCGACTTCCTCGGCGAAGAGCATCCGCTGGATGCGCTGCGAGAGCCTTTGCCCGTCGGCCCCGGGCTCGTCCTTGCCGGTCGAGTTCAACTCGGCCTTCACCTGCCCGGGATGGGGCGAGAGCAGGAGGATGCGGTTCCCGACCAGCACCGCCTCGGGGATGGAGTGGGTGACGAACAACACGGTGAAGTGCGTGTCGTCCCAGAGCTGGAGCAGCTCGTCCTGCATCTTGCGCCGGGTGAGCGCGTCCAGTGCGGCGAACGGCTCGTCCATGAGGAGGATCTCCGGCTCCATCGCCATGCCGCGCGCGATGGCCACCCGCTGCTTCATCCCGCCCGACAGCGTGTGCGGGTAGCTGTCGGCGAACTTCCCCAGGTTGACCTTCTGGATGTAGTGCATCGCCTTCTCCCCCGCGAGCCTTCGCGGCAACCGGCCGCTGGCGGTGAGCGCGAAAGTCACGTTCTCGCGCACGGTCTTCCAGGGAAGGAGCTGATCGAACTCCTGGAAGACCATCACGCGGTCCGGCCCGGGCTTCCGGATGGGCGAGCCGCCCAGCCGCATCTCCCCCTCGACCGGCTCGATATAGCCGCCCACCGACTTGAGCAGCGTCGATTTGCCGCAACCCGACGGCCCCAGGATCACGTAGCGGTCCGAGCGGAACACCTGGAAGCCCACCCGGTAGGTCGCCGTGACCAGGTGGTCCTTGGTCTTGTACTGCAGGGTGACGCCGCGGACGTCGAGAAGCGGCTCGGCCATTGCGCCTCAGGAACCCGAGAGCGAGTGCACGTTGTCGAAGAAGAGGTCCTTCCACGAAGACGGCTTCTTGTTGATGCGGCCGACCTTGTGCATGAAGTCGGCCGTCACGTTCAGGCGGTGCGGCTCCAGGGTGAACTTCACCTTGGGATCGTTGAGCTGCTTGACCAGCTCCTCGATCGGCTCGTTGCTCCCGGTCATCCGCTTGTAAGTCTCGGCGGCGGCCTTCTTGTCGTTGTTGATCTGGTCGGTCGCCTCCTGGAAGGCGGCGACGAACGCCTGATACGCCTTCGGGTTCTGGTCGTGGAACTTCCTCGTCGACCAGACCACGTTGAAGGTCGCCGGACCGCCGAGGATGTCGTAGCTCGAGATCACCGAGCGCAACCCCTTGGCCTGCTCCTGGTACGAGAAGGGCGGGGAGGCGAAGTGGGCGGTGATGCTCCCGCTGCCCGAGAGCAGGGCCGCGGCCGCGTCCGGATGCGCCATGGACACGGTCAGCGAATCGAGCTTGTCGTACTGCTTCTCCCCGAACTCCTTGGCGGCCGCCATCTGCAAGAGGAGCGCCTGGGTGGAGATCTTCACGGTGGTGACGGCGATCTTGTCGCCGGGGCCGAAGTCCTTGAGCGCCTTCACCTTCGGGTTGCTGGTGATCAGCTCGTTGGGCATGTCGTTCAACGCGCCGACGCCGCGGACCTCCATCGGCGTGCCTGCCGTCTTCGCCCACAGGGTGATGAGGGACGGGACGCCGCCGGTGCCGAAGTCGAGACCGCCCGAGAGCAGCGCGTCGTTCATCGCGCCGGGGCCGCCCAGCTTGGCCCAGGTGACCTTCACCTCGCCCAGGCCCGCCTGCTTGGCCTGCTTCTCGATCAGCTTCTGGTCCTGCATGATCATCAGGGCGAGATAGCTGGTGCCGTACTGCTGGGCGCACCGGATCTCGTTCGTTTCCGCGAACGCGGGCGCGGCGAGGAGAACGAGCAGGAGCGCGAGACACTTCTTCACGGGCATGGTGGTCCTCATCGTGGCTCTAGCGCGGCGCAGACCGCGCGGGTGACTTCGTCGGTCGAGGCGGTGCCGCCCAGGTCGCGCGTGCGCACGCCGCTCCGCGCGACGGACTCGATCGCCGACATCAGGCGGCGCGCGGCGTCCTGCTCGCCCAGGTGCTCGAGCATCAGCACCGCGGTCCAGAAGGTGGCGACCGGGTTGGCGATCCCTTTCCCGGCGATGTCGAACGCGGATCCATGGATCGGCTCGAACATGGACGGAAAACGGCGCTCGGGATTCAAATTGGCGGTGGGGGCGATCCCGAGGCTGCCGGTCAGCGCGGCGGCCAGGTCGGAGAGGATGTCGGCGTGCAGGTTGGTGGCGACGACGGTGTCGATGGTGGCCGGGCGCAGCACCATGCGCATGGTCATCGCGTCGACCAGCATCTTGTCCCAGGTGACGTCGGGGAACCCTCCTGCCACCTCGGCCGCGATCTCGTCCCACATCACCATGCCGTGGCGCTGGGCGTTGGACTTGGTGACGACGGTCAAGAGCTTGCGCGGGCGCGAGCGGGCGAGCGCGAAGGCGAAGCGCATGATGCGCTCCACGCCGGCGCGGGTGAACATGG
>Ga0137409_10002392_pt1 | contig 20107 bp, 19 predicted proteins | sample CZODoug1_16funga_FD_122059 | JGI IMG/M metagenome (GOLD analysis project Ga0137409, IMG submission 122059) | Vadose zone soil fungal communities from Angelo Coast Range Reserve, California, USA - CZODoug1_16fungal (Hybrid Assembly) | ecosystem: Environmental > Terrestrial > Soil > Vadose zone... | reverse complement strand
GTCGTAGTTGGGCTTCTGGCCGGAGCCGTAGCGGCGCAGCGCGCCCTCCTCGCCAACCGCGTTGGGACGCTGGAAGATCCAGTTCTGCCAGGCGGTCAGCCGCGCGAAGATTTTCGATTCCATGGTTTCGGGCCCGCCGAAGCGCAGGTTGGCCTCGAGCCCGGTGAGCCCGTCGGGCGAGAAGCTCGCGCGCTCCTCGAGGAACACCCGCACCTCGTCGTCCCAGTCGATGTCGTCGAGCGCGAACGTGACAAGGCCGAGCGCCGCCGCCTGCTCCGCATCGAGCGGCTTCTCGGCTTCCGCCTTGGCGCGATCGACGTCGGCCGGATTGGCCAAGAAGCGGCTCGCGAGCCGAGACAGGCCGTTCGACATCGGATAGGCGCCGAAATTGACGCCCGCGAGCATGAGCGACGCCGGCGGCTTGTTGTCACCCCCCCTCCCTAACCCGCCTGCGGGGGAGGGAAGGGAGGGGGCTAGCATGTAGGAGCGGTCGGTCGCGAACGCGAGCTCGGCCAACGTGCCGGCAAAGCAGGAGCCCGGCTCGATCAGCGCCACCAATGTTCGCGAGGTGAGATCGACGCGCTTGAGCACGCGCTTCCACAGCGCCCTGATCTCGCGCGCGAGCCAATGCGCCTGATTTGCGTCGAGAAAGCGATCGTAGGCAACGACCTGCTCGGGATCACCCGACGACTTGAAGATGATGGCTGCGGTGTCGAGCTCGTTGAGACGCAGGTCGAGGATCGCATTGTCGAGCTCGCGCGCGAGCCGCAGCGGCCAGAACTGCGCGCCCTCACCGACCATCGCGTCGGCGGAGGCCGGCGGCGGCGTATCAGGCCCGCGCACCGTGATGGTGGCCAGCCGGTCCGCGAGCGCAACCGACAGCGTGCTGTAGTCCGCGCCCGACGCCGTGCGCGTGCGCTTGAGCGGCGCGAGCTTGATCCCCTTGGCGTCAGCTGGACGGCGCGAGCGCGCCGCAAATTCCTGCGCGCGCTGGGTCACCGTCGTATCGAGCTTCGAGCCCGGCACCACCTCGTCGACCAGCCGCCAGTCGACCGCGCGCTTGCCCTTGACGCCCTCTTCGGTGGTGCAGAACACATCGGCAAGATCGCGCCGCACCTTGCGCTTGTCGGTAACGCGTGTGAGCCCGCCGGTGCCCGGCAGCACCGCGAGCAATGGCAGCTCCGGCAGCGACACCGCCGACGAGCCATCGTCGACCAGCATGATATGGTCGGTCGCGAGCGCGAGCTCATAGCCGCCGCCGGCCGCCGTGCCATTGATGACGCAGATGGTCTTGAGGTCGGAGGCTGCGCTCGCGTCCTCCAGCCCATTGCGGGTCTCGTTAGTGAACTTGCAGAAGTTCACCTTGTGAGCATGGGTCGAGCCGGCCAGCATGCGGATATTGGCGCCGGCGCAGAACACCCGCGGCTTGCCCGAGCGCAACAGGATCACGCGCACCTGCGGGTGCTCGAAGCGGATGCGCTCGATCGCGTCGGCCAGCTCGATGTCGACGCCGAGATCATAGGAGTTGAGCTTGAGCTCATAGCCCTCGAACAGCGAGCCTTTCTCGTCGACGTCCATCAGCAGCGTCGCAACGTCGCCGTCAACCGTGAGCTTCCAATGCCGATAGCGCGATGGATCGGTCTCGAACTCGACGCGCGTGCGGCCGCCGGTCATCTTGCGTTCGGCGTCGGCCATCTCAGCCTCCCTGTTGGCGCGCGGCGCCGGCCGTAGCAGACAATTCACCTTCGCGGTGCTCGCGCAGCAGGCGGGTGGCAAACTCCGAGACGCTGGCAAGCAACAGCTCCGGCGCCTCGCGATGCGGCGAATGCCGCACGCCCGGATAGAGCGCGACCTCGACCGGGCAGTAGCATTCCTGCCGCGCCACCTCGATCTGGCGCTGCGTGCCGTATTGATCATCCGCGCCCTGCGCGATCAGGATCGGCACGCGGATATAGGCGAGCGGCTCGGTGATGTCCCACTTGCGGAATTCGGGATCGAGCCAGGCATCGTTCCAGCCGCGAAACGCGTTGTCGACGTCGCCATGCCAGCGCGCGAGCTTCTGCCGCAGATCGGTGGTCGCGTAGACCTCCTTGGCGCGCGCAATCTCGGCAATGCCCATATCCTCGGTGAAGAAGTGCGGCGCGATCAGGGTGAGCCCGCGCACGCGATGGTCCTGCACCGAGCCCGCATAGATCGCGGCGATCGAGGCGCCGTCGCTGTGGCCGACCAGAAGCCCGCGCCGGAATCCGATCGCGTCGAGCACCTTGGGCAGCACCTCGCGCGCTTCCTCATGCATGAAGGTGAGCGGCCGCGGCAGCTTGACCGGCGACGAGCGCCCATAGCCGGCGCGCGAGTAGACGAAAACGCCCGCGCCGGTCGCAGCCTGCAGCTTGTCGGGGAAATCGCCCCAGAGGCCGACGCAGCCGAGCCCCTCGTGCAGCATCACGATGGTGGGCGCCACATGCGGATGCGGTCCGATCATGCGGTATTCGAGCCGCATCGCACCGAGGTCGAGCGTGCCCTCGCTGGCAAGCGTCATCCTGGCAAGCGTCATCGCCGGTCTCCTTTGCGATAACGCGCCGCGATCTTCTCGAGTTTCGCGAAACTCTCATCGACCGTGTCGCCCGAGGTGTCGAGCACGGCTCCCGCCCGCGCATAGTCGTCGCGCCGCGCCTCCAGAATCGCGACCAGATCGGCCATCGCCTCGCGATTGCGCGCCATCGGGCGGAAATCGCCCTGCGCCATCACGCGGCGCATGTGCTCGTCGGGACGGGCCTTGAGCCAGATCGTGTGCGTGCGGCGCAGCAGCAGCGCATAGGTGTCGGGGTTCGCCACGATGCCGCCCGCGGTGGCGATGACGGCGACATCATGATTGCCGATGACGTGCTCGAGACAGGCGCGCTCGTAGCGGCGGAAGGTCGTGATCCCGGCAATCTCGATCAGGTCGGGAACGCTGGCGCCGTATTCGCGCTCGACCATGCGATTGAGCTCGATGAACGGCGCGCCCATCGCCTCGGCGAGCCGTTCGCCCAGCGTCGACTTGCCGGCACCACGCAGCCCGACAAGCGCGATGCGGCGCGCCCGATCGGTCACCAGCGCGGCGCGTCCCTCGATCAAGTCAGCGATCGCCGGCAGCTCGGATTGCGGCATCCGCCGCAGCACATCGACGATACGCTCGAGCGTCTCGCTGCGGCCATCGGTGCGCGGCAGCAGGTCGACAATTGAGAGATCGAGCGCCTCCGCGATCGCCTTGAGCACGATTACGGACGGATTGCCCTGCCCGCCCTCGATCTGCGCCAGATAGCGCTCCGAGATGCCCGACTGCTCGGCGAGCTGACGCCGCGTCATGCCGCGCTTGGCGCGCTCGGAGCGCAATAGCCGGCCGACCACTGCCGCGAAAGCCTCGGCGCGGCTGCTGTCAGCCGCCGCCTCGCTCCGCGTCACAGTGGACCTTCGCGCCGGCGATGTCGTCGCAGTCGGTGTCGTTGGTGTTGCTGCCGTTGGTGTCTTGGCCACGCACAAGGTCCAACTTATGCATTATACTGCATGCAATATAGTGCATGTCATGAATGCCCGTCAACCCGGCGACGACGTCAGCGGAAATCAGTCGCCCAGAGCTCTTTGAGCGCAGTGAGGCCGGTGCTCGGCAGCGGCCCCTGCTCGCCCGCGATCAGCGCTTCATTGAGATCGAGGAAGCTGGAAATGCCGATCACGCGGGTCGCGAAATCGCGGTTGCCGAGCACGAACCGCAGGGCGGCTTGCGCCGGCGTGCCATAGTTGAGCCCCAGCACCCGATGCACCGCAGCCGCACAGCGCATTTCGTTGTCGACGTTGGTGCCGGAGGTGAGCACGGCAAGCTTTTCAGGCCGTTTTGAGCTCGCAAGCGGACCCCCGGCCAAGACCCGGATGGCGAGAACGCCCATGTTCTGGTTCCAGCAGGCCGCCATGATGCCGGAGAAGTCCTGCGCGCTCCACGATTGCGGAGCGCGCTTCCAGGCCGCGCTCGGATTGAGCGCATTGTAGTAGACCTGCGCACAGTCGAAGCGGCCGCTGTTGATCACGTCCAGGCACGCCTTGGTCTCGCCGGCCGCCGTGATGCCGCTCGCCTGGAACAGCCCCTGCTCCTTCAGGCGACTGAAGATATCGGCGACGCCGCCGCGGCCGAGCACCTCCTCGACCGGAAGACCCAGCCGGCCACCCACCGCCTCGCCAAGCTGATTATGCAGCTGGAACAGCGCGACGCGGTCGGTGCGCAAGCGCTCGAGGCTTTCGGTGAGGTTGCGCTCGATCGCGCCGCGCAGGTCGGGCAGGTCGCCGTACTCGATCCGCACCTTGGTGGAGATCTGAGGCTGCGGCGAGAGCGCCCCGACGTAGCGCCCGATGGCCTCTTCAGACGCGCCGTTGCCATAGAGCGCGGCGGTGTCGATCCAGTTGATGCCGGCCTTGACCGCGCGGGTCAGCGTGGTGACGCAAGCCGTTTCCTCGCCCCTGATCAGGAGTCCGCCGGTATCGCCACCACCGAACGCAATTTCAGAAATTTCGAGGCCGGTACGGCCGAGGAAGCTCTTTCGCATGCGGTCTCGCTATCACGCACCAGGATCACGCACCGAGTTCACGCTCCAGTTCACGATCCTGGCGACTCCGCGCGCAGCCGGAAGCGCTGGATCTTGCCGGTTGCCGTCTTCGGCAGGTCGCTGCGAAATTCGATCCAGCGTGGATACTTGTAGGGCGCAAGCTTGGTCTTGCAATGATCCTGCAGGGCCAGCACCAGCTCATCGCAAGCTCGCTCCGGTGCCTTGAGCACAACGAAGGCCTTCGGCTTGATCAGCTCCTCCTCGTCCGGCCACGCCACCACGGCGGCTTCGAGCACATCCGGGTGGCTCTGCAGGGCGCCTTCGACCTCGAACGGCGAGACGTAGATGCCGCCCACTTTCAGCATGTCGTCGCGCCGCCCGCAGTAGACGTAGTAGCCGTCCTCGTCCTCGAAGTACTTGTCGCCCGAGCGCGTCCATTCGCCCACGAAGGTCGTGCGCGACTGCTCGCGATTGTTCCAGTACATGATCGCGCTGGTCGGGCCGCGCACCTGCAGCTCGCCCATCGTGCCTTTGGTCTTGATCACCTCGCCGTCGTCGTCGATCAGCCGCACCGCATAGCCCGGCACTGGCTTGCCGGTGGTGCCGTACTTCACCTCGCCGGACCGGTTCGACAGGAAGATGTGCAGCATCTCGGTCGAGCCAAGCCCGTCCAGGATGTCGACGCCATAGCGCTCATGCCAGCGCCGGCCGACCTCGAGCGGCAGCGCCTCGCCGGCCGAAACGCAGCAGCGCATGGATACTTCCTTCTGCGTCGGCACGACATTGCTGGCAAGGAAGGCCGCGTAAAAGGTCGGAACCGCGAAGAAGACCGTCACCCTGTATTTCTTCAGGATCAGCGCCACCGCCTCCGGCGTCGGCCGATCCGGCAGCAATATCGTGGTGGCGCCGACCGAGAGCGGAAACGTCATCGCGTTGCCGAGCCCATAGGCGAAAAACAGCTTGGCGACCGAATAGACCACGTCGTTCTCGGTGAGGCCGAGGATTGGCGCGGCGTAGAGATCGTTGGTGAGCCGCAGATCGGCGTGGACGTGCACGGCCGCCTTGGGCTTGCCGGTCGAGCCGGAGGTGTAGAGCCAGAACGCGATGTCGTCGCGCGTGGTCGTCGGCCCGCGATAGGGCAGGTTGTCGGCCACGCTCTTGAGCAGGTCCTCGAGCAGCTGGTGGCCATGCGGGTTCTGGCCGGAGACGATCACCTTCAGCCCGTAGACAGTACCGATCAGATTGGCGAATTTCGGATAGAGCTCCTGCGACACGACGAGCACCCGCGCGCGGCTGTCCTCGAGCATGTAGCGATGGTCATCCTCGGTCATCAGCGTGTTGACCGGGACGGCGACACGGCCGGCATAGAGCGTGCCGAGGAACACGGATGGCCAGTCGATGCTGTCAAGCAGGCACATCAGCACCCGCTCTTCCGGCCGCACCTGCAGCGCCTCCAGAACGTGCGCGAAGCTCTCGGCGCGCTGGCGCACCTGCTGATAGGTCCACGACCCGGATTGATCGATATAGGCAATCCGATTGCGCCGTGTATTGTTGCGCTCGAAGATGTCGCGCGCGAAATTGTAGGTGCGCGGAATGGCCTCAGCCGTTGCCGCAGACAGCAGTCCCGACACTGCGCTCATTTGAAGCCTCCCCGGCAAGCCAAAGCCATTATGGCGGCGCCAGAAAACGCTAGCAACTCGATTGCCCCTCCGTTGCTCCTCTATTCCTTTTGCGGCCCCGTGACAGACCTGCGGGACAGGCGTAAAGGAGCGCGATGTTCTATGATCTTCCAGAGTTTATGTTCCCAGGCCGCGCCTGCCAGGCGCTCGCTTCCGTCAGGAGACACCACCATGGATGACCGGGTTAGCCAAATCCGCGCCGAGGACATCAACCCCCGTTTCAACTGGGGCCGTGCGCTTCCGGCGCTTGGCACCATGGGGGTCGATTTCGAGGAGCGCGTCGACTACCGCCGGCTCCATCGTTACCGGCTGAGCCGCGTACGGCAGGCGCTGGAGGCCTCCGAGCTCGGCGCGCTCCTGGTCTTCGATGTCAACAACATCCGCTACATCACCTCGACCAAGATCGGCGAGTGGGAGCGCGACAAGCTCTCGCGTTGGGCGTTGCTCACGCGCACCGGTGAGCCGATCCTGTGGGATTTCGGCTCGGCTGCCGTCCACCACAAGCTCTACACGCCCTGGCTCTTGCCTGAGAACTGCAAGGCAGGGCTCATCGGGCTGCGCGGCACCGTCAATCCCGCCTTCGGGCTGATGAAGCGCCATGCCGAGGAGCTCGCCTCACTCATTCGCGAGGCTGGCGTCGCCGACATGCCGATCGGCATCGACATCGTCGAGCCGCCGATGATGTTCGAATTGGAAAAGGCGGGGCTCAAGATCCGCGACGGCCAGCAGGTGATGCTGGAGGCGCGCGAGATCAAATGCGCCGACGAGATCGCCCTGCTCAATCGCGCCGCCGCCATGGTGGACGGCGCCTATCACCTGATCCACGAGGAGCTCAAGCCGGGCGTGCGCGAGAACGACATCGTCGCCATAGTCAACGAGTTTCTCTATCGCCACGGCTCCGACGACGTTGAGGCGATCAACGCCATCTCGGGCGAGCGCTGCAATCCGCATCCGCATAACTTCACCGATCGCATGGTGCGACCAGGCGACCAGGCGTTCTTCGACATTTTGCAGAGCTTCATGGGCTATCGCACCTGCTACTACCGGACCTTCAATGTCGGCCGCGCCACGCCGGCGCAGCAGGACGCCTACAAGCGCTGCCGCGAATGGCTCGACGCCTCGATCGCACTGATCAAGCCCGGCGTCTCCACCGACAAGGTGTGCAGCGTATGGCCGAAGGCGCCGGAGTTCGGCTTCCCGGACGAGATGAGCGCATTCGGACTGCAGTTCGGTCACGGGCTGGGGCTCGCGCTGCACGAGCGCCCGATCATCTCACGCGTGATCTCGGTGGATCACCCGACCGAGATCAAGGAGGGCATGGTGTTCGCGCTCGAGACCTACTGCCCGGCGACCGATGGCTTCTCGGCCGCGCGCATCGAGGAAGAGGTGGTGGTGACCGACAAGGGCTGCCGCGTCATCACGCTGTTCCCGGCCGAGGAGCTGCCGATCGCGGCGAAGTATTGAGGGCAGGCCCCAACAGCTTGCCTTTTTGCAGCCAAAGAGGGCAGGCAGGACCACGGTATCAGCGTCGGCGCTCGCGCCGGCAGGTGTCGCCTGCGGGACCGTTGTCGCCTACGGAACCGTTTCGTGTGCCTGTACGTTTTCAGCGTTGGGCCGCGGCGATGCACGGGCGGCTTCACCAAAGGACCCGGTGCGGGGACTTTGTCAAACCTTGCAAGGGGATTGCGTGATGAGAACAGTATTGTCGACTGATTGGCGTGCGCCGTCGATGGCTGGCTGCCTGCTTGGCCTCGTATTGATTGCGGCAGCTACGCCTGCGGCTGCACAAGGCACGCCGGAACAACGCGCCGCCTGCGAGCAGGACGCCTATCGGCTTTGCAGCCAGTACATCCCGGACGAAAGGCGTACCGGAAACTGCCTGCGCCGCAACCGCATCAGTCTCAGCCCGGCTTGTCGCAGGCTGTTCAGCAGTGGCCGCGGGCGCCGCTGAGCTCAGCGGCTGTTCGCTTCATGCGGGGCGCTCCTCGACCTTGAACAGCGTGAAATAGACCGCCGGGCTCGCCTGCGTGAGCCCGCGCCGCGTCTCGACACCCACCACCAGCACTTCGACGATCTCGAAGGTGCCGGCCTTGCTGCGCGCGGTGCCGGCCGTCGCCCCGCGCACATAGGCCACGCTCGCGAGCGCACAGGCGGTGGCGTCGTGCGCTTCGGCGTTGACGGTCCGGATCGCGGCCTGCGCATCATCCTCAAGGAGGAGAGCGAGGCGCTGGGCCTGCTCGCGGGTGTCACAGATGACCCCGTTTCCGGTCTCGATCTCATGCGCCTGAACAGGAGCTGCGAGCAGCAGCAACGGCAAGGCCAGTCGAAACGCAATGGACTTGGGCGCAATGGACTTCCGCGCAATGGACTTCGGCGCAATAGTCACGGGTGTCATGCGAACCTCCATCACTTGAATGGAGGTACGTCACACCCGGCCCAGGGTTGCGGCACGATCTGAAAGAATTCGATAGCGGGCGCGTATGCTTCCGCGCCCTGCTTCCGATGCTTATGCTCTTAACGTTGATGCTTCTAACACTTGTGTTTGCAAGGTTTGTGCTTGCAAAGTTTGGCCTCAGCCAACAACGCTATCCATCAAACAATGCCAATGGTGCCGGTTCCTGGTACCCGATTCCGGCGACCCCTCAACTGCTCTCGCTGTCGCAACGAACGTTGCTGTCCGTGGCCTCGCCCTCGGTCTTCACGACAAACCGGCTGATTTCCCGCTCGATCGCCACCAGAGCGCACAGCACGGTCGGGTTGAGCGGCGTCCGATCCGGATTCTCCTCCGGGAACTCCGCAAAGTAACGACTTCCATCCAACATCCATCTCTCCCCAGTCCAGCGCTCCAAGCGCCCGCCCCAAATCACCGCCGATATCTGAATCTGATTCGTCGGATGCAAGTAAGGCAAAGATGCTCACAAATGCGCGCAGTTTGATCAAACCGTCGTGACGCAGATTTGACCGGTGGTTTGGTAGGGGTAAATCAACTCTGGGAGCGCGTTGAGCCGAACCTACACGCACCTCGCACGCGAGATACTTGCGTCGCTCAACGCCATTTCGAACGCTACTTGGATTTCCCCTTGGAGTCGGGGCGGCCCTTGTTTGCGGGAGCACTCTGCCCGGCCGGCGAATACTTGGCGACCACGGACCGGTCGAGCTGCGCCATCGCGCTGTCGGGCAGGCGCTGCCAGATCTCATCCATGCCCAACAGCGGAATGCCGAGATAGCCGCGCACGGTGAGCGTCTGGCTATCCGGGCTCAGCGTCATGATGGCGTTGTAGACCTTGCCGTCGCGCGGATCGAGAATGTTGCCATCTTCATATTTCAGGCCGTTGCGCCGCATGCCGCGCACAAACGACAACCCGAGCATCGGCGAATTCTGACGATCCCCCACGCAATGGCTGCAGGTTGGATTGGACTCGTCGTTCGGTCGCGGGAACAGCTTGGCGATCGCCCCTTCAAAGATGCCGCCGCCGCGCTCCACGAACAGGAACCAGACGATCGGTTGATTGGACTCGTCGAGCTTCTGCCAGAGCCCGGCGACGGTCGGGTCTTGCGCTGCAGCAGGATGCGGGGTCGCGACGGCGAGCGCCGCAAGGCCTGCTATGCCCAGCCATGTCAATGGTTTGTTCATCGCGAAATCCCTTGGCTGCTCATCTCGATACCCCACCGATACCCAACGGCTTCGCTCCGCAATATGGCCATTTCACGGAGGTGGGGAACTCGCCAATGGACTTGGCGAGCCGAACGTTGTACCACGCATTGGGCGTCGTCAATTCAAGCGTCATCAGTCCAGTCATCAGTAGTCCAGTCATCAGTGGGTCGTTACCAACGGAACATCTTTGCCGTGTCAGGCACGCGCTGAGGATCCGGCACAATTGGCCCCAGAAGCCCACAGCTATATGAGAATCCGCGATTGCGCGGAACGCCGAAAGCAGGCTTGCTCTGAGCCGGCGTTCGGGCGGCGCCTCTGCAGTGCGTGCGTGATCCGCGACCAATCACTGACATTGTCACACTAAGGCATCACCCCATTGGGCGGGAGGGCTGAATGTCTAGGACCAGCTTGGCGCTCGGTAATCTACGCGGCATCGTCATCCTGATCGTCCTCGGTTTCCACTCCGTCCTCGCCTATCTCGATTTTCTGCCGGCAACAGCGCAAAAGTTTGATACCCCGCCCTACGAGTGGGTGGCCTCGCCGATCATCGACAGCCAGCGCTGGCTCGGCTTCGATCTGTTCTGCGCCTGGCATGACGTCTACCTGATGTCGCTGATGTATTTCCTTTCAGGTTTGTTCGTGTGGGGGAGTCTAACGCGCAAAGGGGCCCGACTGTTCCTCTCGGACCGCTTGCTGCGGCTCGGCTTGCCGCTCATCCCGGCGGTCTTCGTCTTGATGCCGATCGCCCTCTATCCGGTCTATCTGGCGACTGCGAGTGAGCCGAGCATCTCCGACTACTGGCAGCAGTTCAGGGCGCTGCCGTTCTGGCCCTGCGGACCGCAGTGGTTCCTGTGGGAGCTTCTGGCCCTGAGCATCCTGGCTGCGGCCATCTACCGCCTCACACCCCAAGCCGGAGACAGGCTCGCGCGCTGGGCGGGCCGCATGAGCGCGCAGCCGGGGCGGTTCTACGTCGCATTGGCGGTGGCTTCAGCGGTGGCCTACATCCCGCTCGCCCTGATCTATTCACCATGGTCGTGGTTCCAGCTCGGCCCCATTGCCTTCCAGTGGAGCCGCCCGCTCCACTATCTGGTCTATTTCTTTGCCGGCATCGCGGTCGGGGCCTATGGGCTCGATCGTGGCCTGCTGGCGACCGATGGCGCGCTGGCGCGGCGCTGGCCCATCTGGGTCGCAGTCGCGACCGTGACGTTCCTCGCATGGATCGCGCCCACCGCCCTGGTGATGGGGACGGAGCAACCGCATTTCGCTCTTCTGCTCGGCTCCGCGGTCGGCTACGTGCTGGCCTGTGCAGGCGGCGGCATGGTCGTGCTGGCGCTGGCGCTGCGCTTCTCCACTCGGCGCGGGCGCATTCTCGACAGCCTGTCGGAGAACGCCTACGGCATGTATCTCGTGCACTATCTGTTTGTCGTGTGGCTGCAATACGCGATGCTCGGCGTGGCGGTGCCCGCCATCATCAAGGCGGCGTTCGTCTTTGCCGGCACGCTGCTCCTGAGCTGGGGCACGACTGCGGCGCTGCGCAGCATCCCGCTCGGGTCGCGCCGCATCGGCAACGATGGTGGCGCGCTGGCGAAAGCGTCGTAACGGCATGACGGTCATGGCACAGCCATTCGCAATGTCGCTCGCCTTCAAGCTGGCACGGCGAAACCTGTTTCACGACCGGCTGCGCCTCGTCGCGACTGTGATTGGCATCGTGTTCTCGATCGTGCTCGTGACCGTGCAGCTCGGCCTCTATCTCGGGTTCGGGCGCATGGTGACGACCATGATCGACCACGCCTCCGGCGAGCTCTGGATCATGCCGGCCGGCACCAAGAGCTTCGAGGATCCCTCTCCGCTTGATGAGCGCAAGCGCTTTGCGGCGCTCTCGGTCAAGGGCGTGACCGACGTGACCGCAGTAGTGATCGGCTTCGCGGAATGGCGGCTGCCGAGCGGCGGCACCACGCCGGTGTTCGTCATCGGCTCGGATGTGCGAGCACCCGGCTTGCACCCCTGGAACGTCATCGCCGGCAGCAGCGAGGCGCTGTCGGCCCCCAACACGGTCGCGGTCGACCAGACCTATTTCGACCGCCTGGGCGTAAAAGGGCTCGGCGCCACCGCCGAGATCCGGGGCCAGAAGGTCGAGGTGGTGGCGGTGACCAAGGGCATTCGCTCGTTCACCACCACGCCTTATGTCTTCACGTCACTTGATCGCGCGCGATCTTACACTGGCACTTCGGCCGCCAAGGCCACCTTCCTTCTGGTCCAGCTCGCTCCCAATGCCGACGCGGAAGGCATTCGCACGACGCTGCGCGCGTCTTTGAAAGACGTCGAGGTGCTCACCCAGGCCGAGTTCCACGATCGCAGCCGGGAGTTCTGGCTGTTCGACACCGGCGCCGGCGCCGCTTTGTTTGCGGGCGCGCTCCTCGGCATGATCGTCGGCACCGTCATCGTGGCGCAGACGCTCTATTCGAGCACCAAGGACCACATCAACGAGTTCGCGACGCTGCGCGCGATCGGCTCGTCGGGAAGTTACATCTACACCGTGATCATCTGGCAGGCACTGATCAACGCGGTCATCGGCTTCAGCATCGCGGCCGCGATCGGGCGCGTCATCGTGAACATGACCGCCGAGTCGGCGCTGCCGATCCTGATGACGCCGGGCCTTACCATCGGCCTGTTCGCGCTCACCGTTTTCATGTGCGTCATCTCGGCCATTTCCGCTATCATCAAAGTGATGCGCATCGATCCCGCCATGGTGTTCACCCGATGACCGCAGACGTGATCCCCGTTCATCAAGGCGTGAGCGAGGCCGCCGCAGCCGTGCTCGAGGCTGCCGACGTCGTCAAGGTGCTGGGCGCCGGCGCCGGGGAGGTGCGCGCGCTCAAGGGCGTGAGCCTGTCGCTCGCTCCGGGCGAGCTGACCCTGCTGATGGGCCCGTCCGGCAGCGGCAAGACCACGCTGCTCTCCGTGCTCGGATGCATGATGACTCCGAGTGAAGGCACGGTCCGGGTCTGCGGCCAATCCACCAAGGACGCCGGGCCCGAAGACCTGGCCAAGCTCAGGCGCAATCACATCGGATTCATCTTTCAAAGCTATCACCTGTTTCCGACGCTCACCGCGCTCGACAATGTGCGGCTCGCGCTCGATGTGCGCGGCGAGCACGGCTCGGCCGCGACCAAGCGCGCGAAGGCCGCACTCACCACCGTCGGTCTCGCGCACAAGACCAAGTCATTTCCGAGCGCGCTTTCGGGCGGCGAGCAGCAGCGTGTCGCGATCGCGCGCGCGATTGTCGGCAACGCACCGATCATCCTTGCCGACGAGCCAACCGCCGCGCTCGACAGCGAGAATGGACACGCCATCATGGAAGTCCTGGCGAAGATCGCCCAGGACCCGACCCGCGCCGTGTTGGTGGTGACACATGACCCACGCATCGTGCCGTTCGCCAAGCGCATCATTCGCATCGAGGATGGATCGATCGTGGGCGAGGAGCACCGAGGCGACGTGCGGGGCACCAGCGAAGATCGCAGCATCGGCAAAGAACAAGACATGAGACGAGACATCGAAGAAGAAGACAGTATCCAAACCAAGCGCGTTCGGATGCAAAGGTGATTGGCGGCTAAGAACACCATGCAGATCAAGACATTGATTCACGCGGCCACTGGCCTGACAATGCTCGTCGCCGGTGTAGGCATTCTGGCTCCAACACTGTTCGCACAGGAGCGCGGCAGCACCGACGATCCCAAGCGCTGGCAGGCGGTCGCGCCCGGCCGGGTCGAGCCCTGGTCGGGCGAGATCAGGATCACAGCTGCGGCCATCGGCGCCATTGGCGAGCTCTTGGTGAAGCCGAACGACAAGGTGTTTGCCGGCGAGCTGTTGATCCGGCTTCGGGACGAGGAAGTGGTGACGCGCGTCGCCACCGCCGAAGCCCAGGTCGCGATGCGCAAGCGCGCGCGCAACGACCAGACCGCCTCGAACCGGGTGGCCGACCGGCGGCGAGGCGAGGATTTGGTTGCGGACGCGGAGCGTGCAGTGGTGGACACGCGCGCCGCGATCGACACAGCCTCGATTGCAAGACGCGCCGGCAGGGGCTCGGAGGGAGACGTGCAGGCAGCCCGCGCGGCGCACACGCGCGCGCACGAGAAGCTCAAGCAGGAGCGCGCTGATCTCAAGCGGCTGCTCAACGACAGCAGCGTGCCGCTGCCGGTGTTGGTCGACGGGCAGCTCAACATCGCGCGCACCGAGCTTGCCACCGTGGAGGCGGCGCTCGAGAAGCTGATGATCCGCGCCCCGATCAACGGCAGCGTACTGCAGATCAACGGCAAGATCGGCGAGCTCGCCAGTCCCTCGGCCACGCAGCCGCTGATCGTGCTGGGCGACGTTTCGGGGCTGCGCGTGCGCGCCGAGGTCGACGAGCGCGATTTCGGAGACATCAAGATCGGCCAGGCTGTGCTGGTGCGCACCAGCGCCTTCCGTGGCCGCGAGATCGTCGGCAAGGTATCGTCGATCGCGCCGATCGTCGATGCCGGCCGCATCAACCTGCGCGGCCAGCGCAACATGACCGACGTCAACGTGGTCGAGGTGTTGATCGACCTCACCGAGCCCGGCCCGCTCGCCGTCGGCATGAAGGTCGATGTCTATTTCCGCCTGGAAGGGCCGTAAGGGGGGTGAGTAGTGAATGGTGAGTAGTGAGTAGTGATGACGGTTGGCCGAGACTGCTTCTACGCACTACTCACTACTCACTACTCACTACTCACTATTCGCTATCCCCATCGCCTGCTCAAACGCCCGCCGCACCTCCGCCGGCTGGCCGGCACAGTGTCGGAAGCCCTTCAGTCGCACCTTCAGGAGCGGATAGTTCTCGTGCTCCGCCAGCGTGATGCCCTCAACGCTGGTCTTCCTGGTGATATTGGGCAGCTCGATGCTGCTTGCGACGTTCGCATTGCGCAGCGTTGCCTTCGGCTCTGCACCCTTCGCCACCGCATCGAGCTCGTCGAAGAAGCGCTTGCGCATCATCGCAATGCCTAAGTCGCTCGCACCGAGCGTCTCCTTGGTGCGATCCGCGATGGTGCCCTGCCCGACCCACGCAATGATGTCCTGGTTGATGACGTGGCTCGAGATCCAGCGCCCGCTCGCATCCTTGATCGGGCTGATCCAAGTGGGGACCTTGTCCTGCACATAAGGCTCGCGCCCCTTGGGCACCCGCATGAAGAACCAGCAGACACTGAGCGTGTTCTCGTCGTCGATCGGCACGCGCCACTCGAAGTGATTGCCGAGATAAAAGCCGTTCGGCCAGAGCGCCACGCGCCCGATGGTCCAGACCGGATCGCCGTCGCGCTGGCCTTCGCGCACGCGCCTATAGACGAAGCCGTAGTCGAACTCCTCGAACACGAGCTTGAGGTGCTTGGCCGCATAGGGCGCGGTCGCGCCGTTGAGCCGCACGTTCCAGTTCTCATGCATCCATTCGAAGTGCACCGGATCGCATGAGTTCTCCTGGCACTGGAACCAGTTGCAGGGAATGTCGGAGATCACCACCTCGCAGAAGCCGTTCTCCCAGGTGAACGGCTCCCAGATCGGCAGCTCGGGCACCGGCTGCGGCCCCATATAGGCGAACAGGAGGCCCGCGCATTCCTTCACCGGATAGGCTTTTGTGGTGCAGCGCTTGCCGCGGCCGGGATTGACGACATCGTCATAGGGCTGCTCGATGACGCGGCCGGCCTCGTCCATCAGCCAGCCGTGATAGTTGCAGCGGATGCCGGTCGCCTCGACCATGCCGTAGGAAAGGTCCGCGCGCCGATGCGGGCAGTGCCGGTCGACCAGGCCGTAGCGGCCGCCGAGGTCCTTGTAGAGGACGAGGTCCTCGCCCATCAGGCGAATGGCCTTGATCGGATTGGCGTCGAGCTCGCTGGCGCCGCCGATCGGCATCCAGTAGCGCCGCAGATAGTCGCCCATCGGCGTGCCGGGGCCAACCTGGGTGAGGATATTGTTCTTTTCAGCGCTGAGCATTGCGGCGCGTCCTTCAGCTCTCCAATCCGGTTGGCACGTTCTTGTTCTCGCTCTCGAGCTTCATACCGGAAGCAAGTGCCATCGTTTCCATCAGGGCGGCGAAGTCCTTCTGCAGATAGTCATCCGCGTTCTTCTGCAGCGTCGCTGCGCCGAAGTGATTCTGCAGCACCTCGCGCGCGGCTGCCGTCACTGGCATCGGCACGTCCCATTCGCGGCCCAATCCAAGCCCGAGATCCATGTCCTTGCGCAGGAGCTCGGGCGTGAAGGTCGTGGTCCAGTCGAGATTGACCAGCGCCGGCGACTTGTAGCGCGTGAACATCGAGCCCATGACGCTGTTGTTCATGAACGCCAGGAAGGCGTGGCGCGGCACCCCCATCTTGTTGGCCAGCAGCGTGATCTCGATCAGGTTCTCGATCACGACGCCGAGCATCACGTTGTGGGCGATCTTGCAGATGCGGGCGAGCTCACCCTCGCCCACATAGGAGACGCCGGCCGGCGCGATCGCCTCCATCATCGGCATGACGGTCTTGCAGGCGCTCTCGACACCGGAGATGACCGAGGAGAGCCGCCCGGCCTTGATCACCTTGGCATTGCCCGAGATCGGTGCGGCCACGAAGTCAGCGCCGAGCGCCTTGAGCTGCTCGCGGATATCGGCGGAATCCTCGACCGCAATGGTCGAGCAGTCGACGACGATCTTCGGCAGCTTGCCGTTGCGGCCGGCGACGACGCCATCCTTGCCGAAATAGACCTCCTTGAGGTCCTTGCCGGTCGACACGATCGAGAACAGCACATCGACACCGGCGAGGTCGGCGAGCTTGTCGACCACCTTGCCGCCCTTGGCGGCTAAAGGCTCGGCCTTCGAGCGGGTCCGGTTCCAGATCGAGACGTCGTAGCCGGCCTTCAGCAGACGCTCCGCCATGGGGGAGCCCATGCGGCCCATGCCGATCCAGCCGATCTTCTGCTCGTTCTTCGCCATACCGGTCTCCTGCTCTCACTCATGATTGCGGCCTGTCATTATGACACTCGGCCGCCCGGTTCAACAGCGCGAAGCAGGATGGCGTGGATGCGCCGACCGATGATAGGTTGCCCCCATCGTCCCGAGCGCGCCGACACCTGTCGGGGGCTTGGGCGGCAACGGGCCATTTGCGGAATTAGTCGCTGGCGCGCCTTGCAACTTTGATCGAACCCGGGGCTGGCAGCCTGCGCTTGGGCGCGCCGTGTCCGGAGGCAGATTAGCCGAATGCCTCTCACCTCATCCCACACCAGACCGCCTTCGCTGAAGAAGCCGGTTGCCGTCATCTTCGATATGGACGGCGTGTTGTTCGACACTGAAAGGTTCTATCAAGAGGCCGCGCTGACCGTCGGCAAGGACATGGGCTGCGCTATTCCGGCAAGCCTCCTTGAACGCGTGGTCGGCCTGTCGTGGCCGGGCACACGGGCGTTGTTTGTTGACACCTTTGGGCCGTCGTTCCCGGTGGATGAATTCATTGCTGCTTGGCTACACCGATTCGAAGAGTTGGCGGCGGCACGGCATTCGCTGAAGCCCGGTGCGAGCGAACTGATCCGCACGCTGGAACAATTCGCGATACCACGAGCGATCGCGACCGGTTCTACGCGCGCGAACGTCGAGCAGCACCTGGCGGTGCATTCGTTAGCCGATTGCTTCCACGCAATTGTGGCACATGGCGACTACGCGACTGGCAAACCAGCCCCCGACCCGTTTTTGAGGGCGGCCGAGCGCCTGGCCGTCGACCCTCGGATGTGCGTCGCTATTGAGGACTCGCACAATGGCGTGCGATCAGCTGCGGCCGCTGGGATGATGACGATCATGGTGCCTGACGTCGTTGCGCCGAGCGAAGAAATTCAGGCATTGTGTGTACACGTGGCGAGGGACCTGCATGAAGTCGAAGAATTGATTCGGGCTGCGGTTCAGCGGTAATTTTCGGGAAAGAGCTGGCGCTCCACGGACTCAATGACGATGTGAATAATCTTAATGTGCAGCTCTTGAATTCGGTCCGATGTGTTGCCGGGAACCACAATGGCAATATCCGCGACTTCTTTTAGGAGTCCACCGTCGCGTCCCAAAAGGGCAACCGTCTTCATTCCGATTTTTTTAGCGGCTTCAAAGGCCAGAATCACATTCTTAGAATTTCCACTCGTTGATAGGCCAACCAGCAAATCTCCCGACCGGCCAAGGCCCTGGATTTGCCGCTCAAAAATATGCTCAAAACCATAGTCGTTGCCGACACAGGTGGAATGGCTGGCATCACCCAACGCCAACGCTCCAATAGGCCGGCGGTTCTTACGATATTTTCCAGTCCATTCTTCAGCGAAGTGCATGGCATCGCAATGGCTGCCGCCATTGCCACACACGAAGAGATTGCCCTCGGAATTCACCGTGTTGAGGATGGCCTCGGAAAAAAGCGCGCACAGTTCAATATTTCTCTCAGAGGTCAAGAAATCATGGAGGCATTGCGCAGCTTCTTGAAGGCTGGCTCGCCAGACCTCGCGACTAGTCATAGGCTAAATCTAGGGTTTCTTTGGCCATCCCATCAAGCCGGTTTTCGTTCTTTCACACAATCAACCAGTTGTTTCATTTCGATACGGCGGTCATCATCAGCAAGTGGACTGTGCTGAGTCCGACCCGTTGGTCCGACAACCTGTTTAACGGCGCACCAGCCGCTCGAACAGCCGGCAGGCGGCCGCAGCCCCAAGCGTCACCATCAGGATGCGAACGACCTGGAAGCCGGTGATCAGCGCGTAGGGCGCAACCACTTTGTTGCGCCGGCTGCATTACAACATTCATCGCCTGCGCGGGTTGGGTCGGGAAGCGGCGCAATAAGGTGATCGTACCCCCCAGCCCGCGACGCTATGGAACGAGCGCGTCCGCAACAGCTTTTGGATTCCGGGCGATCACAGTGAGGTAGGCTCGTGCAGCCTGATCAGGCTCGGCTGCGCCCTGTTCCCAATCTCTGAGGGTGCCGAGCGGTATGCGAAAGCGCGCTGCGAATTCTTCTTGAGTGAGCCCAAGCGCGCGTCGAATAATCTTCGCGCGTGGAATGCGCTTCATGCGCTTGAAGTCCTTGGGCGTGAGGGGCTTTGCGTCAGGATCGGCCAGTGCCGCAGCCATCACCTCCGCCTCCGTCATCGTCCGCAACGGCTCAAGGGGCTTGCCCGTTTTCTTGGAAGTAGTCGTCTTGCTCATATTTGGTTGCTCTTCTGGCGCTGATAATGCGCACGCGCTCCCCGCGCTCGGTGTAGGCCACAAATATCAAGGTGCCCTCGACCATGCCGACCAGGGTGAAACGCTCCTCGCCATAGTCCTCGCGGTCGTCGACCTCGCCAACGCCGCAGGAATCGGCAAATGCCAAGCGCGCACTCAAAAGAGACGCCATGCCTGACAAAATTCCGCGCGGCCTTGTCGTCGTCCCGTTCGAAGTCGGCATCTTGCATAAATATACTGCTTACCAGTAGCTGGGGTCAAGACAAACCCCTAGCGGCCCACCAGCCGCTCGAACAGCCGGCAGGCCCACGCCGCCCCGAGCGTCACCATCAGGATGCGAACGACCTGGAAGCCGGTGATCAGCGCGGCATCAAGGCCGAGCACCTTGCCGGTCAGCGCCATCTCGGCAATGCCGCCGGGTGCCAGCGCCAGGAACGTGGTCGGGACCGGCAGCGTCAGCAGCAGCGCATAGACGACGGCGATCACCCCGGTCGCCAGTAGGGCAAACGGCACGGTCACGAGCGACGCGAGCAGAAGCCGCAGCAGGCGGGTCAGAAATTCGTGCCTGTATTGCGTGCCGATCGACACCCCGATGATGACCTGCGCCACCACCAGGATCACGTCCGGCACGCGCCCCTGAACGAGCCCCAGCGCCCCGATGATGGCGACGGTGATGATCGAGCCAAGGAACCAGCAGTTGGGCAGCCGGATCAGCCACAGCGCAAACCCACCCACAAACGACGCCCCCATCAGCGCCGCGATGGTCAGCCAGGACATGACATCAGACATGACATCGGCGCGCGCGATCTCCTGCGCCGTGCCGTGCTCGGCAAGGATCGTCGCCAGAAACGGCGCGACGGTCACAGTGAGCCCGACCCGCATGGTCTGCAGCACCATGATGGGCAGCGGATCGGCGCCCACACGGGCGGCGACATTCGCCATCTCGATCACGCCGCCCGGCATGGCAGCGAGGAACGCG
>Ga0137409_10002391_pt1 | contig 20113 bp, 14 predicted proteins | sample CZODoug1_16funga_FD_122059 | JGI IMG/M metagenome (GOLD analysis project Ga0137409, IMG submission 122059) | Vadose zone soil fungal communities from Angelo Coast Range Reserve, California, USA - CZODoug1_16fungal (Hybrid Assembly) | ecosystem: Environmental > Terrestrial > Soil > Vadose zone... | reverse complement strand
GTGCCGACACCAGCACGAGAGCCTTGATTCCGCGCGAGAGTGGTTCTGCCACGGTTGATCCCCTCCTGTTCTCTAATGTGAAAATGGAGGCTGGATCGGCTCACCCGGCGAAGCCGCCGAGCGATCTTCAACGATGCGGCCATGAGCGAACGGGTCTGGGAGCCGTTGGAGAGTCCGTCAGAGTGTGTAGCGCGACCCTTTTCGGCGCCGCTCGAGGCAGCGACTGCACGGTGGACGCTGATGATCAACGCAGAACCCCGAACCCGATATACTTTCCTTGTCGATGAAATTCGCGCCCGAGTACGTGACCTACGTCCTCAACGAGAACTTCGAGGACGCGAAAGCGCTGCTGCTCTCGCCGATGATGGCGATCAACTACGCGCATCTCGTGATGCTCGCCGCGCAGGGAATCGTGTCAGCCAGAGACGCGCACACGCTGCGCGAAGCGCTCGATTCGGTGTCGCAGGACGACATCCGCGCCGTGAAGTACGACGGCACCTACGAGGATCTCTTCTTCTACGTCGAGCAGCTCGTCGTCCACGCGTGCGGCGAGGAGGTGGCGGGACGGCTGCACACGGCCCGGTCGCGCAACGACATCGACATGACGATGTACCGGATGCGCCAGCGCGAGCTCGTGCTGGGCCTGCTGGCGGCGACCTTCGAGCTGCGCCGCTCGCTCCTGGAGCTCGTCGATCGCCATCGCAACACGATTCTCGCCGTGCACACCCATACGCAGCGCGCGCAGCCCACCACCGTCGCCCATTACCTGCTCGCCTTCGTCGAACAGCTGGAACGCGATGGCGCGCGCCTGAAAGCGGCGTACGATCGGACGAACCGGAATCCGCTCGGCGCGTGCGCGATTACCGGGACCGGATTTCCCATCGACCGTCAGCTGACTTCCGAGCTGCTCGGATTCTGCGGGCCGACGGGCAACACCTACGGCAGCATCGCGACCGTGGACTATCTGCTCGAGAGCGCGTCGGCGGCGTCGGTGCTGCTGACCGGCGCAGGGCGCTTCGTGCAGGACATGCTGCTCTGGTGCACGGCCGAGGTCAGCTACATGCGCCTCGGCGACGGGTACGTGCAGTGCAGCAGCATCATGCCGCAGAAGCGCAATCCGGTCGCGCTCGAGCATGCGCGCGCGCTCGGCAGCAAGGCGCTCGGTCAGGCGCAGGCCATCGTCATCAGCGTCCACAACACTCCCTTCGGCGACATCGTCGACACCGAAGACGACCTGCAGCCGCTCGTGTTCGCGATGTTCCGCGACGCCACCCGCGCCGTCAAGCTCGTGGCGGGGGCCATGTCGACGGCGGAGTTCGACGCCGGGTGGCTCGAAGCGCGGGCCGGCGACGGCTGGACGACGCTCACCGAGCTCGCCGATACGCTGGTGCGCGACGAGGGGATCCCATTCAAGACCGCGCACGCCATTGCCGGACGCCTGATCGGCGGACGCCAGCGCGATCCGCAGCGGTCGATGGTCGATCTGCTGGCCGACGCCTCGCGTGAGCTGCTCGGCAGGCCGCTGACATACTCGGAGGCCGACCTCGCGCGGATTCTGAGCCCGCGGCATTTCGTCGAGATCCGGCGCACGCTGGGGGGCCCGGCGCCGGAGGAGACGGCGCGCGCGGCGAGGGCGTCGCGCCAACTGCTCGAAGCCGACGAGTCGTGGCGGTCGAACGCGACCGAGGCACTCGAGAAGGCCGAACGCCTGCTCGCCGACCGGAGCGCGGCGCTATGACCCAGAACAACGGTTCGGGGTTCAGGGTTCAGGGTTCAGGGCCGGCACCGCGAACCCCGATCCAGCACACCGGACCTGGAACCCCGAACCCGCACGCTGAACTCGGAACGCTGAACCCTGAACGCGATACGAGCATGACGTCAACCTACATCCAGGTGCTGGTGCTCGAAGCGGCGATCATCGTCGCCCTCTGGCTGTTCGGCCGTTTGTTCTCGTGACGTCGAATCCCGAATCCGAATCCCGAATCCCGAATTCCTAATCCCGGAACATGCAACCCGTCGACTGGCTCGTCGTCATCGCTTACATCGGGTGGATCGTCATCGACGGCCTGCGCCGATCGAAGGGGACCGACAAGGTCGACGGTTATTTCCTCGCGAACCGGTCGCTGCCGTGGTGGGCCGTCGGGCTGTCGGTGATGGCGACGCAGATGAGCGCCGTGACGATCGTCGGCACGACCGGGCTCGGATATCTGAGCGGCCTGCGCTTCGTGCAGTTCTATTTCGGTCTGCCGCTGGCGATGGTGATCCTGTCGCTGACGGTCGTCCCGTTTTTCACGCGCGCCCGTGTCTACACCGCGTACGAATATCTCGAGCGGCGGTTCGACGTGCGCGTGCGCTCGCTCGCGAGCTGCCTGTTTCTCGTCGGCCGCGCCGCGTCGCTCGGCGTGACGCTCGCCGCGCCGGCCGTCGTCATGTCGGCGATTCTCGGCTGGACGCTGCCGGTCACGGTGCTCGTGATCTGCGTGCCGATGATCGTCTACACGACGCTCGGCGGTGTGCAGGCCGTCGCCTGGACCGACGTCAAGCAGATGTTCATCGTCGTCTTCGGGATGCTGGCCGCCGTGGTGATCCTGCTCCACGGGATCCTTCAGCACGTCGGCCTCACGCAGGCGCTTGGTCTGGCCGGCGCAACGGGCCGGCTGAACGCCGTCGACTTCTCGATCAACCTGAACGAACGCTACACCTTCTGGTCCGGCATGATCGGCGGGCTCTTTCTGATGCTGTCGTATTTCGGCTGCGATCAGAGCCAGGTGCAGCGCTATCTCACGGCGAAGTCGATCGACGAAGCGCGCCAGTCGCTGCTGATGAGCGCGTACGTCAAGATTCCGCTGCAGCTGCTGATTCTGGGCAGCGGCGTGCTGGTGTTCGTCTTCTATCTGTTTCAGCCGCCGCCGATGCTCTTCAACCGCGCGTACGATGCGCGGGTCGCCTCGAGCCCGCGGGGCGCGGAATACGCCGCCCTCCAGCAGGCGTTCGACGCCGAGATCGACGCACGCCGCGAGGCGGCGACGCGCGACGATCGCGCCGCCTTCGCGGCCAGCGACGCGCGCGTCCGGGACATCCGCGCGAAGGCCGTCGCGGCGGTCAAAGACGCGACCGGCGACGAGACCTACAACGACGTCAACTACGTGTTCCCGACGTTCATCACGACGCGGATGCCGATCGGCCTGGTCGGGTTGATGATCGCCGCGATCTTCGCCGCGGCGATGTCGGCGAGCGGCGGCGAGCTGAACGCGCTCGCGACCGCGACGATCATCGACTTCTACCGGCGTCACTTCGTGAAGGTGGCCTCCGAGGCGCACTACCTGCTCGTCTCCAAGCTCGCGACGGTCTTCTGGGGGCTGTTCGCGTGCGTCGTGGCCATGCGCGCCGCGAATCAGGGGTCGCTGATCGAAGTCGTCAATCGGTACGGGTCGTTCGTCTACGGATCGCTGCTGGGCGTGTTCATCCTGGCGATCCTGACGCGACGCGCGACTGCGCGCGGCGCGTTCTACGGCCTCATCGCCGGCATGATCGCCGTGCTGACGGTCGCCATCGAGCTGCCCTGGATCGAGTTCCTCTGGCACAACCTGATTGGCGCCGTCGTCGTCGTCGCCGTCGGCATGGCGATCAGCTTCACGGAGCGCCCGGACGACGCGGCGGCGGTTTAGGCGCAAGGACGATACGTATTGCGGGTCTCGGATCTCGGATTGCGGACTCCAACCAATCAGCAGTGCGGCAATGCGTCACGTCGGCGACCGGTTCCGAGCATCGTCACCAATCCGCATCCAGCAACCGCAATCCGCAATCCAATGCGCAATGCTACGAGGGTTGGTAGTAACGCCGCCGCTCCGCTGAAATAAAGGCTTGTTTCAGGCCAGAAACCTCACCAAGCGCTACGGCCGGCTGACCGCTCTGAGCGACGTCTCGTTCTCCGTGCGCCGGGGTGAGGTGCTCGGGCTGATCGGCCCGAACGGCTCGGGCAAGACGACGCTGTTCGAGTGCGTGGGCGGCGTGCTGCCGCTCGACGCCGGTTCGCTCATGCTCGACGGCCGGCCGATGAGCGATCGGGAGCGCGCGGCGACGCTCTTCTACCTGCCGGATGCGATTGTGCCGTGGCCCGCTCAAACGGTCCGCTGGGCGATCGACTTCATGCTCGGATTTTTCCGCGGTCGGACGTACCTGCACACCGAAGTCGTGACACGGCTGGGCCTCGAGCCGCTGCTCGACGTCACGATGGGCAGCCTGTCGAAGGGGCAGCGCAAGCGCGCGCTGCTCGGGCTGGGGCTGCTGATGCCGCAGCCGGTGCTGCTGGCGGACGAGCCGTTCGAGGGCCTCGATCTGCGCCAGAGTCGCGACGTCGCGCAGACGCTGCGGTCGTATGCGTCGTTCGGACGGACGATGTTCCTGTCGATCCACCAGATCGGGGACGCGGCCCGCGTCTGCGATCGGTTCGTGCTGTTGAGCGGCGGCCGCGCGCGCGGCGAGGGCACGAGCGGGGAGCTCGCGGCGCTGGCGGCCGCACGCGGGAGCGTGGCCGGCGACGATCTCGAAGAGGTCTTCCTTGCGCTCACCTGAGACAGGAACCGCGGAGAACGCGGAGAGCGCAGAGAAAGCCTTTCTCTCTGCGACCGCCGCGCCCTCCGCCGTTGAGTCTTTTCGCTGGCTCCTGCGCAAGGAATGCCGCGAGCTGCTGGCGTCGCGCGCGTGGTGGGTTCTGCTTCTGGCGATGGGCCCGCTCGTCGGCGTCACCTTCATCAGCGCCGTGCGGACCTATGCCGAAGCGAGCGGGCTGAATGGCACGACCGCCGGCGTGGGGGAGGCGTTCTCGCCGCTCATCGGCATCTGGGCGCCGACCTTCAGCGCGTGCGAGGTGGCGGCGGTCTTCCTCCTGCCGTTCGTGGCGATTCGGCTGGTGGCCGGCGATCGACAGAGCGGCGCGCTGAAGATCGAGACGCAGCATCCGATGCCGGCGTTCGCGCGGATCGCGGCCAAAACGCAGGTGCTGCTCGCCGGCTGGCTGGTCGCCTTGCTGGCGCCTGCGGTAGCGATCCTGCTCTGGAAGACGTATGGCGGCAGCCTTTATCCACCGGAGGTCGCGACCGTGGCGCTGGGCCACCTGCTGAACGCCGGGCTCACGATCGCGCTCGCGGCCGCCACCGCGTCGCTCACCGAGCATCCGTCGACGGCCGCGATCCTGACGTTGAGCGTCACGGTCGGGACCTGGATCGTGAACTTCATCGCCGCGGTGCAGGGCGGCCTCTGGGAGCGCGCGGCCGGCTACACGCCGCCGGCGATGGTGGCCGCCTTTCAGCATGGCCTCATCCGCCTCGACGTCGTGCTCATTGCGCTGGTGCTCGTAGTGAGCGGCCTCGCGCTCGCATCGGTGTGGATCCGAACGGGTGTCGCGATCCGGCAACGCGTCCGCGAGACCATCGCGCTGACCGCCATCACTGCGGCGGCCGCGATCGCCTGCAGCTTTGCGACATCCAGCTGGGACACGTCGGAGAACCGCACCAATTCGTTTTCGAGGGCCGACGAAGCAGCGCTCGCGCAGATCCGGGCCCCGCTGCGCATCGAAGCGCATCTGGCGCCGGAGGATTCGCGCCGCGCCGACCTGGAGCGCAAGACGATCGCGAAGCTCCGCCGCGTGATGCCGGCGCTCCAGGTGCAATACGTGTCCGCGACATCGATCGGGCTCTTCGAGCAGAACACCCAGCACTATGGGGAGATCTGGTACGAGCTGGGAGGACGCCGGGAGATGAACCGCGTGACGACGGTGGGTGGCGTGCTGGAAACGATCTATGCGCTTGCCGGCGTCACGCCGCCCGCGGAGACAGACGAGGCAGAGTTTCGTGGTCATCCGCTGGCGGTGCCGCCGACGGGCGCGGCCCTCGTGTTTTATGGAATCTGGCCCGCGCTCGTCGTGGCGGGCGCGTTTCTCCTCAGGAGGCAGATATGAAAGCGGCGTTTCTCCGCGGCGCGGTTGCCGTGGCGGCGATCGGGTTGCTGGCGCCACTGCGCGCGGCGGACATCAGAGTCGATCTCAGCAAGGAGCAGGTCGGGCGCCCGCCGGCGACGTTCGAGCCGATGGTCGGCACCTGGCTCGTCGCGCAGGACGGCGCCGACAAAGTCATCATGATCGACGGCCGGCCGTGGGTGGCGAGCAAGGACAACCCGACGAAGCTGCTGATCGAAAGCGCCCGCAAGCTGTACGGCACATCGAACGAAGAGCTGATGGACAATGCGAAGCAGTTCGCGTACTTCCCGGTCGCGGTGCTGAGAGGCGTCGACAACTTCACCAACGGCGCCATCACCGTGAAGTTCAAGACGATCGCCGGAGAGGCCGATCGCGCGTCAGGCATCCTGTTCAACGTGAAACCGAACGGCGATTGGCTCGCGGTCCGGTACAACGACACCGAAAACAACGTCGCGCTCTGGGAGTTCCACAACGGCATGCGCCGCAACATGCGCTTCAGCGATCGCGCGAAGAAGTTCATGCTCGATCGCGCGGCGTGGCACGAGCTGAAGCTGACGATCGACGGCGCGGATCTCAAGACATGGCTCGACGGCGACCTGGCGCTCGAGTACACCCTCGGGAGCGCGCCTGGCCCCGGCCGCAACAACGCGCCCCCCAATCCGGATCTGATTCCAGCGAACAACCCCGTCCTCAGGCCGCCGGTGCAGGGAAAAGTGGGCCTGTGGGCGAAGACCGACACGACCAGCTATTTCAAGGACTACGTGGTGAGCCCCAAATGAAGTTGGTGGATTGGCGAATTGGTGAATTGGTGAGTTTCACGGTCGCGTTCCTCCTTGCGTCGGCGTTGGTGACGTTCGCGCAGTCGCCGAACACCTCGACGATTGTCGTCCTCGTCACCGACCAGTCGGGTGCGGTCGTCCAGGACGCGAGCGTTTCTGTGACGAACAACCAGACCGGCGCGCTGCGCGGCGCGGTTTCGGGAAGCGACGGCAGCGCCACGGTGCCGGCGCTGTCGCTGACGGGAACCTACACGGTCGGCGTGTCGAAGCAGGGCTTCGGCAGCGAGGAGCGCAGAGACGTCACGCTGCGCGCCGGCGAAACGGCGACGCTGAAGGTGAAGCTGCTCGTCGGATCGGAGAAGGCCGAAGTCACGGTCTACGGGACAGCGGAAGGCGTGCGCGCGGACTCCCAGATCGGCCGGCGTCTCGACAGCGCGACTATCGACGAGACGCCGATTCTGGGCCGCAAGGTTTCGACGCTGCCGCTGTTCAACTCCGCGTTACGCCAGGGGAAAGGCACGGGCGACCTCTTCGTCAACGCGACGTACTTCGTCACGGGCGGCGGCAGCCGGCGAACCACCACCTTCATGCTCGATGGCGCCAACAACGACGAAGGATGGGGCCGCCAGACCATGGTCGCCACGGTTCCGGTGGGCGCCATCCAGGAAATCTCGGTGCTCTCGAACGCGTTTTCGGCCGAGTTCGGCTGGACCGCTGGCCCCGCGCTGAACATCGTCACCAAATCGGGCACGAATGTGCCGCATGGCGAAGGCCTGTATATGACCCGGCCCGGCGCGTGGCAGGCGAAGACGTTCGGGACCGAAGGCTTCTGCGCACCGTCCGTCGCGGGTTGCATCACGCCGACCACGCTCACGGCCGTCAATCCCGCGGACGTTCCGGACGAGCTGAACCAGTTCTCGGGCACCATCGGCGCGCCGCTCGTCAAGGACAAGACTTTCTTCTTCGCCACGGGCGACTACACGCGGCAGGACCGGACGACGTTCCTCTCGAACACGCTGCCGTCGTTTCTGCTGCCGGCGGACGGCAACCTCGCGTACGAGGGGTACTACCGCCAGGGGCTTTTCAACGGCCGGCTGGACCACAAGATCACGCCGAGCCAGACCTTGATGGTACGAGCGAACGTCGATCGGTTTTACGACACCAATCCCAATGACGCCGTGGCCGGCACGAGCGCGCCAAGCGTGGCGCGCAAGTACTCGCGACGCTCGGTGACGGGCCACGCCAGCGACACGTGGGTCCTGAGCCCGAACGTCCTCAACGAGGCGCGAATCGGATACCTCAACGGCGACCCGGTCACGCTTTGGGAGGCGCAGTCACTCTCCACGGCGTACACCCGCGCTGGATCGGTGCCGTTCACAATCGGCCAGTCGCGCGTGACCAACGTGCATAGCCGCCAGGCGCAGTTCTCGGACACGCTGTCGTGGTCGCGCGGCAAGCAGACCCTCCGTCTCGGCGGCAGCGTCGCCCGTCATAACTCAGGCGGTACAGGCAGCGAGCCTGGCACAGCGGTGCTCGGCACGTTCACGTTCCTCAGCACGACGTCGGCGCCGTTCGATCAGTTGACGTTGGCCAGCGTGCAGAACTACACGCAGCCGATCAGCTTCGGCATCAGCAGCTACGATCTGAACCAGTGGCTCTCTGCAGTGTTCGTCCAGGACAGCATCCGCCTGAACAACGACCTCACACTCGACGCCGGGCTCCGCTACGACCGTCAGTCCTTGAGCGACGCGACGAACGACTTCGCGCCCCGTGTCGGGTTCGGCTGGCATCCGAATGGCGACTCGCGCCTGTCGTTTCGCGGCGGCTACGGCATGTATTACACGCAGCTCATTTCCAATGTGATCGCCGGCTACCTGGTGAACGGGCTCGATGGACTCACGACCTACACCGCGACGCCCGGACAGCTTGGCTTCCCCGCCTGCCTGACGGGCGCCTGCCTGCCGCTGTCGTTCGATCCGAGAACGCTGGCGGCCTCGCAATTGCCTGCCCGCGACATCACGATCCAGGCGGGGCGGGCGGACTTCTACAGAAGCCAGTTCGCGAAGTACGGACTGAACTTCGACCTCCTGCCGAACTACCCCGGCAAGCTCGTGAACCCGCGGAGCCAGGTGATCTCGATCGGCGCGGAGCGCGAGGTCATGAAGGGCCTGTTCGCCGGCACGGACTATGTGCATCAGCACTGGACCGACCTCGCTCGCACCGTCGATCTCAACGCGCCGTCGGCGTTCGATCGCACGGCCGTCGGCCAGATGCGGAGCGTGGCCGCGGCCAACGCCACTCGGCCGATCCTGCCGGTGAACGGCGGGGTTCGCCAGGTCAGCGTCCTGACGAACCTCGGCGTCTCAGACTATGACGGCCTGCAGACCGAGGTCAGCTATCGCGGCCATGCGAAGATCTACGCGGCCGTCAGCTACACGTTGTCCAAGGCGACCAACACCAGCGAGCCGGACGGCAACGGCATCGGGCCGAACCAGAGCTCCTTTGCGCGGCTTGGCGAGGAAGAGCGCGGACCGAGCCTGCTGGATCAGCGTCACCGCGCGGTGATCACGTTCACCTACCAGCTGCCGTACAACATCACCGCCGGCACCGTGACGCAGCTTGCGTCCGCGCGTCCGTTCAATGCCGTCACGGGCGTCGACAACAATGGGGACGGCGCCAACAACGACCGGCCCGTCGTCGACGGCGTCGTCATCGGCAAGTCGGCGTTCCACGGCACCGGCACGCAGGACGTCGCGTTGTTCCTCGAAGGACGCATCAAGGGCTCAGGCCGCACGATCCTGCTCCGGTTGGAGGGCTTCAACCTCTTCAATCATGGGAACATCCTCGGGCGCGCGCAGACGACCTACGGCGATCTCGCGACGGTGAATTCGACGTTCGGTCAACTGGTCAGCGCCGGCACGGCGACCAACGCGATCCCGGCGCTCGCGAACATCGATCCGCCCCGGATGTTTCAGTTCCAGGTGAGGTTCAGCTTCTGAAGAAACACAAAATGCAACCACGAAAACACGAAAACGCGAAGACTCACGAAGAAGAAAACAGTATTGGTTTTTTTCGTGAACCGTCGCGATTTTCGTGTCTTCGTAGCAGGCACTTCAGGCCTGCCGTGATGCCTGCCGTCCGCGGCCGAAGCGGGCGGTTTTCTTTCCGTAGTTGAACCGCCAGATCGTCGCAGCCGCCACCAGCAGCGCGCATCCTTCGACGTACGCCTTCTCCGCGTCGATGAAATCCGGCGGCCGGTTCTTCAACAGCGGATCGGCGAGGACGCCGTGCAGGTAGAAGACCGCGGCCGCGACGTACGCCGTGTAATGCAGCTGCTTCCACCGGTGCCGGCCGAAGACCCTGCGGAAGCACGACGTGAGCACGACGAACGCGGCGAGATAGAACGCGGTGGCGCCGAGCGTGTTCGGGATCGGCTGCGTCGGCGACCAGATGGGCACGACGATATCGAACAGCCGGAAGCCCGCGGTCGGCGAGGCGAGCAGGATCAGCGGATGGATGGCGGCGGTGGTCAGGCCGATGTAGGCGAGCCAGTTGTGAAAGGTGAAGAGCTTCGCCCAGCGCCGGCGCGGCCACGCGCGCACCGGGTTGTAGCCGACCGAGAGCAGCAGGCCGAGCAGAATCTGCCCCGTGAAGAGTCCGACCGCAGTCAGTCCGACGACCGACGACACGTCGATGGCGGTGGGCACCGGCCGAAAGCTTACTTGAACAGCCGGCCGGCGTCCTCGGGCGAGAGCGCGCTGACGGCCAAGGCGACGGCGCGGGCCAGGACCGGATCGCGGCGCGCGGCAAGATCCGCGGGCGTCGGCAGCACGCTCTTCGGTACGGAAAAACGAACAGCCTCTGTCTATCTCGAAGCGTCGGTCGTGCCCCTCGGACTGGCGTTCTTGACGTACTTGTCGAACCAGTTCAGCCGCTCGGCGAGCACGTGCAGAAGCGTTTCGCGCGCGGCATAGCCGTGCGCCTCGTTCGGCAGCGTGACGTACCGCACGGTCGCGCCGTGACCCTTGAGCGCCGCGAAAAGGCGCTCCGACTGAATCGGGAAGGTGCCCGTGTTGTCGTCCACCTCGCCGTGCATCAGCAGGATCGGATCCTTGATCTGGTTGGCGAACCAGAACGGCGACATCTTCGTGTAGATTTCCGGCGCTTCCCAGAACGAACGCCGTTCGTTCTGGAAGCCCCACGGCGTGAGCGACCGGTTGTAGGCGCCGCTCTCGGCGAAGCCCGCGCGGAACAGCCGCGAGTGCGCCAGCAGGTTCGCCGTCATGAATCCGCCGTAGCTGTGGCCGCCGACGCCGATATGATCGCGATCGGCGACACCCATCTCCACGACTTTGTCGATGGCCGCCTGCGCGCTGGCGACCAGCTGCTCCACATACGTATCGTTGGCGGTTTCTCCTCCGATGATCGGCATCGTCGGGTTGTCGAAGATCGCGTAGCCCGACAGCAGGAGGAACAGGTGCGAGCCGCCGCGGATCGTCGTGAACTGGTTCGGTGATCCCGAGACCTGGCCGGCCGAGTCGGCATCGCCGAACTCGCGCGGATAGGCCCACATGATCAGCGGCAGCTTCGTCCCCTGCTTGTAGCCGGGCGGCAGGTACAGCGTTCCCGACAGCGTCACACCGTCCTTGCGCTTGTAGGTGACGTACTGCCGGAGGATGTCGCGTACGTGCGGCTGCGGATCCTTGAACTGCGTCACCGCGCGCTTCGCGTCCGAGCCCACTTCGCGCGTGAAGTAGTTCGGCGTTTCCTTCTGTGTCTCGTACCGCGTCAGGAACTTCGTCATCTCGTCGTTCAGAGGCGCCACGAACGACTCCAGCGACTCGGCCGAAGATCGGAAGATCCGCTCCGACTTCAGCGTCCGGATGTTCAGCCGGTCCAGGAACGGGCGATCGCCTTCCGCCGAGGCGCCCTCGCCGGCGACGTAGATGTAATCGCCGTTCTGCATGATGGGGCCGCCGCCGACGCCGCCGCGCCCGCCCGCCGTCGTCCGGCGGACGATGGGCGTTCCCGGATTGTCGTACGCCGCGTCCTCCTTGCGATCCCACACCTTCCGCGGAGCGGCGCCCGGCTCCAGGATCCAGGTGCGCGTCCGGCGCGAGGCGCGATCGTTCTCGCTCAGAAGAGCGATGCCGGTGTCGGTGTACGCGATGCTCTCGTACCGCCACTCCGTTTTCGCCACTTCGACCGGCTCACCTGAGAACGGCGCGGCGAGCGACACCACTTTGTCGCGGAACGGGACTCTGTTCTTGAGATCGCCGCCGTCCAGTGCCTCGACCCAGAGGATCGTCGCCGGCTGATCGGCGCGCCAGCGATATTCGCGCGGGCCCGGCTCGACGCCCGTCAGCGTCGTCCCTTCGCGCGACGGGAGATCCGCGATCTTCTTCGACACTCCGCCAGCGCGCGTCCAGATTTCGACGTCCTGGGGAAATCCGTTCATCGGCAGAATGTGCGAGAACGGCTTCTTGATCTTCGACACGAGCAGGAACTGTCCGCTGGGCGACGGGGTCACGTTGTTGAAAATCGCCGGACGGCCGATCAGGGTCCACTCGCCACTGACGGTGTTCAGCGCGGCGAGCTGGCTCGTGAAGTAGTAATCGAAGAGGGCGTCGTCGTGCGCGCTCGTCAGGAGATCCTCATAGGTCGGGGCAGGCGACGGCTTCCCGTTGCTCTCGTGAACGTTGGGTCCCGACGGCACGGCCGGCGCCCTCGGTATCGGGCCGCGGACAGGGACGAGCTCGCACACAATCGTCACGTTGTCGCGCAGCCAATCGCAGGGATCGCCGGTGGTCGCGTTGATGCGATCCGGGCTGGTGACGAAGGCCCTGGCCCTGCCGGTGACGGGGTCGGCTATCCAGAGCTCGATGACGGTCTCCGTCGTGTTCAGGAAGGCGAGACGCGATCCGTCGGGCGAGAAATTCACATGAGAGATCCGCGGCTGCGGAGGCACGGCCACGTTCACTTCGGCGCCGTCGGCGATCTTCTTCAGCGTGATCGCATAGATGCCGGTGCCGGGCAGGCCGGACGCGCGGTGCGGGCCGTTGGTTTTCGGATTCACCCGCGACCTGGCCAGCCGCAGCATCGGCTGCGAGAGCTCGGCGATGGTCGAATACGACCGCGCCTTCGTCAGCGCCAGGACCTGTCTGTTGGGACTGAGCAAGGTCTGCGGGAGGAACTCGGCGTCGAAGAGGTCGACGATGTTCTGCGGCGGCAGCGCGTACTTCGGGGCGTCCGACGCGCTGGGCACCTGGGCGCCCACGCTCTGAGCCTGTCGAAGGGCCAGCACCGGCGTCAGAACGAGCAGGGAGAGCGCAATTGCGCGGATCGGGCGGGTGAACATATACCGCTCCTGACCTATCGCAGGCCTTGAAAGCTTGCCATGAGGATAAGAAGAGATTGTATCGCCAGGTGCGTAAGGGAAGGGCTTGTGGCTCGGGGTCGGGCGTTGGGTCGCGCATTGCCCGTCGGTAGGGCGGGTAGGGCAGGTAGGGCTGGTAGGTCACAGGTAGGGCAGTAGGGCAGGTAGGGTCAGGTAGGGCAGGTAGGGCAAGTAGGCAGCGGGGCAGGTGGGGCGGGTGGACAAGAACTGCAGGTCGGTCACCTCGACTGGCGCGGGCCATGCATCCGGTCGCGGCGGAGGCTGCATGAAGCTCATCGGCATTTTGCTGATCGTTTTCGGGGTATTTGCCCTGGCGGTCGGCGGTATCAACTACACCACGCGGGAGAAGGTGCTCGACATCGGGCCAGTCACCGCCACGACTGAGAAACACAAAACGATCCCGCTGTCGCCGATCGTGGGCATCGCTGCATTGGCCGGCGGGATCGTGCTCGTCGTAGCAGGATCGCGGACTCGAGTCTAGGCGCAGTCGACGCGCCTTCATCCGGGTGACGCGCTCGTCCTTGTTCCGCGCAGACGCCCTCCGCGTCTGCGCCAGTCGAGGCTCTTACTCTGCGAACACGCGGGCTGCTGAGAAAGTCAGATCGGGTAACGTCGCTGACATGACGTCCGCGTGTTCGTCGAGCGCGGCGACACGGTCGTATGCCGAGCCGCGGAGCAGGTAGGTCTCAAAGGTGTTCTTCACGGGATCGACGATCCAATACTCAGGCACGTCGAAACGCGCCAGGAGCTGCATCTTGCGACCGCGGTCGCGGGCTTCGGTGCTGCGCGACAGCACTTCCACCGCCAGATCGGGAGCCGCGCGCGTCGCCGCCATCATGTCGACGACGTGACGGCGCTCCTTGCGGAAGAAGACGACGTCCGGCTGCACAACGTTGTGTTCCGACAACACGATGTCCAACGGCGCGTGGAACATCAGACCGCCGGTGGCGTGCTCGTATTCGCGCAGGATCTCTTCGATGTTTATGGCAACGCGCTGGTGCCGTGGGAACGGAGACGGAACCACGAGCACCTCGCCGTCATACAGTTCGTACCGGCGCCCATCGTCCGGCCACTCCTGCAGTTCGGCGAAGGTCACTCGCGATCGGCTGCCTTTCATGAACCGCATTTTACATCTTCGTGCCAGACGCATGCCGCGTCGGGTTGACGCGTTTTTTCGACTGAATTCGCGCGCGGCTCGCCGCTCGCGCGCAGAAATTGCCGCGGCCTGGCCGGGCGCGTGTGGCAGAATCCGCGCGGCGCTCTCTACGTTCAATGGCCCTCGCAAACGGCACTCGCGGGGGCGACCGTCCGCGCCGACGGCGGCCGCGTCACCATCGGTGCGCCGTACGAGGTCGTCGGGGCGGGATGGGCGAGGTCAATCGCCGCGACACGAAGCTCGATCGCGACGTCGCCGTCAAGGTGTTGCCGGCGCCAAGCCGCTGCGGGATCGCATGGGCCAGTGTGAAGACGGGCCTCTACCGGCATGGGCAGGACGGGCAGGGACGGGCAGGACGAAACTTATGGCGTCGGCCCGAATACCTCGTCGATCGTCATGATCTTGACCGGCCCGAGGTTCAGCGCGCGGATGCCCGGCTCGATCGCCTTCAGGTCGCCGACAACCACGACGACGACCCGATCCGGCTGCACGTACTTCTGCGCGACGCGCTGCACGTCGGCCGGCGTCACCGCCTGGATGTTCTGGACGTACTTCGCGAAATAGTCGTCGGGCAGATGGTAAACGAGCGCGTCCTCGAGGCGCCGGGATATGTCGCCGGTGGTCTCGAAGCCGCTCGGGTATCGGAGCGACACGTAGTTCTTCGCGCGCGACAGCTCTTCGGCAGGCACCGGCTTGAGAATCGCGTTCAGCTCGTTGAAAAACTCCTTCAGTGCTTCCACCGTTTTGTCGGTCTGCACGCCGGCGGCCGCGAAGAACGGACCTGCGCCCAGGCGCATGTCGAACGACGAGCTGGCGCCGTACGTGTACCCGTGCACCTCACGCAGGTTGTTGTTCAAGCGGGAGGTGAAGGACCCGCCGAGGATCGTGTTCATCACGGTGAGGGGGAAATAGTCCGGCGTGGATCGCGGCACGCCAATCGTTCCGATGCGGATCTGCGACTGCGGCGCGCCGGGCTTGTCGATCAAATACACCTGCCGCGTCGCGGGCGGCTCGACTGCCGGCAGCTTTTCTGCGGCGGCCGCACCGGACGCCTTCCATCCGCCGAAGCTCTTCTCGAGGAGCGGCATCACCTTGTCGGCCGTTACATCGCCGACGGCGAGCAGCGTCGCGTTATCGGGACGAAACATCGACGCGTAGAAGGCGCGCAAATCGTCGGTCGTGAGCGTCTTGATCGTTTCGGCCGTCCCCATCTGCAGCGTGCCGTAGCGGTGACCTTTACCGTACAGGACGCGCGAGAACGCGGCCGACGAAATGGTCGGCGGATCGTCGCGCGCCTGCAGCAGGCTGGTGAGCCGCTGCTGGCGCTGGCGCTCCAGCTCGTCTTTCGGGAACGTCGGACGCAGCGCCACGTCGGCCATGATCGGCAGCGCTTCGGCAAGCCGCGCGACCGGCACGTGCAGCCGCACGGCGGCCGAGTCGGAGGACGTCGTCGCTCCAAGAGTGGCGCCGAGGCCATCGATCGCGTCGGCGACCTCGAGCGCGGCCCGCGTGCCGGCGCCTTCCTCGAGCATCGCGGCGGTCAGGCTCGCGAGGCCGTATTTGCCCGGCGGATCGTTGGCGGTGCCGCTGAACGCGACGAGGTTCACCTGCGCAACCGGCACTTTGTGCATCTCGACGATCCATACCGGCAGACCGTTCGACAGCTTCTGCTTCTGAATCGCCGGAAGGCGAAGCGGCGCCGGTGGTCCAGGCTGCGGCGGATGCGCGCGGTCGGGCGCCTGCGCGCCGGGTACCGAGGCTGCGAAGAAAACAAGCGCGAACGAAACGAGAGCTCGTATCTGTTTCATAAGCTCGTGTGTGGGAGGCGGCCTTCAGACCGCCCCGCGCGGGCGGGTCCGAAGAACCGCCCCTGCCGTTACGGTTTCGGAGATCCCCTGTCCGGTTCGACAATCAATTCGACGCGCTTGTCGAGCGGCAGGAACTGCGCGGCCGCGGCGCTGACGTCGTTCACGGAAATCACCCGGTATCGCCCGAGATCTTCGTTGAACCAGTCGGGGTCGCCCGTGTAGGTGTAGTACGCGTTCAGCTGATCGGCCTTGCCGCCGAACCCGCCGACCCGCTCCATGCGATTGTAGAACGACGACTCTATCTGGTTCACCGACCGTTCGAGCTCGTGCGCGGTCGGCGCCTCGCGCTGCAGCTTCTGAATCTCTTCGTCGATTACCTTCTCCAGCTCCGCGACCGTGTGCCCCGGCCGCGGCGTCGCGATGATCTGAAAAGACGACGACAGCGCCGCCGACGCCTGGAACGCGCTCACGTCCTGCGCGATCTGCATGTCGTAGACGAGCCGCTTGTAGAGCCGCGAGTTCTTGCCGCCGGCGAGCACGTCAGCCACCATATCGAGCGCCGCATCGGCCGGTTCGAAGTGACGCGGCGTCAGCCACGCGAGAAACAACCGCGGCAGCTGCACGCGATCGGTGATCGTTTTCTTCTGAACGCCGGTCAAGGCGACGCCGGGAATCGTCATCGGTTCCGGCGCCGGACCGGGCGTCACGTCACCGAACCACTTTTCGATCAGGCGGCGCGCGTCCGCCATCCTGAGATCGCCGGCCACCACGAGGCTCGCGTTCGACGGCGCGTAGTACTTCTTGAAGAACGCCACCACGTCCTCGTAGCTCGCGGAGGTGAGATCCTCCATGTAGCCGATCACCGGCCAGTGATATGGATGACCCTGCGGATGGAGCATCTCACCCAGGACGACTTCGGCGGTGCCGTACGGCCGGTTCTCGACCGACTGCCGGCGCTCGTTCTTCACGACGTCGCGCTGTGCGTCGACGGTTTTCGGCGTCATGGTGTCGAGCAGATAGCCCATGCGATCCGACTCGAGAAACAGCGCGAGCTCGAGCGAGTTCGCCGGCACGTTGATCCAGTAGTTGGTGCGATCGGTCTCGGTCGATCCGTTGTTGTCGCCGCCCGCCGCCTCGAGCCATTGGTCGAACTCGCCGGGCTTCACGTGACCCGAGCCCATGAACATCAGATGCTCGAACAGGTGCGCAAAACCGGTCCGCTTCTCCCGCTCGCGCGCCGAGCCGACGTGGTACCACATGTTCACGGTGACCATCGGCACGCTGTGATCCTCGTGCAGGATCACGCGCAGCCCGTTCGGCAGCGTGAACTGCGTGTAGGCGAGCTCGATTTTCGGTGCGGGCGCGGGCGCCTGCGCGAAGGCCGGGGCCGCGACCGTGAAGGCCAGGAAAACAGCGGCGAGCTTCATCTCACGATTCTACTCGCGTTCACCCGGGACCGTCTCGAGCCGGTCCCCTGACGAGATGCGGCACGAACCTGTGGGCGTCCTCAGTTCCACCAACACGGCGTCCGCAGTTCCGCCAGTCGGTAGAGCGGTCTTCAGACCGTTCCGATGCTTTGTGTCCTCAGTGTCGATCATGATGAAATAAGCGCGTGTCTGAACACCTTCCGCTCGTGGGCGTCATCATGGGCAGCAAATCGGACTGGGAAGCGATGAGCCAGGCCGAGGCGATCCTGACCGAATTCGGCGTACCGCATCAGTGTCAGATTCTGTCCGCGCACCGGACGCCCGCGTTGACGGCTGAATACGCATCGACCGCTGCAAGCCGCGGCCTCGAAGTCATCATCGCAGGCGCCGGGGGCGCCGCGCATCTGGCCGGGGTGGTGGCGGCGCACACCATCCTGCCGGTGATCGGCGTCCCGATGCAAAGCTCGGCGCTCAACGGCCTCGACTCGCTGCTGTCGACCGTGCAGATGCCGAAAGGCATCCCCGTCGCGACCGTGGCAATCGGCGCATCCAGACGTCTTCCAGGTCCACAGACCGGCACTTATCTTGTCATCCTTCTGAGCTTGTAGAATGTGCGTGGACACCAAGACAAGCGCCGACCCTATCAGAACCGACCAAGAAAGTGGTCGCATAACTTGACTTCGCTTTTGTTTCAATTTTCCACCAAAGATCATCGCCTTCGCGACCGTCCTTTCGTCCTCAATGACCAAAATGCGCACGTTGTGCTCCTGCTTGAGGGGGCGCTCTCGTGATGGGATAGTAGATGAGTTCACTCCCGCTGCGGCTTCCTGACAAAAATTTCAGGAACTCTTCAGTGGCGGGAGATGGAAAGACCAGCAAGATCAGCAAGGGAGCTCGGTATTCCGCGGCCAAGGCCGTGGAGCATTTGTGCCGCCCCTGAAAAGCAATGATCCCAGACTGCTGGGGCAAAATTGATTCGATCGGTGCGTAGTTTCAGGATCTTGCGGGGCACGTAGCGAAAGCCAGGTACAATCAAAGTTGAGACGGAGTCCCGGAATGAAAACTGCACGACTTTTGATGGGCCTCGTTGCCGCAATTTTGAGTACTCAAATCGCAGCCGCTCAAACGCTGGACGATCCGCGCATGCCGCCGGGACCAAACCGAGAGCTCGCCATCCGCACCTGCATCGGCTGCCATCCGCTGAACTTTCTCTACAGCACGGTTGGGCGAACGCGAGAAGGCTGGAGCCGGACTCTCGACGACATGGTGCGTTATGGCATGAATGTGACTTCGGAAGAGCGAGCGCTCGTTCTTGAATATTTGGCAACGAGCTTGGGACCGTCATAGCTACCCGGCCGATCCTGCCGGAATTGAACGACTCCGCGCAACCCAATAAGGGTCTTGAGCTTTCGTTAGACACATTAGTTTGCGGCAGCTGGCAGGAGAACTCGGAAAGAACTTCCGTTTCGGCCGTCGCTTACGAGGTCGATTCGTCCACTATTAGCCTCGATCGCCCAGCGTGCGATTGCGAGACCCAATCCCACACCACCTTCTTCCCTCGAACGGCTAGCGTCGACGCGATAAAAACGATCGAAAATTCGCTCCCGATGGACCGCAGGAACTCCCGGTCCTGTATCTCGCACCTCGATCACTGCTTGGCCGGAACCCATCGCACTCACTTCGACGGTGACCGCGCCGCAATTCGGAGTGTATTTGATCGCATTGTGTATCAGATTCATGAGAGCATGATGGATGAGCGCAGCGTCTCCCATAGCGTGGACGTGCATAGCGGCTTCGAGCGAGAGGCGCTGCTGCTTTTCGTCTGCGAGTATGCGGAGTTGGTCGATGACATGCCCGGCCAAGGCTCCGAGGTCCAGCCTCTCTGGTGCTAGCTGAAATTTTCCCGAATCGGCGCGCGTAAGGATCAAAAGGCTCTCGACAAGCCGCGTAAGCCTGTCGACTTCCTCCAGCATACTCCCAATGACATCGCGATACGCGGCAGCCTCGAGCGGGTTCCGCAGCGCCACCTCCCCCACGCTCCGCATTGCGGTCAGCGGAGTGCGCAGTTCATGCGAAGCATCGGCGGTGAACCGCCGTAGTCGTTCAAACGCATCTTCGAGACGCGATAGCGTGTCGTTGAATACCGTCGCAAGTTGCCCGAATTCGTCTTGGGCGTTATCGACAGGAAGACGTTTGGCGAGCGATTCCGCCGTGATCTCACGGGCCCTCCCTGCCATCGCGGCTACCGGAGAGAGTACGTGACCAGCGAGAAAGTAGCCTCCACCAATTGCCAAGGCGATAGCAAAGGGAATGCCCGTCGCGAGGATAACAGCGAGCGTCCAGAGCGTGTCCCGCAGGGGGGATTCCTCAATGGCAGCAGCCACGCGATCGGATGATCCAGAAATGCTCTGAACGCGATAGCGATGGCCATTCGACCCAGCCCAAGAAAGCGGCGATCCCGAGTTGTTGGTCAGCAAGGCCCGTGACAGTCCTTCTCGCTCCCAAGCTTCGGATTGATGACGGACGCTGCCACCCGCCTCGATCTGGAACAATGTGATGCCCCAGTGAG
>Ga0137409_10002390_pt1 | contig 20117 bp, 10 predicted proteins | sample CZODoug1_16funga_FD_122059 | JGI IMG/M metagenome (GOLD analysis project Ga0137409, IMG submission 122059) | Vadose zone soil fungal communities from Angelo Coast Range Reserve, California, USA - CZODoug1_16fungal (Hybrid Assembly) | ecosystem: Environmental > Terrestrial > Soil > Vadose zone... | reverse complement strand
ACGGCGGCCAGATCCCAGGTCGTCTGGAACTGGAGCATCCCGTGATGCACGAAGAGCGAGCGCTCGTCCTGCGCCGCGAGACCCGCCGGGTTCACGTAGATCGCGAGCGGATCGAGCGCCAATCCGGTGAAGCCCGTGACCGCGCCGGTGGTCGGCCACCCCGCCGGTGTGGACATGAGGCTGGACGTACCGGCGGTCTGGGCGCGCGCGCGCGACGCGAAGAACGCGGCGATGAGGAGCGAGGCCGCGAGGAGCGCACGGACCACCTGCCGCGTGGGAAAGTTCCGGAAGAGGCGGCGGCGCGTGACGCATCCGCGCTCGAGACGGCTTCTCTTCCTTCGTCTCATCGCAGCACCCCCACCTTGATGCGCTCGCTCACGCCGGGACCGTCGATCCGGGCCACGTAGACTCCGGGACGCACCAGATCGCCCTTTCCGTTCCGCCCGTCCCAGGGCACCTCGTTCAGTCCTCCCGTGCCTCCGGGTGCTCCCGCCGCCAGGGACAACTCACGCACCAGGTCGCCCAGGAGCGTGTAGATCGAAACCTTCACGGCCGCGTCCTGCCCCAGCACGTAGGAGAGAAGGACCGCCTCGCTCCCCGCGTGGAAGGGATTCGGGTATCCGTGCGGCTTCTCGAAGAAGGTGATGTCGCGCGAGGTGAGCGGGGCGAACGGCAGCCCGCCTCCCCCGACCACGGGGACGCGTCCTCCCGTGAACACGTCCACCGCGATGACGTCCGTCGCCTGTCCCAGCTGGAACGCGACGCGCTGCGCCTGAGTCCCCGCGCGGAAGGCCGCGTCGATGAAGAGCGATTCCGGAGCGCCCCCCATCGCGAGCGCGGGGGCGATCGTGAGGAGAATCGGATTCGCCGACACCGGAGTGGGCACGGCCCGGACGAGGAGCGCGCCAAACCGGTCGCGCAGCGCGATCGAGGCGATGGACCCCGCCGGGGCGGGCCCGGCGGAGCCGTCGGTGAGCACCGTGATCGCGACGGAGCGGAGCGAGTCGCCGGTCGCGCTTCCGGTCGCCGCGAGCGCCTGGAGCTCGATTCCCCAGACCCGCGCGGGCGCGCTTCCGGTCGCGACCTGGATCGGAGGCGCCGTGTCGATGGCGCGCGCCTGGATGGCCGCCAACGCCTCGAGCACCACGAGCTCGCTGTCGGGGGAGCTCACGGCCGCGCTCCCCCCCAGTCCCCATTCCGTTCCCTGGAGCGTGAGATCCACGCGATAGGGCTGGCTCGCCATCGAGGACGGCACGGAGAGCGCCGGGAAGGTGACCGTGGCGGCGGCACCGGGCGCGAGGGAGAAGGCGCTCCCCGAGCCGAGACCGGTCATCACGTCCACGCCGTCGGTCACGGTGAGCCGCGAGGCCGCTGGGCTGAGAACGAAGGGCGACCCGCCGGCGTTCCGAACGTCCAAAGTCACGTCGATCGTCTGCCCGGGGCGTGTCTGGCTGGGAGACGTGGAGCGGCCCACGAACTGGAGCGCCGCGGGGGCCATCACTTCCAGCGGATCGCCGGGGAGACTCTGTGCGCGCCAGACCCCGTCCTCGATACCAAGAACGTCGAGGGTCGTGGCCGTAGTACCCGGAGGGGACCCGGATCCCAGGGCTCCACCGGTGAAGGAGAGCGCGAGCGACTGCCCCGCGTTCAGCGTGGGAGTGGTACCCAGCGCGCGCGCGAGCGAGACCGGCGGCCCGAAGCGGAGTGCGGTGGATGGATCGAGCGCGAACGGGACATCGCCGCTGTTCCGGAGCGTGATCGCGACGGGGCGCGTCTGCCCCGCACTCACCGTATCCGGAAAGAGCGATGCGGCCAGCACGGAGAGAAGGGCTGGGTCCAGAACGGACACGCTGTCGGGCGCGAAGGGGATCGTGGCGGAGAAGGGCTGCCCCGATTCCACGCCGTCGAGGACCAGCTGCGCCGGGTGCCGTCCCTTGGCCGCGCCCACGGGGACCGCGAGCGAATCGAAGGCGAGCGTTGCCTGGTCCGACGGCGCGACGGCGGTGTTCGCGGAGAGCGCCGTGCTCAGGATCGAGCCGCCGAGATCGATGACGAGCCGGGTCGTCCCGCGGTTCAGCGTCACGGCCGCGGCTCCGGAGTTGGAGACGCGCACGGCAGGCTTGGAAGTCCTGCCGCGAAGGAAGCGGGCCGGAGTGCTGCTCCCCGCCACGGCGGCGATCTGCGCCGCGGAGACCACCTGGAAGTCGAGCGTCGGTGCATTCGAGGCGGCCACCGAATTCGATCCGAAGGCCACCGTGGCCAGGAACGTGGCGTGCACGACGGTGCCCGAGGGAATCCCGCTCGCGGGCACCTGCACCGGGAACGTGAACCGCGTGGTTCCTCCCGCGGGGATTACCGTCCCCAGGGCGGGAGCCGGCGAGCCCGTGATGAAGGCGCCCGTGGAATAGCCCACGCTCGCGCCGCTCAGGGTTCCCGGCGATCCCGAGAGGTTCGTCACGTCGAAGACGAGCGAAAGCGCGGGGTGCCCGAGGGGCACGGGATCGGGTGCGGCGCTCACCGCTGCGACCAGCGCACCGAGAACGCTGACCTGCGCCCCCGCGAGGCTGGGGTAGAAATCGAACGTGGCTCCGGTGCCGTCCTGCCCCAGCGCGCGGAAGCTGGGAGCGTAGGAGCCCGGAGTGAGTGCAGCTGGAATCGTGGCCGCCGCGAAGGAGAGGGCCGCGGTGGCGCCGGCGCCGATCGTTGCGGCCGCGCCGAGCGTCGCGGAGAACGTCGTGGCGCCGGAGCCAAAGGAGAGGCTGGAGCCCGCGCCCAGCTGGATCGATCCTGTGCCCGTATTCCTGGCCTGGAGGGAGAAGCTCTGGGAGCTGCCCGGCAGCACCATTGCCGGCGAGAGCGAGCCCCCGACGTAGGCGAGCGAGGGGGGAGGCACGTAGGTGAAGGCGTGGGCGCCCTGAGCGGTGCCCAGACGCGTGGCCGCCGAGAGTGTGTCGGGTCCCGGCGTGAGCGGCGCCAGGAGCAGGACCGACGCCTTGCTGTCGGCTCCTGTCGCGAGGTCCAGTCCCGGGTACGCCGCGCTCTGGTCCGAAGCCACCAGGGTCCCTTGCAAGGCACTCACGCCGATGAGCGTGCCCGCGCCGACCAGGTTCCCGAACGCATCCCGCACCGGACCCAGGGTCACGGTGGAGGCGCTCCGGCCGTCCGCGGTGAGGCTGTCGCGGGTGGCGGCGCTCGGGATCGTGCCGGCAGCCAAGGCAGGAGTGACCGTCGCGGTGCCACCCGATCCGGTTCCGCCTCCGCTCCGGTCGGCGGCGATCGACACCGTTTCCGCGACCGTGTCGCGGCCCGACGTGAGGAACTGCCCGTTGACGAGCGATCCCGAAGCCGGCGACCACGCGAGGGCGCCGGAAGGACGCAGGGTCACGACCGCGGTGTCCGCGTTGGCGAGATTGCCGAACGAATCGAGCGCCTGAACGAGGACGCTTTCCGGCACTCCGGCCGCCCACGCACGTGTCGCCGGCGTGACGCGTAGCGCCGTGGTCGGTCCCGGGTTCGTCACAGCGCGGATCGCCGTCGCGGTGGGCGCGCCACCGCTCGCGAAGATGGAATCCGCCGCGGGCGCGAGGCTCGGCGCGCGGTAGCGCACGGCGAGCTGGCCGGAAGCGTTCGTGACTCCGCTCTGCGATCCCGGACCTCCCGTCGTGCCGCCGAGCGACAAGAGCGATCCCGCCGTGGTGGGTCCTCCGAGGTAGAACGTGACCGCATGGCCGGCGACGCGATTCCCCGCCGAATCCTGGACCGTGACGGTGACGGTGCGGAGCTGGGCCGGCGTGAGCACCAGCGAGGGAGGGGTGACCGTGAGCGTGGCCGCTCCGGATGGATTCACCGCGACCGGACCGTACGTGACCGCGGGACGCGGGCCGTCACTCACCTGGATCGTGAGAGGCGCGGCCTGCGTCGGGGTGAACGGGATGGATGCGGCGCCGTTCGTGAGCGTGACCGAGGGAGGCACGCTGGCGGCGCCAGAGGTGACGGTGGGCGTCAGCGTCTCCCCGCTCTCGCCAGGAAGCGGATTCCCGAAGCTGTCGAAGGCCTTCACGGTGAGCGTGGCTCCCGTGCCCGAAGTGAGCGGCCCGGCGGGACCCGCGACCGTGTAGTGATCGAGCGGGCCGGCCTGGTAGACGATCGCGGGCGTCGACGCGAGCGTCACGCCCCGCGCGGTCACGTGTGCCGTGCCGGTGCCCGCGGTGCTCGTGGTCGCGCGGACGTCGAGCCTTCCCGCGGCGTCGGTCGCCGGACCGAGCGGCGTCACGCTCGCGGAGAGGCCGGTGATCGTGACCGCGATCGAATCCGACGATACGCCGGGGAGCGGGTGGTCCTGGCGGTCACGGAGCGTGATCGAGATCGTGCTTCCCGTGGGACCGACCGCCGCGGGGGAGCCGGCGGCGACGGTCGAGCGCGATGCGCTCACAGCGCCGGGAACCAGGCGCACGCTGAGCGCGCCGTTGGAATTCGTGTCGCGCACCGAGGTCGCGGTGACGTTCGCGATGCCCAGGACGTCGCCGCCCAGGAGCGTGAACGCGATCGCGCCTCCAGTGGAGAGAACCTGAACGCCCGGCGCGCCCGCGTCCTGGTCGGGCGTCTGGATCGTGCCGAGTGTGGTCGCGACTGTGTACTTCTCGCCGTCCCTGACCTGGTTCGCGTTTGCGTCATGAAGCCCACTCGCGGAGATCGCCAGCGTCGCGACGCTGTCCGCGGCCAGGGAATCCGCCGGGGCGGAGAGCGGGATGAAGGCGTCGGGAGTGCCGGCGAGGAGACGCACCGCCGCGGACGCGCTCGCCGGACCGCCCGGGCCCGCACGCTCCGCCGTCACCGTCGCGCTTCCCTGGCCCGCCGCGACCCCCGCACGCACGGAGCCGCTCAGGGCGCCCGTCGAGTCCGCGAGAAGCTGCGCGCCGGGAGCCCCCGGGTCCTGATCGGTTGCCGCCACGACGAGCGTGCCCGTGAGCGTGAAGCGCTCCCCAGCCGCGACCGCGTTTCCGTAGGCGTCCTGTGCCGTGCCCGTGACCGCGGCGGTATCGGTGTTGTTCGCGACGATCGTGTCGGGTACCGCGGCCAGCGTGATGGATGCTGGAATGCCGGGGCCCGTGAACACGGGCGCGCCCGCGGTGCCCAGGAAGGGCGGCTGGCCGTTCGCGTCGATCGCGCGGATGCGTCCCTCCGAGAGCGTGGTGCGCGTGTCCGCGAAGGTGAATCGCGCCGAGTCCGACCCCGCCGTCACCGGGACCTCGAAGATGGGAGCGCTTCCGCCGACGGTCCGGAACGTGCCGTTGCCTCGGTCGGTCCAGAGCGTCAGCGTCTCGGACGTGATGACCACGCTGCGATTCCCGAAGGCGTCGAAAACGCGCACGGTCACGGTGTCGGGAACGCCCGCGACCAGCCGGAGCGTGTCGGGAGAGAGCGCGATCCGGTCCGGGCCCGCCGGAGCCACCGCCAGCCGATGCCGCTCCGACGTGAATCCCGTGGCGGTATCGCGCGCGGCGATCCAGTACGTGCCGGCGCGGCGCGCCGTGAGCGAGCCCGCGTAGGTCCCTCCGGAGAGGGTCTCGTCCGAGCGCTGGAAATCCGGATCGGCGCCCGCCGACATGGCGGAATCCACGAACGCGACGAACCGGATCGCAGCCGTTGAGCCCGCGCCGTCCGTGACCGTGTTCCCGTCCTGGTCGAGCGCGCGCGCCGTCACCGCGACGGGAGACCCCGCCGTCGCCGACGAGGAGCCCGAGGTCATCTCCAATCCCGCGTACGCGCCGTGGAGCACCGTGATGACTCCCGTGGAGTCGACCCACGTGCCCCCCGAGTCCGCGTAGGCCTTCCCCGTCCCGGGGCGATCGAGGCGCAGCGCCGTCGATCCGCCGCTTGCCGGCACGGGCGCGCCCACGCCGCCGCCGAGCGTCCAGTCGCCGAGCACCTGGCGCGAGAGATTCCCGTAGGCGTCGTAGCCTCGGAAGAAGAGCGGTGTCGTGTCCTGATCGGTGGTTCGCGTCAGCGTGTCGACCACGGCTCCCGCCTGGTCCACGATCGCGACCGAGACGATGTCCGTGTCCGCGACCACCGTCACCCAGGGAGAGGAGGCGATGGGCTGGGGCGATCCGGTGAGCTGCGGATCGCTTCGCACGTTGAAGCGGACGGTGTCCTGCACCGTCGTTTGAGGAGTCGCCAGGGAGTTTCCGCCGCCGACTCCGTAGAGAACGCTGACCCAGGTGAGGGAATCGGGATTTCCGAAGCTCCGGAGCGGAGGCGCGCCCAGGAGGACGGTGATCGTCTGGCCGACCGTCGTGATGGAATTCACGACGTCGACGTTGGGGCTGTCGACATAGCCGGGAGCGTTCGCGTTGGCGTGCTGCGGAGGGGTCCAGCCGGGAGGAATGTCGATCTCGATCACGCCCCCGAGCGCCGAGAAAGGCTCGGCGGCGTGATAGAGAACCGTCCAGGAGCCGGGCTTGCCGGCGTAGACCGGATTCGGGCCGAACAGCCAGGCCTGTCCCGAGCCCGCGCCTGCGAAGGCGGGACCGGCGATCCAGAGTGATGCGACGACGATCGCGTACGCGAGCGACGATGTTCGCTGCGGCATGGGCCTCGGTTGGATGGAGGGTCTTTGCCCCGCGCTCTCCCGTTGAATCGCAGGGACTTAGCAGAGGAGCCGGACCGCAAGAGGCATGCCACGGAGGGTGCTGAGACGAGGGGCCGCACGCGGGATCCATTCATGAGGCCATGAGACGCGCAAACACGCGGGCAATCGCCTCTTCCGGCCGCGGCGGGCGAGGAAGGAACGCCTACGCAGAGATCGGGCGTCGTGCAGAATGCAATGGGATCGCGAAATTGCCCGGCGGAATCGGCGGGAATTGAGCGGTGCGGCCGAGACTTTACCGGGAGCGGATCTCTCCGACCACCTTGGCGGGACGCTCCTGGATCTCGGGCACTTCCACGGGCTCCTGGCCCACGCTTCGATTCGCAAGACCGATGAACACGACCTGGATGATCGTGGCCAGCCCCATCACACCCAGGCCCACGTCGAAGACCTCCTTCATGCTGCGCCGCGCGCTCTCGCTCCAGGAGGAAAGCCCGAGAAGCAGAAGACCCAGAAGCAGCGTGGTGAGAAATCCCGTGAGCTTTCCGAAGAGCGTGGGGCGGATCCGCACCGGCCCGTAGAAGAAATACAGGTACACCGTGCCGCCCACCAGCAGCGCGTAGCGAAGTAGCATGAGCGCCGTGACCCACCAGGGCACCACACGCGCTTCCAGGAGCGCGATGAAGACGCAGGAATTGAAGGCGACGTCGGTCAACGGATCGAGGAGCGCTCCCACGCGGGTCTCGGCGCGAAGCGCGCGGGCCAGGACGCCGTCCAGCACGTCGGTGAAGGCGCTCGCCACGAAGAGCCACACCACCGCCTCCCAGCGCGCCTCGCGGATCAGGATCACGATCGCCGGAATGGAAACGAATCGGAGCATCGTGATGGCGATCGGGATCGGCACCTTGATCACCAGCTGGCCGTCGCGCGATCCCAGGAGGAGCCCGACGTGGGTGAGCACCCAGAAGGAGATGAAGAGGAGCATCAGGCTCGAGGCCACGAGGTAGCTCACCCCGGCGGAGCGCCCGACGTGGACCGAGAGGAGGAGCGCGGCGCCGAACTGCAGCGTGAAGAGCACGAGCGCCAGGGCCGCGATGGGGCGCACCAGCTCGGGGTGCTGGGGGAGCCCGCGGGAGACCCGCGCGAAGCTCCCGCGCGCGAATCGCCAGATGGCGCCCAGCGTGTACCGTTCCCGGCGGATTTCCCCGAGCAGATCCGTGCGCGGCATGCCGGTACGGTAGGAGTTCCGGGTCGGGCTGTCTAGGGGTTCTGGACCGAGAGGGTTGCTTGCGCCATGCGGCGCTCTGCGCCGTACACGTCGTCGGCGAGGTTGTAGGCCTGGATGGTCTCGGGGCGCGCCTTGCGGTAGAGGAGCTGGGCTTCGATCTTCACGGTTCCCTTGGCGTCGCCGATGGGAATCTCGTAGGCCGATTGCACGCTCTGGCCCGCCTGGATGCGGCGATCCGCGACCACCTTGGCCGCCGCCCAGGTCTCGGCGGGGAACGCTCCAAGGTCGTTGGCCAGGATGAGCCCAAAGATCGAGGTGGTCCAGTCCCGGAACGGGTCGTTCTCCCAGAGAAGGTGACCCTCCTGATCGGTGGCACGCATGCGGATCAGGAGGAGGTGCTGATCGTTCCCGGTGGGCATCGCGTGCCCGGCCCCGACGTTCGTCACGACGGCGACCACGCGCAGGGTCTCCGGATCGCGCTTGCCCAGTCGCAAAACCAGCGTCGCCGCGTCTTGCAGCGCGCGGTTCTTGTCGGGTCCTGAGAACGAGTGGTCCGCGACGCGGGGCCGCACCGGCCCCAGCGAGGAGACACGGCCCGGACCGCCGGGCATGTGGCACGACTGGCAGGTGATCCCGGCCTTGGCGTACTTCGACCGATTCCATTCCCCGAACGTGTCGCTGATCAGGATCCCGTTCTGGTTCTCGTACTGGTGGCAGGTTCCGCAGAACTCGGACTTGGAGAGGAACGCGCTGTATTTCGAGATGTGGTCCTTCACGCTCACGGGCATCCGGATCGGGCCCAAGTAAGGACCGACCTCGATCGTCACCGGCGGCACGGTGCCCTTGGGGCCGGGACCGCTCATCGAGTGGCAGAACACGCACGCCACCCCTTCCTCACTGACCGGACGCATCTTTTCGAAGTCGTTCGTGACGTAGGACTCGGTCTCGTGGCAAGGCGCGCACTTCACCATCGTCTTCCCGCGGGTCTCTTGCAACGAGGCGAAGTACATCCGCCCGAAGAGAAGGTTGAACTTGCGGTCCGCCTGCGCGTGCGCCGAGGTCCCCCATTGCTCGGTGATGTCCACGTGGCAGGTCACGCAGGTCTGCGCCGACTGGGGATTCATGTTGGTGCGCAGGAGCGGCGGCGGCGTGTATGCCGGGGCCGCGAGGCAGAGGACGAGAAGCGCGATCTGTCGGTGCCGGAGGGTGAACGAGCGGATCAAAGTGCTGTCATGGTACCCCGCCCGGCGAAGAGGGGTCAAGGAGGTGCGCGAAGACCGTTCCCAGGATTTTCACCCCGGCCCGTACCGAGCCGCCGAGCGTTCCGGAGATCTTCGAGCGGCCGGTGCGGCGGCGGTACCGGACCGGGACCTCGGTGTGCCGGAGTCCGCGCCGCGCCGCCTTCACCTGCATTTCCACGGTCCATCCAAAGTCGCGGTCCCTCATCCCGAGATGGAGCAGCGACTCGTACCGGATCGCGCGAAACGGACCGAGATCCGTGTAACGCGCCCCGTAGAGCAAGAAAAGGAGCCGGGTCGCGAGCCAGTTTCCAAATCGCGCGTGCGGGGTGAGCGCGCCGGGATCGGGTGTCCCGAGCACGCGCGAGCCGACGACCAGATCGGCCGAGCCCTCGAGAATGGGGGCGAGCACCAAAGCCGCCTCCGTGGGATCGTCGCTCAGATCGGCGTCGAGGAAGAGCACCACGTCGGGAGGATCGTCCCGAAGCGCTTCGATTCCCTTGAGGCACGCGGCCCCATATCCACGTCTGGGCTCTGAGATTACAAGGGCGCCGTGCTCGCGCGCCACGCGCGCTGTCTCGTCGGTCGAGCCGTTGTCGGCCACGATGACGCGCCGCACCAGGGGCCTGGGGATCGCATCGAGAACTTGCCCCACCGCGCCGGCCTCGTTCAGCGCGGGGATGATCGCGTCGACCCGCGTCGACGAGTCCCGGTCCGTGGCCGCCTGCACGCTCACGCCCGTTTCAGGGCGGCGCGAGCCGCGGCCAGCCGGGCGAGGGGAACCCGGAAGGGGCTGCACGAGACGTAATCCAGGCCGATCTCCTCGAAGAGCTCGATCGAGGCGGGATCGCCGCCATGCTCGCCGCAGACGCCGACCTTGAGCCCCGGCTTCGCCTTCCTTCCGGCGAACGTGGCCCGGCGCACCAGGGCCCCGACCCCCGGCACGTCGATCGAGACGAAGGGATCGTTCGGCAGGACGCCCGAGCGAACGTACTCGGGAAGAAACCGTCCGGAGTCGTCGCGGGAGTATCCAAACGTCATCTGCGTCAGGTCGTTGGTTCCGAAGGAGAAGAAATCGGCCTTCGCGGCGATCTCTTCCGCGAGCACCGCGGCGCGCGGGACCTCGATCATGGTTCCGATCGTGTGCGGAATCTTCACGCCCAGCCGCCGCATCACCTCCGAGGCGACCGACTCCACGACCGCGCGCTGGCGGATCAATTCCTCCGGGTCGCCCACGAGCGGAATCATGATCTCGGGGACCGCCTTCTTGCCTTCGGCGATCACGCTGGCCGCGGCTTCGAAGATGGCCTGCGCCTGCATCCGCGTGATCTCGGGATGCAGGATCCCCAGACGGCATCCGCGGAAGCCCAGCATCGGATTGAACTCGTGCAGCTCGTCGACCCGCGTCAGCGTGGCCTGAAGCCGCGCGCGCTTGGCTTCCGTGGAAGGTCCGCGCCGGAGCTGCCCCAGCTCGCGGAGCAGACTCTCGCGCTTGGGCAGGAACTCGTGGAGCGGAGGATCCAGCGTGCGGATCGTGACGGGAGAGCCTTCCATGGCCAGGAAGAGTCCGCGAAAGTCGGCCCGCTGGAGCGGCAGGAGCTTCTTCAGCGCTCCCTCGAACTCGCGGATCGGCCCCCGGCCCTGACGCTCCGCCAGCGCCAGCTCCCTCTTCAGCTTCGGACGCTCCGAGCGGGCGGCGCCCCGGAGCTCCTCGGTGAGCCGCTCGATCGTGAGCTTCATGTCGCGCGCTTCCTGCGCGTTCAGGATCATCGTCACGACGTGCGGGATGCGATCCTCGGCGAAGAACATGTGCTCGGTGCGGCAGAGGCCGATGCCCTCCGCTCCCAATTGCCTTGCGATCCGGGCGTCCTGGGGCACGTCCGCATTCGCGCGCACCCGGAGGCGCCGCACCTCGTCGCACCATTCGGTGAGGCGCCGGAAGCTCTGGTACAGCGGCGCTTTCTCCTCGCGGAGCTTTCCCTTCAGGACGCGGACGACCTCGGAGTCCGCGGTGGGCGCATCGCCAAGGAGCACCTCTCCGGTCGAGCCGTCCAGCGACAGGAAGGCGCCCTCGCGCAGGGTGCGTCCCTTGACGCGCATCACGCGCTTCTCCTCGTCGATCGAGAGCGCTGTGCAGCCCGCGACGCAGCACTTACCCATGCCGCGCGCCACGACCGCTGCGTGGGACGTCATTCCTCCCGTGGCCGTCAGAATGCCGCGCGCCGAGTGCATTCCGGCGATGTCGTCGGGAGAGGTCTCGGCGCGGACCAGGATGACGCGCTCCCCCTTGGCTCCGCGGCGCACCGCTTCCTCGGACGTGAAGACGATCGCGCCCGCGGCGGCGCCGGGCGAGGCGGGAAGCCCGCGCGCCAGGAGCTCGTGCTTCTTCCGCTCCACGGGATCCAGGACCGGATGCAGCACCTGATCCAGGTGCTCGGGGTCGACGCGCTCGATCGCCTCGCGCTTCGTGAGCAACCCCTCCTCCACCATCTCCACGGCGATCCTGAGCGCGGCCTGCCCGGTGCGCGCCGCGCGCCGGGTCTGGAGCATGAAGAGCCGCCCTTCCTCGATCGTGAACTCGAAATCCTGCACGTCGCGGTAGTGGCGCTCCAGCCGGGAGGTGATCTCGCGGAGGGCGGCGTACGCGTCCGGAAGCTCGCGCTCCATCTCCTCGATGGGGCGCGGCGTGCGGATGCCCGCGACCACGTCCTCTCCCTGGGCGTTCCTGAGATACTCGCCGTAGAAGTGCTTCGCTCCCGTGGCCGGGTCGCGGGTGAACCCGACGCCGGTCGCGGAGCCTTCGCCCAGGTTTCCGAAGACCATCGCCTGAACCGTGACCGCGGTGCCCAGGTGCTCGGGGATTCCGTTGATCTGCCGGTAGTGCGCCGCGCGCTCCGTGTGCCAGGAGCGAAAGACCGCGTCCCGCGCCCGGTGGAGCTGCTCCCGCGCCTCTTGCGGGAACTCGCGGCCGATCTCGCCGCGGACGACCTGCTTCATCCGATTCACCAGCTTTCGGAGATCCTGCTCGCCCAGGCCGGTGTCATCCTCCACGCGCGCGCGCTTCTTCGCCTGCCGAAGCTCCATTTCCAATACTTCGCGCGGGACGCCCAGCACCACGTCGGAGAACATCTGGAGAAAGCGGCGGTAGCTGTCGTACGCGAAGCGCGCGTTCCGGCTCTTCCGCGCCAGCCCCTCGACGGTCTGGTCGTTCAATCCGAGGTTCAGGACCGTGTCCATCATCCCGGGCATCGAGACCGGAGCCCCGGAGCGGACCGAGACGAGGAGCGGGTTCATGGCGTCGCCCAGGCGGCGGCCCAGGAAGGTCTCGAGACGGCGAAGCGCTTGGTCCTCCGCTTCGACGATCGAGTCGAGGAGCCGGCCGCCCGCCTCGAAGAACTGCCTGCAGGCTTCCGTGGTGATCGTGTAGCCGGGAGGAACCGGGATCCCGGCGTTCACCATCTCGGCGATGCCCGCGCCCTTCCCTCCCAGGAGGTCGCGCATGCGGGCGTTGCCCTCGGCCTTTCCGTCGCCGAAGAAGTACACCCAGCGCCGCACGGCGGCCGCGCCGTCCACCGCCACGAGGGGCGCGGCGCGGGTTCCGGTGCCCGCAGGCTTGACGGTGCTCACCGGCTCGCCCGCTCGAGCGCGAGCGCGGGAACGATTTCCCCCGCCGGAAGCCCCGCGTAGCTCCGGATCACGCGCTCCTCCTTGGGCTGGAGCGCCTCGCGGTCCGCTGGACCGAGGAGCGCGAGCTGATCCAGGACCGCGATCACCGCCGGCTTGAGCGCGCGCCGGCTTCCGTCCGCGATCTTCACGGCGATCCCCAGGCCCCGGACGAGATAGGCGATGGCGTGCATGCCCTCGGCCCCCGCCTTGGAGACCACGGCGCCCTTGAGCGTCCGCATGAGCAGCGTGTCCAGCCGTCCCTCGCTCGCCACGTTCTCCGGGTACTCGGCCATCGCGTCGCGGATCTCGGCCAGCGCCGGCACCGCGTTCTGGCCCGCGTCCACGCCGCGCGCCAGGAGCGCGAAGGACGTGGCGAGGGTGGAGAGCCTCATGCGAGGCGTCGGCGCGCTGCAGCCGTCGATGGCGGGCACCGGATCCTCGAAGGGGACGCCCACGAGCTCGACGAAGCGCTCGAAGATGAGGCGCTGTACGGGGTGAGAGGGATCGATGTAGTTCTCGAGCGGCCACCCCATGCCGCGAGCGAGGAGCAGCATGCCCGCGTGCTTGCCGGAGCAGTTGTGGCGGAGCGGCGTGGGCGCCTCTCCCCGGGCGCGCATCGCCTTCGCGGCCGTCTCGTCGTAGGGCTCGTGAGCGCCGCAGAGAAGCATCGAGGGGTCGGCGCCCGCGGCGGCCAGGATCTGGAGCACCAAGGCAACCTGCGCGTCCGTGCCTCCGTGGGATCCGGCGATCAGCGCGAGCGCACTCTTGGGTAAGCCCGAGCGCGCGAAGACGCCGGATTCGACGAGCGGAACCGCCTGAAAGGGCTTGAAGGCGGACCGCGGGAAGACCCACCCGCGAGGATCCCCGGCCCAGGCCAGGAGCTTCCCCCGGGTGTCGGAGACCGCGACGTGGCCGTAGTGGACGCTCTCCGGGTGCGCGCCCCGCCGGAACTCCACGAGCGGAGCGGGCCCGGCCGGCCCCGCCACTTCACGCCTTGCGATCGCTTTGGTCTCCGGCATGTCCGGTAAGGCGCCGAGCGCGCGCGACCCTCAGCGGTCGATCTGGGCCTTCTGAAGGCGGCCGCTGTAGTCGATGTACACCGACTTCCACTCGGTGAAGGCGTCGATCACGGTCGGGCCCCCCTCGCGGTGGCCGTTTCCGGTCTCCTTCACGCCGCCGAACGGGAGCTGCACTTCCGCGCCGATGGTCGGGCCGTTCACGTAGGTGATCCCCGCCTCGATGTCGCGGATGGCGCGCATCGCGCGGTTCACGTCGCGCGTGTAGATGGAGGAGCTGAGCCCGAACGGCGTGCCGTTCAGGACCTGGATCGCCTCCTCGAGCGAGGAGACCGTGATCACCGAGAGCACGGGGCCGAAGATCTCCTCCTGCGCGATGCGCATCGTGGGCTTCACCTGGTCGAAGATCGTCGGCCTGTAGAAGGCGCCATCCGCCAGCGGCCCGTCGTTCGCCGGCGACCCGCCGGCGACCAGCTTCGCCCCCTCGCTCTTCCCGATCTCGACGTACGAGTGCACGCGATCGCGCTGCGCCCGGTTGACCAGGGGGCCCACCTCCGCCGCCGGGTCCAGCCCGTCCCCCAGGCGAAGCTTCGAGGCCCGATCGGCCAGGCGCCGGACCAGCTCGTCGTGGACCTGACGCATCACGATCAGGCGGCTCGTCGCGGTGCAGCGCTGGCCGGTCGTTCCGAAGGCGCCCCAGAGGACGCCCTCGAGGGCCAGATCCAGGTCGGCGTCCTCCATGACGATCTGCGCGTTCTTTCCGCCCAGCTCCAGCGAGACGCGCTTCAGGGTCTTGGCCGAGCGCTCCGCGATGACCTTCCCCACTTCGGAGGAGCCAGTGAAGGAGATCATCTTCACGTCCGGGTGCATGACGATCGGCGTGCCGACCGCGCTTCCGCCCCCGTGCACGATGTTCACGACCCCTTCGGGGATGCCCGCCTCGACCAGCACCTCGATCAGGTGGTGCGCGGAGGCCGGCGTGTCGCTCGCGGGCTTGAGCACGACCGTGTTCCCCGCGACGAGCGCCGGGAAGGTCTTCCAGGAGGGAATCGCCATCGGGAAATTCCAGGGCGTGATGAGGCCGCAGACGCCGAGAGGCTGCCGCACCGACATCGCGAACTTGTCCGGAAGCTCCGAGGGCACCGTGACGCCGAAGAGACGCCGGCCCTCCGCCGCGATGTAGTAGGCCATGTCGATCGCTTCCTGGACGTCCCCGCGCGTCTCGGCGAGAACCTTGCCCATCTCGCGCGTCATGAGGCGAGCCAGCTCTTCCTTCCGGTCGCGCAGGATCTCGGCGGCGCGGAAGATGAACTCGGCGCGGCGCGGCGCGGGAACGAGACGCCAGGATGCAAAGGCGCGGGCCGCCGCCTTCACGGCGGCATCCACGTCCTCGGGGCCCGAGTCGGGGAACGTTCCGACCAGATCCTGGGACTTGGCGGGATTCCGGTTCTCGAAGGTCTTTCCCGTGCGGGAGGGAAGCCATTTCCCGCCGATGAGATTCTGGTACTCGCGACGGGCCGGCTCCGCGGGACGGGTGCGTCCCTCGGACAGAGTCGCGGGAGTTGCGGTGGGGGCGGTCATGAATTCCTCCGGCCGCCCAGAGCTCGAGCGGCTCAACGAATGATGACGAAGTGTCCTTTGATGTTGTGACCTTGCGGCGATTCTACCTGATAAATATAGATTCCCGAGACCACGTTTCGTCCCTGGCCATTCTTCAGATCCCACGCCAGCTCGCCCGTTTCGCCTCCCTGGTTCGCGCTCGGGTCCTGGACCAGCTCCCGGACCAGCTCCCCGTTGGAGGTATAGATCCTGACGGTCGAGCGCGCGGGCAGGTGGATGAAATGCACCCGGCTTTGGCCCGGTCCGGGATCCCACTCGGCCGATCCCCGGTAGGGATTCGGCACGACGGCCACCCGCTCGAGATTGCTCGCCGGCGGCGAGGAGGGCTCCACGGTCACGATCTCGCTGGAGTCGATCGCGCTCTCCACGAAGTCGCTCGCGGCCGTGCGGACCGTGTCGATGGACGTCACCGCGTACTGGGAGGTGAACCCCGAGAGGTTGGCCTGATCGGCGAACACCCAGCAGCTATCGCAATCCACCGCCGGAGTGGCTGGCGGCGGCGGATAGTTGATGATGTACTTGCCGTTCGAGAAGTTGTTCCGGAAACCCTTGAAGAAGAGCCCCCTCCCGTAGAAGACGAACTGGGAAGGATCGCATGGTGCCTGGGTGGAAAGACAGGCGCTGGTGACGGTGTCCTTGGCCTTGTACTCGCCCACCAGCTGCATGGAGTCCCTGGCGGTGATTCCATTGATGTTGCGCCTCACCCGGTAGCCCATCCAGACGCTGTCGGATTCCACCCCTCCTCCCGTCCATACCACGATGACCGTGTTGGATCTGAACTGGGTGAAGAAGGCGCGGACCAGGTGGGGACTTCGGGGAGGAGGAATCTGGGCGGTCGCGGGACCCTGAAAGATACCCGAAAGAAGAACGAGGCCTAGGGCGGCTACTGAACCCCTTGCTGAGAAAGGCATTAACGATCCCTTCGTGCGCAAATCTGCCCCGGCGTCAGGATTCCTTAGATTGGCAAATTGGGGGGGAAGAACTATACTCCAGCCGGTTGGGAAAGCTCGGCTGGCGCGACCCGGCGCCCACCTCCCTGCCCAGGTCCCATGCGGGCGAATTTAGGGGCCCAACCAACGTAGTGTCAAGGTCAAACTTGAACAGCCCAAATCCTCGTAAGTTCCAAAAATCGCTTGACACTGCGGGGGCCCAGAGGGTATACTCTATCAAGTGAATTTACAGATTCACTCTTCCCATTGTGAGACCACACTTCAATTTAGCTGGCTAGAATCACGATGACTAAGGAGGTGATCGGGCTCGAGGTATTGTGATCCTTATCCTCTTGAGGGTGTCTTCTCGCTTTTACCTGCGTTAGAGAGGAGATGAATGGAATGAAGAGAATACTAAGCGTCGTCGCAATCATGATCCTGGCGGCCTCGCTGCTCCCGATCCAGGGTAAGGCAGCCCTTCGCGGCGCCTTCGCCCCGATCTCGAACAGTGACCCCCTGATCAGAGGGAAATTCGCCCCCGTGCTTCGTGGAGGAATCACCACCGGGTCCGGGACGCCTGCGAGCCCCAGGCGCGAGCGCTGGCTCTCGTTCGTCACCCCGAGCACGATATTCGGCAGCGAGAGCGTTGGCGAGATTTGGATCTACCGGAACACGGATCAGGCCTCTATCCCGTTGGATCAGGGGGGCCCTGGCTTCACCCCGATTCCCATGCTTCGGGATGCGAACGGTATTGTTTCCTATATCGATCCCGAGTGGTCCAAGGACGGCAAGTGGCTCGCCTACGTCCAGACCGACAACAACGTGACCCAGACCAACATCTACGTTCAGCAGTACAACACGGCCACCGGCTCCGGCGACGCGCCGACGTTCGGCAACGCGCCCCTGGGCAGCCCCATTCTGATCGCGGACGGCTCGGTCGGCTGTACGTCCCCGCCGTGCGGCTTTCACCCCCGTCACCCGGCGTTCAATAGCACCGCGACTCAGATCGCCTATGACTCGGATGCTTTCGGGTCCTCCATCGATCTCTGGACCGTCGACATCACCCTCGATGCTACGTTGCACACCGGCACCGTCAACGAGGCTTCCCGCACGCGTCATCAGCTCGGCCTCGAAGGATCTGTGGCGGGCGAGCTGCTGCTGAACAGCAAGGCGGAATTCAAGCCGGCGTACAGCCCCGACAACACCAAGCTGGCCTTCGTGAGCAACCGGCTGGGCGTGTTCCAGATCTACGTCGTCACGCTTACGGCAAGCGGTCTCGGCGAGTCGACGGTTGGGGTTGAGCCGACGCCCGCGCTCGTGACCAAGGACAACCCGGACTGGTCCAGCGACGGCCTTTCGATCTACTACGACGCGCCGTCGAACGAAGATCCCGCGAACCCGCAGGACATCTGGAAGATCGACCTCGCCACCGGGCAGAAGTGCAACATGTTCATCGACCTCGCGGGCGACGTGGATCCGAGCATTTCGCAGTACACGAATACGACCCGCGACGCCATTCCCTACAACGAGTTCGTATTCATTTCCCAGGCGGCCGGATTTGGCGTTCAGATCTGGCGCGGCCAGTCGGTTTACAATTGCACTCCGCCGCTGTTTGCTCAGGTCCAGATCAGCCCAAGCCTCGTCGACCTGAATGCTCCGCCCGCGGCGGCGGATACGTTCTACACGCTCCGCGTTTCCTACCCGCAGTCCGTTCGCGACCAGGGGTACATTTGCCGTCCGCCTAACAACGGCGGCGAGGGAATCCGGATGCGGCGCAGCATCATCGCCAGCCCGACGGTCTTGGGGCAGAGTCTTTCCGGATATCCGGTTGACCCCGCGTTCGACTGCACGGCGATGGCCGACGAGATTGAGTACGGCACCCAGGGTGGTAGCGCAGCAGACCCCTACTGGGGCTTGCCCTCGGTGAATTGCGAACAGTTCTTCAGCGATCCTTACCTCGGGGTGTTCAGCACGGTGTACGGCTTCTGGGACATGGTGTACGACACCACGGGCGGGACATCGGACGGCCCGGGCAAGAATCACGCGATTGTCGACAAAATCCCACGACGCAGGATCAACAATCGCATCGTGGCGCTGGGCCTCGTGAACAAGTACGTGCCGATCACGTATCGCCACTACACCAACGTGACGGGCCGTCAGTTCCTGGGCTTTGCGTATCTCCAGCTCGTCCGTTCGAACTACGGCGGAGCCGGCAGCATCGTGATGCGCCAGAACTATCCGAACCCCTTCAACCCGATGACCAAGATCCAGTGGGCCCAGGACAAGCCTGGCCGGGTCAATGTTCGGGTGTTCAACGTGCGCGGCGAGCTTGTGAAGACAATCGCCGACACGTGGTATCCGAAGGGCGAGCACACGGTGGCCTGGAACGGCGAGACGCAGCACGGGGGAAGGGCTTCCTCGGGCGTGTACTACGTCCGGACCAGTGCCCTTGGCTCCAACGACGTGATCAAGGCGGTGCTGACGAAGTAAGCAGTTCGTAACAGAGATTCGAGAAAGGCCGCGGGGCGCAAGCTCCGCGGCCTTTTCGTTTGTGGATTCTCCCCGCCTATTCACTGGAGCGGCGGTGCCACCGCTCCTGAGTTCCTACGGACAGGGCGTCGTGTTGCACGAGCCGAATTCGTCTAAGCAATCGATGTTGAGGTTCGGCGTGCTTTTGCAGATTGCGCCGCCATGCAGCTGCTCGAAACAGGTGGTATGAGTGCAGGCGTTCTCCTGCGCCAGGGCGCTTGGTATGCCGGCGTTTGATAACGCTGACGCGTACGGGGTGCCGGCCTCGGGACCCTTGGCATTGCTCCCCATACTGATCGCCAGAGTCACGAGCACCGTGCCCAGGAGAATAGCGCATGCTGCCAATCGGAGGCTTCGATACATGGTTCATCTCCAGTCTCTCGACAAGACGTGCATGATCCCGGCCGGACTGTCGAGACGACCCGGCCGGATGACTGGCGGCACCACCAGTCGCTTATTTCCCTGATGCCACGTGCTCGACGTAGTCGTGCTTCACTCTAGGGAGCTTCTCGTCGTACACGAAACGGTCGGAGTGATCCGGATTGTGGCACTCGACACAGATGCCGACCGGGACAGATCCGGCGATGTTCTCCGGGGAGGGCGCCCCCGCATGGAGGCCGCCCGGACCGTGGCAGACTTCGCACTGCACGTTTGCCAGCGTGCCTTCAGCCTGTCCGATCCGATACCCGTACCGGGTGCCCAACCCCACGACGTGGCAAACGACGCACCGCGGCTGGTAGTGCCTGTGAACGTCGAGGAGCGTCTTGTACGCGGAGGCGTGTTTCGTCGTAGACCACTGGGCAAACTCGGATTCATGGCATGCACGGCATGCCTCGGCACCGACGTAACGCTCCGTCATCCGGGCATGGTCCTGCGCGAACAACGGGCGGACGCTGGATTGCGTTGCCTGCATCCGCCCCACGCGGTCGTAGAACCGATTCAGAGATTCGCGAACCTCCGGCTCGTCAGGAATGCCGGAGCGCAACCAAACCGACTGCATGTTCGCCGTTTCGATCGCCCCCCTCCGATCCAAGCCCAATCGTGCGACCTCGATTCCGTAGTTTTGAGACAGCGTATAGAGGACGAGCGTATTTCCGATGAACCCCGGCCTGTCCTCCCTCGTGAGAGATTGTCGATTCGCGACATTCCTGAGACTGGGCGCCTCATATTCGGTGGAGATGACCACGTCCAACTCGGGATGGCGCTCGATGAGGGTTCGTATTGTTCCTGGCGGGAGCCTTCCCACGGCCATGACAAGATCCGCGTCAGGCCGGACCGAAGGGAGCAGGCGGCTCAATGTGA